>Ga0209577_10006645_pt1 | contig 10680 bp, 6 predicted proteins | sample GraSoiAngelo_109_FD_185874 | JGI IMG/M metagenome (GOLD analysis project Ga0209577, IMG submission 185874) | Grasslands soil microbial communities from the Angelo Coastal Reserve, California, USA - 14_0903_12_20cm (SPAdes) (version 2) | ecosystem: Environmental > Terrestrial > Soil > Grasslands ... | reverse complement strand
CACGTCCCATCACCAAAAAATATGGCGCTAATTCAGACCCTGTTAACCAGCGCGAGGCCGGTACGAAGGACGTCAAGCCAACCAAAAGTACGGCGACCATCAAACAGCCGCGCAACACTCCAAAAACTGCTCCCAACAAGCGGTCAAACCAGCTCAGTCCGGCTTCCTTCATGGCCCATCGCGTCAGCCTGGCGATCACCCCTGCCGCAACCACGACCAGCAGAAAGATAATGAAAAAGCCAGCGATCTCGCCCGCCCAAGCATTTTTCACGTAGAAGCCGAGCCAGTCTCCTAGGTAGTGGTATTCCCACGATGCCAGCAGGTACCCGAAAATGACCCCTGCCAGCGAGACCATTTCGAAGAAAAACCCCTGAGATGCAGCCATTACGACCGAAATCAAAATGGCCGCGACAATAATCCAGTCCACGGCGTTCATGATGTCGTCCCGCGGACCAATTCGAAGCTAGGCATTCAACTCGCGCCCCGTAAGCTGACGGTAGGCCTCGAGGTACTTCTCGCTGGTGCGAAGCGTCACTTCTGCCGGGAGGGCAGGAGCAGGAGGTTGCTTGTTCCAGCGAATCTCTTCCAGGTAATCGCGAACGTACTGCTTGTCATATGACTCCTGCGCCTTGCCCGGTTGATACTTGTCGGCCGGCCAGAAGCGAGAGGAGTCCGGAGTGAGCACCTCGTCGGCTAGCGTAATGCCAGCCGCCGTGCGCCCGAATTCAAACTTGGTGTCGGCGATGATAATGCCGCGTTGCCGCGCGTAGTCCGCCGCTTGCTTGTAAATCTCGAGACTGACATCGCGAAGTTGCTTGCTCTGCTCCGGAGCTACGATCTTGCACATCTCTTCAAACGAGATGTTCACATCATGCCCGGTCGTGGCTTTTGTCGCCGGAGTGAAGATCGGTTCTGGCAGCTGATCGGATTCCCGCAGTCCCGCCGGAAGAGCGATCCCGCACACCTTCCCGGTACTTTTGTATTCCTTCCAGCCAGAGCCCGATAGATAGCCACGCACGACGCACTCCACCGGGAACATCTCCCCCCGGGCCACCATCATGGAGCGGCCGCGGAGTTGCTGGGTGTACTTCTTCACTGCAGCCGGGTAGCGGCTGACATCGGCTGTGACCACATGGTTGGGAACAATATCCTTCAGGAAGTCGAACCAGAACAGCGAGATCTGGGTAAGCACCTTCCCCTTGTGGGGAATGCCGGTGGCCAGAACATAGTCAAAGGCAGAGATACGGTCGGTGGCAACAAACAGCAAGTGCTCGTTACCTAACCGGTAAACATCTCGCACCTTGCCGCTGGCGTAAAGCTCGAGTTCGGGAAAGTCGGTTTGGAGAAGAACGGAATCGAGGAGTTCGGTGGTCATGATCAAAATTCTATCGCGAGGAAACGTCGCGTATTCTAGCTGGCCCAAAATTTTTGTCAATGTCCTACGTCACCGTGTTCAGGAAGGCCGTCAAGGGATAGCGGCATAGAATTTGACAGAAAGCCTGACTTCATGGAAAGCCACTACTGGCCAGGGTTTCCAGGGGCTTTGAATTGTGGAAAAACTGAGGAAGCCTGTGCAATTTCAGGCCGTCAGGAATTTAGGTCGTGACACGACACATGCCGGTTGGACACGATTTCAGACCAGACAGGTGCAGAACCTGCCTCAGGCGCTCGCTCCGAATCGGACCGAGACCAGTTTGGAAACTCCCGGCTCCTGCATTGTCACTCCGTACATAACCGGAGCGATGCTCATCGTTTTCTTGCTGTGAGTGATGAGCACGAACTGCGTTTGCACGCTCATTTCCTTCACCAGTTCAGTGAAACGTCCGATATTCGCCTCGTCGAGTGGCGCGTCGACTTCGTCGAGGATGCAGAACGGGCTGGGCTGATACTGAAAGATGCCGACAAGCAGGGAGAGCGCGGTCAAAGCCTTCTCACCGCCGGAGAGTAGAAGCACGTTTTGCAGCTTTTTTCCAGGTGGCGAGGCGACCACATCAACGCCGCTTTCTGCGCTATTCTCCTGATCGGTCAAGCGCATGAAAGCGTGGCCGCCACCGAATAATTTCTGGAAGGTTTTCTGGAAGTTTTCGTTGATCTTGGCGAAAGCCTCCTCAAACTTCTGACGCGATACCGTGTCAATTTCCTTGATGGTCGCAACGGTATTTTCGATGGACTCCAACAAATCTTTGCGTTGCGTCTCGAGGAATTGGTGCCGCTCGGCGGTTTCTTTATACTCCTCCAGGGCCATCATGTTGACCGGACCCATGGCTTCCAGTCTGGTGCGCATTTCGCGATAGAGCGCATCTTCCTGCATTAGCAACTCACCCGTGACAATCTGAAGGTTGCTGCCGGCCATCAACTCATCGCGCTGAACACCAAGTTCGTTCAGGCAGGTCTCGGCCATGTACTGGGCATCGGACTGTAACTTAGCCACGGCCGCAGAAATCTCGCCCCTTCGATCTCGAGCCTGATCCAGCAGCTGACGAGCATTGCGCAGGGCTTCCTCGATTTCCACCAACCGGGCCCGAACCTGTTCGGTCTCGAATTGCAGCAGGCTCTCCCGAACGTCGGCTGCATTGCGTTCGGCTTCCAGCGCAACTGCCCGCCCGGCGAGTTGCTGGTTCTCAGCCTCGCGTTGTTGTTTTTCGATGAGAGAAGCCTCGAACTGTGCCCTTAAGCCTTGCTGACGCTCCGCCATCTCCGCCACCAAACCCTCAATACGCTGCAGAACTGCCGCCGCAGCGCGGTGACGCTCCTCGAGGGTGGCCACTTTCGCGATATGTTGCGAGGCATTCTGGGCGGCCAAATCGCGTCGCTCGCGTAGCGCCGCCAGCGTCGCCTGACCGGTGGCGGTCTGCTGTTCCAATTCCGTTCGGTGGCTCTCCAAGGCAGAGATCTCGCTTCGGCGACTTTGGATGCAAGCCTGCTGCTCGGCCCGGTCGGCCGCAAGACGCTCGTTGACCCGCGACATCTCGGCATCGAGTTGCTGCAGCATGTGGCCGGAAGTCATTGCCTCCTTCTCGGCGTCTCGCTTCTCTCTTTCCAGGCGCTCGAGCAGGGAAGTCAGCTCCGTGATTTCACGGCTCAAGGTGAGGACGCGATGTTCCTCGGTACGCAAGGCGTCTTCCAGGTCCGTGAGAAGGCGTAATACGTCCCGCAGCTCGCGCTTCATGGAGAGCGGGCCTTCGGCGCGTTGCTTTCCGCCAGTGACGGTTACGTTGTGGAAGCACTCGCCCGACTGTGCGGAAAGGAAGAAGGCGTCCGGGTTCTCCAATGCCAAGTTCCGCCCCAGACCTGAATCCGGAACGATGTAGCCGTCCCGCAGCTTGGGCAAGATCACTTCCAAGGACTTGCCAAAGCCGTTGAGCACACGAATACAACTTTTCAACGGAACGATCGGTTGGCTGGGCAAAGCGGGACGTGCATGCTCATTCACCGCGAAAGAGAACTTGGCTTGCGCATCGTTGGGGTGAACCAGGAACGTCGCGCGGCCGTCCACGTCCGAGCGCAGCATGCGCAGTCCTTCGTCCGCGGCGTCCCAGGACTTTACGACGACGTAATTGAGTTCGTCACGTAAGAAATCCTCGACCACACCCTCGTAGCGCGACTCCACCTCAAGGAAATCCGCCAGCACGCCGGCAGGCGCCAGTCCACCTTGCATAACGCCCGATTGGAACAGGCGGCGAACCGATTCGGTCGAATAACCGTGCTCAGCGATTATCGTTTCCAGGGAGCCCTTTTTCCCTATGGCTGTGGCGTATTCCGCGCGCAGGCCATCGAGGCGGCGCTTGGATTCGTTTTCGGCTAGTCGCTTGGACTCGAGCAGGTCACGCGCCTGCCCGATCTCCTCCGTGATGCCGGCAAGACGCTGAGAGACCGACTCAAACTCGAACGCAAGCTGGCCGCGTTGGCCACTGAAAGCCGCGACTTGTGAATTCGCGCCAGCGATTTCCGCATCCAGGCGGCCGGTCTCACGATTGACAGCAGCCAGATGTTCTTCGGCCTGGGTGAGCTGATTGCGAAGATTGGCGGCGGCCGCAACCACCTCCATGATTCCAACTCGTGAATCTTCCTGGTGCCGCTCCAACTCCGCGAGATTGGCGGCGGCGGCAGCAGCCTCCTGCTGGGACAGAGAACGTTCCTGCTGGGCAGCAGCCAGATCGGCAGCGGCCGACTCCAGCACTTGCCGGTTGGACTCGAGTTCGGTTTGCAAGCTGGCCAACTTGAACGACACCTGGGCCAAGTCGGCTTCGGAATTGGAAGCACGTACCACCAATTCCTGGCACCGCTCCTCATTATGGCGCCGTTGGGCCTGAGCTCGATCGATCTCAAGCGCGATCGAGGCTATCCGCTCGCGGTTCTGCCGTAACTCAGCTTCGATCGAATACCCCCGCTGGGTGCGCTCGCTCTGCTGAGATTCGAGCTGCTGCACGGTTTCGGTCTGATTGTGCATCTCTTCCGAAACCGCGTCGAGCTGCTCGTCCAAATGAGCGCTTTCCTGATCAAGTTGCGCAAACTTACTGGCCAGCACCAGGCGCAGCTTGGTGCGCATTTCTTCGCGCAGACGCGCATAGCGTTCCGCCTTGGACGCCTGCCGCTTAAGCGAATTCATTTGCCGTGTGACTTCGTCAAAAATGTCGTTGATGCGGGAGAGGTTCAGGCGCGCTTCTTCAAGACGGGCCTCGGCGAGACGCTTCTTGGTTTTGAACTTGGTGATGCCGGCTGCTTCCTCGATGATGGCGCGCCGGTCGGTAGGGCGGCTGCTCAGGATTTGGCCAATGCGTCCCTGCTCGATCAGGGCGTAGGATTCCGGCCCCAGCCCGGTGCCCATGAAGAGTTCCTGAATATCTCGCAGGCGGCAAAGTTTGCCGTTTAGGAGGTATTCGCTGTCGCCGGTACGGAACAGACGGCGCGTGACCACGATCTCGCCCGCACGGAACTGCTGCTGGTTGAACTTGCGCCGTCGAATCTTAAGGATCACAAGAGGGCCCCCACCATTCGCCGGATCGCCACCATCAGGCGGGGCTTCCGCTTCACCTTCATCCGTTTTTCCTGGCTGAGCCTCCTCAACAGCGTGCTCGGTTTCCTCGGCCGCTTGGGTTCGAAGCTGTGCCTCGTCCCAGTCTTCAGCGGGCATTTCGTCTTGAACTTCAATTTCGGTAGGCTCGTTCGCGTCGGCCCCACCATAGATTTCGGGATCAATGAGTGTCAGCGACACTTCCGCCATACCTGTCGGCTTGCGATCGCGGGTGCCGGCAAAAATCACGTCTTCCATGCGCGAGCCACGCAAGGTCTTGGCGGATTGCTCGCCCAGAACCCAGGAGATAGCGTCGGCGATGTTGGATTTGCCGCAACCATTGGGACCAATGATGGCCGCGATCCCATCACCGTGGAATTTCAGCTCGGTGCGGTCGCAGAAGGACTTGAAGCCGAGAATTTGCAGCTTTTTCAGTTTGAGCAACTTCCACTCCTTCGGCACCCGATCCTGCGAGAAAAGCGGGGCACCGCACTGTATGCGCCGACTGACGCGCGCTGCTCTGTGGTTCGCGGCGGTGAGTCTTCCGCGAGGGCGTTACCATTTTGATGCCTGCTCGCGATCCCGGCGAACACAAATCTGCCTCCATCCGAACCAAGGCACGGATTGCAGCTACTGTACCGATGAAATCGGGTGCGGGTCAAGAAATAATACACAATATGTTGTGGGTATCTCGTGCGCACCGCGTTAAGTAGCACACACAATGTCATTGAGTTCCTGAAAGACGAGTTGGGCAGGAGGAAGGGAGAATCGGCGAGAGCGGCATTAGCCTACCCCAGAAGATGGTCTGATGCAACGATAGAGATGCACGATAGAGATGCTACGAACACGATAGAGATGCTATATCGCCGTGGGGGAAGCTTGTCCTCAGGGCACGAGGATAAGCGGAGTCGACGGACCCCTACGACGCCCAGCTCATGCAAGAGCGCATCTTGGCCGAACGGCCGAAGGGAAGAGCAAATGAACAACTCGATCAACGCCGACACGCGTGCGGCAACTGAACCTGAGTCCATGCAGTTCGGGACCAACCGGCTGCCTCCTGCACAACGATGGCTCTCGCTAGTCGAGCTCGCAGTGGGAAGCGTGATTGTGATCGGGCATAACGTCTATCACGTGATTCCCAATGAAGTGCCAATCCTCGTCGTGCTTGCCCTGATTTCATTCCGGCTGCGGGGTGGCGGATGGACCGCGATGGGCCTGCGTTGGACCGTTTCGTGGCGGCGAACCGCGGTATTCGCGCTCGCAGCGGCCGTCGCGAGAATTCTGCTCGGCGCGCTAGTAGTTGATCCGCTCACTGCCCACTTCTGGCCCCCGTCGGTTGCTCCGAGTGGCGCGGAACAAATCACCGGTCACGCGACAGTGGCGCTGCGCTGGCTTCTGATCGTCTGGACCTTCGCCGCCCTCGGCGAGGAAATCAGCTACCGAGGCTACCTGCTGGCGCGTGCAGCCGATGTAGGCGGCCGATCAAAAACTGCTTATTGGACTGCAGTTTTTGTCTCCGCCGCGTTGTTTGGATACGGACACTTCTATAAGGGTCCGTCAGGGATCTTGGACTCGGGCATGGCCGGTCTCGTTCTTGGGACAGCTTACGTTTTGTCAGGCCGCGACCTGTGGGTCTGCATTCTGGCTCATGGGTTCATTGATACTTTTGGTGTGGTTGCTCTGTTTTTTGGATGGCAATCGTAAATCGCCTATGCGAGAGTCGAAAAAGTCGAAAAAGAAAATCACCTTCTCACACTCTCAGCGGCTCGCCGGTGATCTGAAAGACGCTCGCGCAACCCACGCAGCTCAAATCGAAACTCCCGCGCGAACCGGCTGCCGTCGCACGTAGGACCACCATGAACTCCATTTTCTCCGAGTTCTATTTGAGCACCGGTGACTTTTTCAATTACTTCTTTCAACTGTCTCGCTTCCCAGATCTCTACCGGTGTGTTGTAAACCAGGCTGCCGATTTTCGTTGAGTCGGCGAGCGTGAGCAGCATTCGCGCAACATCCTCCACGTGCACCAGTGACAACTCCGCCTCCGGAGCATATGGCATGCGGATGGAGCCCCCAGGAAGCGATTCGAATATCTGGGCGCGCCAGGGAGAAGATGTTTTCTTAACACCCGACCCGATCACCCTCGCGATGCGAAGCGAAACAAACTCAATTGCTCTCAGGCTATGAAGTGTCTCACCCACCAGTTCGATAGCTCGCTTCGATCCACCATAAGGCTCGTCCGGAGCCGCCGGATCACTCTCGGTCACGGGACGATCGGTTGGAGATGAGCCGTATACCGCGATCGAGCTAGCAAAGATGAAGCGTTGGACGTGGGCGGTCACGGCCTGCCGCATCAATTGCAGGGAAGCACTTAGATTTACCTCTGCTCCGGTCAAAGGATCGGCCCGGAAGGCGCCCAGCAAAATGGCGGCAAGATGGATCACGATGCGAATGGGATAGGTTTCGAAAAGCCTGGATACATCGCGCTCCTGGTGGAGATCGCAGGCAATGACATCTGCTGAAGGGGCCGGGTTCAAATCGACGGGCAAGATTTTGCGTTCAGCAGTTCTTAGAACTCGACAGACTTCAGTCCCTATATGTCCGCTGGCGCCTGTGACAAGAATGAGTCCTTCTGGGTTTGCCGAACGCATGCAGCTATTCTCCAAGAGGCTTCGGAAGTCAGCAAGATCCAACCCGTGTCTTGCCCCAAAGAAAAGGCGCGAGCAAGCGGCCCGCGCCCGAGAACCGATTCTGACGCTTTACTTCTATCCGCCCACCTTCTCAAAGAACAGGCAGATGGATTCGATCCCGCGGTAGAAGTTCGGGATGTGAAACTTTTCATTGGGAGCGTGCAGATTGTCGTCGGGAAGCCCGAAGCCCATCATCACGCTGGGAATCTTTAGGACGTCCTGGAAGTCGGTCACGATAGGAATCGAACCGCCGGAGCGAATGAAGACTGTGTCTTTCTTGAAGACGTCGTGCATGGCTTCGGTGGCAGCCTTGATGTAACGGTTGTCAGTGCCTACCACGCAGGCTGGGCCCTTGCTCCAAACCTTGATCTTGGTCTCAATGCCTTTGGGCGTCAGCTTCTTCACGTAGTTGGTGTACTTCTTGAGGATGTCGTCGGGATCCTGGTTGGGCACCATGCGCATGGAGACTTTGGCTGCCGCCTTGGCTGGAATCACCGTCTTGGCGCCAGGAGCCGTGAAGCCGCCGGGCATGCCGTGGACTTCCAGCGTGGGACGCGCCCAAGTGCGGTAGAGCACCGAATATCCCGGCTCGCCCGTAAGCACCTTGGACCCTACTTCGGTCTTGCGATAGTGCTCTTCGTTGAACGGCAGGCGTTTCCAGGCTTTCAGTTCATCTTTGGTGGGCGCCTTCACGCCTTTGTAGAAGCCGGGAATCAGGACCTTGCCTTTGGAATCCTTCAGCTTGCTGATGATTTCAATGAGCGCAAAAAACGGATTGGGCGCCGCGCCACCGTACATGCCGGAGTGCAGATCGGTCTTCGCGCCGAAGGCTTCGATCTCGGTGTATACCAGTCCACGCAGGCCGACGCACAAGGTCGGCAGGTCGGGCGCGAACAACTCGGTGTCACAGACCAGGGCAAAGTCGGCTTTCAGCTTGGCCTTCTGCTTGCGCACGTACTCGGCAATGGACTCGCCGCCGACTTCCTCCTCCCCTTCAATGATCAACTTCACATTGAGGGGGAGCTTGCCGTTATGACCCTTCATCAGAGCCTCGATGGCCTTAATCTCCATCCAGAGCTGGCCCTTGTCGTCCACGGCGCCACGAGCATAGATGTTGTTATTGCGCTCTGTAGGTTCAAACGGAGGGGAGACCCACTCATCGAGCGGGTCAGGAGGCTGCACATCGTAGTGGGCATAGCAGAGCACGGTTGGCTTGCCGGGAGCGTGCAGCCAATCGGCATAGACCAACGGATGTCCCTGCGTAGGGATGATTTCAACATTCTCCATGCCGATGCGGCGCAGTTCGCTGGCTACGAAATCGGCGGCCTTCTGTACATCGGATTTGTGCTCTTCCAGGGTACTGACGCTCGGAATACGAAGAAGGTCTTTCAGTTCATTTAAGAAGCGCTGCTGGTTTTGGCGGGCATAATCGACTGCGGGGGAAGCCATAGTGCAACCTTTCTCGCGGAATGACGCGGATCAGATGGAAATTATCAGGACTCACCAAACGCCTAAAGTATACCCGAAGCAAGAGCGCAATCAGGAGGGCGTAGCGCACGTTCGGCGGGGCTTTCGGACCGAGTCACATAATGCTGGCTTCAGCCAAATCGGTGCGGCGAAAAGGCTGTGAGATCGTACGATGGTGTCTCCCTGCAGACCACCTGAGCCATGATCTGAGCCGTGACCGGAGTGAGCAGGATGCCGTCTCGAAAGTGTCCTGTGGCAACAAAATAGCCTGGCGTGCGTGTAGGGCCAAGAATCGGCAAATGATCTGGCGTGCCGGGTCGCAGGCCGGCCCAGTCTTCCAGAATGTGGGCCTCCGCCAGCGCGGGCACAAGCTTGATGGCGGCGCGGCGCATGCGATGGATGGTCCGAGAGTCCGTGCGTTTGTCGTAACCCGCTTCTTCCACAGTGGCACCGATCAGTAACCGGCCATCGGTGCGGGGAACCAGGTACACCTCGGGCGCGCGGACTACATGTCGAACCATCTCGCGCGAGGGGGGCACCACGGCCAGCATCTGGCCCTTTACCGGCCGCGTAGGGAAGCGGTAAGGCGGAAATTGCCCCGCCCAGGCCCCTGCACAATTGACCACGAGGGCAGTATGAAAGCTCGTTTTGGTCGTGCTGACACCCGTCACGACTCCGTCGGAAAGATCCACTGAGGTAACAGGATCACCTGAGGAAGTATCCACACCGCGATGCTTACATGCGCGTAATGCGGCCAATACCAGTGCCCGTGGATCCACGCTTCGCTCCGGAAGCAAGTAGGCGGGGAAACCGGCCGGAATAAGGCTGGGCTCCAGTTCAGATAAACCCTTCTTAGATAAAGCTTCAGTTGAAGATTCCGGAGCAGATTTCGCGCCCAGGAGGATGGTGCCCTGGCTGCGAAGGTCCACATGGGTCCCCGCTTCGTCTTCTAGTTCGCGGACAAATTCCGGATACATGCGGGCGCTGGCGCAGGCCAGTGGCCGAAGGGGAAGGGGAATCTCATCTCCACAATCAGCCAGCATTCCGGCAGCAGCGTGTGAGGCCTCGCGCCCGGGCTCAACGCGTTCCACCACCAGAACCGACAATTCCCGCTTGCGCAGCTCCCAGGCCAGGGACAAACCTATGATGCCCCCACCAACCACGATGGCATCCCAACTGTTCACATCTGCATTGTATAAAGAGCGCTTTGCTTCGCAGCTCCTACCGCACCCGGAGTCTGGGGAGTGTTACCGATGGCACGTATGATTCGGCCGGATAGCATTGACACGCTTGCCCTTATGCTCAACAATTGCTTGCAGATCAGCACTCGCGGAGGATTTCATGCCAGAGGAAGGCGCAGCGCCGGCGTTCATTCACGAGGAACATTCAAGCAATGTCGGCAAATGGATCATCGTATTGCTCGCAGTTGTATTTGTCGCCGGGACCTTGTACGCGGTTTACGATTCTCGTGCGCGTTTGGAGAAGCTGGAGAACACGAACGCCACGAGCGCG
>Ga0209577_10006644_pt1 | contig 10680 bp, 9 predicted proteins | sample GraSoiAngelo_109_FD_185874 | JGI IMG/M metagenome (GOLD analysis project Ga0209577, IMG submission 185874) | Grasslands soil microbial communities from the Angelo Coastal Reserve, California, USA - 14_0903_12_20cm (SPAdes) (version 2) | ecosystem: Environmental > Terrestrial > Soil > Grasslands ... | reverse complement strand
GGGTGGTGACCGGAAGGCGGTTGTGCCAGGTCCGTTCGCACCTTCTCCGCCGATGCACCCGAATCCGGCCGATCGAGCGGCACTGGCGGGGCGTGCTGACGTGGATCGTTCTCGGCCGGTCCTCGAGTAGTCCCAGCCACCAGGCGGCCGTCGCGTGGCTCAGCATCGCCCCGGGCCCGGCGTAGAGGAGCGCCTCGGCGAGCTCGGCCTCGATGGAGGTGGCGGCGTGCCCGACGGCATAGACGCGAGGGAGGCGGGGGTGGAGGTAGCCCTGGCGGCGCCACATTGCGATCGTGCTGGATGTGATGCCGAGTCGCTCGAGTTGTGCGCGCGTGACGCGACCCCACACCTTCCCGGCGACCCGTCCCACCCGAACTTTGCTGTTTTCCGTCGACATGGACTACGGAATTCAGCATCGTTCGGATCCGCGTCACCGAACAAGACGCGTTCGTGAAAACTCTGCGCAATTACTGCGTCAAAAGAGCTGCGCTGGCGGGTTGGAGCGTGACCGTGTAGCTCCCCAGCACGGGGGCGACGGTCTCGGTCTGCGGCGGGCCGGGCATCAGTCCCGTGCTCGTCTCGTCGCCGAAGCTCTGGCCGCCCAGGGTGACGTCGTTGGTCGAGAACACGGTCGGCGCCGCCAGCCGCTCGAGCTGAGCGGTGCTCGTGAACCCCGGGACCTGGACCTGCACCGTGTAGCTGGTCGTCGGGTCCTTGTTGATCAGCACCACGCGCGTCTGGAAGTCGCTCGAGCGCGTCGCCCACACCTTGACCGGCCCGCTCGGGTTGACCTTCACCGGGAGTAGCCGGGCCCCCGGCGGGAAGGACTGGGCGAACAGCAGCATCCCGTAGTACTCGGGATGCACGAACGCCTCCCATCCCGAGGCGTTGTGCTGGAAGGTGAACAGCTCGTAGGCGGCACCCGGAAGTGAGTGGATGTTGACCCCGTCGACTCCGACGCTGGCGAGGTTGAACAGCGTGTCGAGGACCCACAGAGCGGATCCGAACGTGTCGCTGACGCCCTTCTTGCCGGAGCATGAGGCCGAGTTCATCTCGTCCAGGCGGAACGTGAGACCCTGGTTGTGGGCGGCGGTCACGTACGGCGCGACCTGCTGCGCCACGCCGGCCGACGCCCGGTCGCTCAGCAGGTTCGGAATCGTCGGGTAGCCCGGGTCGCTCGGGTCGGTCAGGCACGCGCGGAGCGGATATCGGTGCAGAGTCAGGAGCTTGAGCCCCGGCTCGGCGCGCATGAACCTGGGCAACCCGCTCAGCCAGGTGAGCTCGGCGAACGCCGGCCCCGTCACGGGTAGGGAGGGCATGGCCGCCCGCCACCGCGAGAACTGCTTGATGAACTTCGTGAGATCGTATTTGTGGCCGCGGGCGAAGAACACTCGCCCGCGCCGATCGCGGTACCACGGGAACAGCCCGTAGACGTCGGGCTCGTTGCCGATCTCGAAGGCCTGGATGGAGCGGCGGCCGACGCCGGCGAGGAGCGCGCGAGACTCCGCCGCGGCCACCGAAGGCCGGCCGCCGGCCAGGTTGACGCCCATGATCATCCGGCCACCGAGCGCTTTGGCCAGCGCGTGAGTGGTGCGCATCCAGCCGTTGTTCAGGGCGTAGCTGATCCCGCCTGGAGGGATCTGCCCGCGGATCGGCCACCACGTCCGGTCGGCGCTGTTGCCTCCGATCCGCAGCACCGATGTCTGGCCGCCCGGGACCAAGTTCCGCATCAGGTTGAGCAGCACCGGGTTGATGTGGTCGGGATCGCGGCCGGTGTAGCTGTGGAGCGCTCCGTATTCGAGCGACACGCCCGTGAACCCCTGAGCCATCGGCTGGCCGGCCGGATCGGATCCGACCGTGGCGGTGACAGGCGGGTCGGCCGCCGCCCCGGCGCTGTCGGGATCGAGGTCGCCGAGCACGACCACCGCCGCGATCAGCAGCGAGGCCGTGAGCGCAGCGAGGATGCATGCACGGATCCGGTCGCGCCGCACGGGGGGATCGTGTCACACCTCGCTCGTAAGCTTTGACGCGATGCAAGCGTCGCGGACTGAGGAGCTGGAGGCTCCACCCCATCCCGAGCAGGCGCCATCGGCGCTGAGGGACCTGGTGATCATCACCGGGTTCTCGGGCGCCGGGAAGTCGACCGCGATGGCGGTATTCGAGGACGAGGGGTACTTCTGCGTGGACAACCTGCCCTCCGAGATGATCCGCTCGCTCGTCGAGCTGTTCATGCACGAGGGGTCAAAGGTGGCGCGCGCGGCGGTGGTCTCGGACGTCCGCGGCGGCAGCTACTTCGAGGGCCTGGCGGCGATGCTCGACGACCTCCGCGCCGCCGGCGTGAAGCTCCGGGTGCTGTTCCTCGAGGCCGATGAGCAGACGCTCCTCACCCGGTACAAGGAGACGCGCCGGCGGCATCCACTGGCGCCGACGGGCAGCGTCGCGGACGGGATCGCGCGGGAGCACCGTACGCTGGCGCCGCTCCGCGGACGGGCGGACGTCGTAATCGACACGACCGGTCTCACCGCCGCGATGCTGCGGCGCAAGCTCGCCGACGAGCTGCTGCCGACGAGGACGCCGGGGCGGCTCGCGGTCACGTTCGAGAGCTTCGGCTTCAAGTACGGGCCCGCCCGGGATCCCGACCTGCTGCTCGACGTCAGGTTCCTGCCCAACCCGCACTACGAGGCGGACCTCCGGCCGCTCACCGGCGACGACCCACGGATCGTCCAGTTCATCAATCGAGACGGCGCGCTCGACGCCTTCTACGAGCGGCTGCATCCGCTGCTCGACTACCTGCTTCCGCAGTACCTGATCGAGGGAAAGGCCCACCTGGTGGTGGCGATCGGCTGCACCGGCGGGCGCCATCGGTCGGTGGCGATCGCCGATCACCTGGCCGCGCGCTACCGGGAATCGAAGGACTTCCTGATCGAGGTGGTCCACCGCGACACCGAGCGGCCCATCTGAACGAGGATCGGGGGAGCGGTGATCGACCACGTCGGCTTCGAGGTCTCGGACCTGGCCCGGTCGGCCCGGTTCTACGACGCGGTATTCGGGGCGCTCGGCGGCAGGCGCATGTACGAGTCCGAGAACGCCGTCGCGTACGGGATCAAGAGCCCGGTGGTGTGGATCGTCGTCCGGGGAAGGCAGCCAGGCCCGGGATACGGGCACGTCGCGCTCGAGGCGAGTGGCAAGGCGGCGGTCGACGCCGCGCACGCCGCGGGGGTGGGCAATGGTGGCCTCGACGACGGGCCGCCCGCCAGGCGGCCCGAGTACGGAGCCCGGTGCTACGCCGGATACATGCGCGATCCCGACGGGCTCCGGGTCGAGGTGGTGTCCCGCAGATAACGGCTAGCCTTCGGGCAGTCGACCCGCCCCGCGCGGTTCGGCGTTTTTTGTCGGTCACACCGAGGAGGTGCATACCCCCAATGCCGGTACGGGTCGGGATCAACGGCTTCGGCCGGATTGGTCGCAACGTCTTCCGGGCCGCCTACGAGCGAGGCGCGGACCTCGAGTGGGTCGCCGTCAACGATCTGGTCGATCCGCCCACGATCGCCCACCTGCTCAAGTACGACTCCAACTACGGGCCGTTCCCCGGACGGGTCGAGGTGACGGACGCCGGGTTCAGGGTGGATGGAACCGAGATCAGAGTGCTGGCCGAGCGGGATCCGGCGGCGCTGCCATGGGACGAGCTCGGCGCGGACGTGGTGATCGAGTCCACCGGGCTGTTCACCGACCGCGAGGACGCGGCCAAGCATCTCGAGGCGGGGGCCAAGAAGGTGGTGATCTCCGCCCCGGCGACCAACCCCGACGTGACCGTCGCGCTCGGCGTCAACTTCGACGAGGCCTACGACCCCGATCAGCACCAGGTGATCTCCAACGCCTCGTGCACCACGAACTGCCTGGCGCCGATCGCGAAGGTGCTGCACGACGCCGTCGGGATCAAGCACGGGCTGATGACCACGATTCATGCCTATACAGCCGACCAGCGCCTGCAGGACATGCCGCACCGCGACCTGCGCCGGGCCCGCGCCGCGGCGGTCAACCTGATTCCCGCTTCGACCGGCGCGGCCAAGGCGATCGGGCTCGTGATCCCGGACCTCAACGGCAAGCTCCACGGGTTCGCGATCCGCGCGCCGGTCCCCACCGGCAGCGTCGTCGATCTCACCGTGGAGGCCGCGCGGGAAACGAGCATCGAGGAGGTCAACGACGCCCTGAAGGCCGCTGCCGAGAGCGGCCCGCTCGAGGGCCTGTTGAGCTACACCGAAGACCCGATCGTGTCGACCGACATCGTCAAGAACCCGGCCTCGTCGATCGTCGACTCGCAGCTCACCGCCGTGATGGACGGGACGATGGTCAAGCTCGTGTCGTGGTACGACAACGAGTGGGGTTACTCCAACCGGATCGTGGAGCTGGTTGGAAGGCTGCTTTGAGGACCCTCGGGGACCTCGGAGACCTCGAGGGCAAGCGCGTGCTCCTGAGGGTCGACTTCAACGTGCCGCTCGAGCAGGGGCGGGTGACCGACGACTCCCGGATCCGCGCGGCGCTTCCTACGATCGCGGAGCTCCGCAAACGCGGCGCGGCGCTGGTGGTCGTATCGCATCTGGGGCGGCCGCAGGACCATGAGCCGGAGCTGTCGATGCGTCCCGCCGCCGACCGGCTCGCCGAGCTCACCGGAGCCGACGTGACGCTCGCGCCGGGCGTCGTCGGCGAGGAGGTCGAGGCGTATGCCGCCAACCTGAACCCGGGCGATGTCCTGGTGCTCGAGAACGTGCGGTACGAGCCGGGGGAGACGAGCAACGATCCGGAGCTCGCCGCGGGGCTCGCCCGGCTCGCCGACGTCTACGTCAACGATGCGTTCGGCGCCGCCCACCGAGCGCATGCCTCGACGGAGGGCGTGGCCAGGCTGGCGGGCGATCGGGCGGCCGGGCTCCTGCTCGAGCGCGAGGTGACGACGCTGACGCAGCTGATGGAGGATCCCGCGCGGCCGCTGGTGGCGGTGCTCGGAGGCGCAAAGGTGTCGGACAAGATCGCCGTGATCGAGCGGTTCCAGGCCGTCGGCGGGGCGATGTGCTTTCCGTTCTTCGTCGCCCAGGGTCACAGCGTCGGGAGCTCCCTGGGCGCGGCCGATGACGTCGAGCTCGCCAAGCGGGCGCTGGCCGCGGCCTCGGAGGCCCGGGCGTCGATCGAGCTTCCGATGGACCTGGTGGTTGCCGACCGCCTCGCTGCCGAGGCCGAGCCGCGGACGATCGACGGCGTCGATGTGCCCGACGGGCTGATGGGGCTTGATATCGGCCCACGGACCGCCCAGGCCTACGCTCGCGCGATCGCGGGCGCCGGGACGGTTTTCTGGAATGGGCCAATGGGCGCGTTCGAGGTCGAGCCGTTCGCGGCCGGGACCCGCGCGGTGGCCGAGGCCGTCGCCGAGGCCGCGGGGACCACGGTGGTCGGCGGGGGCGACTCGGTGGCCGCCCTGCAGCACTTCGGCCTGGCGGACCGAGTCACCCACCTGTCGACCGGCGGCGGCGCGTCACTCGAGCTGCTCGACGGCAAGCAGCTTCCCGGGGTGGAGGCGCTGGCGTGAGCAGCGGAGGGACCGGGGAGCGTGTCCCGCTCATCGCGGGCAACTGGAAGATGCACAACACCGTGGAGGAGGCGGAGTCGCTCGTCCAGGCGCTGCTGCCCCGGGTCTCTTCGGTGAGCGGGGTCGACGTCGCGATCTGCCCTCCGTACCCGGCGCTCGGTCCGATGGTCGACTCGGTGCGGGGCTCGCGCGTCCAGGTGTACGCCCAGAACATGCACTACGAGCCGTCGGGGGCGTTCACCGGCGAGGTGTCCGCGCCGATGCTCACAGGGCTCGGAGTCGACGGCGTGATCCTCGGTCACTCCGAGCGACGCGAGATGTTCGGCGAGACCGACCGCGCGCTCCAGCTCAAGGTGCCGGCGGCGCTGGAGGCGGGCCTCGTTCCGATCCTGTGCGTCGGCGAGACCGAGGAGGAGCGCGAGGCCGACGAGACCGAGCGGAAGCTTCGCCATCAGGTCCAGGAGGACCTGTCCAAGGTGGACACAGACCGCCTCGGGGATGTGGTGATCGCGTATGAGCCGATCTGGGCGATCGGCACCGGCAACGTCGCCACGCCCGAGCAGGCGCAGGACGCGATCGCGTTCATCCGGGCGCTGGTGGCCGACCGCTCGCCCGAGCAGGCGCAGCGGACCCGGGTGCTCTACGGCGGCAGCGTCAAGCCCGACAGCTGCCCCGCGCTGCTGGCGCTTCCCGATGTCGACGGGGCGCTGGTCGGCGGCGCAAGCCTCGACCCGGCGTCGTTCGCGGAGATCGTCGCCGCGGCGGGCTGATGTCGCTCCCAGCGGGTCCGGACCGGCTTCCGGCGCGGGCCGCCGCGCTGATCGTGCTCGACGGCTGGGGACTGGCTCCGGACGGGCCCGGCAACGCGATCTCGCTGGCCTCGACTCCCGTGTTCGACGAGCTGTGGGGGGGCTACCCGCACACGACGCTGACCGCGGGTGGCCGCGCAGTCGGACTTCCCGAGGGCCAGATGGGGAACTCGGAGGTCGGCCACCTGAACCTCGGGGCGGGGGCGGTGGTGATGCAGGACCTGACGCGGATCGATCAGGCGGTCCGGCAGGGAGAGCTAGCCGAGAACGAGGTGCTGAGGCAGGCGTTCTCGGGCGCGGAGCGCGTTCACCTGATCGGGCTCGTGTCCGATGGCGGGGTCCACTCGGGGTTCGGGCACCTCGAGGCGCTGATCCGGATTGGCGCCGCGCACGAAGTCGCGGATCTCGTCCTGCACGCGTTCACCGACGGTCGCGACACGCTCCCTAAGTCCGGGGCGGATTATCTGGAGGCGGTGGAGGCCTGGATGCGGGACGCGGGCGCGGGCCGGATCGGCTCGGTGGTCGGCCGCTATTTCGCGATGGACCGCGACCGCCGCGGGGACCGGGTCCAGCGGGCATACGACCTGCTCGTGCACGGGAGCGCCGAGCACCGCGCCGAGGACGGTCCGGCGGCGGCCCGCGCGGCGTACGAGCGCGACGAGACGGACGAGTTCATCACGCCCACGCTGGTGGGCGACGAGGCCCGGATCCGGCCCGGCGACTCCGTGATCGCGTTCAACTTCCGCCCGGACCGCATGCGCGAGATCACCCGCGCGCTGGCCGAGCCGGGGTTCGACGAGATCGACCGCCGCGGAGCAGCGCCAGTCGCGCGCTACACGACGATGACGCAATACGAGGAGGACTGGACATATCCGGTGGCGTTCCCGCCCGCGCACCCCGCGACGACGCTGCCGGCCGTGCTCGCGGCGCACGGCGCACGTCAGCTCCACGTTGCAGAGACCGAGAAGTACCCCCACGTGACGTACTTCTTCAACGGCGGCAACGAGGATCCATGCGAGGGGGAAACGCGCGAGCTCGTGGCTTCGCCTCGCGATGTTGCGACCTATGACCACAAGCCCGAGATGAGCGCGCCGGAGGCGGCCGGGGCGTTCGTGTCCGACTGGCGGGCCGGGTCGCCGCAGTTCGGGCTCATCAACTTCGCCAATGCCGACATGGTGGGCCACACGGGGGTGATCCCCGCGGCGGTAAAGGCGATCGAGACCGTCGACAGGTGCCTGGCCGACGTCTTGGAGGCGGTCCACGGCTCGGGCGGAGCCTGCATCGTCACCGCGGATCACGGCAACGCGGACAACATGCTCGAGCCGGACGGGAGTCCCAACACGGCCCACTCCCTGAACCCGGTGCCGCTGATCGTGACGGTCCCGGGTCTGTCCCTCCGCGAGGGGGGAATCCTCGCGGACGTGGCCCCGACGATCCTGGCCGTGCTCGGGATCGAGCAGCCGGGGGAGATGACCGGGCGCTCGCTGATCCAGGGCTGAAGACGGCGACAAGTGCGCGATCGCCCTGCACCGGGCCGTTTTCGCGTGCACGCGGCTAGACTGAAACTTGACAGGAAGCCACTTAGATTTCATAATGTGGCGCAACACAGTTTTGGGACCTCAAAGGAGGTTTGAAATGGCACTCATCCGCTGGGAGCCGGTGCGCGAGCTGAACACGATTCAGAGCGAGATGAACCGGCTGTTCAACAGCTTCTTCGAGTCGTCGTCCCCGGCCAACGGCACTTCGCTGCGCCGGTGGATCCCGGCGATGGACCTGGTCGAGACCGACGACGACTTCGTGCTGCGCGCCGACCTTCCGGGGCTCACCGAGGACGACGTCAACATCGAGCTCGAGGACAACGTGCTCACGCTCTCCGGCGAGCGCAAGTCCGAGCGTGAGGAGAAGAACGAGGGCTACTACCGCGTCGAGCGCGCGTCCGGCTCATTCCAGCGCTCGCTGACGCTGCCCGAGGGCGTCGATCCCGAGGGCATCCGAGCGAGCTTCGAGAACGGCGTGCTCGAGGTGCGCGTCCCCAAGCCCGAGCAGCGCAAGCCGCGCAAGGTGACGATCTCGGCCGGCGGCGGCGCCCCGAAGACGATCGAGGGCGCCGAGACCGCGACCGAGGGCGCCGAGAGCAAGTAGCGCAGCAGTAGGGTCCGGACCGGTGTTCACGGTCCGGACCCGATCGTCCTCGTGCCGGGCGCGCACCGGCACGCTCCATCTCGCGCACGGCGAGGTGTCGACGCCTGCGTTCGTACCGCTGGCGACCAGAGGGGCGGTCAAGACGCTGCAACCGCATGAGGTGGCGGAGCTCGGGTACGAGCTGATCCTCGGGAACACGTTCCACCTGTTCCTGGCGCCTGGGCCGGAGCTGATCCGGGAGCTCGGCGGCCTCAACCAGTTCATGCGCTGGGAGGGGCCGATCATCACCGACTCCGGCGGCTTCCAGGTGTTCTCGATGGGCCACGGGGGCGTCGCCGACGAGATCAAGGGCCGCGGGCGCGGGGGGGCGGGACGGCAATCAGAGGGGGCGATCCTCGCGATCGAGGAGGAGGGCGTTCGCTTCCGCTCCTACGTCGACGGCTCGGATCGGTTCCTCGGTCCCGAGACCTCGATGTCGGTTCAGGCCGCCCTCGGATCCGACATCGCGCTGGTGCTCGACGAGTGCACGCCGTTTCACGTCTCGCGCGAGTACACAGCGCGCTCCATGGAGCGCACGCATCGCTGGCTTGAGCGGTGCCTGGGTTGGCACGAGGAGAACGGTCCCGACGGCCAGGCCGTCTACGGGATCGTGCAGGGCGGGGTCGATCACGAGCTGCGGCTCGAATCGAGCGCGACGGTCGCCGCCAGCGAGTGCGACGGGATCGCGATCGGCGGCTCGCTGGGCCAAGAGAAGGCCCAGATGCACGAGGTCGTGGGCTGGACCACCGCCGAGCTCGAGCGCCATGCCCCGGCGCGCCCGCGCCACCTGCTCGGGATCGGGGAGATCGACGACCTGATCGACTGCGTGGCGATGGGGATCGACACGTTCGACTGCGCCCTCCCTACGCGCCTGGGCCGCCACGGGGTTGCGCTCGTCCCGGACCCGGACAGCCGCTGGCGCCTGGACCTCGTCAAGGGGCGCTGGCGCGAGTCGCGGGAGCCGATCCTCGAGGGATGCGACTGCCCGGCGTGCGCCGGCGGGTTTACGCGCGCCTACCTGCACTACCTGCTGCGCGCGGGGGAGCTCACGGCGCTTCGGCTCGTCACGCTCCACAACCTGGCGTTTATCGCCCGTTTGATGAGGGACCTGCGGGATGCGATCGAGGCGGATCGGCTCCCCGCGGTGGCGGCGGCCCTGCGGGAGGGGGATTCCCCGGGGACTTAGGCCCGCGGCTACTTGCTGTTGCCGCTGATCAGGTTCTGAACCTGCTGGATCGCGCTGTTGACGTCGTTGGCGATCACCTTGCGGGCCTGAACGGCAGTGTTCGACGTGCTGGTGGCGATCACCACCGCGAGGATCACCGCCGCCGCAAACAGGCACAGAATCGCCAGGAACGCCGCAAGCCGACGCCCCGCTCGCCTGCCCCGGCCGCGGCGCTCGTCCCCACGGTCATACGGCTCGCGGGCTCCGGCGCTGGTGGCCGGGTAGGCCTGGGGCTCGAGGCGTCTCGGGGCCCTGGCCTGCGTCGCCCCCGTCGCGGGCTGCCGGGTTGTGCGAGGAGCGGCGACCCGGGTCGCGCCGGTGGGATCGTCACGGCTGGGGATCAGCCGGGTCGCACTGGTCTCGAGCGCGGCCACGGATGCCCGGGCCGGCGCGATTCCATGGGCCCCGTTGCGGAGCGTCTCGCCGAAGCTCAGGGCGTCGCCGGGGCGCGCCTCCTGGTCGATCGCGATCGCCACCGCGACCGCCTGCGAGAGCGCCCTGGGCACCCGATCGTTGAGCTGGTCCAGCAGCAACGGCGCCTCGCGCTGCTGCTTGAGCGCCAGTTCGGACAGCGAGGCCGCCTCATAGGGGAGGCGGCCCGACATCAGCTGGTAGGTGACGACGCCAAGCGAGTAGATGTCGGCTCTTGGCCCTGCCTCCTCGCCCCGAGCCTGCTCGGGCGCGAGATACGCGGCGGTCCCGAGCACGGATCCCACCTGGGTGATGCTCGACTGGTCGACTGCCCGCGCGATCCCGAAGTCCGCCAGCTTGACCACCTCGCCGTCGGAGACGAGCAGGTTGCCGGGCTTGACGTCGCGGTGCACGACCCCGTGGCGGTGCGCGTACTCGAGCCCTCGGCACGCCTGGGCGATGATCTCGACCGCCTG
>Ga0209577_10006641_pt1 | contig 10686 bp, 9 predicted proteins | sample GraSoiAngelo_109_FD_185874 | JGI IMG/M metagenome (GOLD analysis project Ga0209577, IMG submission 185874) | Grasslands soil microbial communities from the Angelo Coastal Reserve, California, USA - 14_0903_12_20cm (SPAdes) (version 2) | ecosystem: Environmental > Terrestrial > Soil > Grasslands ... | reverse complement strand
CTGCACGATCAAATCGTAAGTAGTAGCTGTGTGAGTTTTCATAGGCTCTTTTGCGCTTATGCATCCGGCGTGCCAACCGAATTGTGCTCTCCGTAAGCTTCTGCTCTCGCGTTACTTAAGATGCGGCAAGGAAAATTATCGCGCACGAAATCATTCCGCGCTTGGGAAATGTCCGTCCCGAAAATGGAACATAGACGTGCAGTCTGTGTGCCCAGCAGGTTTGTAACCCGCTGATAAACGAAACCACAAAAAGCGGACAGCATGTCCGCCTAGCGCGCCGGCAGGATGCCTATGTTCCGGCCGCCGCCGCTTTTTTCTTTGTTTTCTTTTCTGCGCCGGCTGATTGCTCGCCTTCTTTTTTCGATTTGCGCGCTTTCTTCTCCGCCGCTTCATCGATCTCCTGATCGATGAGCATGGCGGCATCCACCCACTCTAGATATGCGATGGGAGCCGCGTCGCTTTTGCGTTGCCCGAGTTTCACGATGCGGGTGTAACCGCCATTGCGATCGGCTGTGCGCGGCGCGATTTCATCGAACAATTTTTTCACCGCATCTTTCTGCCGTAGAACCGCAAAAGCGGTGCGACGGGCATGGATTGATCCCTTTTTGCCAAGCGTGACCATTTTTTCTGCGAGCGGGCGGACGGCTTTGGCTTTTGCCAGGGTGGTGCGAATGCGTTGATGCTCGATCAAACTGCAAACCTGATTTGCCAGCAGCGCTTTTCGGTGCTCGGCAGTGCGACCAAGCTTTATCGTTTTCTTTTGGTGTCGCATCGTGCAATTAGCCGACGCGCGATGGTTGTTCTGTGCCCGCTCCCGCTCCATTCGAGCTGGCAACATCGACTCCAACCGGCGTTTCCACCAGACCGGGATCAAATTTCATTCCCAGCCCCAGTCCGAGTGCCGTGAGCTTATCCTTAATCTCGTTAAGCGATTTCTTGCCGAAGTTTCGATACTTTAACATTTCCGCCTCGGTTTTTTGGGCGAGCTGGCCCACGGTGGTGATGTTGGCGTTGTTCAGGCAATTGGCCGCGCGCACGCTCAGTTCAATTTCGTTCACGCTCATGTTGAGAAGCTTCTTCAGCTTCATGTTCTCTTCGCTGACCCCGGCGGGCGTTTCGTCGAATTCGATCACGTCTTCGTTGAAATTGACGAAAACATCCAGGTGATGCCGCAAGATGGCTGAGGCCTGGAGCAGCGCATCGTCCGGTGTGAGACGGCCATCAGTCCAGACTTCGAGAATGAGCTTGTCGTAATCGGTGCGCTGGCCCACGCGGGTGTGTTCCACGGCGTATTTCACTCGCGTGACCGGGGAGAAAATGGAATCGATCGGGATCAGTCCGATCGGCTGATCGGGTCGCTTGTTTTCTTCACCGGTAGCGAAACCGCGTCCTACCCGCACTTCCAGCTCGGCATCGAACTTATGCTTTTTGTCGAGAGTGCAGATGATCTGATCGGGGTTCAAAACCTCATAACCCTGGGCGAGTTGAATATCGCCGGCTGTGACCTCGCCTTCCTTGTTCACGCTGAGCGAAAGCTTGCGCGGCTCGTGTTCGGTCGCCTTGAATTTTATGCGCTTTAAATTCAACACGATGTCGGTGACGTCTTCGACCACGCCCGGCAAAGTGGCGAATTCGTGTTGCGCGCCGGTAATTTTTACCGCGGTGATGGCAGCGCCTTCCAGCGATGACAAAAGCACGCGTCGAAGCGAATTGCCTACGGTATGGCCGTAGCCCGCCTCAAAAGGTTCCGCGACAAACTTCGCGTAAGTTTCCGTTGCCCCCTTCTCCTCCTTCGAGAGGGTCTTTGGCATTTCAAACCGACCGTAACGAACTGGCATGTGATCCTTTCGGAGTGTTGGAAAAGAGGGACAACACGTCCTCTACTCCATTACTCTTTCGCTGGGTTTCCCCTGGCGAGTAAAGCTTCGCGTCAAGCGACGGAAACCCAGGGACCAACAGCGCAACTAATTTCAAAACTCGCTGCGAAGGTTGGAATGAACACGATTTGAGCCAATTTGCAAGCCCATCCATCGACTGTCATCCCGAGCGTAAGTCGAGGGATCGCGCCGCGAAAGCTTCAAGGTAACTTCATCGGGATCCCTCGACTTCGCTCGGGATGACTTTACCCCTGCGCGATCTCGTCTGGCAGCTCGTTGATGGTGTCGGCGGTACGGGGGAAGTGTGCTGCCAATAATTTCCCTACTTCGCTGATGGCGAGGATGATGGCGCGATTGAAATCTTCGTTTTTGAAATGTGCCCGCATATCGTGCACCAATTTTTTCCAAAACTCCTCCCCGCTTTTCTCGTGTACCCCGACGTCACCCACCACCGCATATTTATGGGCGCGGGGCGCGACAAAAATCAGGACCGCATTACGGTCCCGCGTTTTTTGCATTCCCAACTGCAGAAATTTTTTCTGCGCCCTGGGCAAGGCGTCCTCCTCAAATTTCCAGCGTTGGACAAAAACACGGATTTGACCGGAACTTTTCCCCTCGGCTTTTTTAATCGCCTGGACGATGCGGTTGTGATCGAGCCGGCGAAGAAAGTGATGCGTCCGCATCTTGTTACCAACTCGATCCCGCGCCGCCCCCGCCAAAACTTCCTCCGCCGCTACTAAAGCCGCTGAAGCCACCACCACTCGAAGAGGACGACCAGCCACCTCCGCTTCCCCAATTGCCAGAAACGAAGGGGCCACCGCCTCCGGTATAACGATAACCGCCGAAACGACGCGAGGCGCGCACCGCAATCAAAATGAGAATGAGAACGAAAAAGAAAACTAAGAGCCCGGCGGTGCCACTCTTACTGCTCCCACTGTCTTGCACTGTTTTTCCCGTGCCCTTGTACTCTCCACGAATTGCCTTGCAGAGGAGATCAATACCTGCGGCGATTCCGCCCTCGTAGTCCTGGTTGCGAAACGAGGGCTTGATATGCCGCTCAGTAATGTCGAACGCCGTGAAGTCCGGCAGCGCCCCTTCAAGTCCGTAACCGACCTGGATGAACATTTTGCGATCATCCACAAAAACAAAAAGCACTACGCCGTTGCGCTGGTTCTTTTGGCCAACGCCCCACACCTGCGCCACCCGCCGCGTGTAATCATCGATCGAGGAATCGCTCTGCATAGTGTGATACACAACGACAAGGACCTGATCGGAGGTATCGCGCTCAAATTGCGCCAATTGTTCGTTGAAACGCTGGGCGGCGCCGCGTGAAACGACGCCAGCGTAATCGTTGAAATAACGGTCCGGTTTTGGCGGAATCGTTTCGGCGCCATGCGCGACGATTGCGCTGGCAAAGAGAGCGAGAATTGCAAGGCCCAGTCGTGTTCGCCTTGTCGTCATCCCGAGCGAAAACGCCAATCCGGCTCGGACCGGGGGATCCCGTTGCGTCATCTTTAAGGTGATTCCCACGGGATCCTTCGACTCCGCTCCGCTGCGCTCAGGATGACGCGCAAGTTCTTATGGCGTTGGCGCCGCCGTGCCGGCCGGCGCCGGTGCCGGGCTTCCAAAGTTAAAATTCACCGTCGGCGCTTTTTCCGCACCGGCTTGCGCTTCAAAAAATGGCCGCTGTTGAAATCCGAACATGCCAGCGAACAAGTTCGTCGGGAAGGTACGGACAGTGGTGTTGTATTCCTGGACCGCGCTGTTGAAGTTCCCGCGCTCAACCGAAATTCGATTTTCTGTTCCTTCCAACTGCGCCTGCAAATTCTGGAAGTTCTGTGTCGCGCGCAGTTCCGGGTAACGCTCGCTAACGACGAGTAGGCGCGAGAGCGCGTTACTCAGTTGTCCCTGGGCCTGTTGAAATTCCTGCAATTTCGCCGCGTCCACCGGCGCATGATTCGGGTCGATTTGCACCCGGCCGACGCTGGCACGCGCGTTTGTTACCTCGGTCAGGGTGGATTTCTCAAAATTTGCCGCGCCTTGCACGGTGTTGACCAGGTTCGGGATCAGATCCGCGCGGCGCTGATACACATTTTGCACCTGCGCCCAGCTTTGATCGACCTTCTGCTGCAAACCAACCAGCCGATTATAGCTGCCGGCTACAGCGCACCCGCCAACCAGAACAACGAAAAGAATGATGGCACCAATGCCGAGACAACCGATTAAACCTTTATTCATAGAAGATAGAAACCCGTCCGCCGGGAATTAGCCGACGCGCCTGCGCGAAGTCTCCAAAATTGCGCGACCAAGTCAATCCTTCACGGCGGCTGTGGCCGGGGTCGGTGACCCCGGCCCGGCATCATCGATGCCGGCGACAACCCCTTGTCGCGGCGCGACTGGCAAATAGCGCGTGCGCAATTCCTCGGCATTCGGCAATTCGTCGAGATTCCGCAAACCGAAATGCTCCAGGAAAAATTGCGTCGTCTCGTAAAGGAGCGGACGGCCTGGCAATTCCGCGCGGCCACTGATTTTCACCAGGCCACGTTCCATTAAATTTTGTAGCACACCTTCGACCGTGACGCCGCGGACTGCTTCGACGTCGGCCCGGGTAATGGGTTGGCGATAAGCGATGATGGCGAGTGTCTCGAGCGCTGGCGGCGAAAGCCGAGCCGGTTTCGGGCCGGGAAAAAGCTGACGCACCCACCGCGCACAATCGGGATGACTAACCAATTGCCAGCCGTCTGCTTTTTCCACTAGCTGGAATCCGCGCGGCACCAGCGTGTAGTCAACTTTCAGTTGTCCAAGCACGCCCGCAATTTCCGCTTCTTTCAGGCGGGCGAATTCATTTGAAACAAGTTCGTCAGTTTCGCCCGCGCTCGTGAGCGCATCGCGTAGATCGGCTGGAGTCAGCGGTTTTTGCGCGCTTCGAGTGCCTGAGACAGCGTCATTTTAAGGTGTCATCCCGCTCCAATTGCTTCTTCGATCGCTTCCGCGATTCGATTTGCCTGCCGATCGATCTCGTCCGGTTCGCGTCCCTCGATCAGCAAACGAATTTTCGGTTCCGTCCCCGAGTAGCGCAACAGAACACGGCCTTTCCCGGACAGCTGCTGTTCGGTTTCATCCACTAACTTCATCACCGCTGGCAATTCCTCCAGCGGCGGTTTGTGTTTTACCCGCAAATTCCGTTGTGCTTGTGGATATTTTTTCAGGCAACCCTTTAGCTCACTCAACGGTTTTCCGCTTTCCTTCATGATCCGCAAAACCTGGAGCGCGCTGATGATGCCATCGCCGGTGGTGGTGAAATCGCGAAAAATCATGTGGCCGCTTTGCTCGCCGCCGACATTGAGATTGCGCGCCATCATTTCTTCAAGGACGTAGCGGTCGCCCACGTTGGTGCGAATGACTTTGCCTCCGTGTGCGCCGAGGGTCTCATCGAGGCCGAAATTGCTCATCACCGTCGCAACCAGAGTACTGTCGCGTAATTTTTTCGCGCGCAATAAATCCACGCTGGCGATAGCCAGAATTTCATCGCCATCAACCAGCTCACCGTTTTCATCGCATAACAAAACGCGATCGGCGTCGCCATCATGGGTGATACCGACGTGGGCGCCGGATTTCTTAACCACCCGTTGAATTTCCTCTGGATGAGTACTGCCGCAGTCAGCGTTGATATTGGTTCCGTTAGGCGTGTTATGCGCGACGGTGATATCAGCCCCAAGCTCGCGCAAAATGCAGGGCGTGGATTTGTAGGCGGCGCCATTTGCGACATCGACCGCGATCCGCATTTTTTCCAAAGTCATTCCGCGCGGAAAACTTTGCTTGGCAAACTCGACGTAACGGCCAAGAGCGTCGTCAATTCGGGTGGCGCGGCCGATTTTGCCCGCGGTCGGGCGGATCGAATCGATTTCGCGGCTGAAAACGAGCTGCTCAATTTGCTCCTCGACCTGATCATCGAGCTTATAGCCATCGTGGCGGAAAAATTTAATGCCGTTGTCGGCGTAGGGATTATGCGACGCAGAGAGGACGATTCCCGCATCCGCGCGGAGTGAGCGTGTGATGTAAGCGACGCCCGGAGTTGGCAACGGGCCGATCACAAGCACATCCACCCCCAGGGACGTGATACCGGCGACGAGCGCATTTTCGAGCATGTAACCGGAGAGCCGGGTGTCTTTGCCGAGCACAATCTTTGGTCGCGTCCCGCCCGGATGCGCCCGCGGATTCAATTTCAGGAAAACATGCGCCGCGGCGCGACCGAGCTTGAGGGCAGTCTCGGCCGTGACCGGTTCGACGTTGGCGACGCCGCGGACGCCATCCGTTCCAAAAATCTTCCTGTTCTCGCTCACCCGGCTCATTCAACGTCCCGATGTGGCATTCGTAAACCGGAAACTATGGGAAACTTCGCCGGCAATTCATTGGCTCGACAGATCCTTGTGGCGGTCGCGATCGCCGTAAAAGACGTATTCGTCCTCAACGCCCACCGTCTGAATGAAATCGGCGTCGCCCGGCATTCTCTACTTTGTGCGCTTTTTTGCGGCGCGGGCTTGCTCCCGCACATTCCGGCCCTGCGCATTCATTTCGTTCAGTTTCCGGTGCAAAGTGCGGCGGCTGATTCCCAATTGAGTGGCTGCAGCGGTAATGTTTCCGCCGGTTGAAGCGAGCGCCTGGGTGATAAGCCGTTTTTCTGTTTCTGCCAAATCGAGCGGATTCGCCGTTCCCGAAATCGAGACCGCGCCGGCCGAAGTTTCCGCTGCCTCGCGGATCGCGCGCGGCAAATCGCGGACCGTAACTTTGGGACCGTTCGCCATTACTACTCCGTGCTCAATCGCCGTGCGCAACTCACGCACATTTCCCGGCCAATCATAGACCAGAAGCGTATTCATCGCGTCGGCCGTGATATCGAGCACCGGTTTCTCATCTGCTTTCGAGAAATGCCGCAGGAATGATCTAACGAGAAGTGGGATGTCCTCCTTGCGCGCACGCAGCGGCGGCATGGTGACACGCACGACGTTGAGACGAAAATAAAGATCATCGCGAAATTTTCCTTCCCGCACCAGTTGCTCAAGGTTCTTGTTCGTCGCCGCGATCACCCTTACATCGGCACGCAAGGTTTGGCTGCCACCGACGCGTTCGAAGGCGCGTTGCTCGCTCATCACCCGCAACAATTTCACCTGCGTGCTGGGATCGATCTCTCCGATTTCATCGAGAAAAATGGTGCCGCCATTAGCCTGTTCGAACCTTCCGATCCGCCGCTCGTGCGCGCCCGTAAAAGCGCCGCGCTCGTGCCCAAATAATTCGCTTTCCAGCAGAGTCGGCGACAACGCCGCACAGTGCACCACCACAAATTTCGCCTGATTGCGCCGGCTCAAATTATGAATCGCGTGCGCCGCCAGTTCCTTGCCGGTGCCGCTTTCGCCCTCGAGCAAAACATTCGCCGAAGAGGGCGCGACCTGCCGGATCGTGTCCAGCACCTCCCGAAGCGCGAGCGATTCGCCCAAAATATTTTGCAGGCCAAAGCGTTCATCGATTTGCTGGCGCAACGTTCGATTCTCCTGCTCCATCCGGCGCGATTGCAGAGCACGCGCGATCAGGATTTCGACTTTGTCGAGATTGAGCGGCTTGGTCACGAAATCGTAGGCCCCGCGTTTCATCGCTTCCACCGCGGTATCGACCGAACCATAAGCCGTCATCATGATGCAAATAGGTGGGTGCGGCATTTTCAGTGCTCGCTCGATTAATTGCATTCCGTCTTCACCTGCCAGCCGCAGGTCGGTCAGCAGCAAGTCGACCGTTTCGCGTTCGAGCACGCTAACCGCTCCGCCGATGTCTTCGGCGACATACACGTCGTATTCGTCTTCGAGCAAGCGCCGTAACCCGTCGCGGGTATGCTTTTCGTCATCGACGATCAAAATCGTTGGTTGCATTCGAAGCGTGTCACGTTTTCGCGTTGAGCAATTCTGACTCAATCGCTCAATCTCTCAAATCAGTTCGCGCGTTTCCCGGGGGACCCGATCGCCAGCTTCCAGCATCCGGACGCGTTGCTCCTTGAACGGCAGGCGAATGGTCAGCGTCAAGCCTTTGGCCTCGGTACTTTCGATTGCGAGTTCGCCGCCATGTTCGCGCACGATTCGACGTACGATGAGCAAGCCGAGGCCGGTGCCGCTTTCCTTCGTCGTATAATAAGGCTCGAAGACATGGCTTAACGTTTCCGCCGACATTCCTCCACCATTGTCGATAAAATTGACCCGCACATGCGATTCATCCATGTCCGTGCGAATCCGCAAGATGCCGCGACGTTTCATCGCTTCGAAACTATTCTTGATGACGTTGTAAAACGCCTGCTTCATTTGGTCGCGATCAAGCTGGAGCAATGGCAAATCGGAGCGCAATTCCGTTTCTACCACAATGTCACGCGCTTCGATCTCGGCCGCGAAAAAGCGCACCGCTTCCTCCACGATGACGTTGAGATTTTGCGGCTGAAGCTGCGGACGCGACGGCCGGATTGCGCGCAGGAATTGAGTGACAATGGAATCGAGGCGATTGATTTCACCGCGACAAATCTCGATCGAGTGCTGCAGTTCGTCGCGCTCTTTGCCTTCCAATTTGCGCGCCTGTCGTTCCATCAACTGCAGGTGAATGTTCAGGGAATTCAGGGGGTTGCCCAGCTCATGAGCCACGCCCGCCGCCAGCAAGGTGAGCGCATTCAACCGCTCGCTCTCGATCGTTTTCTCCGTCGTGCGCCGGCTCTCGGTAATATCGCGCATGATGATGGCGTAGCCGACCTGCTCTGTTGTAGCCGGGATCGCTGATCCCGGCCGGCCGGAGTCACCGACTCCGGTTAGAGCTGCGTCTCGTCGTTCGATCACCAGCGGGACGATGTAAAAATTAATGAAACGATTGCTCGGATAAAAAATCTCGAGGTCCCTCGTGACTGGACCGCCACTGTGGGCGAGCGCGTTCCAATCGAGTCCGCGCACTCGTTCGTCGAGCAGTTTGCCTATGGATCCTTCGTCATCGATTCCGAAAAGCGCGCAGGCAGCGTTATTCAAATAGGTAATGCGGCCGGATGAATCAGTGACAATGATTCCTTCCTGGATGGCGTTGAAAACCGTCTCGAGAAATCCTTTTTCCTGGGCCAGGCGGAGCAAATAATTCTGGACCTCCTCGGGCCCGATCTTGCCGAGCCGTCCGATCAGTTTTTCGAGAAAGCCGGCTTTCATCGTACCGGGATCATAAAGCGGATTCTATAGCGGTGTCATCCTGAGCGAAGTCGAAGGATCCCGCAGCGCTATCTTAAAGGTTGCGCAACGGATCCCTCGGTCCTAACCGAACTGGCGGTTTTGCTCGCGATGACGTGTTCCCAAGAATCAGTGCCCCGCCCCGTCGTGCGCGGGCTCGGGGACCTGGCCGGTCTCGGCTTCGGCGCGTTCTTTCAACGCGGCCTTGCGCGACAGCTTGACCCGTCCTTTGTCATCGATGCCGATGCATTTCACCCAAATGATATCGCCCACTTTGGCCACGTCTTCCGTTCGTTTGACCCGGAAATCGGCCAGCTCGGAAATGTGCACCAGCCCATCTCTGCCGGGGAAAACTTCAACGAATGCCCCAAATTCCTTGGTCGAAACGACGCGGCCTTGATACGTAGCGCCGATCTCAATTTCGCGCGTCATCCCGCCAATAATTTCCTTCGCGCGCGCCATCGATTCGCCGCTGGTCGCGTAGATGTGGACCGAGCCGTCGTCTTCAATGTTAATTTCAGCGCCGGTCTCCGCCACAATGCCTTTGATCGTTTTGCCGCCCGGGCCGATGAGCGCGCCGATTTTCTCCGGATTAATTTTGATCGTCTCGATCCGGGGCGCGTATTTCGAAAGTTCGCTGCGCGGTTTGTCGATCGCTCCACGCATGATCTCGAGAATTTTCATTCGGGCCTCCTTCGCCCGCAGGATCGCTTCGCTGAGAATCTTCAAACTGATGCCCGGCAATTTGAGATCGAGCTGGTAACCGGTCACGCCCTTGGCCGTGCCGCAAAGTTTAAAATCCATGTCACCGAAATGGTCCTCGGAACCGATGATATCGGTGAGCAACTCGTAACGTTTCAGTTGATCGTTGTCGTATTCGGTAACGAGACCGACGGAAATTCCGGCGACCACATCTTTCACCGGCACCCCCGCGTCCATGAGGGCGAGCATTCCGCCGCACACGCTCGCCATCGAAGTCGAGCCATTCGATTCCATTACTTCGCTGGAAATACGGATGGCATAACGAAAATCGTTTTCGCTCGGCACCACCGGCTCGAGGGAGCGTTCCGCCAAGGCCCCGTGGCCGATCTCGCGCCGGCTCGCTCCGCCAAACCTTCCGGTTTCGCCGACTGAGAACGGCGGGAAATTGTAGTGCAGCAAAAACCGTTTCGATTGTTCGCCGCCGCCGTAGGCATCGATCATTTGCGCTTCCTCGATCGGGGCGAGCGTGGCAAGGGCGAGGGCCTGCGTTTCGCCGCGCTGAAAAATGGCTGAGCCGTGCGCGCGTGGCAGCACCCCAACTTCGCAGCTGATTTGCCGTAAATCCTGATAGCCGCGTCCATCCATCCGCTTCTGTTTTTCCAGAACACTGACGCGGAACGCTTTCTTCTGGACGTAGTCGAAGGCCTGCGAAATGGCGAAATCATCCGCCTCGGGATATTTTTGCAGCATCGCCGCCTTCACTTCCTCGCGTAACGCTTGCACCGCCTTCGAGCGCGCAACTTTCCCCTGCGTGTAAAGTGCCCCCTCAATGCGATCCCCTGCGACCTGATAGGCGATTTCGAGCAGTTCCG
>Ga0209577_10006640_pt1 | contig 10686 bp, 9 predicted proteins | sample GraSoiAngelo_109_FD_185874 | JGI IMG/M metagenome (GOLD analysis project Ga0209577, IMG submission 185874) | Grasslands soil microbial communities from the Angelo Coastal Reserve, California, USA - 14_0903_12_20cm (SPAdes) (version 2) | ecosystem: Environmental > Terrestrial > Soil > Grasslands ... | reverse complement strand
AAATGCGGGTGTCAGAACCGCGAGCGGTAGCGACCGGATCATACGAACCAGCTTTGACAGAAATACCGGCCTCTTATTCCCGAGTGTGGATGATCCGGTCGCTACCGCTCGCGGTTCTGACACTGAAGAGATCAACCGAAGTCAGCATTCTAACGACTATTTGGCGGGAATACTTCGGTTAGTTGGAAGAGAATTGAGTAAGGCCATCGATTTCAGAGTTGACTCATCCGAAGGTGAGGCGCGGACCGGAGTGCTCACCACGCGTCGTGGTGTGATCGAAACGCCGGTATTCATGCCGGTAGGCACGGCGGGTACGGTGAAGGGAATTCGATTTGAAGAGTTGGAGTCAAACGAACTCGATGCGCGGATCATTCTCGGGAACACTTATCATCTTTGGTTGCGGCCGGGAATTGAAACGATCAAGGCGTGCGCGGGGCTGCACAAGTTCATCGGCTGGGAGCGCGCGATGCTTACAGATTCCGGCGGGTTTCAGATTTGGAGTCTGGGGGCGCTACGCAAGATCACCGAAGAGGGAACGGAGTTTCGCTCGCATATCGATGGTGCGCTTTGTTTTCTGTCGCCGGAGATTTCGATGGCAGTCCAAGCCGCGCTGGACGCTGAGATCGCGATGGCTTTTGATGAATGCGCGCCGGGTAAAGCGACAAATGAAGAGGCCCGAAGGAGTATGGAGCTGACGCTGCGTTGGGCCAAGCGATCGAAGGCAGCGTTTGAGAAGTTGCAGAGTGTCAGAACCGCGAGCGGTAGCGACCGGTTTGCCGCAGAGGAAAGCAGAGCCGATCCGCAGGCGGGCGGGACGCCCGCGCTCCCAGTTAGGCAGGCTTTGTTCGGTATTGTTCAGGGCGCGTCGCACCTTGATCTGCGACGGGAGAGTTTGGAGCGCACGCTTGAAATTGGATTCGACGGTTATGCAATCGGCGGTCTTAGTGTCGGCGAAGAGAAATGCGTGATGCGGGATGTAATTGAAGATGTCGCGCCGCGAATGCCGGCGGACAAGCCGCGCTATTTGATGGGAGTCGGCACGCCCGAAGACTTGATCGAAGCGGTCGCCCGCGGCGTGGACATGTTCGATTGCGTGCTTCCCACACGTAACGGTCGTAATGGCCAGGCTTTTACTTCTCAGGGAAAGCTGAACATCAAGAACGCTCAATATGCGACGGACCAAAGGCCGCTTGATAAGGACTGCGGATGTTCAGTCTGTCACCGGCACTCGCGCGCTTTTCTGCGCCATCTCTATCTTTCCGGCGAGATGCTTGGCGGCATTCTCTTGACGCATCACAATCTGGCGTTCTTCCTTGACACTATGCGACGTGTCAGGCAAGCTATCCGTTCTGGGAAATTCGCGAATTTTCGGCGAGACTACACTGAGCAGATAAGCTCGGGATTGGGGATAGACGCGTGTCCTTAATTGAGGCTTGATTCCTCCCGGTCACACAACTTCCGTTATGTTCTTGTTTCTGTTTCAAGGCGGCATTGGTGGACTAGGCGGCGCGCTTATTCCAATGCTCTTAATTTTTGGCGTCTTCTATTTGCTCTTAATACGCCCGCAGCAGAAGAAACAGCGAGAGCTTCAAGCGACCATCGCTGAGTTGAAAGCCGGCGACAAAGTGGTTACTACGGGCGGTGTCATCGGAGTGATCACAGCCGTACGCGATACGAGTTTTTTGATCAGAAGTGCGGACAAGTCAATCCTCGAAATTGCGCGTTCCGCCGTGGCCGGAGTTGACTCGGAAGAGAAGAAGTAGAGAAGTCCGATAAACTTCAGTCTGTCGTGGTTGTAGTTCCAATCAGGTAATCTGCGACAAACTGAAGTTTGTCGGAAAATGTTGAGATGAAGAAGAAGAACTTACTCCAGCGAGCGATAATCATCGGCGTCGTCACGGTTGTCGGCATTTACATCGTGATTGGACCGCATGGCCGGCGGCCTCACTTCAAAGACTTCACCTGGTCAGGAATCAAGGCGACGCTCGCGCAAAACATTTCTCTCGGGCTCGATCTCAAAGGTGGATCGCATCTGGTGATGCGCGTTAAGGTCGAAGATTATTTGAAGCGTCTCACTGAAGACAGCGCCACCGCAGCGCAGAATGCCGCGAAGGATGCCGGCTTTGACGTGAAGGAGGCGCGGGCCGAAACTACGGGCGGTAATTATCGCGTGTCTCTGCAAGTTGGAGATCCGTCCAAGGTCAAAGACATTCGCGACGCGGTGGAAAAGAAAGTCGATCTGAGCGATCGGACCGGATGGTCGTTTTCTTCTTCAGGAAACACCGTTTCCTGGACGTTGAAGGGGGCGACACAAGTCGCGCTCGGCGAATCGGCGACTGATCAGGCGATGAAGATCATCGAGAGTCGCATCAACGCTATCGGCGTTGCCGAGCCAACGTTGGCGCGTCATGGGGGGCAAAACTCTCACGAGATCCTTCTGCAAATGCCTGGCGTGCAAGACCCGGAGCACGTGAAGCAATTACTGGCCGGTCAATCGCATCTGGAACTTGTCCACGTTGTCAGTCCACCCAGCCCCGCGCCGTCCCAAACCTATTCAACTAAAGAAGAAGCAATCGCTTCCCTGAACAGCGGTGGGAATATTCCGACTAATCGGCGCGTGCTCCCATACACGGAACGAAGTGAATTGGCGACGCAGGGAGCAAATCCCAATGCTGCGCCTCCGAAGAAATGGGTGGTGGTAGAATCGCCGGCAATTATCGATGGGGCGGAACTGCGGACTGCTACGGCCAATCCCGCGCGTGCCGGCGGCGAAGAATATGACATTAATTTCGCTCTCAAGAAATCCGGAGCGGACAAATTTGGCGCTTGGACCGGCGCCAATATCAACGAGTACATGGGCGTCGTTCTCAACGACGAAGTCAAATCGATCGCCTTCATCAAGGGGCAGATTTTCGATCAGGGAGAAATCACCGGACGTTTTTCGAAACAATCGTCTGAGGATCTGGCGCTAACGCTGCGTTCCGGCGCCCTGCCCGCGGCCATCGAATATCAGGAAGAGCGCACGGTAGGACCGAGTCTTGGCGCTGATTCGATTCGCTCTGGCGTGCGCGCGTCAGTCCTGGGTTTGGCACTGGTCGTGGTTTTTATGCTGTTCTATTATCGCGGCTCGGGCATCAACGCGGTCGTCGCCTTGCTACTCAATATGATCCTGATGATTGCCGGGCTGATCATGTTTGGCGCAACCCTGACGTTGCCGGGTATCGCCGGAATCATTCTGACGATCGGCATGGCCGTGGATTCCAACGTTTTGATCTTTGAGCGCATTCGCGAAGAATTGCGGTCAGGCAAGACTGTGCCATCAGCGGTCGAGCAGGGTTTTGGCCATGCCTTTGTGACGATTATTGACACGCACGTGACGACCATCGTCTCGTCGCTGTTTCTGTACGTCTTCGGTGCCGGACCGATTCGCGGATTTGCGGTGACGCTGGTCCTGGGCTTGCTGGTTAATCTGTTCTCGGCGGTCTATGTTTCGCGAACTATATTTATGTGGCTGCTCACTCATAAGGGAAAACGAGTGGAGTCGCTGAGCATTTGAGGAGTAAATCTTAAAAGCGCGATGATTCGAGTATTCAGGGATGTAAATGTTGATTGGTTGGGCAAGCGCCGAATCTTCATCGGCCTTTCTATTGTCCTGATGCTGGCCGGGATGGGCACCGCTCTTTACCGCCATAAGGTCCACCCGAACGGCAGCGAAGCATTCAATCTGGGAGTTGATTTCAAAGGCGGAACTGTGCTGATCGTGAGATTCAAGCAAGCACCTTCAGTCGAGGACCTGCGCGCTGCTATTAGTAAAGCGGCAATTAAAGACGCGCTTATCCAGCCAGTTTTGGATAAGAAAGGCCAGTTTCTTGTCAGAGTGCCGCATCAGGGTTTCGAGGAATCACAGACTGGCGAGAGTCAGGCCGGAGTAGACGCCGCTCGCGACAAGGTCAGAGAGGCGCTCAATAGCTTTGGAGCAGAAGCTGAAGCCACTAAGAGTCTGGAGGAAGATGCGAAAGCTGCGTACAAGATCGAAGGGACCGACGCCGTTGGCCAGATCGCCAGCAAGCAATTGCGCACTCAGGCCATCGCGGTCACGGTTGCCGCCTTGATCGGTATGCTGCTCTTCATTGCGTTCCGTTTCGAATGGACTTATGGCGCCGCAGCCGTGATCGCCGTCTTTCATACGGTGCTCGTGACGCTCGGGCTCTTCTCGATTTTTCAAATCGAGATCAATCTAACTGTGATCGCAGCGCTGCTCACCCTGGTGGGCTTCGACGTAAACGATTCAATCGTGATCTTCGATCGTATTCGCGAGAATCGAAAGCTTTATCGGCGGATGAGTTTGTACGACGTTACTAACCTTTCGATCAATCAGACACTTTCGCGCACGGTAATTACATCCGGCTTAGTTTTTCTTTCCGTGATCTCGTTAGTGTTGTTAGGCGGCGAAACGCTCAGGCCGTTCGCGCTGGCGCTGCTGATGGGTATTATTTTCGGGACGTACGACACCATCGCCGTCGCCGGTCCGATCATGGTTTGGTGGGAAAAGCGGCTGGAAGCCGCCAACAAACTGCCGTCCTTGACGCCACGCCAAAAAGGCGTCAACGCAAACGTTTCTCGCGAAGAGCGGGCCCGCAGCGGCGTGGGAAAACCTTCACGCGCGGCTTGAGCGGGAACCAAGTTCTGTTACCTGGGGTCTAATAAGTTGCGGATGTTGACCGGCAATTGAGTCGGAAAGTTGCCATGGATTTCGACCGGAATTGTTCTTGACTTTGCGAGTGTTTGCAGCATAGACTGCACCCGTTGCTGGCCAATTAAATACGCATTGCCGTCGCGGCCTGACTGATTAGGGGCCAGACGCACGGTGGTTTGCACGTTGAAGGATGGCCAGTTTATTTGTGTCTCGCAAAGCGGCCGGATCCAACGTGGCGATATTTTGCAAATGCGCGTGTCCTTCGCTGCTTTCCTCTTCTTGTTCATCGGGTTCGGCGATAGGTTCATGATCGCATTCCTGGTTTGTCATTCTTGACTCGGCCCTTTTGGCACCGAATGGAGGGAGGACAGAAAATGTTCGATAACCTGGTTGAGTCCGGTTCGCATTCAGACGATAACAAGCGAAGAGGTTCGTTTATTCTGGTGACCACAGCTATCTATGTCGTGCTGCTCACTGCGGCCTTTGTCGCCGGCATCATGATGGCGACGGCCAACATTGACCAGCAAACTTTGGAGCTAACCGCCTTGATTGCACCCGTCCCAGTCCCGCAGCAGCAGCAGCAGAAAGAAGCACCCAAGCCTGAAAAAATGGACATCAGCAAGAATGTGGACGTCCGCAGGGAATTGATTGCTGATGTATCGCGCACGGATTTGGTGCCGAAAGAGATCTCGGCGAAAGCGAGCGATGTGCCGCCGGTTCGGAAAGGTGTCGTGACGATGCTGGGTTCCGGTAACACGAACGCGGTTGCGCCGGTCGCTCCCGGCTCTGGCACTGGTCAGATCATCTCGGCCCCGGCCAAAGTAGACATTGGCGAACCACCACCGCCGCCGAGGCCGACCCCGGCGCCAACGCCCCATGCGCCGATTTCCGGAGGCGTGCTCAACGGCAAAGCGGTGCATCTGGTTCAGCCGCCTTATCCACCGATTGCTCGTAGTGCTCACGCTTCGGGTCAGGTGGTCGTGCAGGTGTTGATAGACGAGAACGGCAGCGTGGTGGCGGCGCATGCAACATCCGGACATCCGCTGTTGCAAGCGGCGGCGGTCGCAGCGGCCCGATCGTCGAAGTTCACGCCAACCAAACTTTCCGGTCAACCGGTCAAAGTCAACGGCGTGATTATCTACAACTTTGTGGCGCAGTAATAGAGCCGGTGCTGGTTCGCCCCAGGAAGCCGAGAGCTGCCAGCGCTCGGTCTTGTCGCCGGTCGGAATCAACGTAATAAAAACCTTGGAGGAGTTACCGTGACTATTCTTGCAAGCATTATCGGAACGAAAGCAATCGGCTTTCTTCTGTTTCTCTGGCAGGCCCCTAGCCCGGCTGCCACTCCGGCAGCCAGCAACGAGTTCACCATCACGGAGATGGTTAAGAACATGGGCAGCGTCGCCATCACGGTCGTGATCATTCTTTTGATCATGTCCGTGTATTCGATCGCCATCATGGTCGAGCGTTATCTGACTTATACGGCGGCCAAGAAACAATCGCGCGAGTTTGCCCCGCGGGTCGCGCAGGCGCTCAAGAACAATCGCATCGAAGAGGCGATCAACATCAGCGATAAGCATCGCAAGTCGCACCTGGCCATGGTTGTCAACAGTGGATTGCAGGAGTTCCGCGCGCACGAGCAATCGTCCGAAATCTCAGGTGACGAAATTGAGGCGTCGAAGCGCGCGCTACAGCGGGCCATCGCGATCAAGACGGCCGAGTTTCGCCGCGGCTTGTCGGGACTGGCGACGATCGGCTCCACGGCGCCCTTTGTGGGTCTGTTCGGAACGGTGTTTGGTATCATCAACGCCTTCCGCGGAATGAAGAACGCCGAGACGGCCGGTATCGCCGCGGTTGCCGGCGGTATTTCGGAAGCGCTGTTTACGACTGCGCTTGGTCTGGTAGTCGCAGTTCCGGCCGTGTGGCTTTTCAACTACTTCACCGGCAAGGTTGATGGCTTCGTGGTTGAAATGGACAACTCGGCTTCCGAGCTGGTGGACTATTTCATCAAGAATCGCACGAAGCAGTTGAACCCATAACGCGCGAGCAGGCGAGTGAGATTTTGGGTCGGAAGCCTTGCGGTTTCCCGAACCTTGCTTACCAGGAAAAGGAGTTTGACTTATGGGAATGCAGGCTGGCGGTGGTGGCGGTTTGCAGTCGGAGATCAACGTCACGCCGATGGTGGACGTGATGCTGGTACTCTTGATCATCTTTATGGTGGTCACGCCGTTTTTGCAGCAGGGCATCAACGTCGCGATTCCGCGGGGCATGAAAAACCCCGACGAAGACCAGGGGATTAACAAAGAAAGTGCGGTCATCGTCTCGATCCCGAAGGACGGCGACTATTATCTCGCCAAGAAGAAGCTCAACCTCGATGACCTCAAGAGTCAGGTTGAGAAAGCGCTGGCAAACAAGAAGGAAGAGGACAAGATCGTCTACATCAAGAGCGGCGTCGAAGTTAGTTACGGTGAAGTCGTGAAAGTAATCAACGCCGTGCGCGAAAAGGGCGTAGATAAAATAGGGCTGGTCGCCGACAAGCTGAAGAAGGGCACGACTGTGGCGCCCCCGGCAACCTGATCCTGGAACGAATCCGGAACCGCGAGCTCGAGTGCTAACGCTCGCTGGTTCCCCGAACCGAGGGTAAGTTTATGGCAACGAGTGCTGGGGGCCGCAACCGCGCTGTCCCATACATTAACGTGACGCCGTTGATCGACGTGCTGTTGGTGGTGCTGATCATTTTCATGGTGGTCACGCCGCTGAAACCCAGCCGGTTCAAGGCTGATATTCCAACGCAGCGGGATCCCACCGAGAACATTCAAAATCTAAAGCCGAATCCGCTTACGTTGGTGGTTTCGATCTCCACGGACTTGCAAATAAAGCTGAATCAGGACGCGATGGGTTCAGTCAATGATCCCAGCGCTCTGGCGGCGAAGCTGCAACAGGTGTTTCAGCAGCGCAAAGAACAGCGCGCTTATAAAGTTGGCATGGAAAGCCGCAGTGATGTGCCGGAAGATCAGCGGATTGAGAAAACTGTATTCGTAAAGGCGCCCCGCGCTTTGAAGTACGGCGATGTCGTGAAAGTAATCGACGCGATCAAAGGCGCCGGCGCCAGCCCGGTGGGCCTGCAGGTTGACGATCTGCCTTAGTTGAAGCCGCGGAGCGGTTCGCCAGTGTTCTTCCGCCGGGATGCTTTCCGCTGAGGGGAAGCGCGGCGTTATTTTTCGCTAACAACGGAGCTAACCGAAAATGAGATTCTCGCCCTCCAGGGTCGGCGCGACAGCGGTCCTGGTTCTGTTTGCCGGCGCGGGAGCCGGCTGCACGCTGGTTAACAAAGTAAGAGCCAAGAACGAGTTGAACGAAACGGCGCGTTCCTACCGCGAAGGCCGCTTTGAAGAAGCGGAACAGCATGCCAAGCGCGCTCTTTACCTTGATCCCAACAATAAGACCGCTCCGATCTTTATCGCGCGCGTTATTCATCAGCAGTACAAGCCGGGTGTCGATCAACCGGACAACATCCAGAGAGCCCGCGAGGCCATTGCCGCTTACCAACAGATTTTGGCGAAAGATCCGAATAACGAGGAAGCCTACAAGGCAATCTCGGTGCTATATGCCGCGATTAAGGACGATGCAAAACTGCGCGAATGGATTTCGGCGCGCGCCCACGATCCGAACATGTCCAGCGAAAAGCGCGCTGAGGCGTACGCGATCCTTGCCGGAAAAGATTGGGACTGTTCTTTCAAGGTTACCGAACTTCCTGACGTCAAGATCACTGCCACCGAGGGTGGCAATGCAAAGGTGACTTACAAGAAACCGAAAGAGCAGAAGGATTTCGACACCATTCAACAATGTGTGGCGCGTGGACTGGAAGAAGCCGAAACGGCCATCAAGTACGATCCCAACAACGAATCGGCCTGGTCCTACAAAACCAATCTTTTGATCGAAGCCGCGAAAATCGCCGATATGAATGGGGAAGCCGACAAGAAGGCTCAGTACACCAGGCAAGCTGAAGTCGCGGCCAAACGAGCTTCAGAGTTGGCTGAAGAGCGTCGCAAGAAAGAAGAAGCCGAGGAAAAGGCAGCTTCACCTACTCCCTAAAATCGTTACCGTCATTCCAATCCCAGAAGCATCTGATAGGTGACGCGGACCTTTAAGGTCGAGCGTCACCTATTTTGTTATAATCAAAATTTGGTCTTTGGACTTTGGCCTTTGGTCTTTGACAAAGGCCAAGGCCTAAGATCAAAGACCTGGTTGCTTTTATGGTTCGCATCGAAGAAATCTGCGAGAAGGTCCGGCGCAATCATCCTCAGGCCGATCTCAATCTGCTGCGACGCGCCTATTTCTTTTCGGCACGCGAGCACCGCGGGCAGAAGCGCGCTTCGGGCGAAGCCTACCTGGTGCATCCGCTCGAAGTCGCGAACATTCTCGCCGACATGCGCCTCGACGCGGTCTCGGTTTCAACGGGGCTGCTTCACGATGTAGTAGAAGACACCCTGGCCGATGCTGCCACGGTCCGCGCATATTTCGGCGAAGACGTGGCGCATCTGGTCGAAGGTCTCACCAAAATTGCGCACATCAGTAACGTCTCGCGCGAAGAGCAGCAGGCCGAGAACGTGCGGAAAATGCTGCTGGCGATGATCGACGACGTGCGCGTGGTGCTGGTGAAACTCGCGGACCGGCTGCACAACATGCGAACGCTCGAATTCCTGAGCCCGGAAAAACGCCGCCGCATCGCACAGGAGACCATGGACATCTATGCACCGATCGCTCATCGGCTGGGCATGGGCAGGTTGCGCGGCGAATTGGAAGACCTCGCGTTCAAGCATCTTCACCCGGAAGACTATCGCGAGCTGACCGCGCAGATGGAAAAACGCCGGGCAGCCAACGAAGCGTTTCTCGATGGAGTCACCTCGATCATTCAGGACAAGATGCAGGAGGCCGAAGTCCCATTCGCACGCATCGAAGGGCGTGTCAAGCGTCTTTACTCAATTTGGAAAAAACTTCATCGACAGGAAATCGTTCTTGATCAAGTTTACGATCTGGTGGCCGCCCGTATCATCACTCCAAATGAGATTCGCCATTGTTATGGAGCTCTTGGGGTAATCCATAACATCTGGAAGCCGGTGCCGGGCCGGTTCAAGGACTGGATTGCGACGCCGCGCGACAATCTTTATCAATCGCTGCACACCTCGGTAATCGGTTCGAAAGGCCAGCCGTTCGAAGTACAAATTCGCACCGAGCAAATGCACCGGGTAGCCGAAGAAGGTGTGGCCGCGCATTGGAAGTACAAGGAAGGGAAACGCGGCGAACGCGACGATGACGAAGCGCTGCAGGTGCTGCGCTCGCTGGTCGAATGGACGCAGGAAGTAAAGGACTCGCGCGAATTCATCGACGCGCTCAAGCTCGATCTCTACCCGAAGGATGTTTATGCGTTTACTCCCATGGGCAGGGTCATTCAGTTGCCGCGCGGCGCGACGCCGGTAGATTTCGCTTACATGATTCACTCGGAAGTAGGCAACACGTGCACCGGGGCGCGCGTGAATGGCCGGATGGTTCCCTTGCGAACGCCGATTCAAAACGGCGACGTGGTTGAGATCATCACGACTCCCAATGCGCATCCATCGCGCGATTGGTTGAATTTCATCGTGACCTCTCGCGCGCGTAACCGGGTGCGTCACTGGGTTGCCGATCAGCAGCGGGCGGAATCGATGGAAATCGGCCGCAAGCTTTTCGAGAAAGAAGCTGCTCGCTTTCAGCTTTCGATGAAAAAGTTGCTGAGCGATAGCAACGGTGATTTGAAGCGGATTGCCGGCGAATATGGTTACGGACGTACCGATGACCTGCTGGCCGCAATCGGTTACGGCAAGATCGTGCCGCGCAACGTGATTGCGAAATACCTGGGGCCGGAAAAGTTCGAAGCGCTTGATAAGCAGAAAGTTTCTCGCTTGCGCACGGGTGTGCGCGCGGTGAAGCGCTTAATCACCGGGGACGACGCG
>Ga0209577_10006639_pt1 | contig 10687 bp, 11 predicted proteins | sample GraSoiAngelo_109_FD_185874 | JGI IMG/M metagenome (GOLD analysis project Ga0209577, IMG submission 185874) | Grasslands soil microbial communities from the Angelo Coastal Reserve, California, USA - 14_0903_12_20cm (SPAdes) (version 2) | ecosystem: Environmental > Terrestrial > Soil > Grasslands... | reverse complement strand
AGACCGCCACATAGCTCATTGGCGCTCCGTCAAGTTCACCGACCGCTGGGAAGAAGAGGAACCCGACGGCACCATTCTCATTCATGACCGTGAGCGCTTCTCGCACGAGCTGACGCTTATCTTTTCCTCTGGCAAAACTCAGGTCCTTACTCACGAAAAGCAGAACCCCTCATGAAGAATGCTCACCTTCGTTTTGGCTGGCTTACCTACATGAAGATGACGGAAAAGGCCACCACGCATTTCAAGGTGCGTTTGGACCGCTTCATTGGAGAAGTCCTGCCCGATCCGCCCCGGCAGGCCAAAGCGCATTTCCTGTCCGTGTTCGGCACGGACACCCAGATCGCTGCAATTAGTGCAGCGGTCTCACTTGGCGACAAATTTATGATCGAAGGCCCCAACCTTGCTTCAATTCGGGTTGGTTTTGACAAGAAAGCTGAATGCTACAAGGGCGCGCTTCAACTTGCAGACAGGAAGAAGCCGGTCCGGCACTTAATTGCGATTTCTGAAGAATTGGCTACCAACTCCAGCGCCACCGCAGGGCGGACACTGCTTGCCGGCAACAGCCCATCCTTTGTATGGACATCGCTGGCGCAATTGCATGGTCTTCCGGGCATTCCTGATTGGGGCGAGTGGTTTGTGGACCAACTGGAGAATCATCAAGCGATCATTCCACTGTTAGGCCTGGGCTGTAGTCCCGATTGATCAAGGGCAACAAACAGCAATTCCTGTCCTGGCTGGCGCGAGGAGTGAAGAGCGGCCTGCTGAGTTTTCCTGAGCAAACAGGACCGACACACTGGCCGCGGTTGCATTTAGACCAGATCATCATTCAACCCGCATCCTAACCTTCCGCACAAAGCAAGGTGGTCACTGCTTTGAATTCTCCTTTAATTGCCAAATCCCAAAAGATCCTATGGATGAACTTTCAACCATATACGACTACATGCGTTCTTACGCTTCTCTGCTCGGGGAACGCATACTTCAGGAATACCCCGCGTTACAACAGTTCGATGACCCGATCTGCCCGCGTCTGGAACAGTTGCTCCGCAGACCGAAGCCCGCCCAGAACGTGGCCATCATGGGTGTGGTCAAGCGATGGCAGCGCGCCAGGACGGCAATGTTTGTGGCCGAATGCGGCACCGGGAAAACCCTGATGTCGCTGGCTGCCATTCATGTGCACAGCGCAGGAAAGCCCTACACAGCTTTAGCGATGGCACCTCCTCACTTGGTGGAAAAGTGGGCTCGTGAAGCGTTCCTGACCATTCCTGGAATAAGAGTGTTCCTCATCGATGATCTTCGCAACGGAGGTGATGAAAAGAGTCCGCACGGAATCAATGAAGTTCGTCTCAAAAGCGGTCGGATTATCCGCGAGGGACTCCAGACCACTCTGAGCGACATGCGGTTAAAGAAGCAGTACGGAAGCTCTCGCAAACGATGGGCGTCAATCTGTTCGCGACCGGCGCTGTTCATCGTAGGACGTGAACGCGCCAAGCTCGGCTATTTCTGGCGTCATGCGTACAGTATCCCCCTCTCAGGCCCAAGCCTCGGTTGCGTGGTCAATTCCGATACCGGCAGACCCGTAATTGTTGATGGCGGTCGCCTCACAGTTGCCGATTTTCGAAAAGTTAAGGTTGCTGAGATTATTGAGGCCCGGGAAGAAAAGCCCTGTAAGCAAGCTTACAGCCCGATGTGGCAGGCCGACCCAGAGAAGATTCACCGCATGGCGCCGATTGAATTCATCGGGCGATATATGCCAGGTTGGTTCGATTATGCGATCTGTGATGAAATCCACCAACTCGCCGGCGATACTGCCCAGGGTAATGCTTTGGGAACGCTTGCTTCCTGCACAGACAAAATCGTAGGGCTGACCGGAACACTGCTCGGCGGCTACGCCGACGATCTGTTCAACACGCTCTTCCGCCTGGAAGCCGCCAAGATGAAGCAGCGCGGCTATGAGTTCGGCACTGCTGGCCGGACCGCGTTTGCCCAGGATTACGGCGTCCTTGAAACCATCACGAAGATTGAGCCAGCGGAGAACGCGTGCTCGAAGGCAAAGACGACCACTATGGTCCGGCGCAAGCCAGGAGCCTCACCCCTTCTGTTCGGTGAATTCCTGATGGACCTTTGTGCCTTCGTCTTCCTGGAAGACATATCCGGCGAACTGCCGCCTTACGAGGAAACCTGCCTCAGCGTGCCGATGGAGCCGCTGATGCAAGCCGCGTACCAAGAGCTCGAAGACGCAATTAGGACCGCATTGAAGGAGCACCGGGGCAATCGCTCTGTCCTGAGCATCATGCTCCACACCCTGCTGCTCTATCCCGATCATCCTTATGGGCTGGGCTCTCTTTATGGGACTGAGTTCGATCCCCAGCTTCAGCGCAAGATCAAGTTCCTGATCGCCCACACGCGGGATCTTCCTCAGGACCGGCTGTACGCAAAAGAGCGGCGGCTGGTCGAAGAGGTCAAGCGGGAGTTGGCGGAAGGGCGCCGCTGCCAGGTCTTTGCTGTTTACACGCAAAAGCACGATGTCACAGCCAGGCTGAAACGAATTCTTGAGGCCGAAGGCATACGCACCGCTGTTCTGAAAGCGAATGTCGATACATCAAAACGTGAGGCTTGGTACACCAAGCAGGTAAAAGACGGAGTCCAAGTCGTGATCGCCCATCCCAAGCTGGTCGAAACGGGCCTCGACCTGCTCGACTTTCCGACCATCATCTTCTATGAGTCGGGATATTCGCTGCACACGCTTCGGCAGGCGAGCCGCAGATCGTGGAGGATCGGGCAGTCGCGGAATGTGCGTGTGAAATTCCTGTGCTACGAAGGCACGATGCAGGGATCTTGTCTGCGTCTGATGGGCAAGAAGCTGCTGGTTGCCCTAACGATGGAAGGCAAGTTCGCTGGAGAAGGCTTGCAGAGCATTGACGAAGACGATGACATGCTCTCGGCGATGGCGCGCGAGTTGGTCGAGAAGAACGGAATTGGCGACAGCGCCGATGCCGTATGGCGTTCATTGAATGAAGAGCATCGAAAACTCTTTCCCGCAGTACAGCCTGGAGATTTAGAAAATGGCGAATCTTCTGTTGGGGCCGCCGCAGAAGAACAATCAGAAGCAACAGAGCTGATCGAAGCTGCAATCACCAGCGGCCCTGTGCTGGTGTTTGGGCAGAGTTCGGACGCGCTTCGCTCTTCGCGGCGCCGGCCGCGCAGCGCCAGCCCAGAGCAGCCCTCGTTGTTTAACTGGAATTAAGGCTGCCCTACATTCCTTGTCCCCACCCCGCCTTCGTTCTTAAGAAAGGAGAAAAACACCACATGAGTGGAACACTTGTAGCCGATGGACTGTCCAAAATTGGGCGGCCTGAGCTGGCGCAGATTCCAGTCCCTGAAGCAACCTCAACCCACAAACCGGTGCCTCATCATACGATCGTCGAGGCCCTGGTCGAAACCTTGAGCTTTCGTCACATCGGCGTCGTGCAGGAGGAATATGCTGTCTCCCCCGATGGCGCAAAGATGTTTGGCGTGCTCGATCTCGAAACCCAAATGGAGGGGTGCCGTTTCTCAATCGGCATTCGTAACTCCCACGACAAATCCATTCGTCTGGGACTCACGGCTGGCCTGCGCGTCTTCGTCTGCTCCAACATGGCATTCAGCGGCGATTTCACGCCGGTACTTGCCAAGCACACCAAGAGCTTCAACCTCATTGATACGCTCTCGGTTGGAGTGGACAGAATTCAGAGAAACTTCGAGCCGCTGCAGCGCCAGGTCGAATTGTGGAGGAAGACACAGATCACCGACGATACGGCGAAGCTGATCTTCTACTCAGCGTTTATTGACGGCAAACTGGAAGCGCCCAGAACTCTGCTGCCCGAAGTCCACCGGTTGTATTTCGAACCGCAGTACCCGGAATTCGCGGCCAGAACGATGTGGAGCCTCTCGAACGCTTTCACGAGTGCCTTCAAGAAGCTCGACCCGGTCCCGCAGTTCAAAGCGACCGCAAAGCTTGGCGCCTTTCTCGCACAACTACCCAACTGATTCGTGATCTCCGCTGCCGTAATCACGCGCGGAGATCACGCTTCATTTTCACCGCTAAAAGTTATCGCGGAGTCCACAATCCTGTCCCGAAAGGAGTCACCATGCTTAAAGAATTAGAGTCTCTGCTGGCAAAGCGGTCTCTCACTATCACCGTCGCAGCGCTAGCCGCAGGCCAAGTCAGAGTGAATGTCATTCCCCATTCCCGGCCTGAAGACACAAAGGTCAATGAGCAGATTAAGTACACGCACAAAGATGAGGTTGCTGCAATTCCAGATTCGGCGATCAAAGCTCTCACAACTCCCATCTCTCTGACCGGGACGGCAGAGGAAATTGATGCCAAGCTGGCGGATGTTCTGCTGCAATTCGCCGAATCGCATACGCAGCTTCAGGCAACGTTCGACCGCGCCAGCACAGAAATTTCTGATGCGGTCAAAGCGATTGACGAGCGCAACAAGAACAAGCCCAAGGTCAAAACCACGGCGTCTAAAGCGGAGCAGAAAGAAGATCCGAAGGCCAAGGCAAATGACAAGCCAAAGCAGGATGAAACCTTGCCGCTGTGGTGGACAAATCCCTCAGTACCACCGCCTGGGGCCGCCGCGGCACAGAACGCTGGTTCTCCAGCAGTTTCTGGCAACGAGCCACAGCCGAACAGTCAACCCACAACCACCATCGAGGAGGCAGCTCAACCATGCCGATAACGGTCACCAAGCTTGAAAGGGAGTTTGTTTTTGATGGGCATCCGCTCCCGGACCCCAATCCGAACATGTCGGTTGAACAGGTGCGGGAAATGTATATCCCCACTCATCCAGAGATCACTACGGCCACTGTGACAGGGCCTGAAACTGTTGACGGCAAGCTGCGTTATACGTTCAGCAGAGCTATTGGCTACAAAGGATGACATGATGCGCCGCAGTAACGTACAGCGCCTGCTCCGCGCTCTTGAGCGCATTGCGGCTATTTCACAGTCAGAAGATGCACGACTCCTCACCGAGGTGGAAAAATGCCCATCTTCAAAAGCCGCCTGCTCCATCCTCGCAAGCGCCCTCAACTGCAATGCCGGCCACGATCGCGAGGAACTGCTCAGGCCCGCTGCAAGCTGGATACATCCACTCGTCTGATTGCCCCGGCCCATACCCTATCGGTCCCAGTGTTGGAAGGCGTGAAAGACCGCTTCGAGTTTTCTCTCGGGTGTGAAGCGGCGGTCCCGTTGGCTCGTGCGCTCATACGGCGAGGGTTGTTATGCGAGAAGCATCTGGAGCACGCCACATCGCCGGTCGGGGCGGTCGAAGCGGCCCTGGCAGAAATTGTGACGGAGAACTTCCGCGGTGCCCAGGACGAATTCGATATTACCGCGTCTATCTCCGACCGTCTCGAGGATTATCGAAAGCCCGAGAACATCTTGTTCTTCAGTTGGTCCAATTCCCCGGATCCACAGTACATCCCTCTGCGGCCGGTTTTTGAGAGGCTGGAAAACAGTCCACACCGAGATCAGCTGATGGCAAGTCTCTACCGGTGGCTCTATGGCTCGGCATCGAAGGTGTTTGATGCGTTTGGCTTCGATGAGGCAAAGAACGTCTATACATGGCGGAAGGAGTGGTACGCGGAAGCTCGAGAAAACGGAGAGGACGTAGACGTCGAAGGTGACGTGGAAGCATCCGATCCGGCCAAGGTCATCAGCTACATCCGTGATTCGGAGCGGTTGGCGCTGAAAGATGCGCACGCAATCGACGCCATTCATTCAATCGCGGACGAGAAGCTCCGGTCTGCTTTCGCCAATGCCCGTCAAATGTACGCGGCCACGCGTCGAATCAAATTGCCGAGCATGTCCGAAGAGTGCCGGCGAATTCTGGATGACGCCGCATACTACATGGACTCCTACCCTGTGCCGGCTTTGGGCATAAGCCACTGGCGCGACGATCCCATCGTGGCATGGTTCGACGAGTTCTGCCAGGAGCAGTTCGAGAGCGGCTCAACGTGCCGGGCTCCGATTATTCTGTGTTTTCGTCCCGAAGATACTGCTTTCTTTTTGCAAATTGTCGCAGCTCTTCCCGGACTGATGCGGACGGTAGCCGGTCTGAGCGAGTGGACTCGGTTTTCTTTGGAGTTGGAAAATGCAAGTAACTACGGAAATCGGTAATCGGCATCAGTTTGTGTTGAAGAAGGCATTGCTCATCTATGAAGACCAAATTTCCAGGCGCGAGCAGTTTGTCACCGTTCATGATGTGCTGCGCGAAGGCGCTGAGCCGCACGCACCCCGGTTAGGACCGGGGACACTTCTTACAACAGCTTTCCTGAAGCATTTATGCCGCGGGCTGGAGCGCAAGATAAGAACAGTTATCCTGCCTGAAAATGTGCTGATTTGCGCATCGGATCTGATGGTTTGGTGGACTCCAGGACGACTACACAGGATGTATTTTTCTGATGGTGCGGAGGATCGGCGTGAAATCGAGGGACGAGTCTGCCCGCATCCTCCTCTTCTATGGTCGGTAAGGCATGGACGCCTATCATTGCGCGCCCTCCTGCAGGCAGTCCGACCGACTGCGGCGACCGAGTTGATGATTGCTCCGTACTGGAACACCGAACCTTCACGTGGAGACGTTTGTGAAGGCGACATGCGCCGGCCACGCGAGACAGACATCAGTAACATCCTTCAGTGGGAAGAAGGCTTCTTCAATAGCCGTTTCACTCATCCCAGCGGCATGGGCAAGCTCACCACTCATTCAGGAGGCTTCATTGGCCTGTGGACTGAATTGGTGGGAAGAGAACGATTCCCGGGTGAATATCTGATACCGGCCAGACAGACGCTTCAGCAATTTGTCGGGGAGGTAACATAAACCATGAAGCCTGTCGTCCATAAGCTCAATCGCTCGCGTTCAATGTATAGAGTGGCAGTCGTAGGCTGCGGTGGAACTGGCGCTGCCCTCATCGGCGGTTTGCCCTTCCTGCATCAGGCCCTGACCGCAATGGGCCATCCCGGCCTGCAGGTGATCGTCGCAGATGGCGACAAAGTGTCATTGAACAATTGTGTGCGGCAACCATTCTCCGAATCAGAAATTGGATTATTCAAATCGACAGTTTTGGTTAACCGACTCAATCTGTTCTGGGGACTGAGCTGGCAGGCATCCACGCAGTACGTGACCAGGAAAACCGGAGGGAAGGTGGACATTCTGATTTCCTGCGTCGATACACGAACGGCACGCTTTGAAATCATCCGATCGCCTCTCTTCAAAGACTGCGCCTATTGGCTCGACATCGGAAATACGGCTGATGGCGGACAATTCGTCCTAGGGCAGCCAAAGAACAGCAGAAACCGCAAAACACCGCATAGACTGCCAACGGTCGCAGAGCTCTTCCCGGAGATCATCAAACCAGCCGTCGATAAAGATGACGATCTTCCTTCATGCAGCGCAGTCGAGGCGCTTGAGCGCCAGGAACCGTTTATTAATCAAACGCTTGCATTCCATGCCTTGGCAATGCTCGCCAGATTGTTTCGGCACCGCCAAATCACGCATCACGGCGGCTTCATCAATTTGGCAAGTGGACGCCTAGCACCACTTCAAATCATGAAGATAACGGGATTCGAGGATTAGAATTTTGCTAGTCTTGGAATGCTATGTGGTGCTGTATATACTGCGGGTCACAAAGTGATAAGCAGTTTCCTTCCGAGCATGTCATACCGCGCTCATTTGGCGCTTTTCGCAACAATCTGACACTCCATTGCGTTTGTGGCACTTGCAACAATTTCTTCAGCGGCCAGCTCGAAATTCATTTTGCCCGTGCGACAGGAGAGGGTGTCGTCAGATATCGGCATGGCATGCGGGAGTCTCCTGCACCAGGGGCGGATAGCGATAGATTCATAGCAAGGATCAGTGGACCAGGGCCACTCCTCGGCTTACAAGTCCGGCTAACCGTAAACGCCTCGCGGGATGGTCTAGGTTTTGATTGGATTCCCCAAGTCGGTTTCCAGGATGAAAGCACAGATATTTGGCACTGGTTCACAGAAGACCGATTGCAGCTGGAGTTTCTTAAAGGCATTCGGTTCGGTTCAAAAGTTTGCTTCGCTGTTCCGAACAGGGCTGATTGGAAGCGGCTGAGGGACAAAGTGCTAAGCCTTGGCTTCACCCTCGGCACTGAGCAACAATTTGAAGAAATTGCTCCTCAAACGAAAATGGATGCGAGGATTGGATGGAGTTTTGATGAAGTGATCCGCCGTTGCGTGGCAAAAATAGCTTTTAATCACCTTGCGTACATCACTGGGCAGGAGCGCAGTTTTCTGCAAAGAGAGGACTTCGATACGATACGGCAGTACATATGCCGCGGGCCAGCACCAGACCAGGTGGATCCGAATGTCGTCTTCATTCGGAACACTGAATCGCAACTCGGTTTCTCTTCACCTGCTCCAATCGGAGGCGGCCATCTAATCGTCACTGCTTGGGATGTATTAGGTCGCGCGATCTTCTCTCATGTCAGTATCTTCGGGGCGCTTTCCTATGAGGTGATGTTGTGCAAAAACTACGCAGCATCGACCGCGGCAGATTCCTGGAGCTTTTGAAGCAACGCGTCGTTTGCGACATCAGCAGAACCTGTAATCCGGACCGTTAGATCAATATCTTTGGTCGCGCGCGCAGATTGAATCCGCAGTTCCATTGCATATCCGCCCTTCAAAGCCCAGGGCAATTTCTCAGGCCGCTCACCGCGAAACAGGCGGATCAGCAAACGGTCGAATGCAACCTCTCTGCGAATACGCTGCAGATCGACGGCTTCTCTCTTCGCGATATCCTGAAGCCGATCTTCCAGTGCCCTTCGAAAATCGGATGCGGAACGATATATTCTATGTGGCATCACGCAGCCGCATTTCGCAGAAATTGAATGGTTTTCTTATCATCACGAAGTTTATGCTGAGTAGCAGAAACCTCGTTTCGCCGAATCACACCCCGGTAGAGTCCTTCGCGCAGCGCATTTCGGAGCGTTGCAATTGGGACATTACCAGCATAGAAAAGATCAACAATCGTGCGCAGTGGACGCGTGACACGTACGCCATGGAGCACTTCTGTATCCTTCTCGGGAATGTCCGCACAATGCAGCTCTAGCTGTCTTGGAATCTCGCTGTTTCGCCGAAAGCTCTTAGGGACGGTCATGTGAAGTTTGGACGGCATGAGGTCCGTTAGATCATGCAGGCTCAGTGCTGTCTCGTGGCTGTAAACTCCTTGGCTGACGCCTTCACGATTTTTCGACCACAGCCACCACAACATGAGATCAGGCCTATCGTTTTGGGGAAATTTGGAAAGACGGTAAATTCCACGATGTTCTCGAATCCAGTTTCCCGCTTGTACGTGGTAGGGATGTGTATTCTCTGCATAGCCCGCAGCTTTGGCCTGCTTCGTAGTGAAGAAGCCCGCTTGCGTTTCCGCAAGCTCGTAGAGTCGCCGAGCGCTTTCTTTACGCTGCTGGGTCATGCACAATACTACAACTATTTTGAGGTGTTGTGCAACATCTCTTGTCTGAATTACAGATTCTCGTGTTTATCCAGGCGTTGAGGTGAGAAGCTCGAAAACGCCAAAGCTTCCCGATTTTTACAGCCTGGATCTCACCATTGCGGGCCATCTTTTGTAGGGTTTTGGGATGAATGCGTAATAGCCTGGCAGCGTCCTCACTGTCGAGGAGTGGTTCGAAAGTGATCTCCTGCGCTACGGTTGGCTGGGGAACAGGCGATAATGATGGGAATGTCTTTTTGGGGTCGATAAAACCGGATTTGCATGGTCGATCGAGCGGCCAAGCGCGTGATCCTCGATTCTGATTTTTGCACGGCATTAGGCGATGCCGAGAAATCATACTTGAGCGATTAACAATGGTGAACGACAAAGTGAAATTCGCTCTGTAGCCGTGCCAAAATTCAGGTGTTACGTTTCCTCCGTAGATATTTATATCTACCGGTGTTTTGTTACATGCAGACGAGGCCCCAACCAATTCCCCGGGTTGTCACTGCCGTCTGATTAAAGGAAGTGCTGAGGAATTGGCCGGCGATCTTGTCGAGCATTCTCTCACCCGATGGGGGCTGACTGGTCTAACCTCGAAAGTCTTGCATCGGAGTCGGAAGAAAAAGAATGAGAGCCCAACGATTCATTAGGCGATCAGCGCCGTCTTATGCCGTTCAAGCATTATTTAGCGGAAGAATCGCTGGGCCTCGGCAAGGATTTTAGCCTACCGATCGATTATGATGCGAAATCGCCGACTAAATGCGAATATTGCTCAACTTAACTGGTTGAGTGAAGTTCACTGAAATCGTGCTATACTCACTTTTGCAATGATGATACGGATTAAATCCATGATGAGACGGCGCGTCAATCGCGTTCGGCCTTCGGGATTTGTCTGTCCGTAGTACTCTAAGTTCAGATCCAAATTCTCGAAGGCTCCGACTAAAAAGTCGGGGCCTTTGCATTTTGCGGATGTTTTTTGGCCGGTAGCCAAGCTGGAAAGGCACGTGACTGTTACTCACGCCATGCGCAGGTTCGAATCCTGCCCGGCCAGCCAGATTTATGTGAAAAGCGGCTCGCTAGTTCAGTAGGAAGAACGCGGCTCTCATAAAGCGTCGTGGATGGTTCGAATCCATCGCGAGCCACCAGTGGAGGGGCCTCCGGGAGGAGCAGTGCCTTATAAGCAC
>Ga0209577_10006637_pt1 | contig 10689 bp, 7 predicted proteins | sample GraSoiAngelo_109_FD_185874 | JGI IMG/M metagenome (GOLD analysis project Ga0209577, IMG submission 185874) | Grasslands soil microbial communities from the Angelo Coastal Reserve, California, USA - 14_0903_12_20cm (SPAdes) (version 2) | ecosystem: Environmental > Terrestrial > Soil > Grasslands ... | reverse complement strand
TGACTAATCGCCGATTGCGCCTGATCTGGTGAAACTCTTTTATGAAGAGGGACCAGAGTCGAAGATTTAGGATGCGGTTAAGTGGGCTCATGGTTCTAATCCAAAACATTTATCATTTCTCATTTGTTCATTTGCTTGTCATAGTTCGTGTGGTTTCGTGGATCTCATTGGCTGAGTAACAGGAACGATCCACGAAATCACACGAACAAGACACGTTAAAGCTAGCCCAAAATGGCAAATGAAAAATGGCAAATGAGAAATGACAAATGATCACGCTTTAACCTGCATCTCTTTCATCACACTCCACGCGCGCCAGAAAAAGAAAGTGCCCAGCAAGAAGAGCGCGATTGGGGCGTGCCACATCGCCGGCCAGCCGCCACCGCGCAAGAACGCGTCGCGAATCACTTCGAGGTAGTAACGCATCGGCACTAAATTCGATAGAAATCGCAGCGGCTGGGGAATGTTCGTTATCGGAAACAGGTATCCCGACAGTAGAAACGAAGTCAGAAACCCGCCGAGCTGTGCCGCCTGAATCGCCGCCGCTTGATTCGGAATTGCGGCGCCGATCATTGTTCCGAAACACGTAGTGCAAAGCAGGTAGAAGAACGTCGTGACCAGCAAGGGCGTCGGATCGCCGGCGAGGCTCAGTCCGAAAACTACAAACAGCACGATCATCCCGGCAATCCATTCGGCCCATGCCACCAGCGTATACGCGATGACTTTCCCCAGGAGATATTCGAAGGCCGTGATACTCGAAACATAAACTTGCAGGATCGTCTTTAGCTCGCCCTCGCGCGAGAGCGCCAGCGCTGCCAACAGTGGGGGAAACATCGCCAAGCCAAACGCCAGCACGCCCGGTCCAAAATATTTCAAGTCTTCGCGGCCGGGATTGAACCAATAACGAATCAGCGGCTTGATGGCCGGGCGAATCGTTGCCGGCTGAATCTGCCCCGTGAACGCCTGGGTGACGGCGGCCGCCTTGCCCCGCATCACGTTAGCGGTGTTCGCATCCGTGCCGTCGATGAGCCATTGCACCTCAACATTTTGTCCACGCCGAAGATCGCGCTCGAACTGAGGCGGAATGATCAATGCCGCGCGGGCCTGGTTCTGTGCCAGCACGCGTTCCGGCGACGTGTTCGTAGCCAAAGCACTGAGATTGAACGAGAGCGAAGCACTGACGGTTTCGAGGTAGCGACGCGACATCGGGGTCTTATCCAAGTCCTGCACGACCACCGGAATGTCTTTAACCGACAACGAAGTAGCTTTGCTCAGCAGCAACAAAAGCAACACTGGCAAGACGAGAGCCAGCGCCAGCGTTAGCCGGTCGCGCCACAACTGCGTGAGTTCTTTTCGGACCTGAGCCAGAATGCGTTTCATTTAGCGAGCAGAATCAACATACGCTCCTCTTACGTGGAGCACGTGTACGTTACGACCCTTGATTGTGAATAGCACACGATAGCGACCTACTACCATTTGACGAATCTCTTCTGAAAACTCTTCATTTTCCGGCGCTAGCGGGAATCCTTTAGGCACAACGCCTAGCTGTTTTGCGGCCGCGCTGCGCAGTTCGCGAGCCCACTGCCGGGCCGTACGCGTGCCCCACGCACGACAACCCCAGTCGAAACACTCACGCACGCTCTCCTGCGCTGACTCTTCAAAGATCACCCGATAGCGCTTCATTCCTGCTCGGAAATTCCCTTCTCAGTAAAGAACTCGTCAAAGAAGTGCTCCGCCAGTTTGCCCTTATGTTGATTCATACTCGCTAGTCCACGCTTGATGCCCTCGACAGCTTCCATTCGATCTTTGGCTTCCAAAATTTCCTGATAGCTCTCAGCGTCTTGCACAACCAGTTCAGCCTTGCCGTTCACAGTCAGTACTACAGGCGCCTTGGTCTTTTTCATTTGGCGCATAAGTTTCGCGGTATCGCGCTTGAACGTGCTGAGGCTTTGGATATCACGCGTTAGTTTCATGAGTCGTCCTCCCGTTGCTAAATCTGCACTAAATTTAACTTCAGTGTAGCATCCCGAACGGCAGTTGTTACAAGACGAAACCGATCGCACATTAGACAACCGATTTACACACAAGTCGCGGGCTGTAAGAGCTCGCTGGGACCCCAGGCCGCGACGATTATGCAGCGCGGGAATTTGAAGCTGTCAAAATGGGAGTTGGGGATTCATTCTTCCGCAGCTTTCCCTTCTTTCCGCATCTTTTCCACCACCGCAATAAAGACGTCTTCCAGCGAGTACGGCTGCTCGCGTGCGTTCGCTACATTAATCCCCTCACTCGTCAACTTGTTGGTGATATTTCGAATTCCGGTAGTGGCATCTTCGTCGACAATAACGTGCAAGCGATCGCCAAACAGCGAAACGCGCCAGTTCTCCATCTCTTGTTTGAGAAGATTGTTCGCCCGTTGCGGCGAGTCGGTTTTGAATTCGAGCACATGTCCTTTCTGTTCGGCCTTCAAACCGGATGGCGTGCCTTGCGCCACCAATTCACCCGCAACCATTAAACCGAGACGATTACACTGCTCAGCCTCTTCGAGATAGTGAGTGGTTACCAGAATGCCCATCCCGCGATCGGCAAAGCTATTGATCATCTTCCAGAAAGCCCGGCGGGCAAGCGGATCGACGCCCGAGGTCGGTTCGTCGAGAAAGAGCACGCTCGGTTCGTGCATCACGGCGGCGCCGAACGCCACGCGTTGCTTCCAGCCACCGGGCAGGCTGCCGGTCATTTGTTTGCCGCGCCCCTGCAAACCGGAGAACGACAGCACCCAGCGCTTTTTCTCAGCGCGTTCAGCGAGCGGCACCTGATAGACGCCGGCAAAGAAATCCAGATTCTCTTCAATTGTCAGATCGTCGTAGAGTGAAAACTTCTGCGACATATAGCCTATGCGTTGCCGCACCGAGCTCGATCGCAGAGAGTCAGTTTCGCCCGCCAGCTCCGCTTCCCCATCGGTTGGCTCAAGCAAGCCGCAAAGCATTTTGATCGTGGTCGTTTTGCCTGCGCCGTTCGCGCCGAGCAAGCCATAAACCTCGCCATACCTCACTTCAAGATTGATCCGCTTGACTGCTTCAAATTCCCCAAAGCTCTTTGACAGATCGCGTGCGCCAATAGCAATTGCCTCGGACTGCCGCTTTTGAAATTCGCGCTTGACCGGAAACGGCGACGCTCTGACTTCATCTTCGACGTGACGCAGCATCGCTACAAAAGTATTCTCCAGAGTTGGCGCGGCCACTTCGATCTGTTCGACTTCGATGCCTGCCTTGCCCAGTGTTTCGCGTGTCAGCTTCTCTCCTCGGGCGGCGTCCTTGACCATTACATCGAGATGATCGCCGAAGCGCTGTGCATCATCAATTCCTGCTGTTTCGTCCAGCAGGTCTTCAGCCCGGCTCAGCTTTGACGCGCGAACGATCAGACGTTGCAGACTGAGATGATCGCGCAATTCGCGCGGTGTACCGGTTTGATGAATACGGCCTTCATGCATTAAAGCGACACGCGTGCAGCGCTCTGCTTCGTCGAGATATGGCGTGGCAATAACGATCGTAATTCTCTGGCTCGAAAGATCCGCCAGCGCATCCCAGAATTCCCGCCGCGAGACCGGATCGACACCTGTGGTTGGCTCGTCCAGCAGGAGAATTTTCGGCTCGATGATCAGAGCGCAGGCGAGTGACAGCTTCTGCTTCATGCCGCCGCTCAGCTTTCCCGCCAAGCGGTTCATGAATCGATCCATGCCGAACTTTTCCAGATACCGCCGTCCGCGCCGCTCGATCTCTTCATCAGACAAGCGCCGCAGCTCGCCCATATAACGCAGGTTCTCGGCGACCGTGAGATCGTGATAGAGACTAAAGACCTGCGTCAGGTAGCCAACATAAGAACGCGCGTCCCGAGCCGAATTACCAAGCATCGTTGCCTCGCCCTCGGTTGCTTGCATCACGCCACCGAGAATTTGAAATACTGACGTCTTGCCCGCGCCGTCCGGACCGATCAGTCCGAATATCTCGCCGACTCGAACATCGAGATCGATGCCCCGCACCGCTTCAATCTCACCGTAAACTTTTCGCAGATTGCGAACGCGAATGGCGACGTCTTTTACTGGGAGATCTGGATCACGAGACATGACTAGTTCCGCGGGACTAGATTCCCTGCCTGGCGAAGCGGGCGAGACGCCCGCGCTCCCAGTGGTCATCGTCTGCCCGTGTCCTTCGGCCAGGTGTTGCCTTCAACCAGGATTTCGCCGTCGGCAGGCATACCTGGTTTGGCAGCCCCGGTTGGATTCTTGATCAGCAGCTTGACGCCGACGACCTGCTTGACGCGTTCGTCGCGAAAGTAAGTATTTTCCGGCGTGAATGATGATTCGGGATCTATTCGAGAGACCACGGCATCAACCGTGACTTTGGGATTCGAATCCAAATAGATACGCGCGGGTTGATCGAGTTTGACGCGGCCAATGTCACCTTCGGGCACGAATCCGCGGAGGTAGATCTTGCTCAGGTCAACCATCGTCACAATCGCAGTTCCGGGTGATACTACTTCGCCCGGTTCCGCAACTCGGGTTGCGACCGTGCCATCAAACGGGGCGACCACGGTTAGATCCGAAACGTTCGCTTGCGATTCTTTCAGTTGCGCGCGCGCCCGTTCTGCGTCCGCCTGGGCCGAGCCCACATCTGCTTGCGCCTGGCTGATCTGTTTTTGAATCGCGGCGGCTTGCGAAGATCGGATGGGCGGATTTTCGAGATTTGCGCGCGCCGCGGTCAGCGCCCCACGCGCCACAGCGACTTGCTTCTTCATTGATTCAACTACGGCTGCCTGCGCTTCCGCCGTCGTGTGAGCTTGCTCGCGTTGGCGATCCGAAACATCACCGCTGCGCGCCAAACGGGTAAACTTCTCAACGTCGTAGCGCGCCTGCTCGTAGGCAGCTTGCGCTTGCGAGAGATTCGCTTCAGCACTCGCCACTTGCGCTTCAGCCTGCCGTACGCGCCCCTGGGCATCGAGTTTTGCTTGCTCGATAGTTATGTGGGCCTGCTTGAGCTGCTCCTGCAAGACCGCTATCTGTTCCTGTGAACGCGTGACCCGTGTCTCCGCTCCTTGCGCGGCCGAGCGCGCTTGTTCCTCTCGCGCTGCGGCTTGCTCTTCGTCGAGTACCGCGATCACCTCACCAGCTTTCACAGTGTCGCCCTCGCGCACTCGGATCTCGCGAATGCGCCCGGAATTCTTTGCGGCCACTGTCGAGTCATCGCCTTCGATTCGGCCACTGAGCTGAATTATGTTGTGTGGGATGGGTGGCTGACGGATGAAGAACCACCAGAGCAGAAAGATAGCTATCGCGATGATGGCCAGAATTAGGAAAATCCGAATTGCGCTGGAAAGTTTCTTCTGCGGCATCTCTTCTCAGAAATTTCCGCCAAAATTCTGTTCGTTGTTTAGCAGCGGGCTACCGCCCGCTTAGTCGGGTTGGCCCGACTCTAAACGATGCTAGCGGACTTGCACGGTTACGTTATTCGCCGTCAATGAATTTCCGGTAGCCCGCTGCAATTCGGCAATTGCCTTATTCAGATCAGTCTGCGCGCGCAGTTCGTTTCCGCGCGCGGCCGCCAACGCTGTCTGCCTTTCGAGAACCAGAAAGACAGTTGACTGACCGGCGTCAAGTTTTCGCTTCTCGCTCTCGTACTGTTGTTCCGCGTCGGCGCGGGCAACAGCCGCGGAACGCACGCGCGCTTCGGCTGTCGTCAGCGATTGCAAAGCATTGCGCACCTCGACTTGAATCAACTGCTCAAGTTGCTCGCGCTGTGTAGCGATGCGTTTTCCTTCGACCAAAGCATGTCCGAGCTGTCCTTCGGCGGTGCGATTACGAAGCGGAAAACTGATCGAAACGCCGGCGCGAAAATTGTTGAATTGGTTCGACGCCAGATTTGAAAACGATTGTCCATAACCGCCAATCAGATTTGAGGGAATCGAAGTGGACAGTGTCGGCGGCAACGCCGGCAGGCCAGCCAACGCCGAAAGTTGATTGACTCGTGTAACCAACTGGTTAGTGGTTAGCGTGAAAGGACTAATGGCTGAAGTCAGTGTCCCGGCGTTGCCGACGACGCCATAGGTTCCCACTAGATCGATCTGAGGTTTTGTTTGATCGCGATAGAGTTTTTGATCCAGCAGGTTGATCTCGCGCGCCAGATCGGATTGTTTCAGCTCCTGCCGGTTCTCGGTTGCCGCTTTCATCGCATCGGAGAGCGCAATCTGGGGCGGCGTCAGATCAACGTCGTCGGTGGGCACGACTGAAACATTCCAAAGCGGCGAGCGCTGGTCTTCGGCCACCAGGTTCTTCAAATTATTCTCGGCGCGCGTTACATCTTCGAGAGCGGTGAATTCGGCTTGCTCGAAATTTGCCAACTGAGTTTCCGCCGCCACGATGTCAATCGGCGCCAACTGGCCTTCGGCGACCAGGCGCCGATTGTGTTCGAGCTGAGTCCGCGCGTCCTGGACCGAGTTGCGCTGGATTTGTAAATTGCGCAGCGCGAAAACCAGATCCCAATAAGATCGCTGCACGCTGGTGATTACTTCGATTGCCCGCTGCCGAAACTGCGCATCCGTGAGTGAAAGAGTTTTCTTGGCCACTTCGATCTGACGGCGCGGCCAGTCAATCCGAAAACCGCGCATCAATGGTTGCGTAAAATTGAACGTGAGCGCCGTCGGGTACTGCGGATTCAGAGCTGTGAATGTGTTGTTTGTGGTGGCGCGCACCGCCGAGAAATCGAGACGATAGTTTCCGCCGCCTTTTGGCGTCAGACCTTCCAGTCGACTGGTCGCGGTGAAATCCGCGTTCTCAACCGCACCGGTGGCGCCGCTGAGAAAGCTGGCCGCCGGTGTCTTAATTTTTTCGTAATAACTCTGGGCGCTGAATTTTGGATCGTAAGCGCCGCGAACAGTGAGCAGATCGTATTCGGCGATCTTTACGTTGTCGCGCGCGACTTCGATGTCCTTGTTGTTCTGAAGCGCCATGGTAATCGCTTCGCCCAAGGCGAGCGGCTTTTGTTCAGCCGTATCGACGCCTATGCGATTGAGCGAGGGCAGAGGTTTGTTTGGATTCGCCCGATAGTCAGTGGATACCGAAGGCACACTCAGAGTTTGTTGCTGGGGTGATGGTGTTGGCGAGGGTTCCTGGGCTTGCGCTGATGCGTTAAGTACGCAAAGCAACGCGGCGAAAATAAAGAATTTAACCGCAAAGGAAGCCGAGGTTTGCGCAGAGGACACGGAGGAAAACTCTCTTTTTCCTCTGCGAATCCCTCTGTGTCCTCTGCGGTTAATAGTCCGTATCTTCATAATAGGGTTATTCATAATCTACTGTCTCGAAATAAGTCCCAGCAACGATGCCGCTGCCGTTGCGGTGCGTCGCCGCACACGTCCGAACACTCCCGCAAGCACGGCGTTGACGCGCGACCAGACGCGGCTGCGCGCGAGATCGTCGAACAAGGAATAAAAAACCGGCACCGCGAGCAGCGTCAGCAGCAAACAAAGCGATTGTCCGCCAACCACCAGCACGCCAATCGAACGATTTGTGCCCGCGCCGGGACCGCTCGAAAGCGTCAACGGCGTCATGCCCGCAACCAGCGCAATCGTGGTCATCAGAATTGGCCGCAAACGATCGCGGTTCGCTTGAATGATCGCGTCATAGCGCTCCATGCCCTGTTTTCGCAATCCGTTTGTGTGATCGATTTGCAGGATGGCGTTTTTCTTCACGACGCCGAACAAAAGCAGCAAGCCGAGGCCCGAAAAAATATTCACAGTCTGATTCGTCACCAGCAGCGAGACGATGCCAAACGGAATCGCCAGCGGCAGCGTCAACAGGATCGTGATGGGGTGAATGAAAGATTCGAATTGCGCCGCCAGAATCATGTACATGAAAACGAACGACAAAACGATCGCGAGCAGGAAATAGGTGGCGGTCCGGCCTAACTCTTTGGATCGTCCGGCGAGGAAGGTCCGATAGCTACTATCCATGTTTTCCGCCTTCGCAAACTCGTTCAGCTTGGCGATTACGGCGGCTTGCGACCCTCCGGGCTTCGTATTCGCTGTCAGCATTACTTGGCGTTGGCGGTTGTATCGATCGATCGAAGATGGTCCAGTGCCTTCTTCGACATGCACAAGATTCTCGAGACTTACCCAACCAAGTTTCTGCGAAGCTACCAACATTCGTCGCAACCCTTCTGCATTCGCGCGAAACTGTCCGACCGCGCGAACGCGCACGTCGTATTCATCGGTGCCGGCGTTGAAGGTGGAGACTTTCTGACCGGCTACCAGGGTATTCAGCGATTGCGCTACATCGCCGATGCGCACGCCCAGATCCGCCGCCCGCGCGCGATCGATGACCACGCGCAGCTCGGGTTTGCCGGAAATCAGCGTTGAATCAGCATCGACCACATCGGGAATTGTCTTGAGCTTTGCCAGCAGGGCGTCGGAATATTTCGTGAGTTTGTCGAGGTCGGGCCCCCCGATAACAAATTGAATGTCAGAATTACGAAAGCCGCCACCAGAGATTGCCGCCACCGGGTTAACGCTGGTGCGCAATTGATCGGGAAATTCTTTCAAGTACCTGCCGACGATTTCGGAACGCGCGCGCAACATCAACTCCTGTTGGTTGACGCTGCGTTCTTCGATAGGCGAGAGCTTGATGTAGATGTTCGCGAGATTGACGACTTGCTGCTGACCGCTCCCGATCGTTACCAGCGTGTCAGTCACGCCGGGAAGCTTGCGCACGTCCGCGGCAATGCGCTCGCTGAGGGCCGAAGTCGATGAAAGCGTGGAACCTTCGGGCGTGCGCACATTGATTTCAAATTGCGATTGATCGTCGATGGGCAAAAAGTTCTTGCCGACGAATATGAACAACGGTACCGTGCTGACAATTACCAGAATCGACAGCAGCACGATTGCCCAACGATGCGCCATGGACCATTTGAGCAGCCACGTGTAGGTGCGATCGATCGGACGGTAGAAGCGCGATTCTTTTGATCCTGCTTGCACATATTTGTCTTTGAACTCCGCCAGCGACGTGCGCTCTTCTCTGTCGGGCGTTGACGACGTGTGCTTGCCGGCGCCCTTTGCCACACTGGCTTTCTTTCTTTTAATCATGCGCGCGGCCAGCGTCGGCGTAAGCGTGAATGACACCAGCAGCGAAACGGCAATCGCAAACGAGGACGTGAATCCGAACGACGACATGAAGCGGCCGACGATGCCCGCCATGAATCCAACCGGCAGAAATACCGCCAGCAATGAAAGCGTCGTCGCGGTGACGGCCAAACCTATCTCGCGCGTGCCTTCGATAGCTGCCTGGAACGGCGGCATTCCCTTTTCTTCGATGAAGCGGAAAATATTTTCCAGCACCACTACGGCATCATCGATCACGATTCCCACCATCAGCGTCAGCGCCAGCATCGTGATTTGATTCAGCGTGAATCCCATCGCGGCCATTAATCCGAAGGTCGCGACAATCGAAGTGGGAATAGCAATCGCGGCAATGAAGGTCGAGCGGAAACTCCAGAGAAATACGAAGACAACGATGGCTGCCAGAATGCTGCCTTCGATCAAATGCAACTGAATTGAGTGCAGCGCGGCCTTGATGAAGATCGTCTGGTCACCGACGATTTGGGTCTTAACGTCGCGCGGCAGCGTGGTTCTTAATTCATCCAAACGCTCTTTCACCGCGTCGGCGACGGCAACCGTGTTCTGTCCTGACTGCTTCGACACGACCAGCGTGACCGCCGGCTGTCCGTTCAGTCGCGCTTCAGTGCGTTGTTCTTCCGCGCCATCTTCGACATAGCCGATGTCGCTGAGCTTGACTGCGTAAGACCCGCGATTGGCCACGATCAAGTTGTTGAATTGCGCCGGATCGGGAATACGTCCCATCGTGCGCACGGTCAGCTCGCGCTTGCCTGCTTCGACGCGCCCGCCGGGCAACTCCATGTTTTGAAGTTTGACCGCACTCGCCACGTCCGCCGCCGAGACATTGAAGGCGCGCATTTTATCGGGATCGACCCAGACTTCGATCTCACGCTTGCGTCCGCCGACGATTTCCACGTTGCCGACGCCATTGATCGATTCGATCATGCGCTTGATCTGTTTGTCCGCCAGGTCGGTTACTTCGCGCAAAGATCGCGGCGCAGAGACTGCAATGCGCAATACCGGCGTGGCGTCGGTGTCGAGTTTTTGCACTATAGGGACTTCGGCTGTTTCAGGCAGATCGTTGACGATCAAATCGATCTTGTTGCGCACTTCCTGCGCCGCCACGTCCGCATTTTTCTCGAGGACGAAAGTAACAAAGACCTGCGAGACGCCTTCGAGCGAAGTCGAACGCAACTCGTCAATACCGCTGATGGTGTTGACGGCGCCTTCTACCTTGTCGGTAATTTCAGTTTCGATTTCTTCAGGCGAAGCGCCCGGGTTTATCACCGTCACAGTAATCGTCGGCAAATCGATCTTCGGAAAGAGATCGACTCCGAGCGACTGAAATGAAAAGATGCCCACGACCGTGATGCTCAAAATAAGCATCGTCGCGAACACCGGACGGCGCACACAGATTTCGGCAAGTTTTTGCATCTGATTTAAATCTTAAATCTCAAATCTGAGATCGTCTTGGCCCCTCGTTACAGAACCGCGAGCGGTAGCGCCCGGCCCTGGGTACGCAGTCGTCCCCGACTG
>Ga0209577_10006633_pt1 | contig 10693 bp, 8 predicted proteins | sample GraSoiAngelo_109_FD_185874 | JGI IMG/M metagenome (GOLD analysis project Ga0209577, IMG submission 185874) | Grasslands soil microbial communities from the Angelo Coastal Reserve, California, USA - 14_0903_12_20cm (SPAdes) (version 2) | ecosystem: Environmental > Terrestrial > Soil > Grasslands ... | reverse complement strand
CGGTGGGCGCGATTGCCGTGGCGGACTCGAATCCGAATGTGATTTATGTGGGGACGGGAGAGTCGTGCATTCGGGGGAATATTTCTTATGGCAATGGAATGTACAAGTCCACCGATGGGGGAAACACCTGGACGCATATTGGATTGAACAATACGCAGCATATTGCGCGGGTGCTGGTGCAGCCGAGGAATCCGGATGTGGTGTACGTGGCGGCGCTGGGACATGCTTATGGGCCGAATCCGGATCGGGGGGTATTCCGGTCTATGGACGGGGGAAAGACCTGGGAGAAGATTCTTTTCAAAGATGAGAAGACTGGAGCGATTGATCTGACTTTTGATCCGCGGAATCCGAATGTGCTTTTTGCGGCTCTGTGGGAGGCGCAACGGACGCCGTGGAGTTTGAGCAGTGGCGGACCCGGGAGCGGTTTGTATAAGTCGGTGGACGGGGGAAACAGTTGGAAGCGTTTGGAGGGGAAGGGCATTCCGGCGGGAATTCTGGGGCGAATTGGAGTGGCGGTTTCGGGGGCAGATTCGAATCGGGTGTATGCGCTTTTTGAGGCGAAGGAGAATGGGTTGTATCGCTCGGATGATGCCGGCGAGACTTGGACGAAGATTAATGACGATCAGCGGCTGACGCAGCGGGCCTGGTATTTCACTCATATTTTTGCTGATCCGCGGAATTTGGACACGGTGTACGTGCTGAACACGGGGATGTTCCGGTCAACCGATGGCGGGAAGAGCCTGGCTTTGTTGCCGGCGCCGCATGGGGACCATCATGGATTGTGGATTGATCCGGCAAATTCGAGCCGGATGATCAATGGAAATGATGGCGGGGCTACGGTTAGCGTGGACGGCGGAAAAACCTGGAGCACGCAGTATAACCAGCCTACGGCGCAGTTTTATCACGTCGCGGCGGACAATCAGTTTTTGTATTACGTGTATGGGGCGCAGCAGGACAACTCCACCGTGGGAATCGCCAGCCGGACGGACGATGGGTACATCGGGCGAGAACACTGGTATGACGTGGGGGGCGGGGAAAGCGGATATGTGGTACCGGATCCGCGGGACGCGGATATTGTGTACGCGGGATCCGGGGGTGGGTATTTGACGCAGTGGGACAAGCGGACCCACCAAGCGCGAGACATTACCGTGTGGCCGGTGGATTCGTCGGGACACGGGGCGAAGGATTTGAAATACCGGCTGGGGTGGACGCAGCCGATTGTTCTGTCTCCACATAATCCGGATGTGATTTACACCTCGGGGGAGATGGTGTTCAAGAGCACAGATCATGGGATGAGTTGGACGGCGATCAGTCCTGATCTGACGCGGAATGATAAGAGCAAGCAGGAATCTTCGGGCGGTCCGCTCAGTAAAGACAACACGACGGTCGAATATTACGACACGGTGTTCACGATTGCGGAGTCGCCGGTGCAGAAGGATTTGATCTGGGCCGGAACGGATGATGGGTTGATTCACATCACGCGGGATGGGGGAAAGTCTTGGAGCAACGTTACTCCGAAGGGGATTCCGGAGTGGAGCCTGGTGAGCTTGATTGAGGCTTCCCCGCATGACGCGGGGACGGCGTATGTGGCTATTGACGGGCACAAGCTGGACGACCTGAAGCCTTATGTTTACAAAACTAACGATTTTGGCAAGAGCTGGAAAAAGATCACGGATGGAATTGCGGATGGGGCGTACGCGCATGCGGTGCGGGTAGATCCTCGGCAGAAGGGCTTGCTATACGCGGGGACGGAAACAGGCATTTATGTTTCGTTTGATGATGGAGGGCACTGGCAGCCGCTGCAGTTGAATCTGCCGAATACCCCGATTCATGACCTGGTGGTGAAGAACGACGATGTGGTGGCGGCGACGCATGGACGATCGTTCTGGATTCTGGATGACATCACGCCGCTGCGACAGTTGGCGCAGGCAGGAAATGACGAGATGGTGCTGTATAAGCCTGCGGTGGCTCATCGCATGCAATGGCCGGAAGGATTTGTGACCCGCCAGCCGGTGGGGCAGAACCCTCCGACGGGAGCAATTGTTTACTACTACTTAAAGAGTGCACCGAAAGAGGAAGTGACGCTGGAAATTCTGGACGGGCAGAACAAGCTGGTGCGCAAGTATTCCAGCAAGGATAAGAAGAAAGCGGAAACGCCTCCGGAATGGCCGGATTATGAGCCGCCTTCAGAAAAGATCCCGGCCGAAGCGGGGGTGAACAGGTTTGCGTGGAATTACCGGTATGAGGGTCCGCATGTGCTTCCGGGCGAACCGAGCGCAGAGCTGCGCGACCGGGGACCGCTGGCTTTGCCGGGTAATTACCAGGTACGGCTCACGGCGAATGGCAAGAGCGTTACGGTGCCGCTGGAGTTGAAGCTCGATGAGCGGGTGAAGACTCCCCTGGCGGATTTGCAGAAGCAGTTCGAGTTGGACATGAGACTACGCGATCAGATCAGCCAGGTGCATGAGACGGTGGAGCAGATCCGTGAGGCGCGGACTCAGCTGCATACGTTGAAGCAGCGGTTGGAGGAGAATGCGCGGTTCAAGCCGATCGTGGCCGCGTCAGAGGAGTTGGACAAGAAGATAACGCCCGTGGAAGAGGGGCTGCTGCAAGTGAAAGCGAAGAGTTCGGAGGCTAATCTGAATTTTCCGGTGGGGATCGATGAGCGGCTGCATTCTTTGCAGAACAGTGTGGAGAGCGCGGATGCGCCTCCGACACAGCAGCAGATCGAGGCTTTTCAATATTTGAGCCAGCAAGCGGCGCCACTGGAAGCTCAGTGGAAGCAGATCATGTCTGGGGATTTGGTGACTTTGAATGACATGATCAGGAAAGATAGCGTGCCGGTCATTTATGTGGCTCCTAGAGGCGCTGAGGCGCAGGGGAGTAAGGTGGCGGGGGAAAGCCAGTAAACTACGAGGTACAGTGCTGTCTGACGGTACCAGGCAGGGATATCTTTGAGTCAGATTCACGCGCTTGCTTGGGAGGCCGGCCCGGCGACGCGGCTGGGCCTCTCAAGAACGAAGATCCTCAGTAGAAAAATATCTCGCATAGCCTAGCTTGAAGAGAGTGTACGCGGGCACATCGAAGCCAGCGCTCGTTTTACCCATTGAATGGACTTAGCGGCCGGTGGCCTGAACCGGATTTTCTAAGGTGCGCCGTGGGCCTCAACGCCAAAAACCGCTCGGGACGCGGGTTTTGAGGTAGAATAGGCGGCCCGTTGGGGGTGTTCAATGGCGGCTCTCGGGAGATTATCTATGAAGCGCTTGCTCACGCTGCTCGCTTTTTGCGCTATGGCAACAATGGCGTTTTCGCAGACAGACAATCCTAAACATCCGACGTGGTGGAATAAATACCAATACCTGTTGAAGAACGGGCCGAGTGGAAACGGGGGACCCTCAAGCTCGCTTAGCGTGGGAGCGAACGTGGATGTTTCGAATGAATGTGGGCCGCAGAGCGAGACCTACATCACGATCAACCCTTCCCACCCTCGCTCGATTGCCGGCGGGTCGAATGAAATTTTCCGTTTGCCGATGCGGGGATATTTTTCAAGTGACAGTGGTGGCCATTGGGGTGGAGTGGATCTGCCCTTGCCGGCGCCACTTTCGGGAACGAATGATACGCGATTTGGATCTGATCCCAGCCTGGCATTCGATACGAGCGGCAATCTTTACTACAGCTACATCGTAGTGTTTTTCGGGAACGGCTTTGGCGTAAATGGCTCGGAGATGGCGGTTGCACGCTCACAGGATGGTGGACAGACGTACCCATCCGCAAATTTCTTTAGCTTTGCAACCGGCTCGGACCATTTCAATGACAAGCCGATGGTCACGGCGGATACGAGCTTGACGAGCCCGTTCCGGGATCATGTTTATGTAGCCTGGGACGCCTCTTCCGGCGGCTCGAGTGCGGGCGGCGTCCGGGTTGGCAGTTCTTCGGATCATGGCGCGAACTTCACGGTGACACGGGCGGATAATCCTTCGGGACCGTCACAGAGTATCGGGGCAGTTCCCTTCACCGGCCCTAATGGTGAGCTGTATGTGGCGTGGAGTGACTTTCACGCGCAGACGATCGCCTTCAACCGTTCATTGGATGGCGGGGCGACTTGGGGAAACCAGGTGGTGATCGCCCCGGAGAAGCTTTTCTTCGAGGCACTAATTCCGGCAGAATCGTTTCGCGGAGCGCTGGTGTATCCGGCCTGCGCCGCGGATCTTTCGAGCGGGCCGCACCGCGGGCGATTGTACTGTTCCTGGATGGATCTGAATGCTTCGGGGAAAGATACGGATATTTTTGCGGCGTTCTCCGACAATCAGGGAGCTACGTGGAGCTCGCCGGCCTCGGTCACGGATCAATTTAATTTTCCCGTAGACCGATTTAATCATTGGCTGGCGTTCGATCCAACGAATGGAAATGTGAATGTATCCTTCTACGATACCCGGAACGATACGACGGGATTTCGCTACATGACAGATGTTTACTTCAGCCAATCTTTGGATGGCGGGGCGACGTGGGGAAGTCCGAATACGCGGGTGAGCACGGTAAGTTCGAATGAGCATGATTGCAATGGCCTGTTTCCTTGTCCGGGGATTGATTATGGCGACCAGCAGGGGGACTATGAGGGGCTGGCTTCCATCGGGGGGAGCTCGCATCCGATATGGACCGATAGCCGGGACCAATTGATGCCTTTGAGCAGCTGCAGCGGGAATCTGAATATGGAAGAGGTGTTCAGCGCGACCGTGCAGTAGGGGAGCCAAACACAATTGAACCGCAGCAATCGCGGGAAAAACTGTTACCGATTTAATTTTTGCCGGGCTCCCGCTTCAGCGGTGTGAGGACTCCAGCAGTTCAGCGGCAGCAAGGTCTTCGAGGGCACAGCCCACGCTCTTGAAGAGGGTTATGTCCTGGTCGGTGGTGCGGACTCGCTTCTTTTGGCTGACGAGTTCGTGGAGATCGGCGAGGAGATGGTTGCGGGTGATTAGTTTTTTGTTGAGCGGGATGAGCAGGTCTCCGGCTTCTGCCAGCGCGCCTTCATAGGTATCCACAACAATTTTTGATTTCTGGACGGTGACGTCGTCCACCTCGCGGGTGTGGGGCTGGAAGGCTCCGATGGCGTTGATGTGCGTGCCGGGACGGAGGAGGTGTCCGTCGAAGAGAGGAGTGGCGGAGGTGGTGCAGGTGCAGAGGACGTCGGATTCGGCAGCGCAGGCGCGGGAGTAGACGGATTCGACTTTGGCTTCGAGTTCCTGGGCCATTTGCTGAGCGAAGGCGCTACTGGTGGCGGGATCAGGGCCTGAAACAAGGAAACGTTCGAAGTTTCTGACGAGGCGCAGGACTTTGAGGTGAGAGCGGGCCTGGCGTCCGGCGCCGAAGATGCCAAGAACTTTGACGTCCTGCCGGGCCAGGAATTTGGTGGCGACGGCAGAAGCGGCGGCGGTGCGGACTTCGGTGAGATAGTTGGCGGGGAATGTGAGTTTTGGGCAGGCGGTATGGGGATCGAGCAGGAGGTAGGTGGCGTTGATTTTTTGCTCGGCGGCGGGAGTGACCATGATGAGTTTTATGCCGAGGGCAGGGCGTTGGCGGTCGTAGCAGGGCATGATGAGGAAGGTGCCGTTGTTCAAATTCATTTGAGTGCGGAGCGGCATGAGGGCGGTGGGATAGCGGTGGTGGAAGGCTTCTTCGATGGCGGTGATGACGCGGGCGGGATCGAGGTGGCGGCGGACGTCGCCTTCGGTGATGGGGGACACGGGGAGTAAGGATAACTGATTTGTTCGACTCGGGCGCGAGACCAGGGCAGCGGGCCAAAAGCTATAACCACGAAGGAGACGAAGGCGCACGAAGGAATTCCATGCCAACCATCCCAGCGCTTCTTATGCTCGCTGACCAGTCGCCACCTCGGGTAAGATACTGCGCGCGGATGAAGCGGGAATATTACAAGGGGTATAGCCGGGAACTGCATCGGGAGATGGAGATGCTGGTTTTTGGGCATGGCGGAAATGCTGTGCTGGTTTTTCCGACCTCGATGGGGCGGTTTTTCCAGTTTGAAGATCGCGGAATGATTGGGGTTTTGGCGGACAAGATTGAGCGAGGGGAGTTGCAGGTTTTCTGCGCGGATTCAGTGGATTCGGAGAGTTGGTACAACAAGGGCGTGCATCCGCGGGTGCGAGTTTTGCGGCATTTGCAGTATGAACGATATGTGTTGCATGAGCTTTTGCCGTTTATGAAATCGAAGAACCAGGAGGGTCAGATTTCGGTTTGCGGGTGCAGTTTTGGGGGATATCATGCGGTGAATTTTGCTTTGAAGCATCCCGACGTAGTCGGTCATTGCGTGAGCCTGAGCGGGGCTTTTGATATTCATCAGTTTCTCGATGGGTATTATGACGACGATTGTTATTTCAATTGTCCTCCGGATTATCTGGCGAATATGTCGGATGAGTGGTTTTTGAGCCGGTATCGGGCGATGAACATTGTTTTGGCAAGCGGGGAATGGGATATGTGTCTGGACCAGAATGTGAGATTGGGGCGGGTGATGCAGGCAAAAGGAATTCCGCATTGGTTGGATGTTTGGGGGGATCAGACCGGGCATGATTGGCCCTGGTGGCAGCGGATGGCGGGAAAGTATTTTGGGTGAGGTTTAACAGGACAGGATGTGGAACTACGGAATTTATTGCCTCAGCTCAGTTTTCAGCCGTCCCTACGGGACTTGTGTTTACAGAATTCTTCCCAGCGCTGAAGCGCTGGGCTATTATCAGCCGCCCCTGTCGGGGCTGATCGCACTTAGTTTTCGTGGGAGTGATTTGTGAATACGAAGAAGATTGGAATTATTTTTGGGATGGAGAATACGTTTCCTCCGGCCGTGGTGGAAAAGATCAACAGCATGAAGGCGGAGGGGGTCACGGCGGAGTTTGTGAAAGTGGGTGGGGTGAAGATGGCGGAGCCGAGCGGGTATCGGGTCATTATTGACCGGATATCGCAGGACATTCCTTTTTACCGGGCTTATTTGAAGAATGCGGCTTTGGGAGGAACGATTGTCATTAATAATCCATTTTGGTGGACGGCGGATGACAAGTTTTTCAATTACGCGTTAGCGACCAAACTGGGGGTGGCGATTCCTCCTACTGTGATTTTGCCTCACCAGCAGCATCCTCCGGGAACTACGGATCAGTCGATGCGGAACCTCAAGTATCCCTTGAATTGGGAGGAGATTTTTGAGTATGTCGGGTTTCCGGCTTTTTTGAAACCTTATGCAGGGGGCGGGTGGAAGAATGTTTATAAGGTTCATTCTCCGGAGGAATTTTTTCAGCATTACAACCAGACTGGCGATTTGTGCATGACTCTGCAGCGCGGGGTGGAGTTCAAGGAATACTTCAGGTGTTATGTGGTGGGGCAGGAGAAGGTGCACGTGATGATGTATGACCCTCGGCTTCCTCATCATGAGCGGTATGTGAAGAATCCGGGAACGATTGCGCCTGCGCTTTATGAGCGGGTGGTCAATGATTGCCTGACTCTGTGCCGGGCTTTGGGGTATGACTTGAATACCGTGGAGTTCGCGGTGGAGGATGGGATTCCTTATGCGATTGATTTTATGAATCCGGCTCCGGATGCGGATGTTAATTCGGTGGGACGGGAGAATTTTGAGTGGATTGTGAATGCGGTGGCGGAGTTGGCGGTGCAGAAGGCCTTGAGTGCGGAGAATCCGGCACGGGAGTTACGGTGGGCGGGGTTCTTGGCGGGGAGTTCGGGACAGACGAGTAAGGTGGGACGGAAGCGGGCGGTTCGGGGGAAAGGTGTGTGAGGCCGGGATGCTTGGGGCAGTGCCGCCCCTTAAAAGGGGCTCGGATTTTTCGCTTACGCTTTCCCAGCGCTTACGCGCTGGGCTAATGAATACCGCCGTTCCGGCTGGGGCGAGGTTGCGACAAGATGGTCCGATTGGACGTGCCGTGGACGGATGCGCGCCGTTCCGGCTGGTGAATGGATGAGCGCACAGTTTTCGGCCCGTGATTGTTATACTTGTCGGCTGATTTAGGCGCCAGGTTTGGATGGCGGGCCGTGCGTGGCGGGGAGCCCTTCTATCAGGGGCAATGATGAATCCTTCCTTCACTATCGGGATTGAAGAGGAATATCAGACGGTGGATCCGGTGACGCGGGATCTGCGGTCTCATATCCATGCGGAGATTATTGAGAAGGGGAAACTTCTTCTGCAGGAGCGGGTGAAGGCGGAGATGCATGCGTCGGTGGTGGAGGTGGGGACGGCGGTTTGCAGCAATATTAAAGAAGCCAAGCAAGAGCTTAAAAAGCTGCGGCTCGACATGACCAAGCTGGCTCGAGAGAATGGGCTGCGGCTGGCTTCGGCGGCGACTCATCCGTTTGCGGACTGGCGGGTGCAGGAGATTACTCCGGATGAGCGATACAAGAACATTGTTGAGGACATGCAGCTGGTGGCGCGGGCTAATTTGATTTTTGGGTTGCATGTTCATATAGGGGTTGAGGATCGGGAGACGGCGATTCATCTGATGAATCATGCGCGGTACTTTGTGCCTCATATATTGGCCATTTCTACGAATTCTCCTTTTTGGCTGGGGATGGATACGGGGTTGAAATCCTACCGGTGCAAGGTTTTTGACAAGTTTCCTCGGACTAATATTCCGGATTATTTTCCCAGCTGGGGGGAGTACGACAATTTCATCAAACTTTTGATCAAGACCGGATGCATTGATAACGCGAAAAAGATCTGGTGGGACATTCGGCCGCATCCGTTCTTCAACACCTTGGAATTTCGTGTTTGCGACATTCCCATGCGAGTGGAAGAGACGATTGCTCTGGCGGCGCTCATCCAGGCAACCATTGCGAAGTTGTACAAGCTTTATGCGGCGAACCAGGGATTCCGTCTGTACCGGCGGGCGCTCATCATGGAGAACAAATGGCGGGCGGCGCGCTATGGGCTGGATGGGAAGCTGATTGATTTCGGCAAGCAGAAGGAAGTTTACGCGCGGGACCTGGTGAACGAGTACCTGGACTTTGTCGATGACGTGGTGGATGAACTCGACTCGCGGGAAGAGATTGATTACATCCGGCAGATACTGGTGATGGGGTCGGGAGCGGACCGGCAGTTGCGGGTGTTCAAGGAAACGGGCGATTTGAAGAAAGTGGTTGACTTCATTATTGAGGAGACCGAAGTGGGCCTTACCGAGGCGGCTACTTCGAGTGCTTCGAGAAAATTAGGGTGATGAATCTTCCTGTCAGTCAGACGAACCGCAGTAGTCTCGAGCATATTTCATTTGATCCTGAACTTACTCCTGGGGCTCGCAATGCGGTGATTGTGTGTTTGCGAGTGCAGCCTACGGAGAAGGTTACGGTGATCACCGATGAGGCGACTAAGGAGATCGCGGCGGCGATTGTGCGGGAACTGGAAGTGGTGGGGTGTCCTTATCGCGCCTGGATTTTAGAGGAGGTGGTGGTCCGTCCTTTGACGGAGTTGCCTGCGGAAATTCTGGAGGATTTGGAAAGCAGCCAGGTAAGTATCTTCGCGGTGCAGGCGCAAACGAACGAGTTGAAGTCGCGGATGCAGATGACTGATGTGGTAAACCGGCGGCGGATTCGGCATGCACACATGGTGAATATCAACCGGCAGATCATGCTGGAGGGGATGCGGGCGGATTTTGCGAAGGTAGACCGGATAAGCGTGAAAGTGGTGGAACTGGTCAGCCGGGCTCGGGTGATTCGAGCGAAGACTCCGGCGGGAACTGATTTGGAGGCGGAGCTGAATCCCAAATATCGGTGGTTGAAGACCAGCGGAATTATCAGTCCGGATAAATGGGGGAACTTGCCGGGAGGCGAGGTTTTTACTACTCCGCGTGAAGTGAATGGAGTTTTCGTGATTGATGGAGTGGTGGGGGATTGGCTTTGCGCGAAGTTCGGGGACTTGCGGGGGAATCCTTTGACGATTCGGATGGTTGGGAACCGGCTGGTGGAGGCTCATTCGGCGAATCGAAAGTTAGAAGAGGATTTCTGGCGGTACACGCATACGGATGAGAATAGCGATCGGGTGGGGGAGTTCGCGATTGGCACCAATATCGAGTTGAAGGATGTGATTGGGCAGATTCTGCAGGATGAGAAATTTCCGGGAGTTCATATTGCTTTTGGGAATCCCTATGGGGCGCACACTGGGGCGGAGTGGTATTCGTCTACTCATATTGATGTGGTGGGGCGGAAGTTTGATATTTGGGTGGACGGGGTGCAGATTATGCGGGGTGGGGAGTTTTTGATAGAGGGTTAGGTTCTTAGCGCGCGACAATCATTTGTAGGCTTCCTGTTGTTGCCGTGGAAAGTCAAAAGCAATAACCACCAAGGGCACGAGGTACACGAAGGAGTTTGGCGGCGGCCGGGACGTCGTTTGGCACTCTCATGGTTCCCTCCTTTCGGCAACAGTTCAATGCAAACTATACGGACGGAAAGTATCAGGCGCTTCTACGGCGGCTGGAGGAGCGGTGTGGCACAGCTGTGAAGTTTCGGATTTCGGAGACTCCTTGCTTCTTTCCTAAGGCACTGCTGGACGAAATGGCGGATGCTGGGATGGAGTTGGTGCGGCGGTTGGTGGAGAGCCGAGAGTATCGGGCGAAGTCAGAGGCGGCTATTCCTGCGGAGTTTAAGGTTCCGAATGAGTCGCCGCATCCTATGTTTGTGCAGGTAGATTTTGGCT
>Ga0209577_10006631_pt1 | contig 10694 bp, 8 predicted proteins | sample GraSoiAngelo_109_FD_185874 | JGI IMG/M metagenome (GOLD analysis project Ga0209577, IMG submission 185874) | Grasslands soil microbial communities from the Angelo Coastal Reserve, California, USA - 14_0903_12_20cm (SPAdes) (version 2) | ecosystem: Environmental > Terrestrial > Soil > Grasslands ... | reverse complement strand
GGGGCAAGGATGACGAGTCGGAGAATGCCTCCGGCTAGCCCGGGCGTCGCCCGGCGGCTGTTCGAAGTCTCGCGGCCGCTGTCGCCCGAGATGCACCTGGTGGAGAGCGGCGCGGGCTGGCACCTGCTGCTGCCCAACGGCAACCGGCTCTTCGACGTGGACCACGGCACCTACTCGCGACTCGACGCCGCGCGGCGTTCGGGCGATCCGACCACCATCGAGGCGCTGCTGAGCGAGGCCGGGCTCGACCTGCCTCAGCTGATCGACGATGCGCCGGTGGCCGAGCCGCCGCTGCGCGCCCTCTCGCTGGCGGTGGCGCAGAAGTGCGACCTGGGCTGCACCTACTGCTACGCGCAGCAGGGCAGCTTCGGCGGCCCGGCCCGCAGCATGCCGCTGGAGACGGCTCTACGCGCCGTCGACCTGCTCTTCGAGAGCGCGGGGCCGGGCGAACGGGTCAACCTCTCCTTCCTGGGCGGCGAGCCCCTGGCCAACCGCGCGGTGATCCGGGCGGCCACCGCACGGGCGGAGGAGGTGGCGCTCTCGAAGGGTGTTGCCGCCACCTTTTCCATCACCACCAATGGCACGCTGCTGACGGCTGAGGACGGCGACTTCTTCGAGCGGTACGGGTTCGCCGTCACGGTCAGCCTGGACGGTCTGCAGGAGGTGCACGACCGCCTGCGTCCCTTCAAGAACGGCCGCGGCTCCTTCGAGCGCGTCCTGCAGCGGGTGCTGCCGCTGCTCCGGCAGCAGCGGCGGATGCAGGTCTCGGCCCGCGTGACCGTGACCCCGCTCAACCTGGAGCTGAAGCAAACCCTGGACGCGTTCGTCGACCTGGGCTTCCACTCCGTCGGCTTCTCACCGCTGCTGCGCTCGCCCACCGGCCGCGACGAGATGGCGCTCTCGGACCTGGAAGCGATGCTGGAGCAGATGGTGCTCTGCGGCCAGGAGTTCGAGCGCCAGGTGGTAGTGGGCGGGCGCTATCCGTTCAGCAACATGGTCAACGCCATGCGGGAGATCCATCGCGGCACCCACCGGCCTTACCCCTGCGGAGCCGGGGCCGGCTACCTGGGCGTGTCGGCGGGCGGTGAGCTCTCGGCCTGTCATCGATTCGTGGGCGATCCGGAAGGCGCGATGGGAGACCTGCGCGGCGGGGTGGACCGGAAGCGGCAGGCGATCTGGCTGACCGAACGGCACGTTCACCGGCAGGAACCCTGCACCCAGTGCTGGGCGCGCTACATGTGCGGCGGCGGCTGCCACCACGAGGTCATCAGGCGGGGCCGTCCGGCCTGCGACTACATCCGCGGCTGGCTCCACTACTGTCTGGGTGCGTACGGCCGGCTGCGCTCCGCCTGTCCGGACTATTTCCAACCGGCGGCAGGTCCGACCGCCTGAGGCAGCACTCCGTCGAGGCCGAGGTCTGCGTGATCGGCGGCGGCCCGGCGGGCGCGTCCTTCGCGCTGCGGATGGCCAGGCTCGGCCATCGGGTCATCCTGCTGGAACGATCCGCCTTCCCCCGCCCGCACGTCGGCGAGGTGCTGACGCCCGGGATCTGGCCCCTGCTCGACGCCCTGGGGACGGCGGGGGCGGTGCGGTCGGCGCCGTTTCTGCCGGTCGCCGAGGCGCGGGTGCGATGGGCCGGCAGGGCGGCGCGGCGCATCCCCGCTCCCGCCGGTGCCTGTGGTCTCACGGTCGATCGCGGCCGGTTCGACCTTCTCCTGCTGGAGGCGGCCCGTTCCGCTGGCGCCGAGGTCTGGCAGCCGGCGGTCGCCGCTCGCCCGCGGTGGACCGCGACCGGATGGGAGGTCGCGGTCACCACCCCGACCGGTTCCCGCCAGGTATCAGCGCGCTTTCTGGCCGACGGCAGCGGCCGAGCCCGGACCCTGCGCGCCTACAGGGCGCGGCGGTCCGTTTCCACCCTCGCGCTGCATGGGCGCTGGCGGGCGGAGGACGCTGATGACCAGGCGACCCGGCTCGAGGCCGGCGCCCGGGGCTGGTTCTGGAGAGCGCACCTGCCCGACGGGAGCCTTCGAGCCTTTGCCTTCGTTGACCGGGAGATCCTCCGCCCGCTTCGCCCCGGCCGCGCCGGACTGGAGCGCCTCTACCGGGAGCTGCTGGCGTCGACCGAGCTGCTGCGGGACCTGCGTGACCCCCGGCTGGAGGGGCCGGTCCAGGTCTGCGACGCGACCTGCTATTCGGACCCCAGCCCGATCGCGGCCGCCGCCATCAGGCTGGGCGACGCCAGCTGCGCCATCGACCCGCTCTCTTCCTCGGGCGTGCAGAAGGCGCTTCAATCGGCCCTGGCCGGGAGCGCCGCCGTCCACACGCTGCTGCAGCCCGGTGGCGATGCGCGGGCCGCCCTCGATTTCTACCGGGAGAGCCAGCGCCATGCGTTCGAGGTCCACGCCGATTGGGCGGGGGCCCACTACGGCGAGGAGCAGGCGCACGCCGCCGAGCCCTTCTGGCGAAGGCGCAGGCGCGGAGCGGTGGCGGCGCTGCCGCCGCGCCGCCCGGTGAGGCTCGAGGAGGCGCTGCCCCGCCGAGCCCGGCTCGTGCCGGGCGCCGCCCTGGTCACGGTCGCGTGCCTCGTCGGCGACGGGGTGGAACGCCGCCGTGCCCTGAGCCATCCGGGCTTGCGGCGTCCGGTCGCCTTCCTCGAGGACGTCGAGCTGGCGCCGCTCATCGACGGGGTCACCGAGGAGGCGACGCTGGCCGCGGCCGTGCGCCGATGGGCGCAGCGGATCCCGCCGGCCAGGGCGCTCAGCGTGGGAGCCTGGCTCTGCCAGGAGGGTCTGCTCGAGATCCACCAGTGAGGTAGCCTGGAACGCGTGGCGCGCACGCTGAGCGCAACGCGGCAGCTTGGCCCCTACGGATCCTGGCGCTCCCCGATCACGGCAGGCGCGATCGCTGCCGGCGTGGTGACGCTGGGCCAGATCCAGCTGGACGGCGAAGACGTCTACTGGACCGAACTGAGGCCCGAGGAATCGGGGCGTTCGGTGCTCGTGCGGCGCGGCCCTGACCGCGTGATCGAGGACGTGACTCCGCCCGACTTGAACGTACGCACGCGGGTCCACGAGTATGGCGGCGGCGCCTACCTGGTCCACGCCGCCACGGTGTGGTTCACCAACTTCTCTGATCAGCGCCTCTACCGGCAGGACCGCGGCAGCCCGCCCAGGGCGATCAGCCCCGCGGCGGATCTCCGCCACGCGGATTTCGAACTCGACGAACGGCGGGGACGGCTTTACGCGGTACGGGAGGATCACACCACGGGATCGACCTGGCCAGTCAACAGCATCGTGAGCCTCGATCCCCATGGCTCGAGTCCGGCGACGACGCTGCTGGCGGGCAACGACTTCTATTCCAACCCGCGGCTGAGCCCGTCGGGATCGCATCTCTGCTGGCTGACCTGGAACCACCCCAACATGCCCTGGGACGGCACCGAGCTGTGGGTGGCGGAGATGGCCGACGATGGCGGCCTGCGCGCGCAACGCAAGGTCGCCGGTGGGGCCGAGGAGTCGATCTTCCAGCCCGCCTGGTCGCCCGCCGGGGTGCTGTACTTCACATCCGACCGGTCCAGCTGGTGGAACCTGTACCGCTGGCGGAACGACGGCGTCGAACCGGTGGTCGAGGTCGCGGCCGAGCTGGGCGTGACGCAGTGGGTCTTCGGTTCGTCCACCTACGCCTTCGCGTCCGAGGACCGGATCGTATGCCAGGTTCGATCGAAAGGAGTCGCGGGGCTCGCCGTCGTCGACACCAAGGCAGGAAAGCTGGAGGGCCTCGAGCTGCCGTTCACCGCCTACGGGGCGACGGTCCAGGCCCGGGCCGGCCGCGCCATCACCATCGCGGCGTCGCCCGCGGAGGCCGCGGCCGTGGTTGCGGTCGACCTGGAGACCGGCGTGGTCGAGGTGCTGCGCCGATCGGCCGCTCAGGCGGCGGACGGGAGCTACTACTCGATACCGGAGGCGATCGAGTTTCCCACCGAGGGCAACCGGACGGCCCACGCCTTCTACTATCCGCCCCTGAACCCGGACCACTCGCCGCCGTCCGGAGAGCTGCCGCCGCTGATCGTCTACGTCCACGGCGGCCCGACCTCGGCGGTGTCCAACGCGCTCGACCTCTCGGACCAGTTCTGGACCAGCCGGGGCTTCGCCTACCTGAAGGTCAACTACGGCGGCAGCACCGGCTACGGCCGGGAGTACCGCCGGCGGCTGAACGGCCGCTGGGGCGTGGTCGACGTCGAGGACTGCGTCAACGCGGCGCGCTACCTGGTGGAGCGGGGGCTGGCGGACAGGGAACGGGTCGCGATCACGGGCGGCAGCGCCGGCGGCTACACCGTCCTGCGGGCCCTGGCCGGGACCCGCGTCTTCAAGGCAGGCGCCAGCCATTTCGGGGTCACCGACCTCGAGCTGCTCCACAGCGATACCCACAAGTTCGAGTCGATGTACGACCAGAGCCTGGTCGGACGCTGGCCGCAGGAGCGGGAGCTGTACCGGGAGCGCTCGCCCATTCACTCGGTGGACCGGATCACCGCCGCGGTGCTGATCCTGCAGGGCCTCGAGGACAGGGTCGTGCCGGCCAACCAGGCGGAGCTGATGGTGGAGGCGCTGCGCCGCAAGGGGGTGCCGGTCGCCTACCTGCCCTTCGAGGGCGAGCAGCACGGCTTTCGCATGGCGAAGAGCATCAAACGCTCGCTGGAGGCGGAGCTGTACTTCTACTCCCGGATCTTCGGCTTCGAGCCGGCCGATCCGATCGAGCCGGTGGCGATCGAGAATCTTCCTGCCTAGGTAATCAATCGTTAGATAATTCCCCTCACTCGGGCCTAGCCGTAGGCGCCAAAGATCCAGCGTCATTCTTCGAGGAGGGGCGAGTGATGAACAATTGCAGGACGCCGGTTCGTTTTCCACAGGGCGCCCACGATACCGGCGACGACCTATCTGCGCCCGTGGTCCAACTGCTGCAGGACCTTCACATCCTCGCGTCCGACGACGACTCCAAGAAGGCGGGGACAGCGCAGTCGGCGCTGACCGGGCCACCGCAGAGCGTCGCGATCATCGAGGCTGGTGCCACCGCCGTCACGAAGGGGTGGAGTGTGGCCATCGCGCTACTGGGCGGCGCTCCCGCCCTGCTCGTCGTCTTTCGGGGTCTCTGGGGTGGGGAGCATGACGCGGTTCGGATCGCCTTCGTTGCAGGCGGCGCCCTGGTCCTGGCCGCGATCGCCGTCTCAATCGGGATAATCATCAGCGGAGACGTCCAGGCGCGTGCGGTTGGATCAGTGGCTGAGTATCAGGCCCGGGCCGAGATCGCGTCAACCTTCCTGCAACTCTCCCGATTGCCCCAGGCATCCCCGCCCCCATCAGCCAACGGACCCCTCTCCGGTGAACTCCGCGGCCTGCGGGGCCGAATCGTAGGCGGCGGCGGCTACGAGCCAATCACCGAAGTGCGATACGACCCCGCGGCGGGAGGACAACCGCTGCTCAAGGTCGGCAAGGACTGGGTGTCCTACGACCGGGTCGAGATAAGCAGGGCCGGGTCATGAAGCCCTGACGCCGCGGCATACTTTACATCCGGTTCCGCCGCAGGCGCCATACGGCCGGCGCCGCGCGTTCCGCTTCACTGCAGGTCGAACTCGTTGCCCTCGGGGTCGAACATGTTGACGCAGTACTCGCCCTGCTCCTCGAGGACGCGCGATTGGCGCGCCCCGGCGGCGACCAGGCGCTCGATCTCGGCGGCGACGCGGCGCTTGCGCTCCTCGATCGGGGCCGTGCGTCCGCCGCCGACGTTGAGGTCGAGGTGGACCCGGTTCTTCACCGTCTTCCCCTCCGGCACCTTCTGGAAGTAGATGCGCGGGCCCCTGCCTTCGGGGTCGACGATCGCGCTCGCCCGGTCCCACTCGGATTCGGGGATGCCTTCGGCCTGGAGGAAGGCCTCCCAGCTGTCGAAGCCCGGTGGCGGGGGCTGCAGCGTGTAGCGGAGCGCCTGGGCCCAGAACTTTGCCAGCCGGTCCGGATCGTGGCAGTCGAAGACGACCTGAATCGAGGTTGCCATCCGGGCCAGTGTAGGCGAAGCCCGTCACCCTTTTGAAAGGTGAACCGCCTCAAGATATGGGCATGAAGGCTATCCGGGGGCGTCGCGGGCTGCTGGCCGGAGCGCTGGGAGGCATCCTCCTCGCGGGAGGGGCCGGCCTTGCCTTCGTCTACTTCGGAGTGATGGGCGGCAGCCCCGTGGCCAGGCTCACCCTGAGCTCGGTCACCGCCACCAGCTCGTCGGGCACCAGCGGCTCCGCCACGCCCACCACCAGCTCGAGCTCGAACGCGAGCAGCGGGGCCGGGACGTGGACGGTGGCGAGCGGATCGGCCGCGGGATACCGGGTGCGGGAGCAGCTGGCCTTCGCCGCGGCGCCGAGCGACGCGGTCGGGCGAACCTCGTCGGTCCAGGGGACGATCACGATCCAGGGGACCGCGGGCGCCTACCAGGTGAGCGCCGCCTCCTTCACGGTCGACGTCAGCACGCTCAGCAGCGACCGGGCGATGCGGGACCAGCGGATCCGCAGCATGGGCCTGGAGAGCAGCCGATTTCCGACCGCGACCTTCAGGCTGACGAGCCCGATCATGCTCCCGGCCGCCGCCGAAAGCGGCCAGGCGGTCGACGTCCAGGCGACCGGCGACCTCACCATCCACGGCGTGACCAGGACGGTGACGATTCCGCTGCAGGCCAGGCTGAGCGGATCGCGGATCGAGGTGGCGGGCTCGATAACCTTCCCCTTCAGCGACTTCGGCATGACGCCCCCCAGCATCGGCGGCTTCGTCAGCGTCCAGCCCAACGCGACCATGGAGTTCGACATCTTCTTCCAGCCGGCCTCACCCTTGGCCACAAAGCGCGATCGGGCGCCGCTCTCGGTGATATCGGGGCTTCGTGCCAGTGTGGCGGCGGCGACGTACAATTAACCGGTAACGGGGCTGCGGCCTTGGCTGAGCCGATCAGCCCCAGGGCTGGGCGGGCGTGGTTCTCGAGGTTGGGGGCGATGAAAGCAGTCGCAGAGGCGATTGACTGGCCGGCGCTCCAGTCGACCTTCCAGGGTTCGATTGCGCTTCCAGGATCAGAGGAGTACGAGCGCGCACGCAAGCCCTTCATCGCCCGCTTCGACGAACTGAAGCCCGCGGCGGTCGCGCTCTGCGCCGGCGAGGGGGACGTGGTCACGGCGTTGGCTTTCGCGCGACGCAACGAGGTCGAGTTCGCGATCCGCAGCGGAGGCCACTGCTTCGCCGGCTTCTCATCCTCGGCGGGCCTGGTCATCGACCTCTCTCTGATGTCGCGGATACGGATCGCCGACGGCCAGGTCTGCGTGGGTGCGGGTGCCCGGATCGGTCGAGTTCACGAGGCACTCGCAGCGGAGGGGCTCGCCCTCCCCAGCGGCTCCTGTCCCTCGGTCGGCGTCGGCGGTACGACACTGGGCGGGGGTCTGGGCGTCCTGGGCAGGCTCCACGGGCTGACGCTCGATCACCTGCTGTCGGTCCGCATCGTGCTGGCTGACGGCCACCTGCTCGAGGTGGACGAGACGCGTGAGCCTGACCTCTTCTGGGCCCTGCGCGGAGCGGGCGGAGGGAATTTCGGCGTGGTCACGGAGTTCCGCTTCGAGCCGCGGCCGGCCCCGGAGATGACGAACTTCTACCTGGTCTGGCCCTACCGCGCGGCGACCGCAGTCTTCGACGCCTGGCAACGCGCCGCCCCCAACTGGCCGGACCAGATCGCCGCGGGCCTGGCCTTCACCTCCGCCCCGGGACCGCAAGAGGAGCCGCTGGTGGAGGTCTTCGGCGCCATGGTCGGCACCGAATCGGACGCCACTGCGCTGCTGGGCCAGATCGCCGGCGCCGCCGGCGCCGACCCGGAGCCGAGCTTCTGCAAGCAGCTTTCCTATCGTGAGACGTGCCTCTACCAGGCCGGCCTCCTCGACGTCGCCAATGACCAGGTGGAGGAGACCCCAGCGGGTAGGCTGGCGCGGCAGGGCTGCCGATTCACCAAATCGGAGTTCTTTTCCAGCCCGCTTCCGATCGAGTCGGTGGAGGCCCTGGTCCGTGCCTTCACCGCCGATCGCGCGCCCGGGCAGTTCCGCGGCCTCGAGCTGGCGCCCTGGGGCGGCGCCTACAACCGGGTGAGCCCCACCGCCACCGCCTTCGCCCACCGCGGCGAGGCGTTCTCCCTGAAGCACGCCGTGATCGTCGACCCCACCGCCCGGCCCGAGCCGAAGGAGGCTGCCCACGCCTGGGCCCGCAAGTCCTGGGCCTCGGTGCACGGCCACGGCTCGGGTCGCGTCTACCCCAACTTCCCCGACCCCGACCTCACCGATTGGGAGCACGCCTACTACGCCGAGAACTACCCGCGGCTGCAGCGGGTCAAGGCACGATACGACCCGGATGGCGTCTTCCGCTTTCCCCATTCGATCCGCCTCGCGGGCTGACGGGTGGGTGGCAGACGGTGGTCGCCGTGAGCGCGCACCTGGTCCGCCGGCGTGGGCGGTTGCCGGTGGTGCACGAGGAGGCCTACGTCTCGCCCTACGCGATCGTGGCCGGGGAAGTGACGATCGGCGGGGGCACCGCGGTCCTCGACGGCGCGGTGGTGGTGGCGGAATCGGCGCCGGTGAGCATTGGCAGGGAGTGCGTGATCATGGAGAACGCCGTCCTGCGCGGCGCCGGCCGGCATCCGTTGCGCCTGGGAGACCGCGTCCTGGTCGGTCCTCACGCTCACCTGAGCGGGGCCGAGGTCGGTGACGAGTGCATGGTGGCGACCGGGGCCGCGGTGTTCAACGGGGCCGTCGTCGGCAGCGGCAGCCTGATCGCGGTGGGTGCGATCGTGCACGTCGGCACGCGGCTGCCGGACAACTCGCGGGTCCCGATGCAGCACATCGCGGTCGGGGACCCGGCCACCATCTTTCCGCCCGAGCAGGCGCCCGAGGCGCATCGCAAGGTAACCGAGATCGGCTTCACCGACATGGTCTTCGGCCACAGCACCCGTGACCTCGACTTCCGCCAGTCGATCGCCTGGGTGTGCCGCACCTACTCGGCCGCGCTGCGCCGGAGCCAAAAGGCCGACGAGCTGAAGGGGGAGGGGTGACGTGAATCCCGGGCACCGCCTCTTCCTGCTCGGCGTCGACGGCCTGCCGCCCGGGCATTTCTCGCGCTTCGTGGAGGAGGGCCTGCTGCCCAACTGCAAGGCGCTGATCCGGGAGTCGGCGAGCTTCGACGTGGTGCCCACGCTCCCGGCGCTCACGGCGCCGGGCTGGATGACTATCGCCAGCGGCGCCCATCCCGGGACGATCGGGGTCAGCAGCATCCTGCAGCCGCAGCGCGGCCAGCCGCCCGACCTGATCCGCAACGGCTTCGACCGGCGGCTGAGCCGTGTGGAGTACCTGTGGGAGACCTTCGACGCCCAGGGCTTGCCCGCCATCCTCCTCAAGTACCCGGGCAGCTGGCCGCCGCGAGAGGGTGGCTGGGTCCAGGTCGACGGCGCCGGCGGCTACGCCGACATCACCTGCGAGTTCGAGGCGGTCTCCTCGGGGGCCTACGTGGCGGGCCCGGCAGAGTATGGCCAGGAGAAGCCGGCCCACGACGCCTGCGGCATCCCCCGCGGCTACCGCGATCACTGGCGGATCGACGCCGGCGGCGAGAGCGGACTGCTGCCGGTGACGCCTCGTGCCCCGCTCGGCTGGCGCAACCTGCCCCACGGCTTCGAGCCGGTCTTCGAGTGTGTCCTCCCGATCCTGGCCACCGGCCGCCGGGCGCGCACCATCCTGCACGCGGTGGCCGGCCGGATCGCGGGAGGTCCCCGCCTGATCGTGGCCGCCAGCCGCGATGCGGCGGGCGCCGTCGCCGACCTGGGCGCGGGGGCGTGGAGCGGCTGGATCCAGGGCGGTGCCGCCGGCAGCGCCTACGCGCTTCGCCTCAAGCTGCTCGAGCTCGACCTGGAGCGGCGCGGGCTCCACCTCTATCGCACCCAGGGCCACCGCACCGACGGCTTCACGCGGCCGGCCGAGCTGGCCCAGGAGCTGGTGCTCGCCTGCGGCCCAGTGGTGGAGTGGGCCGGGACCTTCGACGTGATGAACGGCCTGGCCGACCTCGACACCGAGCTGGAGCTGTACGACGCTCACACCGCCTGGCTGGAACGCGCTGTCGAGCACCTCGCCGCCCGGCCCTGGTCGGGTTTCTTCCTGCAGTGGCACCTGATCGAGTACGCGCACCACGTCGCCGGCGCGGCCCTCGACGGCGACCATCCCCTGCACGCCAGGGACCAGGAGCGCCACCTAGCGTTCCTGCGCCAGACGTACCGCCTGCTCGACCGGCTGGTGGGCTCGGTCACCCGGCTGCTCGAACCGGGCGACACGCTGGCCCTGGTCAGCGACCACGGCCACGACCTGGTCCACAGCCTCTTCCACGTCAACGACTTCCTCCGTGACTCGGGGTTTCTGGCCACGGCGGGCGACGACCCCCTGCGCGTCGACTGGTCGCGGACCAGGGCCTACGCGCTCTTCCCCGGGGTGGTCTACGTCAACAGCCGGCTCTGGTGGAACGGCGGGATCGTCGAAGCGGAGGAGGTCCCGATCGTGCGCGATAAGCTGGCCTCCGCCCTGCGCGGGCTGGTCGATCCGCGCACGGGAAGGGCGGTGGTCGACGGGGTCTTCGGGCCGCGGGAGATGGCCGCCTTCG
>Ga0209577_10006630_pt1 | contig 10694 bp, 14 predicted proteins | sample GraSoiAngelo_109_FD_185874 | JGI IMG/M metagenome (GOLD analysis project Ga0209577, IMG submission 185874) | Grasslands soil microbial communities from the Angelo Coastal Reserve, California, USA - 14_0903_12_20cm (SPAdes) (version 2) | ecosystem: Environmental > Terrestrial > Soil > Grasslands... | reverse complement strand
GCCGCCCTGCTGGCTTGCGCGCGCATCGTAGTACTGGAGGTCGTGCAGCGTCGCGTTGAGGTCCGTCCAGTCGCCGTACCCGACGTCAATCACCGGGCGCAGGAAGACGCCCCCGTCGTTGCCGATCACGATGTATCCTGAAAGTGCCGATAACGATAAGAGAGGGCCTAGATTTCGGGCAGTTACTGAGGATGGACGAGCCGAATCCAGACTTCGATAATACTCCCGATGTGGGCAAACTTGCTCAGGTTAGCGCGTCGAGCCTCAGGCGCGACGGTCGAGATTCTCAGCTTCGAGCCCGGCCGCTAGGTCCGGACGACGCGCCTAGGACAACGAGAAGCGCGTTCATCATATTCAATCGATATGAGATTTGTAGGCGCCCAGCAGCCGCGTAGTTGAATCGTGGCCTGTCGTATATATTGCCAGCAAATTCAAGGGCGTACGTGACCGACCCGGCCATCTATTAACCCACAGTCGCTTTGTTTCGATTTATTACAATGGTTTGTTTGCATTTAATTGTATTTTACAATTTAATTCGATGCTATATTTAATTGTAGGTCATTCAGACCGCAGGGTTGAGCGATGGCCACGGAATTCTCACGCGAGATCGATTGGGACGGTCAGGCGCTTCACGTCGAGGCCACGACTGATTTTGGCCCGGTGAGCTGCAAGGTGCCCCGTGACACGGTTCATGCCATTCGGCTCTATAGCGATGCCATCGGACGCGAAATTTACCTCGAGAGGCATCGAATCATTCAAAGGCTCGCTCCCTTCCTGCAGGCCAAGCTGTCGCACGCCGAGGCCGGACAGACGATCGAATTGCTTCCGTCGGAGGTCGAGGACTGACGACCAGCTAACTTAATGCTGAATTTAAATATTTAATTTGATTAATTATGCGGCGTGTGCTGGGGTAATTGGTCTGCCGCTCTTGCGTGTTCAACGCGACGAAATTCCCGGCGGTCGGTGCAACCATCGCCCGATTCAAAGTGGCCTGTTTCGAATGGTCCACATATCGTCCCATCGGCCGCGACGTCTAAAGGTTGATAGCATCGACCACGGGAAGGTTATTCGCTTCTCGTCGCCCAAGCCGTGGATCTTGGCCATCGTGTTGAGCCTCGGGCTGTGGGCTATGCTGGGGGTGCTTCTTTGGTGGCTGTTGCATTGAAACAGGCCGCGGTGAGAGGCCCCGGCCGATGCCGTTTCTGTTCGCGACTGAGCACCAAGCGCACCGCTGATCGCCGTGTCAGCAGCGGCGACGCAAAGGCGACTATGTTGAGGTGCGATAAGCTGATGATGATCGCGTTGAGGTTTACGGCTTCCTGAAGCCCCGCTTCCTGTCCACTATCCGGGCGAGACAGTTCAACTACCCGGTCGATATCCTGGGAAAGTGGCACGGCATCAAATATCGCTTCATTCAACGCTACCGCTCGGGCTTCCCGGAGAATCTCCGTCGTGATCTCCGGGCCGATAGTTGCGCTTTCGCAACCCGGTCGCGCAATCTGTTCAATTAGCGTAACTGAACATTGAGATTGGCTACGTCGTTGATGAGGACTGCAAGCCGGGTCGCGTTGGCACCTGTAAGGCGCTGCTGAGAACTACTCATTTGAAACCCTAAACTAACAAAATGAACGCTACAAAAGGCAAAAATTAACTTAGGCATAGTGATCTGACGTTTCGAATTAGTCTACGGGGGTGCCTGGGGCCGCTTTCTGGAAATGGGGCACCACTCATGTCCTAATCCGAGTCTGGCGGTGCCTTTGGTGCGCCCAATGGCGGGGCCGATCACCGTCCGATCTTGAACCGCTGTTTGTGTGCACTACCTGCGGCCATCGTGGCGGAGATGTCCGGTCGCCCATTATGAAATCGTCGTCACCCGCGCCTTCGCCGATGCCCACGCGGCGGTGCGTGGCCGAGGCCTGCGCCAAGGCCCTTTGCCGAATCTAGGCAGGTCGCTGGTGAGTCAGGGCCGCGCGAATATACCGGGATTAACGCTTAGCACCCTGTGAACCGAGAATCGTGCCCCTCGCGCAGTTCTGTCAAATACGCCAAGCCGTATATCGTCAGCTGCTCGGTATCGCGCTGGCCAGCAGAGGCCAGGCTTTCGATATATCGGCTGATTTTCTGCCTTGAGTCCGCAGCTTGCCCGGCATCGAGAGGACATATCGATTGGTAGGTATTCAAAATACGTTCAACCACGTCATTCATAGCAAACTCCAAAATAGACGGACTGCAATGGTTGCAGTGCATCATTTCGGATTTTTGTCGTCAACCCCACCGGCCCCTCTAGGTCCGGTTCCGGTTGCGGAACAAGTTTAGCGAGTCTAAATTAAATAGGTGGTTCAATTGCGTGGAGTTCCAAGCAATGAGCGATCAAGAACTCGCCGTTCAAGCTATCAGTGAAGCCCAGCGCATTCTTGAAGAATATCTTGAGCCAAAACATCACGACAACGAAAGACTTCTCGACAGGCTCGTGGAGGTGCTTGAACGGCCCTCAGTCCTCGTCGCCGTCGATCGTTTGAGACGCGGCGCCGGTCCAAGTGACCCTCCCGCCTGAAGACTCATAGGACTTCAAATCCGACCGGCGTCCAAGGTCACGCCGCCGGCGGAAATACCAACGCCGCCGAGCGATCATATTCCGCTCCGGCGGCGTTTGCTTTGTCAGAAAAACTGGAAGCCGTAGTTCTACGGGTCTGCCAATGGTGGACTAATTTGAACCTTCTGTTCACCATGATGACATACGTCAAAGCTCTTTGCTCCCTAATTTGTGGCGTCCATTTTTAGTTAGTTGGGGTTTCAAATGAGTCCCTCCCAGCAGTGGTTTATTACCGCCGACGAGGCGCGTCTTTCGATCCTCTTTCGCGACGCAGCCAATCTCGATCTTCAGTTATACGAATTGAACAAATTGCGGTACCAGGTCAGGCAAGCGCAACGATTGGCCCGGTCGCGGCGTCCCCGTCGAATACGCGCCGGGCCTCGCCGGTTAGCGGGGTTGGCATCCGACCGGCCGAGTGATGATGCGCGCTTGGGAGCGAGTTGTCCCAACGTCGAAAGTGCCACGGGGTGCTCACCTGGTGGAACACGGTAGCAATTCACCTAGGCGCTGATCTTGGTTGCGGAGGCGGACGGCCGGACGATGTTTGCAGGATCGGCGTGATGCGAGCGCTCAACGAGGACAGGCCGGACCCGGACGTGACGCCGCGCGCTAAACCGGCGAAGGCCTCTAGGATCGTCCGATGAAAGACGCCTTTGATCAGTGGTGGGAATGGGCGGAAAAGCCGCGCGACAGCATGCTGCTGATCGATGGCGATGTCCGTTACCCGGTGATGGGCCTTTCTCCAGAAGATCGGTATGATCGCGACAAGGTCAACGAAGCTGTGCGTCGATACCGAGAAAGTCGGACTTAAGCCATGCCTCGGAGTTGTCCTGCGAGTGAGCCTTTTTGTGTGCTGTCCGAGCAACGATGCTGCGTATCCTGTCGAAAGACCCGGGCGGGAAGCCAGCCAAGAAAGTGAAGGGGAAATGATTAGTGATTAATCCCGACACTGACCCGCCTTGTTTGACGATCGACGCTGTCAGCGCAGCCGCTCGCCGCCCGGGGGTTGCTACAGCTGTTATCCGCCATGACAGGGCGCTTCCTTCCCATGAACTGACCGCCTTCGGGCGGTCTTTATTGTAAGCTCGGGAACCTGAATGAGGTTTTCGGGGGTGCGATTTTGCGTGAGCTTGACTGAGAGTGTTGTGCCCCCGCCGCTCCCATTTTAGTTATTTGGAGTTTCAGTGAGTTCTTTTCAGCCGAGCGCTGCAGCCGTCATCGACGAAAGATTGAATCTGGTTGCTCAGTTACGCGAATTGGAGCGACTACGCAAGCAAGTCAGGAGAGCAGGACAGGCCCGATCAGCCGCGGGGAGACCGTAGTAAAAGAACGCGCATTCGGTGGCTCGAACTTAGAAGGCGCTTACGCCGTCGCTAATCAAATCCGAAAATCGTCGATTCGTTTTCCCGACCTGAGCTGTGCGGTCAGCCAGCGCGGCTTCTTCCCGCGGCCTGCCCAAGTCTCGGACGGCTCTGCGGGATTTCTATATTTCGGAAAAACCTGCGGGTAAGATCGCCGCGCGTGACTCACCTTCTTTACAGGGACGGCGCCCAGGCCGAGCTGACTCAATTGCTGATTAAGCCTTGCTGTTTCGGCTTGTATTTTGCGAGCCAATGTCGCGGAGACAAACTCGTGAAGGGACCAAAGCTCGTCCACCGACATCGATTTGAGATCATGAGGTTTCATTTCTTTAAACCCAGATGATTTGCAGTTGTGGAAGGCTGCTTCGGCCCAAGGGCCAATTCTGGGCGGCTCCGGGCCGCTTCAATGGTCGAAGAAAGCCAAAACTGAGCGCCCGACCCCAACAGTCATTCCACTATCTTACAGCATCCGCCCAACACCCAAGAACTTGGGACCGTGATTGAGACTGACGGATCGATCAAAGTGAAGCGGGACGCCGGGCGGACGAGCTACTTCCGCCATGGTGAATCCGCCAACATCAAGTTGAAGGTCGTCCCGTCGCCGAAGTAGGCGGCCTGATCGGCGGCCGATGGCTCCGGCGAGTGAGACCGCGTAGCCTTATCGCTTGTGGCCAAATTTGGTTTTTCAATTGACGAGCATTTTGGGCAGCGGCAAAATTGTCCCATGGGACAGGCCAAACGACCGACTTGCCCCGACTGCGGGGCTTATTTGATTCTAGCGCTGCCTCCCGGCGGCAAAGGCCCGCGCACGTTCCAGTGCCTCGAATGCGATGGCCAAGACCCGCTGAAAACCGATGAGATCATCGGCTGGCTGAAGGGCGAGCTACAGCCACCAAAATAGGGCCGCGCAGACTCTTAATTTGCTTTTTATACATTTGGCCCGGAACGGAATCCCGATTCGCGCGTGATGTCTTGGGTGGGATAATTGCACGAGGAAAGTGCGATGCCCGAAAAGCGGATCAAGTTCCGGTCAGAGAACGTTATAGGCGGTCTCTACCTCGGTATCATCGTTACCAGCGTCAACGCGCTGGTCGCGACGGCGCTCGTTGTCGCGTTTCTCAGTGCTGGCCTGTTTTAAGCCCCACAATGGCCCGATTCAGCAGTGGCCCAATTTGGCCCCGTTTGGTTTAGCAACCATGCATAGTTTCTAATGTCGGGCAGTCGTGGCGGCGTTGCGTCCCTTCTATTTGAGTGAACTCGGTCCAGATGCCAGCGAAGGCGGTCAGCGGCCGGCCGTTATTGAGCGCGAACCACACCCACAGATCAGGAGGGACTCCGATTAGCCATCACGAAGGCTTCGATGATATCGAAGAAATCCGTTGAACGAAGAGCGCCAGCGCCACGAGAATCACCCAGGACGGCAGCGCGGATTGCCGCAATTTGGTCTTGTTGCCCACCGTGCAAGGCGGCGCCTTGCCACCAGTTCCCGGCCAATCGTGAGGTCGGACCCTCGATATTCGCGCCCAAGAGTGAGGTCTTGCGGCGTTCCATTCAAGGTGCCGGCGAGATAGCGCTTTACTGCCCCGACATAGGCGTCTGCACCGACAATGACCGCACGGCCGAAAATCGTGTGCAAGTCGTCCCCGGGCTCGTATTGTGCATGCACTGTTTCGTAGATAGTTCCGCCGTCGATCTGTGACGTGCATTCATGGACAGTCGCCCCAACCATTTCGAATTCGCCATTGACGATCGGCCAGAAAGCGCACGCGGTCCCACGATACTGGGGGCTGATGCCCGTGTGCATATTGAGGCAAATATCGCGCGCCAGGCCGAGCACGTTATTCTTCACCACCGACGTACCATAGACAAGAAGCGCACTAGGATCTAGCTGCCGCAATAGCGCAATTGTCTCATCACTGTTGATGCCATCGAGATAATAGAGTTTGTCCGGTGCATCAAAAACCTCACCCCTTTTTCCGAACAGGCGCCGAAGCGACCGAACCCGCGCTTCCTCATCGCCGATCAATTTGAGAAAGCTGGCCCGCGCCGCTTTACTGAGCAAGTGCCTGACGCCGTTGCGCATCGCACGGCGGATATCTGGTCTCCGCGGCTGCCGATCGACAATTATACGATCGATAGCCAACTCAGCACATAGGGTGTTTACGACATAGTGATGTTCGGGACCATCCTGCGTAAGTATTGCAATCCGTTTTCGCTTGGCACGCGCAGCTACCATACCCAGCCCCTTACAGATCGTATCATCGGCATCACGCGGAGCTTGAACGGAAGGTCTTCGAGCGCCGCAGCCCCCGGGCTGACTCGATAGAAAATGTCTGACGCCGGGCGAAAGCGATTGCTTTTCGCATGGACCAGAAAAATTGCCTTGTGTTTGCTGCGCCGTGCCGCGGTGAGCGCATTTCCGGTCGCATCCAACATGTTTCCATATGGGATACTTAGATATGGCACCGGCTGGCCCGATAGATACTCCAGAAGTGCGCGGCTCTCGACGATTTCCGTCTCCAGTTCGGTCGGTGAGAGAGAACGGAAAAATGTGTGGCCCATCGAGTGGTTGCCTATTTCAATTCGCATGCTGGAGAGCGCCTTGATGTCAGCGGTCCCGAGAAAGAGGTTTGAGCCGCGCCGTATTTCCGCTTCGGTAGTGCCCATCGCAAAACAAAGCCGTTGCTTTGCTTCCGCAACTTGTGGCTGGTTCAATCTCGGAACGACGTCCGCAATCGGCGGACGGCCGACGAGATTCCTCCGTCGGTGATGTTCAGGATGGCTGATACCCCTTTGCGGCCGCATTCTTCGATAGCCAGCGACAGGACATTGTCGATCGGCAATGTGGCGCCCGTCAATGTTGCGGGATTGATGAAGAATACCGATGGCGCACTTGCGTTCTTGAGAATGGCGGCGCCGACGTCGAGAACCGAACGATACGCATCGTCGAATGTAATGAGAAGAGGTCTCGGTGGCAGAACGCCGCAAATTAGGTCCGATCCACTCACGAAATCGAAATTCTGCGCGAAATACCGGACGTGCTTTTCAAAAGCATCTGGCCTTGTGGCAAGGCCAAGCTGCTTTGTTAACGGGTCGCCATCCTCCGCAATGTGATGATAGAGAACGATGATAAGCTCGCGCCGCATCAGTTTCTCTCGATCGGGGTGTCACAGCGAGCGGGATTGGCGCCAATCGCGGCCGGCGTCCGGCCGCGCTCTCTCGATCAACACGCTGCTCTATATATTCCACTGGTGCAGTACCAGCCCTAACCGGTGTGTCAAGTCATGGTGGCAGCAACGTCAGCAAGGTTGACGCTGCTCAGTCGCCGATGGTTGATCGAAACGTTCGAAGAAGCCCCGAAGGCTCGCGGGAAGTTCCCGCCGCACCATTTCGCAGCGCTGCCGCAACTCTTCGGCGATGTCAGCGGAGACATCGCGCGACCAGCCTTCAGCGGTGTTGAAGCTGACGACCCGGACCGGATTTGTATACTGGCCGCTCAGCAGGTCGCGAATGACGGTCTCGTAATCCGTCATTTCCGTATCGGCCTCGCGAAACAGCTCGGCTCCAGCCGGCGTGGACTTCAGGTAGGTCCCGCTCTCATGCCGCCAGGACCAGCCGTTCGAGATCGCGCGGTCGATGCCGGCGCGGTATTCGTCAGGCGATCCGCCTGAGGAAGGCGGCACTGATCAGCTCGACGTACAGGCCGCCGTCCTGCACCGGCTCGATGCCGTTGCCGATCTCAACTAGCTTATGGGGTGGACGGCCAGAACTTCGCGGACATCGACGCATTTCGTTCAGGGGATTTATGTCGCAAGCGTTTTTGCGCTCACGACAAAGGTCTAAGAGCCGGTCGCGGCTATTATCATCACAGCAAATTCCCGAGCCATCGCTTGCTGCGATCTAACAGCGGCCGCAAAAGATTTACCCACCGCAATGGATGCGCCGCATCCAGTATCTGAAGATCCTGCGGCGTGAGCATCAGTGAGAGCGCAACGGCATTCTCTTTTACATGCGCCGGCGAGCCGGATTCGGGAATTGCGATGACGTTACCGCTGCGGATGGCCCAGGCCAGCGCGACCGCGGTCGCCGAACAACCGTGTGCTGCGCCGATGCGAGCAAGCGTGGGGTCACGCACTAGTCTGCTGTGGCCGAGCGGAGCATAGGCCATCACCGGCATGCCGCGCTGCTCGCACCACGGCAGCAGATCATACTCAATACCGCGGCCTCCGATATTGTAATAGACCTGATTGGTCGCACAGCGATCACCGTGTGGAACACGGAAGAGGTCTTCCATGTCGCTGACGTTGAAGTTGGACACGCCCCAAGCGCGAATCTTGCCCGCCACGCGTAGACTTTCGAACGCCACCACAACGCCGGAGAGGTCGGTGTCCGGATTTCGCCAGTGCAGCAGGTAGAGATCGAGATGATCAGTGTCGAGACGGGCGAGGCTTGCCTCGCAAGCACGCGCGATGTCGTTTCTCGTCACGTGATTGGGCGTCACTTTGGAGACTAGGAATACGCGGTCGCGCTGACCGGCAATCACGTGGCCGATCAATTCCTCGGAGCGGCCGTTGCCGTACCCCTCCGCCGTGTCGATCAATGTCATTCCGAGCGAAAGGCCTGTGCGCAGCGCTTCTTCCTCAACGGCTTCCGGATGTCTTCCCTGCCCAAGACTCGCAAAGCCCTGACCGAGCGCCGGGGCGATGGTGCCGTCGTGGAACTTTACCGCACGCCCTGCACCGTTTGAAGCCGCGCCAGTGGCCGCGGTGAGAGTCGACGCACCCGCAATCATTGCGCTGATGGCGGGGAGCGATAAACCGAGCGCCGCGCAAAGTTTATTAAATTCACGCCGCCCCAGCGGTTGCTGACCCATTTCTTCCATCTTCATGATCCGATCCTTTAGGCTACGCCAATCGTTCTCGAGCAGAATTCGCTGTCAAATCGTGATATTTTATCGATCGACTTCATCGTGGCCCCCCGGATTTAAGATTGGCGCGTCTGCTCGGCCTCGACCCCGGCCCGTTCGCACGCCAGGATTTCCTCACCTTTAAAGTAGCCCCGATCCGCAACGACGTCCAAATTATCGCTGCGCAGCGCGGCTTTCGCCGCCTGCGCCATCGTCGCCAGTTGCGATCTATCAGTGCCGACGTTGGTGACCTCGTGTGCGACAATCAGATGGTTCGTGGTGTCGACCGCACTTTGCACATTGTAGGCGACCATGCCTGAGCCGCGCCCGCTCGTTGCCATCGAGCGGCAATCGGGATCGGTCAGCGATATCTGCTTGTCGCGCGAGGCGAGCAAATGCCTTTTCAATCGCGGCCAGCCGTTTCACCTCTTCTTCCAGCTTCGCCAGCTTTTCCGATGATGTTAAATCTCGCCTTTTGCTCGCTGCTCAATGACCCATAAAAGTCGTTGAGCGCAGGCTTCACCGTATTAGCTGCATCGATCATGGTCTGCAGGCGCTTCTCCATAGCCTCCAACCGACCGGGCGGGGTGATTGGCGTGTCCACAGGGCAGGCGGCTTGCATGATCGAGACAGCCTTGGCGGTGGCCTCCGCAAGGTGCTTCAAACCATCTTCCTGTGCGTTGGTCGGCTTGACCGCGTCCTCGATCCGATCGATCGGCAGATTGGCAAGTCCGGCTTTCGGTTCGCTGCAGCTCTTGCCATCCCGCGCCGACGTCTGGTTGACCTCGGCGTTGTTCTTGGGCTGTTTCGGCCCAATTTCGTTCAAGCGCTCCTTCCGCCCATCGCTCAGCGAGTTATAGAACTTCTCCATCGCCGGGCGGACCGTCTGCACTGCTTCGAGCGTGGCTGTGAGCCGCAACGTCATCGCCAGCAGGCGACCGGGTGGCGTCATCGCGAAAGCGTTTTTCGCGGGGCATGAGGCTTTGAACGCGCTGGCGGCTTGCTGGCCCGAGCTTCGCACCTGGTCGAGTAGCTGCTTCTGCTCGGTATTCAAGCCGACCTTGCTTTTGATTTCTGCGACCGGCCAAGCAGTGATGCCCGTGCCGGGTTGCGTACACAGTTCTTCCACGGAAGAGGTCGATCGGGCTAGACGTGCGTCTGGCGGTGCATACGCATAACTGTACTCAGGCGGCGGGCCGGTTTGGCCCCAGAACACGCCGTCGAAGAAATCATCATAGGCATAGGCAAAGTAACCGTCATCATAGCCAGAGGGCCAGAACGCGTAATCGAATACGTCCGAATAGGCATAGGGCCAGAACACCGGCCCGTGCCATGGCACGAAGGCCGCGCGCAGGCCGAGGCGCCAGGCCCGGCGTGGGGCGAGCGCAACCGTGCCTGCGCGGAAATTGGCACCTTGCGCCAGTGCCGCAAACGGCGCGGCGAAGCGGCCTTGCTGTGCTGCCTGCGGTGTAACACGCGCGACGCCGTTAGGACGCTCGCCGCCCTGCGCTTGCGCATCGGGTTGAACCAATGCATTCGGCTGAGCATGGTCGTTGGGTTGTAGCCGCTGCTGCGCGCGCTGCTCACGCTGCTGATTGATTTCCTGCTGCTTCTGCGGGCGCTGCGCAGCCGGGAGCTTTCGCAATTCACGGGTTTCCAGTTGGCGCAGCGCGCGCTCCTCGCGTTGTTGGCTGCGCAGTTGCTCGCGCGTTGGCGCAGCCGATACGGAGGCCTTAGACGCAGCGTTCGACCCTTCCATGGGCTGGTTAAGAGGTCCAGTTGGCGAGGCGGCGTCTCGAACAGCCACCTCGGCGTTGGAGGGCCTTTCGGCCGA
>Ga0209577_10006628_pt1 | contig 10696 bp, 9 predicted proteins | sample GraSoiAngelo_109_FD_185874 | JGI IMG/M metagenome (GOLD analysis project Ga0209577, IMG submission 185874) | Grasslands soil microbial communities from the Angelo Coastal Reserve, California, USA - 14_0903_12_20cm (SPAdes) (version 2) | ecosystem: Environmental > Terrestrial > Soil > Grasslands ... | reverse complement strand
CGACGTCGAGCGAGTCGTTCCCGGCCTCGTAGCGACGCTGCGAGAGCTCGGTGACCCGCTGGCGCACGTCGCGCCGGAACTGTTTGAGGTGACGCTGGCGCTCGAGGTCGCCGTCGGCCTCCGTGGCGCGGACGTAGTTGTCGAGTGGGAACTTCACGTCCATGTGGCAGACCTGGTCCCCGGGCAGGAGAAAGGTGAAGTCGGGGATGCCGCCGTCGCCGGTGGCCGTCTGTCTTCGGTAGTTGACGTGCTCGACCAGGCCGGCGGTGCGCAGCACGTCCTCGGCCATGCGCTCGCCCCATTGCCCACGGCTCTTGGTGCCGGCGAGGGCCTCCCTCAGGCGCACGGCGGTGTCGGTGAGGACGGCCGTCTGCTGCCCGGCCGCCCGCAGCTGGGCGGTCAGCTCCCCGAACTTGGCCTGGCGGTCGCGCTCGAGGTCGCGGACGAGGGCGTCCATCTTCTCGAGGGCGGCCCGCACCTCGGCCAGGTCGCGGCGGTCGGGCCCGTGGCCGCCTTCACGGCGGGCGAGGGCCAGTGCCACCACGACGGCGACGGCCACCACGGCGGCCGCGATCACGACTGCGATCTCCATGCCCTCCAACGATACGGAGGGGGTGTGACAGGAAGTCTTTCTCGCCTACTCGGCTTCGGCGACGCGCAGTTTCTTGGCCAGGGACTGCAGGAGGGTCCAGCCGATGGTGGCGTTCTGCCGAACAAGCGGCCGGAAGTCCCAATAGGTGAGGCCGTGGCAGACGAGGTCGGTGTCGGCCGTGACCGTCGCCGACCGGGGACCGCCGTCGATGAGGGCGATTTCGCCGAAGTAGTCGCCCGACTTCAGGGTGCCACGCTCCCTGCCCTTCACCGAGACGGAGGCCTCCCCCGAGATGATCATGAAGAACGCGGCGCCGCCTGCCCCCTCTTTGGCGACCGTCTCCCCTGCGGAGAAACGGCGCTCCTTGAAGAGCCCGGCCACCTGGGAGACCTGCTCCTCGTCGAGGCCGGCGAACAACGGCACCCGCTCGAGGGCATCGACCGGAGGCTCGGACTCGGGCGCCGGGGGTGCCAGCCGTGACGACGCGGCCTTGGTGACGGCCCGGCTCTGCAACAGGTACAGCTGCCCACCGGCGAAGGCCCACTCGAGATCTCGGGCCGGGCCGTAGACCCGCTCGCACTCACTGGCCAGGACATTCAGCTGCTCGAGGTCGCCGTCGTCGAGGCAGTGGCGTTCGACGAGCTCGGGCGCCACCTCTTCCTCGAGCGTGCCGCCGTTGGCCACCGAGCGGATGGCGATCTTCTTGACCCCGGCCCGGCGGTCCAGCACCTCCCCGGACTTGCTCAGCCGGTAGCTGTCGGGGATGACGAGGCCGGCGACCACCGCCTCTCCGAGCCCCCAGCTGGCTTCGATCATGCGCTCGTCGGCCCCGTTGATCGGGTTCTGGGTGAACATCACCCCGGCCACGTCCGGGTTCAGGAGCTCTTGGACCACGACGCCGACGCTGGGCCGGGTGAACAGACCGACGCGCTGGCGATAGGTGATGGCCGAGTCCGAGTTCCCTGACCACCAGATCTCCCGCACCGCGGCACACACCTCCTCGGTCGACGGGACGTTGAGCAGCGTGAGGTGCTGGCCGGCGAAGCTGGCCTCGGCGCTGTCCTCGCCGACGGCTGACGACCGCACGGCCAGCGGCGCGCGTAGCGAGCGCACCGCCTGCTCCACTTCCTCGATCGCGGACTCCTCCCCAGACGCGACCTGCTCGACCGTCGGACCGGAGAGAGCCACCCCGGGCGGGACCGGCAGGCCTTCGCGCACGGCCTCGCCCAGCTGCACAGCCTTGGCGCCGAAGCTCGCCTCCTCGAGCGCTTCGGCGAGGACTACGGCTCCCTTCACGTCGGAATCGTGACTTCGCCGGCGTCGCCGTCGACGCGCACGATGGAGCCGTCGGGGATGCGGTCGGTGCCGTCACGCGTGCCGACCACGCCGGGGATGCCGTACTCGCGGGAGACGATGGCGGCGTGGGACAGGAGCCCGCCGCTGTCGGTCACGATGGCACCCAGCAGCGGCAGCAGGATGTTGAACGCCTCGGTCGTCGACTCCGTGACCAGCACGTCGCCCTGCTGGATGCGGTTGAAGTCCGACTTGTCGTGGACGCGGCGGGCCGGTCCCTCGTAGACGCCGGCGCTGGCGGCCAGCCCGCGCAGGGTGTCCTCGGTGTGGGCTTCCTCCGACGACCCGAACATGGCGCCCAGCACGATGCCGGCGGCGCGCATGACGCGACCTGCGGCGGGCGGCAGCGTCGAGAGGTCGGGCATCGGCGGGGGCGGCGGCCCGAGCAAGGGCGGGGCGTCCTTGGCGCTGCGCGACGTGCGCTCGTCGTAGCGGGCCGCCAGCTCGTCGGGTGACGGGCCGCCTTCGCCCAAGAGCAATGAGCACATCTCGGCGAAGCCGGCGTCGATGAAGTGCTCGGGGTCGTGCACCGTGCCCCGCTCGACCAAACGGCGGCCGCCGGCCATGGCCGCTCGCCGCATGATCCCCGACGCCCAGACGTCGCTGAACACGCCGCGCTCGTCGCGGATGGCGGACATCAGCCGCGCCTCGTCGACCAGTTCGTTGAACTGGGCCCGGTGCTCGTCGGGTACCTGCCGGCGCACGTCGGCGATCTGCTCCTCGACCTCGACGTCGGAGGCGGCGACGCTCCTCCCCGCGATCGACGAACGGATGGCGCGCAGCAGAGCGTCGGGCATCTCGAGCGCGTACCGCCCGCAGATGTCGAAGCCGTCGAGCAGGCGGTAGCCCGCGAAGTCGAGGTAGGTGCCCAGCGCCCTGCCGGCGTCGGAGTCGAGGTTGCGCAGCTCGTCGAGCACCTTGCCCGGGTCGCCGTCGGACTCGAGGAGGTCGCGCGCCGAGGGATCCTGGCGCACGGTCACGATCAGGCGCTCGAGCTCGGGCGACCCGCCGCCGGAGACCGGAGCGGCGCCGCGCAGCATGCCCAGCAGGCGGTCGGGCGGCAGCCCGGTCCAGTCGCCGACGTGGGCCAGCAGGTCGCCGACGCAGATCATCGCCGCGCCGGTGAAGCGCATGTGCTGATAGATCATCTCCATGTGCCGGTCCCGGCACCGGCCCAGGTACTCGACCAGCTCGGCGTCGGAGAGAGCGTCGGGGTCGACCGACTGCAGCTCGCGGTGCGTCTTGATGGACTCCGGCTTGCAGACCTCGTTCCACTCGCGCAGCTGCTCCCGCCACACCTTCTGCTCGAAGACCTGCTCGGCGCGCTGCAGCCTGGCCGGCACCTCCTCGGGCGAGACCGGTACCTGCTGGTGGTACGCGAAGCCGTTCACGTACTCGCTCAACATGGTGTCGAGGAGCATCCCGTAGAAGGCGGTGAACTCACTGAACCCCCGCCGGAACGGCTCGGGATGCATCTCCGCCCAGTACCGGGTGACCGGGTGCGGGTGGTGTACGGCGTCCAGGGCCCAGGAACCTGGCCCCGGGGGCTCGAAGCGAAGGTCGGCGATTGCCTGTCCAGCGGTCACGAGAAGTCCTTTCGCAGGAGCGTGGGGGTCGGCGGCGATTCTTTCCCCCACCGACGAAGGCAGCAAGGGGTGTTTTCCGCGCATTTGGCGCGCGTTCTCCGCGAACGGGATCAAAGCGTGCCGGCTACGGGCGCCAGACGTCGTCGACCATGGCCAGGACGTCGATCTCCCGGTGGCGGCGGGCCTCGGGCGACTCGACCCGGCGGGCCACCTCGGCCGCGGCTCGGGCCCGGACCTCACCGTCGATGTTGCCGAGGATCTGGATGAGGCGGCCCGACCGGTCCTTCGCCTCGAGCTCCACGCCGATGGCGGCCGGCGCCGGCGGCTCCACGTCGATGACGATGCGCAGGGGCGACGCCGTGCGTACGTCCAGCATCAGCGGGATGGTGAGGACGCCGCGGTAGCGCTTGTTCAGGACCGGGGCCTTGACGGCCAGCGTGCACTCGAGGCGGACGAGGGCCGAGAACCGCAAGGCATCGGCCTGGTCCTCGCCGACCAGGGACACGTCGACGTCGGCCAGCTTCCCGCGCAGGCTCGCCTGTGCTGCGTCGCGAGGACCGGCGGCCATCGGCCCCATCTCGATGCGCTCGCCGACGACCGACGCGATCGTCGCCGCCACCCGGTCGGCGGTGACGACTTCGCGCATGAAGTTGCGCCCGAACTGGTCGAAGGAGACGTGGTCTTTGTCGCCCACGACGTTCGGCCTACCGCGCCCAAACGCCCAGCGCGAGCGACGGAAGGTCCAGGCTTCCGTCCCCGGCGCGGTAGGGCGACACCATCGTTGCGAGCGTGGCCTTGATGGCGGCTCGCTCCTCGTCTGAGAGTGAGCGGACGATGCCGGAGACGGGACCGGCGAGAGCGGTCTGGACATCCCAGTACTCGTCGACGCTCTGGTAGCGCTGGGCGCCGGGGATCTCGGCGACCTCGACATCGGTGAACCCGGCGGCGCCGAGGAGCTCGCGGTTGGCTTCTGGCGACGGCAGCGAGAACGGCCCGCCCGGGCCGAAGGGATCGCCGGGCGGGGTGTGGCCGTGCTGCAGCATGGCGCCGACCAGTTGGGTGAGCCAGGGGTTGCGGTCGAACGGTCCCCACACGCCATAGGCAAAGCGGCGGCCCGGGCGCAGCACGCGTCGGACCTCGGCGCACGCCCGCTCCGGCGACGGCACCAGCATGAGTCCGAACCGCGAGAGCACGCCGTCGACGCTGTCGTCGGGCAGGTCGATCTGCTGGGCGTCGATGACGCGGAACTCGACATTGGTCAGGCCCCAGGCCTCGGCGCCCCGACGGGCGGCGGCGACCATGCTCTCGTTGAGGTCGCTCGAGATCAGCCGGCCTTCCGGCCCCACGCGCTCGGCGGCCAGGAAACCGGTCTCGCCCGGACCGGCCGTCAGCTCGAGGATCGTCTGGCCCGGGTGCGGCTCGACGTGCCGCACGATCCACTCCGACAGCTCGCGCTGCCCTTCGAACACCCGCGTGCGGTGGTGCTCCCACGCGGCGGCGACCTCGTCACCCGCGAAGCTGAACTCCTCGGCCATCGGTGTTCGAAGCTATGCCGCCTTCCGCACGCGCGCCGGTAGCCCCCAGGCCTTCAGCTGGCGCCGCACCTGGGAGAACGCCTCCTGTGTGCACGCCTTGCTCGCTTCTTCGAGCAGGTGCTCGTAGGACGGCATGCCCCCGATGACCCAGCGGGAGAACATGCCCTCGTCCATCCACGCCGCGTCGTCGGGCGTGAGGTCGGCGACGAGCCCCTCGCGTTTGGAAGCGATCCCTCGGAACGCCTCCCACGAGCCGTCGTCGGCCAGGGCCTTGTACTTCTCGAGGGACGGCCGCAGCTGGCACCACGGGACGCGCCGGTGGCCGCGCGGCACGTCGCCGATGATCAGCATCAGCAGCATGCGGGCGACCCAGCCCTCGAATGGCACCTCGGGCGGCGCCGTGGCCGCGCCGACGGCGCGTTTCAGCGCGTCGAGGATCGTGCCGTAGCCCTCGCCGGGCATCAGCTTGAAGTCCTCGCCGGCCAGGCGCATCCCCGACGCCACGACGCGGTCGCGGCTGACCAGCACTGTGGTGCGCATCCGCATGCGCCCCTTGGCCTCCGACGGCCGGCACCCGGCATCCAGCGACGCCGCCCAGCCCTCGGCGCACACGCCGAGAGCGAGCCAGTCGGCGGGCGCCGTGAACCCGAGCAGGCTGTCGAGGGGGTGGCCCTCGATCTCCTTGAACCCGAGGGCGGTCCCCTCCACGCGCACGAGCAGGTGGCCCGTGTTCCAGCCCCGCTCCTCGGCGCCTGCGTCGACGGCGGCGGCCAGGGCTTCCAGTTGTTCGGTGGTGATCGCATCGCTCATGAGCCGATCGTGCGCCGCCCACCTCCTCGGCGCGCTGGCACGCTCGCTGTCACTAGCCTCATGGGTTGATGAGGCGGCGATGACGACCACCTCGATCGTCCGCACGACGGAGCGCCACAAGCTTGTCCGCCTTCGTGCCCATCCTCTTCTCGCCTCGTGCCCGTGGTCGGCCGTCCGGCGCGTGGCATCGCTCGCCGACGAGGTCACGGTGGACGCGGGCGAGGTGTGGGCGCGACAGGGAGAGACGCCGAAGTGGTTCATCGCCATCCAGGCCGGCCAGGCCGAGGTCGTCCGGGACGGCGTCCGGCTGTCCGTGCTCGGGCCGGGCATGTACTTCGGTGAGGTCCCCCTGCTGGCACGAGGCGTGCACCCGGCCACCATCAGGGCGCTGACGCCGATGACGGGCTTCGGCATCGACGCCCAGCACTTCGTGCCTCTGGTTGCCGACGTGCGCCGCCTCCGCGAGGGCCTCGAAGGCTCACTCGCCCGGCAGGCGCGCCTCGTCGACTTGGCGCGGGAGGATCGACGCCGGCTGTTCCCCGCCAGCCGCCCGCCCGCCGCCGCCCTGAGCAAGGCGCCGTCCCACGGGCGGCCGAGGGCGCCCTGGCGGTTGCTCGCAGTTGCCGCGTGCGCACTCGTCCTCGCCCTCGTCGCCGCCTCGCTTTACCACCCACCCGTCGCGGTCGTGGCGCCCGCACGTGCCACCGACATCTCCAACGACGTCGTGATCACCGGCGTCCCCGCCCATGCTCCTCGGGGCGCCTATCTCATGCTCACCGTCCGCACCGAGCGTCCCAGCTTGCTCGGGTTGGCGGGGTCCCTCCTCCACGGCAACAGACGAATGATCCACGTTCCGGCCCGCCGGACGCCCGACCCGGCGACCGCGAACCGCCTGTCGTCGGAGTTCACCCAGAGCCGGCTCAACGCCGCGGCCGCGGCTGCGAGAGCGACGGGACTGACCGTGGGGCCGGGTGGGGCGCTGCCCTTCAAGGTGCGGTTCCGGTCCCGTCCCGTGGTCGGTCCGTCCGCCGGGTTGATCTACGCCCTCCTCATCGACGACATGCTCAGCCCCACCGACCACGCCGGGGGCAAGACCGTCGCCGCCACCGGCGCCATCAGCCCGAGCGGGGCCGTGTCCGACGTCGGCTACGTGAGTGAGAAGGCCGAGGAGGCCGAGTCCGGGCCGGCCGAGTACCTCGTGGTCCCCGACGACCAATCCGACCAGGCCTCCGGACGGGCCGTGCTCGTGGACGGCGTTGCATCACTGGAGGAAGCACTTCACCTGCTCGGCGGCCCGAACGGCTGAATCCGCCCTCCCGGCCGGAACGAGGAACACCATTCAGTTGTTCTTCCAAGTAGCCGAACCAGAAGGTGAGAGGGCAGCTGTGCCGCAGAACACACGAAGAGGGGATTGGGGAGAAAGGCTGCAACGGCGCGCCTGGAGGGGCTGATGCTGTTCCTTCTCCTCGTCGAAGCCGTGGCCGCCTTCATCGTGGCCTGCGCCGATGCCGTCGGCGAGGACACGCACACGGCCAGGGAGCGGGTCGTCCGAGCCGTGTTCTGGCCGCCCACGCTGTGGGTGTGGTTCACCCACCGCGATCTGCCCAAGCTGGCCCGCTTCGGCGCCATCGTCTGGCTGCTCCTGACCGCGGGCTGGCTGCTGTCCCTGGAGTCCGACCGGGTGCACGCCATGTGGATCTTCCTGGTCGTCGCCGAGGCCACCCTGGCCTTCGTCGTCTATTGCGTCGACGCCCTGTCCGCCGACCTCCAGCACCACCGGGTGCGCCGTGTGCTGCGGGGCATCTTCTGGCCCGTGCCGCTGGTCCAGTTCCTGCGCGACCGTGAGAGCATCAAGCTCATCCAGGCGAGCGTCACCGTGTGGGGCCTGCTCACCAGCGGGTGGCTCCTCAGCCTCGGCATCGACCGCGTCGCCCAGCCCCTCGGGTGGCTGAAGTGACTTTGTGGACGGAGGCGAAGCCGTTTCCGGGACAGGACCCGTACGTGGTGCCCTTCGAGGGCGACCTGCTGCTGATCCAGTCCAACCTGGCCGACACCCGCATCTCGATCCTGCGCTTTCCCGACCTGGCCCACATGCGCGACTTCGAGGAGTTCCACGTCTGGGCGCCGGGCCGGAAGTCCGACCACGGGCGCCAGCTGTGGGCGCCCGAGCTCCACCGCATCGGCTGGCGCTGGTACGTCTATTACGCGGCCAGCGACGGCGACAACAAGCACCACCGCACCTACGTGCTCGAGGCCGACCACCCCCTCGGCCCCTACCACGAGCTGGGCCAGCTCTACGACCCGGCGCACGACACGTGGGCCATCGACCTCACCGTGCTGCGCCACAACCGCCGGCTGTACGCGGTGTGGTCGGGCTGGGAGGGCATCGACGACGGCTTCCCCCAGAACCTGTACATCGCACCGATGTCCAACCCGTGGACGATCTCCGGCGAGCGCACGATGATCTCGACGCCCGAGCACGACTGGGAGCTCAGCGTGGCGCCCATCAACGAGGGTCCCCAGGTTCTTCGCAACCCCGTGCTCGACAAGCTGTTCATCGTCTACTCGGCCGACGCCAGCTGGACATCGGCCTACAAGATGGGCCTGCTCGAGTGGATCGGCGGCGACGTCATGGATGCGTCGTCGTGGGCGAAGCTCCCGCACCCGATCTTCGCGGGCGGCGGCCATGGCTGTTTCGTCGACATCGACGACACCCTCTACGCCATCTACCACCGCAAGTTGACGACCGACCCCGGGTGGAGCGACCGCGTGATCCGCTACGACCCCGTGACGTGGGACGGCGACGGCTATCCGGTCATCGGCACGCGGGGCGGCGAGTCGGCGCCGGTGCCGACGCTCGGCCCGCACATGACGGCGGCCAGCACCACGCCGCCCGAGCCGAAAGCGCGCCCCGCGGGCGCGGGCGAGGCGCCCTCGCCCTAAGCGTCGCCGTCCACGATCACCGGCGACGGCACCACCGGCTCGATGTGATGCCGACGCTTCAGCTCGTCGACAGCGACCGGCGACGACCCGGCCTCGGCCATCAACGCCAGCTGGCGGAAGTACTCCTCGACGCCACCCGGTGAGAACACGAACAGGGCGCGACCGCCCTCGGTGCCGACGACGAAGTCATGGCCCACGCCGCGGGGAATGAACACCTGGTCGCCGGGTACAGCCTCGACGACGTCGTCGCCGACGCGGAAGCGGTAGCGCCCGGCCAACACGAACACGGACTTGTGGGCATCGGCGTGCGCGTGGGCTTCGGTCGGTCCCGGCACGTGCGTGCAGTCGAGGACGGTGAGGGCCCGCGCCGATCCCTTGCTGTCGAGGAGGATGCGGACGGTGTCGCCGCTCGGGAAGCCGAGCACCTCGCCGTGACCGTTCTGGGCGAAGCGCTGACCGTCGACTGCAGCCATCGTCCGACCGTACGTCGGCGCGGGCAAGGGCACGGTTAGGACAAGGCAAGGTCCTCGTCAGGCTGGGGCACGGACACCTCGGGAGGCGCCGGGGGACGTCCGCGCGACGGCTCGAGGCGGACGGTGGCGTCGAGGCCCCTGCCGTTGCCGTTCCCCGCGGCGTCCAGCAGCTCGACCTCCCCGCCGCTGAGGCGCACCAGCTGGCGGACGATCGCCAGGCCCAGCCCCGACCCCTGCTCCTTGCCCGACGCGTCCTGGCGCCAGAAGCGGTCGAAGGCCCGCTGGCGCTCGGCGGCGCCCAGGCCCGGCCCCTCGTCGACGACGTGGACCTCGACCCACGCCGGCGAGCGGGTGACGACGAGCTCGACGGCGGTGTCGCTCGGGCTCACGTCGAGGGCGTTGGCGATGAGGTTGTCGAGCACCTGCTCGAGGAAGCCGGACACGGCCAGGGCTGGTGCGGTCGCCGGCGCCCGGCTGACCAGGGCGACGCCCCGCTCTTCGGCCAGTGGGCTCCAGGCCTGCACACGATCGTCGACGATGGCTGCGGCGTCGACCGTCGTCCGCGCCGGGATGCTGGCCTCGACCTTGGCGAGGGCGAGAAGCCCGTCGACGAGCCGGGAGAGGCGGTAGGTCTCGGCAATGGCGGCATCGAGGTCGGTGCGGGCGGGCGGCTCGACCGAGTCGTCGAGCGTCTCCAGCCGCAAACGCAGGGCGGTGAGCGGCGTGCGCAGCTGGTGGGACGCGTCGGCCACGAACGCGTTCTGGGCCTCGATCAGTTCCTGCAGGCGGTCGGCCATGGCGTTGAAGCGGCGTACGACGCCCTCCAGCTCTGGCGGACCGGAACCGATCGCCGCCCGGCTGCCGAGCTCGCCGGCTTGCAGTCCGGCGACCGCCTCGTCGAGCTCGGCCAGGGGGCGCATCAACGACCGCGCCAGCAGGAGCGCCAAGCCCCCGCTGACGGCGAGCACGATGACACCCACCACGCCGAGCTCCACCCAATTTCGCCGAACGCGCTCCTCGAGCTCGGTGGTCGGCGCCGCGATCACGGCGACGCCGAGCGCCGAGCGGCCCGTGCCTATCGGCGTGGCGACGTAGAGGAAGTCGGGACCAGGGCGGTGCACGATGCCCGAGGGCTTGGCGCCGGCGAGCGCACGGCGCAGCTGGTCCCTGAGACCCGACCGGATTGCGTCTGACGGCATGCGCCCTACCTCGACCAGCACGCGGCCGGTCGTGTCGAAGATGGTGACACCCTCGCCCTCCTGGCGCCCGAAGCGATCGCTCAGCGTCTGCAGGTGGTCGAGGTCGCCGTGCTGCAGGTCGTCCAGGGCGATGGCGGCGACGGCCGTCGCGTCGCGCTCGAGACCGTCGACGACGGTCTGCCGCTCGCGCTCGCGGTACACGGTG
>Ga0209577_10006626_pt1 | contig 10696 bp, 9 predicted proteins | sample GraSoiAngelo_109_FD_185874 | JGI IMG/M metagenome (GOLD analysis project Ga0209577, IMG submission 185874) | Grasslands soil microbial communities from the Angelo Coastal Reserve, California, USA - 14_0903_12_20cm (SPAdes) (version 2) | ecosystem: Environmental > Terrestrial > Soil > Grasslands ... | reverse complement strand
GATGACGAGGGCTACGATCCGTGGCCCCTGCTCGCGGGCATGGCGACCGTCACCAGCCGGATCCGGCTGATCGTTCCGATCTCGAGCGCCGAACGGCGCGACCCGGAACATCTCGGCGTCCGCGTGGCGACCCTGAGCCGGCTCTCGCGCGGGCGCACCGCGCTGGCCGTCACCGGCATCGCCGAGAGCACGACCGGTGTCGATGCGGTCCTCGAGCTTGCGAGGCGCTTTCAGTGCTGCGTGATCCTCGAGGCGGCGGGCGATCGTCGGGCGGGGCTCGCCGACGGCCTGGTCGGCTTCGACGAGTCGCCGGCGCGGTTCCGCGCCGCCGTCGAGCCCGTCGCCCGGTTCCGTGAGCGCGAGAAGCTCACGAGTCCCTTCGAGCTCTGGGCCGCGATCAAGACACCGGACGACCGCGAGGCCTGGCGCAGGCTACGGCGCGAGTACGAAGACGCGGGCGCCACGGGCATCATCGTGCCCCTGGATCCTCGGCTGCTCGATCTCCTCCGCAACGGCGACGAAGAAGAAGATCGGTCCGATCTCGGCCTGGCTCAGGGCTGAGCCCGTCCGGTTCGCGTCCGCCCCTCAGGCGCGTGCCAGGCTCCCGACGAGAGCGCTCATGTCGGTCGCATGGTCGAGCTCGGCGACCGCGCCGATGACGGCGGTCGCCTGCCGGGTGTCGAGAACCGACGCCGTGTACCGCCTGAACTTCTCCTCGGCTTCCGTCCACGTGAAGGGATTGGCCGGCGAGCCTTTGTGAGGACGGGTCCGCAGCGTGTGGCGCCGCCCGGCGCACTCGATGACGATCTCCGCGGGCCAGAAACCCGGAGTGTCGTGGGCGGTCTCCTCCAGCGGAGCCAGCTCGATCCGACGAGCCAGATCGCGCACGAGCGGGTCATCGACGGCGTCCTGGTCGTACACGAGCGGATTGGACATATCGCGTGTCAGCGCGACCGCCGCGGTGAAGGGCAAGCTGTACTGTCCGCCGAGCACGTCCCGGGGCTCGCGGGCCGCGTGCCGCTCCTCCATGATGCGCGGCGCGCCACGGATCGCGACGCGCGTGATCGCGCCCGGGTCGAGCGGATGCTCGCGCTTGAGGTCCTGGATCGCCTGGACCACGGCCTGCTGCGTGACGTGGGTCGCATACGACTTCAGGGACGGCGGCTCGATGGCCCACTCGCGACCCAGGCGCGACACGAGCTTCTCGAGGCGCGGCGGCGTCGAGAACGCGTTGAAGTAGCCGGAACGGCCCTCGAGGACCGTCGCCGGCCCGCGCACGCCCTGTCGTGCCAGCAGCGCGCTCTCCAGCCCGAGCTGGGCGGCCCGGCCGAGGTGCAGGCGCTTGGTGTCGCCGCCGCTCCACGCGAACTCCAGCAGGCCCGCGCTCGACGAGCCCGCAATGCCCAGCGCGTCGGTCAGCCGCGCCTCGTCGAATCCATAGAGCTTGCCGACCGCGACGGCCGCGCCGAACGGCCCCTGCGTGCCCGGGTTGTGAAAGCCGCGCACCGTCTCGAGGCCGACGGCCGTACGCGCGATTCGCGCCGAGACTTCGAAGCCGAGGGCCAGGGCGGTGAGGAAGGCGACGCCGTCGAAGCGCTCGCGCTCGGAGATCGCCAGCGCCGCCGGCAGCACGGTGCCGCTGGCATGCGAGCCCGTGAGCGGCTCGCACTCGAACGCGCCGACGAGCACGCCGTTGGCGAGCGCGGCACGCGAGACGTCCGTGCGCCTCGGCCGCGCCCCCGAGGGCTTTCGCCACCGCCACGATCCGCTGGGCCCACGGCTGCCGGGTGCCCACGAGCGCGGCGCCGAACGTGTCGAGGACGGTGATCTTGAGGTTCTCGACCAGGCGCCGCGGCAGGTCGGTGAACGTGGTGTCCGCCACGAACCGGGCGAGCGTTCGAGTCTCGTTCATACGTCTCCGGCGCGAGTATACCGGGGTCGGCGGTGATGTTAAGCTCGCTCCTCGGTGCGCACAATCGAATCGGAAGGGGACCCATGAGCCGCGAGCTCTGCTTCTCTACGGCGATCGAGCTGGCGCGTCGTATCCGCTCGTGCGAGGTGTCCGTCACCGAGGTCGTCCAGGCGCACCTGGCGCAGATCGAGCGGGTCAACCCGAAGGTGAACGCGATCGTCACGCTCACCGCCGAACGGGCCCTGGCCGAGGCACGCGAGAAGGACGCGGCCCTCGCGCGGGGCGCCGCGGCGGGGCCCCTCTTCGGATTGCCCGTCGCGCACAAGGACCTGGTGCCCACCCGCGGGATCCGGACGACGTACGGCTCACGGATCTACCGCGACCACGTCCCCGACCAGGACGCGCTGCTCGTCGAACGGCTGCGGGGGGCCGGCGCGATCACCTTCGGCAAGACCAACACGCCCGAGTTCGGCGCGGGCTCGCAGACATTCAACGAGGTCTTCGGCCGCACGCTGAATCCATACGATCTCGCGAAGACGTGCGGCGGCTCGAGCGGCGGCGCCGCCGTGGCGCTCGCCTGCGGGATGGTGCCGATCGCCGACGGCAGCGACACCGGCGGCTCGCTCCGGAATCCGGCGAGCTTCTGTAACGTGCTCGGTTTGCGCGGCGCGGTCGGCCGCGTCCCACCGTGGCCGACGGACGCGCCGTGGGGAACCCTGCACGTGCCGGGCGCGATGGCGCGCACGGTGGCGGATCTGGCGCTGATGCTGAGCGTGATGGCCGGGCCCGACCGCCGCTCGCCGATCGCGATCGCCGAGCCGGGCGACCGCTTCCGCGGCGACCTCGGCCGTGACTTCAAGGGCGTGCGGATCGCGTGGAGCCGCGATCTCGGGGGATTGCCGGTGGACCGGCGCGTCACGAAGGTGCTGGACGGGCAGCGCGCCACCTTCGAAGCGCTCGGCTGCCACGTCGAGGACGGCGAGCCCGACTTCACCGACGCCCGGCACGTCTTCCAGGTACAGCGCGCGTTGAGCTTCGCGGCGCGCTACGGCCCGCTGCTCGCACAGCACCGCCACCAGATGAAGGACACGGTCATCTGGAACACCGAAGAGGGGCTGCAGCTCACGGCGCGCGAGATCGGCGAGGCCGAGGTGCAGCGCGCGCGACTCTACCACCGGGTGCGGGAGTTCATGGAGCGCCACGAGTTCCTGCTGATCCCGGCCGCGCAGGTGCCGCCGTTCGACGTCTCCCAGCCCTATGTGACCGAGATCAACGGCACGCGGCTTCCCACGTACATCGATTGGATGCGCGTCTGCTCGGATATCACGGTGACGGGCCTGCCGGCCCTCTCGATTCCCGCGGGCTTCACGGACGACGGGCTACCGGTGGGACTGCAGATCGTCGGACGGCACCAGGACGAATGGGGCGTGCTCCAGCTCGCTCACGCCTTCGAGCGGGCGACCGGATTCCATCGGCGCCGGCCGCCGGTCGCCGACTGAGTCGATCCGGCCGAAGGCCGGCGAAACACCGGGCCCGGCCGGTGTGCTGGTGGCCGAGCCCGGAGGCATCCGATCAGCGTCGCGTCTCGCGCATGCCCGGACTGCTGTCCAGCGTCTCACGAATGCGCCGACCCGTTTCGGTCGTGGCCGTCTGCAGACGGTCAGCCGCCTGCACGACGAGGCGCGCGCTGGTTCCCATGAGCGCGAACGCGCGCTGGGTGGACTCGAAAGTCTCCGCGAGGCCTCGCTGGTAGAGACGCAGCGGGTCCGTCAGCGCGTCGGTCCACGCCGGCTGCCACCGCAGCGCCGCCGCGTGCGAGTCGTGCACCGCCTCGAGCGCCGTGATCTGGAGCTCGGCCGCCAGCCTCGCGTTTTCCTTGGCGGCGATGATCGAGAGCTCCGTGAGCGAGCCGATCATCCGCTGGGCGACGCCGAGCGAGGCGGCAGCGGCCTCGCCATCCGGCATCGACTGTTCGAACAGTCGGGAAGTCCGTTCCTGGGTCGCGGTCTCCACGAGTGGGCTCCTTTCATCCGGTGTCGCCGTCGATGAGCTCGCCGTCGATGTCGATGAAGACGATCGACTCAGCGCCGGGAGCACGTTGCACCCAGATCGCTGACGCCACGACCCCCGTCTGGAGGTTCAGCCCTTGCCAGACGCCGCCGGTTGGTGGACGATCGCGCCGACTGCGAGTCACCGCGAGCTTATATTCTGCGAATCCCGCGTGCGCGAGCGCCTCGACGACGTCTCGGGGCTGCGCCGCCCACGCGTGCGCGTTCTCTGACCATTGGATCTTGCCGCTCTGGCGTAGCTCGTTCAGCCGTTCGAGCTCTTCCACGCCACCCCTCATCGAGCACCTCCTGGCTGTGTGTTCGACCTACCGATGTAGTAGCTCCGGTGCGGCTGCGGCGTGATGACGAATCGATCACCGCGTCGTGACCCGAGCACCGGAGATCGGACGGCACGCAATGCGCTTGCCAGGTCGTCGACCTGACGGCCGCGTGCGATTCGCGATGACAAGTGCCCGCAATCGCGGGACTGTCGGTCCGCGCTGCAGACGTCGCTGCCGTGACGGGAGATCGGATAGCGCCGAAGGAACAGTCACACACGCGCGATGCATGCTCGAACCGGATGCAGCGAGTTCAGGACCTTAGCGCGTGTGGCCGTCGAACGCGCAGGGTGGGCGGTTCTGCCACACCGGAGCTCGCATTCCTTGACATCATTCACGACCGTCACTACCCTGACCTGGTAATTTCAATGCGACACGCAGACTTGCCCGCCTTCCGCCTCCCCGGTCGAGGCGTTTTCTGATCGCCTAGCTCTCCCGCGGCGGCCGTCGTCGCTTCGGCGACGCCGCGCCGTCATGTCGATTCACCCCGGCTCTCTCGGCTTGGTGTTGCGGAGCGCTGCAGTCCGCGAACCTTGCCGGCCTAGAGTCGGGATCTGCGCGTGGACGACCCGGATCGAATCGGGGAGCACCGTTGAATCAGGAGCGGAGGGGAGAAGCAGGAATGACCCGGCGTGAGGATTGCCGCGCTCCGCGCATCGTGGGCGGATCGCGACCGATGCGCGACGTGCTGGAGATGGTGGCCCGCGTGGCGCGGACCCGCAGCACCGTGCTGATCCAGGGAGAGACCGGCACCGGAAAGGAGCTCATCGCTCGGGCCATCCACGCGGCGAGCTCGCGAGCGGTCCGGCCGTTCGTGCCGGTCGATTGCAGCGCGCTCGCCGAGGGCGTGCTCGAGTCCGAGCTCTTCGGGCACGTGAAGGGCGCGTTCACCGGAGCGGTGATCCACAAGCGCGGGCTGTTCGAGACGGCCAACGACGGCACATGTTTTCTCGACGAGATCGGCGAGATCAGCCTGTGCGTCCAGGCCAAGCTGCTCCGGGTTCTGCAGGAGCACGAGATCAAGCGGGTGGGGGGCACCGACAGCGTCGGCGTGGACGTCAGGGTGGTCGCGGCGACGAATCGGGATCTCGGCGCGCTGATCGACGGGGGCCGGTTCCGTGAAGACCTGTTCTATCGCCTGAGCGTGGTCACGCTCCAGATCCCGCCATTGCGCGATCGGCGCGAGGACATTCCGCTCCTCGCCGACCATTTCCTGCGCGTGTACGCCAGCGCCAACGGCCGACGCGTGTCGGACATCGCCCCCGAGGCAATGGCCTTGATGGTCGGCTACGACTGGCCCGGGAACATCCGTGAGCTGGAGCACGCCATCGAGCGCGCCGTCGCCTTGACGACGAGCTCAGTGATCCGTCCGGAGGACCTGCCGCCGAAGTGTGCCGGGACGGTACCCACCACCGACGCGCCAGGATCGGCGCTCAGCCTGCGTGGAGTCGTGACGCGCCATGTTCACCGCGTGCTGCGCGAGGCGCGCTGGAACAAGAAGCTGGCGGCTCAGCTCCTCGGCATTCATCGGCGCACGCTCTATCGCCTCACGAAGCGGTACGGCATCAGCCTGAGTGAGCGCGACAGCCGCGGTTGAAGCGCCGGACGAGCCGCAATGAGATAATCCCGCCCGCATCGCTCACGATCCGACCGAGAGGAGCGCCGGCATGAAGGCCTACTGGATCAGCCCCGGTCCCACGGCAACGGCGGTCGAGCTGCGCGAAACCGCCGCACCCGAGCCCAAGGCCGGCGAGATTCTCGTGCGGGTGCGGGCCGCGTCCTTGAACCGTGGAGAGCTTCTGGGCGGCGCCCACGGCGCCGCGCTGAAGCCCGGCGGCGGGGAATGCGCGGGCGAGGTGGTCAAGGTCGGCGACGGCGTCACCGGCGTGTCGGTCGGCGCGCGCATGATGGGACGGTGCGGGGGCGGCTTCGCCGAGCTCGCCTTGATGGACGCGCGCGAGGCCCTCCGCGTGCCGGAGCGCCTCACGTGGGACGAGGCGGCCGCCACGCCCCTCACGTTCATCGTCGTCTACGACATGCTGATCGCTCAGGGCCACCTCGCGGCCGGTCAGTGGCTCTTCGTCACCGGGATCTCGTCGGGGGTCGGCGTGGCCGCGCTACAAACCGCGAAGGTGCTGGGGGCGCGCGTCATCGGCACGTCCGGATCCGCCGACAAGCTGGCCCGGCTCGAGAAGATCGGCCTCGACGTCAGCCTTCGCACGCGCGCCGGCGATTTCCACGACGCCGTGATGAAGGCCACCGAGGGCAAGGGTGTGAACCTCGTGGTCAACAACGTGGGCGGCTCGATGTTCGCCGCGTGCGTCAAGATCCTGGCGTTCGAGGGGCGGCTGGCGACGGTGGGACATCTCGACCACGTGCTCTCGGCCACCCTGGACATCGAGGCGCTGCATCGCAAGCGCCTCACGGTCTTCGGCGTCAGCAACCGGTTGCGGACGGCGGGTCAGCGCGCCGAGACCGTCCGCGCGTTCGCGCGCGACGTCCTGCCTTACTTCGAGGACGGGCGGCTTCGGCCGCTCGTCGACCGGGTCTTCGGCTTCGACGAGCTGCCGGCCGCCATCGCGTTCATGGAGTCCGACGCGCAGGTCGGCAAGATCGTCGTCCGCGTCTGATCCCGATCCCGGGATTACTCGGGGAGGCGAGCTAGCCGAGCACCCCCTGCGCCCGAAGCTTCTCCACGTCCGCCGCGGACAGCCCCAGGACTTCGCCCAGCACCTCGGCGGTGTGCTCGCCGGCGAGCGGCGGCGGCGAGGTCGGCGCCGGCGAGGCCGAGAGATGCACGGGACAGCCCGGAAGCCGGATGCGGCCGCGCGTGGCGTGCTCGATCGTGTGGATCTGGCCGCGCGCGTTCAGGTGCGGGTCCTCCAGGATCTCGCCCGTGTCGAGGATGGCGCCGCAGGGCACGCCCGCCTTGCCGAGGATCGCCATCACCTCGTGCTTCGTGCGGGCACTGGTCCAGGCACGGATCAGCGCGTTGAGCTCGTCGCGGTGCTCCCAGCGGCTCTTCGCGTCCTTGCAGCGCGGGTCGGCCAGCAGGTCTTCGCGGCCGATCGCGGTCGCGAAGTCGCGCCACATGCCCGGGTTGATCGGCTGGACGTAGATGAAGGCGTAGTCGTTGAGGCCGCCCGGCGCGCACGGGTAGGCGCCGCCCGGCACCCCGCCCAGGAGCTCGTTGCCGCGGCGCACGCTCGCCGTGTTCTCGCGATAGTGATCGACGAAGCGGCCTCTCAGGAGGTTGGCGACGGTCTCCTGCATCGCCACCTCGACCAGCTGGCCCTGGCCGGTGCGCTGGCGCTGGATGTAGGCGGCCATGATCGCGGCGGCCGTGTGGACGCCGGTGCCGGTGTCGCCGATGGCGGCGCCGCAGCGGATGGGCTCGCGATCGGGAAAGCCGGTCACGCTCATCACGCCGCCGGTGGCCTGGGCGATCATGTCGAAGCTCTTGTACTCGCTGTACGGGCCGGAGAGCCCGAAGCCCTTGATACGCGCCACGATGATCCGTGGATTGGTCGCGCGCAGGCGCTCGTAGTCGAGGCCGAGCTTCTCCATCAGGCCGGGCGCGAAGTTCTCGACCACGACGTCGGCCTTCTCGACCATCTTCAGGAAGAGCGCCCGGCCGTCGGCGTTTTTCAGGTCGATCGTCACGCTGCGCTTGTTCGAGTTGAAGACCAGGAAGAACATCGCGTCGAGCCCCGGCACTTCCGGCCGGTTGCGGCGCGACTGCTCGCCGCCGGGCGGCTCGATCTTGAGCACGTCGGCGCCCAGCCAGCCGAGGAACTGGGTGCAGGTGGTGCCGGCTTCGAACTGGGTGAGGTCGAGGACCCGCATGCCGGTCAGCGCGCGTTCGGCCATGGCTCACTCTCCTGAAGAACGGACGCTTCGAAGGTCCGCTGCGCGAACAGCGTAGAGGATCGTGGCCCCCTCGTCCATCCTCATGCGTAGCCGGGCGGCGGAACGAACGCCTGGAACTCGCGCTCGAGCAGCCGCGCGAAGGCGAGGCACCTGAGATCGCCGTACTGCGGCCCGACGATCTGCACGCCGACGGGGAGCCCGCCCGGCGTGAAGCCACACGGCGCGGCGGTCGACGGCAGATAGAACGCGCCGCTGTAGCCGGCCCAGAACAGATGGTCGGTCACGGGCACGCGCTTGCCGTCGACCATCAGCGTGCGCTCGTAGCGCTCACCCTTCTGATCGTGCGGGAAGGCCGCCGCGCCGGCGACCGGACACAGGAGCAGGTCGTGGGTCGTGAAGAACTCGGCCCACGCGCGCCGCATACGGTGGCGCGTCTCGTTCACCGCGAGCCAGTCGCGATGCGACAGGACCGCGGCGCGCGTGGCGCGCGCATAGTAGCTCTGATCGCCGACCGCGAGGCCGCGCGCGATCGCCGTGTTCTGCTCGAAGTCCGCGTCGCTCTGGCGGTCGGACGTCGCGGCGCGCAGGAGCCGCGTGTAGACGGCGAACGCCTCGCCGGGATCGATGGCCGGGCGCGCGCGATCGTCGACCTTCGCCTTCTGCCGGCTCAGAAAGTCGGCCAGGGTCTGGAGCCGGTCCTGCACCTCGCGAGCCACGGCGATGTCGGGCGCGTCGAGCATCAGGGCCACCTTGAAGTCGCGCAGCCGCCGCTGCCGTGGCGGCGCGAGCCGCAGCTGCCATCCCGCCGCCTCGATCTCGTCGGGGCCGGCCATGACCGACAGCGCCAGCGCGAGGTCGTCGGCGCTCCGCGCGAGCGGACCCACCACGTCGATGTCGACGGCTGCGGTTTGCCAGGGTAGCGCCTGGCCGCTACGCGGCACGATGCCCCAGGTCGGCTTGTGGCCATAGACGCCGCAGAAGTGGGCCGGGTTGCGGATCGACGAGCCGATGTCGCTCCCGGCCTCGAGCCCGGTGAGCCCGGCCGCGAGCGCCGTCGCGGAGCCGCCCGAGGATCCGCCGGGCGCGCGCGCGACGTCCCACGGGTTGTTCGTGGTGCCGTAGATCGTGTTGTAGCTCTGCCAGTCGGCGAGGAAGAGCGGCACGTTGGTCTTGCCGAAGAGCACGACGCCGGCGTCGAGCAGGCGGTCGACGGCGACCGCGTTCTTCGTCGCGACGTTCCTGGCGTAGGCCGGCACGCCCCACGTGGTCGGCAGGCCCGCGACGTCATAGGACTCCTTGATCGTCATGGGCACCCCGTGCAGAGGCCCCCATATCTGGCGGCGGGCCAGCGCCCGATCCGCCGCACGGGCGCGCGTGCGCGCGCGGTCGAAATCGCGCACGACGACAGCGTTCAGCGCACCGTCGTACTTCTCGACGCGCGCGAGATACAGGTCCAGCAGCTCGAGGCAGCCGAGCTTCCTCTTCTTGATATCGGCGGCGAGCTGCCTGGCGGAGCGGAAGGGGATCTCGAGCATGGCCGGCCTCCTGCGCGGTCTCCAGAGACCACTGAGCGCGATGGAAGTATACTGTTCGCCCATGGCCGAATCGACCCCGCCGCATCCTGTCCTGGAGGCGTATTACTCGGTCGCGGCCGACCGGCAGTCGTTCGTCGGCGAGCTGTTCGACGGCGCCGCCCGGCACTACAACCACATCGGCCGGATGCTCGACCTGGGCTCAGGCCCAATGTATCGGCGCCAGGCTCTCCAGCGGGCCGGCCTGCGCCGGGGCATGCGCCTCCTCGACGTCGCGACCGGCACCGGTCTGGTCGCGCGGGGGGCGGTCGATATCCTGGCGGACCCCCGGGGCGTGGTGGGCGTCGATCCGAGCGGCGGCATGCTGCGCGAGGCGCGCACCGCGCTCTCGGGGCCGCTCGTGCGGGGCCGGGGCGAAGCGCTGCCGTTCCGCGAAGATACCTTCGACATGCTCAGCATGGGCTTCGCCTTGCGCCATGTCCCGGATCTGGAGATCGCCTTCGCGGAGTACCGGCGCGTCCTGAAGCCGGGCGGCCGCGTTCTCCTTCTCGAGGTGTCTCGGCCGGCATCGCGGGTCTCTCGTTGGCTCATGCAGACCCACTTCCAGCGCGTGCTGCCGATGCTGACGCGTCTGAGCACGGGGAGCGAGCCGGCTGAGCTCCTGATGAAGTACTACTGGGACACGATCGACCGCTGCGTGGCGCCCGAGACGATCCTCGGCGTCTTGCGGCGCAACGGGTTCGTCGGAGTGGAACGGCGGGTGTTCTTCGGATTTCTCAGCGAGTACGTCGCGGTCAAGCCCGACAGATAAGCGCCGTCATCCCACTGAGCCCGCCCGTCACCGGATGGCGAGGTCCGTCGGCTTGACGCCGCGTAAGCCGTAGCGTCCGAGGAAACGCAGAAGGCCTCGGCTGTAGCGGGACGTCGTCGCGGCGCCGCTGGCCAAGAGGCCGACGTGCCGCGCGATGTGCTGCTGCATGGCTCGCTTGAGCAATC
>Ga0209577_10006625_pt1 | contig 10696 bp, 9 predicted proteins | sample GraSoiAngelo_109_FD_185874 | JGI IMG/M metagenome (GOLD analysis project Ga0209577, IMG submission 185874) | Grasslands soil microbial communities from the Angelo Coastal Reserve, California, USA - 14_0903_12_20cm (SPAdes) (version 2) | ecosystem: Environmental > Terrestrial > Soil > Grasslands ... | reverse complement strand
GAGAGCTTCGACGCCGTGCTGTCGACCCAGGTGCTCGAGCATGTCGAGGACCCGGACCTGTACCTGGGCGAGTGCTGGCGGGTGCTGCGTCCCGGCGGGCGCATGCTCCTATCGACGCACGGGATCATGGTCCACCACCCCGATCCGGTGGACTACTGGCGCTGGACGTGCGAGGGCCTCCGGCGCGTCGTCTCCTCCGCCGGGTTCGAGGTGGAGCGGTTCGAGGGGATCATGGGCCTGGCCGCCACGGGCATCCAGCTCGTCCAGGACGGGATCTGGTGGCGCGTCGCCCGGCCGCTGCGCCCGGTGGTCGCCCTCCTGCTGCAGAGCATCATCGCGGTCGTCGATCGCCTCCAGGGGCCCGCGAGCCGACGGCACAACGCGCTGGTCTTCGCGCTGATCGCCAGGAAGCCGTGACCCTCGCCGCTCGCATCCGACGAGTTCAGCACCGGCGCCTGGTGCGGCGCCTTGCCGGGCCGCGCATGCTCGCCGCGTTCGCCGACTGCCACTCGCGCCCGTTCTTCATCGAGATCGGGTCGAACGACGGGGAGCAGCACGACCACCTCCGGCCGTTCATCCTGACCCGCCGATGGAGCGGGATCATGGTGGAGCCGGTGCCGTACGTGTTCGAGCGGCTCCGCCGCAACTACGGGTCGCTCCCGGGGGTGATCCTCGAGCGGGCGGCGATCGCGGACCGCGACGGGGAGATCCCGTTCTACTACCTGGTCGATGCGCCGCCGGAGGACCGGCAGCGGCTTCCGGACTGGTACGACGGGATCGGCTCGCTCTCCAGGGAGGCCGTGCTGGGCCACGTCAAGCACATCCCGGACATCGAGAGCCGCCTCATCTGCGAGCCCGTCACCGCGCTCACGTTCGACTCGCTGTGCGAGAAGCACGGCGTGGCGCAGGTGGATCTCATCGTGATCGACACCGAGGGCTACGACTGGGAGCTCCTCCAGCGGATCAACTTCGCAACGTGGCACCCGGAGCTCCTCATCTACGAGCACTTCCACCTCTCGCCGGCTGACCGCAAGCTGGCCGCCGCCGCCATGCGGGAGCGCGGCTACGGCACCATGGAGGAGCACTTCGACACGTTCTGCCTCGCGCATGACGCGGACCCGAGGCTCCGGCGCACGTGGGAGCGCGTGCGTCCGGCGCTCCCCGGGGTCTCCGTGCACGAGGAGTGAGGAACCTGCTCCCACCCCGCGGCTACCGCCGCCTGCCGTTCCGGCGGGCACGCGCTCCGCAGCCGCACCCGGACCTGATCCGGCTGAGTCCGGAGGACTGGCACTACATCACCAGCCTGCACGACGACTCGGTCCCACTGCCGCCGGGCGCGGAACAGGAGCTGTCACCGGACCACCCGCGCCTGCGCGAGCTTCGGGACAGCTACGCCCGGTTGGACCTGCCGGTGCTCGCCTCGTCCCGATGGACGCGGGACGAGGTCGAGTCCTTCCTCGACCTGCGCCACTTCCGCGGCGAGACGATGATCACCTGGCACTACCGCGAGCTGCCGCGGATCACCGCGCTCAAGTACTTCATCTTCATGCGCGAGATCCAGAAGCGGGACACCCGGTCGCTTCTCGAGACGCTCGGCGAAGACGGGGCCTTCGGCTGCTGGACGTACTCGTATCCCGGCTACGGAACGTTCAGCCGCGACCTCCTCGACTCGGTCAACGAGATCCTCTTCCTCGAGCGGCAGCTGAAGCTCTCGGAGCGCGCCCGCTTCACCGCGCTCGACATCGGCGCCGGCTACGGGCGGCTTGCGCACCGCATGGTGTCCGCCTACCCCCAGCTCGAGGACTACTGCTGCGTGGATGCGATCCCGGAGTCCACGTTCGTCAGCGACTACTACCTCGGCTTCAGAGGATGCAAGCCGCGGGCGCGGGCCGTTCCGCTCAGCGCGATCGACGCCGAGCTCGAGCCTGGCTCCTTCGACCTCGCGATCGGCGTGCACTCGTTCTCGGAGATCCCCTACGCGGCGGTCGAGTGGTGGGTGCAGCTGCTGCAGCGCCTGGCAGTGCCGCTCCTGTTCGTCGTCCCCAACGAGCCGACGGAGCTGCTCACGCTCGAGCCGGGCGGCGAGCGGCGTGACTTCATGCCCGTGCTCGAGCGTGCCGGATACCGGCTGGTGACGCGCGAGCCGGCGCTCGAGGACCCCGCCGTGCGCGAGCTGGTTCGCGTGCAGGACCACTTCCACCTGTTCGAGCGGCGGGGCTAGTGGCGGGCGCGCTGCGGGTGGCGTGCGCCGTGGAGGGCGCCTACTCGGCGCACAGCGCGGCGCTGCTGCACTCGATCGCCGAGCACTCGTCGGGGCTCGAGGTGCGCGTGCACTACCTGCATGGCCCGACCTTTCCGAGGGCGGATCGCGACGCGATCGCCCGGATGGTGAGCGAGTCGGCCATCCAGATCGAGTTCACCGAGATCCCGCCGGAGCGGGTGGCCGGCATGCCCGTCATGCCCGAGTTCACGGCGGCGATGTGGTACCGCATCCTGCTGCCCGAGCTGCTGCCGGACACGGACCGCGTCCTCTACCTGGACGTGGACACGATCGTGACCGATTCGCTCGAGCCGCTCGTCGAGATCGACCTCGACGGGTATTACCTCGCGGCCGTCACGAACGTGCTCCAGGACAGCCACGCACACCGGCCGCACAGGCTTGGCCTCTCCGGCGCCGGGTCCTACTTCAACAGCGGAGTGCTGTTGATGAACCTCGACGAGATGAGGCGGGACCACTGCACCGACACGCTGCGGCGGTACGCCGTCGGGAACGCCCACTGGATCGAGTGGCCCGACCAGGACACGCTGAACGTGATCCTCGGACCCAAACGGCTCCCACTCCACCCGCGCTGGAACGTGATGAGCAGCTTCCGGTTCCCGTGGGCCGCTGAGGTGTTCGGCTCCGCCGCGCTCGAGGAGGCGCTCCGCCGGCCCGCCATCCGCCACTTCGAGGGTCCGAGCGTGAACAAGCCGTGGCACTACCTGTTCGGGCACGAGGGGCGCGAGCTGTACATGCGGCACAGGCGGGCGACACCGTGGCCGGAGGTAGAGACACAGGGGAGGACCCCGGCAAACGTGGTGCGCCGCCTCCTCCGCAGGCCCGTCTACTAGTGCTTGACCGCGATCCGGGCCGTGTAGTCGATCGGGCTGAGCAGCAGCGGCGGCTTCGAGGCGAAGTACTCGTCCACCGCGCGCCGGGCGCCCTTCCAGTGCCCGTAGTCGTCGACGATCAGCACGCCGCCGGCGGCGAGGCGCGGGTAGAGGTGCTCGAGCTCGTGCCGGGTCGACTCGTACCAGTCGGTGTCAAGCCGTAGGAGTGCCAGGGCCTCGGGCGCGTGCCGTGGCAGCGTCTCCTCCACCGAGCCGGCCACCACGTGCACGCGCTCCGCCGGGTAGCCCGCGGAGACCAGGAGCTCGCGCACCGCGTTCTCATCGAACCCCTCAACCCCAAGGATGTCCGACCAGGGCCGCTCGCCGCGGCGTGTGGCGCCGGACCACGTCTCGAGTGCGGGCGGGTCGAAGTCGGACACGTCGTGCTCGCTCGGCGCAGTCATGCCGTCGAAGGTGTCGTAGAGGTACAGGTCGCGGTCGGTCTCGCCAAGCTCGACGAGCGTCAGCGCCATCGCCAGGACCGAGCCTCCGCGCCACACGCCGCATTCGGCGAGCGCGCCGGGCACGCCACGCCGAACGCAGTAGCGCACGGCGCCGACCAGGGCGGCGAGGCGCGGCACCCCGGTCATCGTGTAGGGGAGGGCGCGCTCCACGATCCGCCGATCCACGGCCTCGAGCGGCGCCAGCTCCTTCTCGATCGACCCGGTCGGCGGAACCTCGCGTGCCGGTCCACGGACGCGCCTGCGGACTCCCCGTGCGACACGCCGGATCGCCATCTCGGCCATCGTAGTCAGGCCTGCACGGCGGCCTCGAGCTCCCGCAGCACAGCGGCGTTGAACTCGACGTCCGTGTGGCGCGCGGCGGTCTCGAGGCCCGCCTCGCGGAGGCGCCGGCGAAGGGGTGGGTCGCCCGCCAGGCGCTTCACCGCCTGCGCCAGCGCCCGCTCGTCGCCCGCCTCGAAGAGCAGCGCGTTCTCGCCGTCGCGCAGGTACTCCCCCGAACCGCCGCGACCGGTCGCCACCACGGGCCGGCCGCGCCCCATCGCCTCGAGCGGCACGAGCCCCCAGGGCTCCTCCCAGATCACCGGGAAGACCACCGCGTCGGCGTCCGCGTACGCGGCGCGGACCTCGTCAGGCTGGAGCTGGCCCATGAAGCGCACGCGGTCCAGAACGCCCACTCGCTCGGCCGTCTCGCGGAGGCGCCGCTCCTCGGCCTCGTCCCAGCCCCCGATCACGGTGAGCCTGGCGGCGTCGGGAAGATGGGCGAGCGCGACGACCGCCGTGTGAACGCCCTTCCGTTCGTCGATCCGGCCGACGTACAGGAGCGACCAGGTCCACTCGCGCTCGGGAGCGGGATCGATGTAGGCGGGGTCGATGCCCGAGTGCGCGATGGCCACGTGCGGCGGATCCACCCCGGCCTTCTGCGCGGCACGCCGCGTGGCCTCGCTCACGAACGCGTATCGTGCCGCGCGCTCGAAGTCGACACGGGTGGGGATCCCCGTGATGCGGTCGGCGACCGCGGCGAGGCGGCGCCAGCGGCGGCGGAAGGGCCGCAGCCAGCCGTCCATGAGCGGCCCGTAGTAGAGCCAGTCGTCGTGGACGAACCCGACCGCCGGGATGCCGGCACGACGCGCGCGTTCGATCAGCGAGAGCGACATTCCGCCCATCGCCCACCAGGAGACCACGTCCGGCCTCAGCTCCCTGAGGTGGCGCTGGAAGACGCGCGCGTTGTGACGCTCGAGGCGGAGCCGCTCCACCGCGGTCATCTCCGGCAGGTAGTGCCGGCGCCAGTACAGCCGCAGCTCACGCCGCACGTTCGGGTCGTCCGGCTCGGAGCTGCCGAAGTCGAGGTCGCTGGTGAGGACCAGGACCTCGTGGCCTCGGGCTTCGAGATGGCGCATCGCCGAGCGCCAGACGAGCTCATATCCCCCGAAGCTGTGCGGCGGATACATGTTGCCGGCGGCCAGCACTCGCAAGGCTGGGCGAGCATAGACTTCCGGCGCCGTGCCCTCCCGCAACGACGTGGAGGCGAGCGTGGTAGTGCCTTCGCACGCGCGGGCGTGGCGTCTGCGCGTCCTGCTTGATGCGCTCGCCGAGCAGACGCTCCCCCGGGATCGCTGGGAGGTCGTCGTCCCGCACACCTACGGGTCCGAGCTGGGGGAGGTGCTCTTCGCCGGCCACGAGCTCACCCGCGCCGGGGTGCTGCGCCCGGTGGCCATCGATCCGTCGTCGGCGGGCGCCTCCCGTCAGCGGAACGCGGGCTGGCGGGCGGCGCGCGGCCGGCTCATCGCGTTCACGGACGACGACTGCAGGCCGGCGCCGGAATGGCTGGAGCGTCTGGTGGCGCGCCACGTGCACGGGGCGATCGTGCAGGGCGCAACCTGTCCTGATCCCCTCGACGAGCACCTGCTCGCTTACCCGCACGTCCGCACCATCTGGGCGGAGCCGCCGGACCGCTACATGCAGACGTGCAACGTGCTGTACGAGCGCGCGCTGCTCGAGCGAATCGGGGGGTTAGACGAGCGGATCCTCACCGGCGAGGACGTGGACCTCTCGATCCGCGCGCGGGACGCCGGGTGTCAGGTGGTGGCCGCACCCGATGCGGTCACCTATCACGCAGTCGACGCCATGCCCCTGCTCGAGAAGATCAACTCGCAGCACAAGTGGCGGCACCTGGTCTACCTGGTGAAGCGACAGCCCCGGCTGCGCCAGTACTGCGAGTGGGGCCTCTTCTACAAGCCCGAGCACTCCCGCGCGCTGCTCGCCCTGCTGGCGCTCTCGAATGCACGCCGCCGCCCCTGGGCGCTCCTGGGGGTCCTGCCGTACGCGAGCCTCGAGCGGTGGCGCCATGGACCGGACAGGCGCGCCCAGCTGCGCGCGATCCGCGAGACCCCGGGGCACTGGGTGGTGGAGATCGCCGAGGTCGGCACGTTCCTCCTGGGGAGCCTCCGCTACCGGACGCTCGTGCTGTGAGGGCGCCGGTGCGCCTGGCCGCGGCGCTCGTCGTGTTCGCGCTCGCCGTGCGGGTGGTGGCCGCGGTGGCGTCGTTCGGCACGCCGCTCGCCTTCGACCCGCGCGACTACGACCGCTACGCGCGGTCGATCGCGACCGGTCACGGCTACCCGCACCCGTTCGCACCGTACGGCGGCTCGACGGCGTACAGACCGCCCGGCTTCCCGGCGCTGTTGGGGGCGGTGTACGCGGTGCGCGGCGGGGCGCACCCGCCGCCCGGCTGGCGCGTGTACGTGGGCGGTTACCAGCCGGATCCGCACCAGGCCGACGCGGGCCGGGTCGCCCAGGCGCTCGTCGGTACGGCGGTCGTGGCGCTTACGGGGCTCGTCGCGTTCCAGCTGTGGGGCCGGCGTGCGGGCATCGCCGCGCTCGCCCTCGCGACCGTGTACCCACCGCTGGTGATCGTCGGGGTCAGCCTGTTCTCGGAGCCGCTCTTCATCGCGTTCGTGCTCGGCGCGGTGGCCGCGGCGCTACGTACCCGTGCCGGTCCGGTCCACGCGCTCCGATGGGCGGTTCTCAGCGGGGTGTTCGCCGGGCTGGCATGGCTCACCCGCAGCAACGGCTTCACCGTGCTTCCGGCCCTCTGCCTGCTCGTCTGGACGGCGAGGCCGCGGCTGTCGCGTGCTGCGCTCGCCATGCCGGCGGTGCTGCTCGCGGGCGCGGTGCTCGTGGTCGCACCGTGGACCGTTCGCAACGCGGTGGCGCTCCACGCCTTCGTGCCGGTGAGCACGGAGGCCGGCTACACGCTGGCGGGCACCTACAACGCCACGTCGGCCCGCAGCCAGGCCTACCCGGCCGGGTGGATACCGGCGCAGGACGATCCCCACAACGCCGCACTCATCCGGCGGGCGACCAGCGACCCCGGCCTGGCGTCGACGATGCTGCGATCGAGCCTCCGCTACGTGCGGGCGCACCCCTCCTACGTCGCGAAGGTCGCGTACTGCAACACGATGCGGATGCTCTACCTCGAGCGCCTGGGCTGCGGCCGGTCCGGGTTCGGCAAGCGGAATTTCCTCAATGAGACGGGCATCAGCGGCGGCGTGGCCGACCTCGGGATCGCCGGCTTCGCGGTGCTCGTGCTTCTGGCGATCGCAGGAGGTGCCACCCGGGCGGCCCGCGCCGCCCCCGCCACGCTGTGGCTGGTGCCCCTCTTCCTCGCCACCGCGGTGCTGGTGGTTTCGGGCAATCGCATCCGGGCCCCGATCGAGCCTTTCCTGATCATGCTCGGCGGGTTGGCGCTGGCGAACGCGTACGGTGAGCTTCGGCGAGTACATAGCCGGCGCCGCTGACCTGGCCGCGGTCGCGGGGCTGGTGGCCCTGGCGACCCGGCTCGTGGCACGGACCCTGCTGCCCCACCTGCGCGGGGTGGACCGGGTGCTGGCGCTCGTGGCGCTGTTCACCGCCGGCCTTCTCGCGTGCCACGTGATCCCTCTCTGCCTTGGCGTGCTGTCCAGGGGCTCGGTGCTCGTCGCCGCGGCGCTTCTGGCCGGCGGCGCGCTGCTCTTGTCGAGGCGCCGGCCCCGCGCCGTGGTTGGCCCCCGACCCGGCGGCGGGCGAGCGCCGGTGGCCACGTGGGTGCTCACGCTCTACGCGTGCGCGGTCGTCGTGGCCTACCTCTCGACTGCGGTCACCACCGCGGTCACCCAGGTGGACTTCATGGAGTTCCACGAGCCCGCGGTGGCGAGCTGGATCCAGCACGGGTCGCTGTGGCCGATCCTGTCGCTCTATCCCGGACACATGTCCGGCTACTACCCGAACAACGGCGACGTACTGCTGCTTGCAGCCTCGCTGCCCTGGAGGAGCGACTTCCTGGTGCGGCTCGTCGACGTGCCCTACCTAGCCGCGCTCGCACTCGCCGTGTGGGCGATCGCGCGCGAGCTCGGCGCGGGCCGGCTCAGCGGGCAGCTGTACGCGCTGCTCCTGGTGTTCCTGCCGGTCGTCGTCCTGGTCGCGGTGATCTCGGCGCTTCCCGACACGCTGCTGCTGGCCGCCTTCGCGATCGCCGTCCTGTTCCTGTTGCGGCACCGGCGCACGGGCCTCACCAGCGACCTGGTGCTGGGCGGGGTGGCCCTCGGCATTGCGTTCGGCGCCAAGTGGTACGGCGTGTCGGCCGCGGTGGTGCTGATCCTCGCGTGGACCGTCGACGGCGTGCTGCGCGGGACGCTCCGTCGGGCCCCGCGGCAGCTGGGCGTGCTCCTGGGCACGACGCTCGCGCTCGGGGGGATCTGGCTCGTGCGGAACGCGGTGGCGACGGGCAACCCGTTCTTCCCGCTGCACGTGCGGCTTGCGGGGGTGACGATCCTCGATGCCCCGCCGGACCTCGCCCGCCGGCGCTACGGCGCCACGCTCGCGCAATACCTGGGCGACTGGTCGAGCCTGCGCCACCACATCCTGCCGCCGATCTACCGCCTGATGCTGGGGGCCGGCGGCGTTCTGCTCGGGGTGCTCTTGCTCGTGTCGGCCGGGCTCGCGGTCCGGGCGCTGCTCAGGAGACGCGGCGCGCCGGGGACCGTTGCGTTCCTCTCGGGCGCGGGATTGACGATCCTGCTGGTCTACCTGGTTACGCCCTACAGCGCCCAGATCGAGAACGGGGTGCCGGGCAAGGCGTGGGTGAACGTGCGCTATGCGACCACAGCGCTGGTGCTCGCGGCGGGCTGCGCCGCCTGGCTCACCGATCGCGCCGGCCGCCGGCTCCGTTCGCTGCTCCTCCTGGTCGCCGCGGCCTGCGTGTTGGACGCCACGCGAAGGAGCTTCCGCGGCCCGTTCGCCCACGTGTCGATACCGCGCTTCCTCGTCGCGGCCGCCGCGGTCGCTCTGCTGGCCGCCGTGGCCGTCGCGGTGCGGCGGCGCGGGCGAGGAGTCACGGTCGTCCTGGCCGCGCTCGCCGCGTGCGCGGCGGTCGGCGCCGGGTTCGCCGACGCGCGCCACTTCCTGGACCATCGCTACCTGGGCCTCGACCCGACCATCGCCTGGATCGAGCGCCACGCACCGTCGCACCATCGGGTGGGGCTGGTCGGTGTCTGGGCGTCGCCGGAGTTCTCGCCGGCGCTGGCCGCCTACGGTCCCCGGCTCCGGAACAAGGTCGGGTTCGTCGGGCCGGTCCGGCGCGGGATCCTCGGCAAGTACGAGAACTGCCGGGACCTGCAGCGCGCCATGGAGCGAGGACGGTTCGACCTGGTCCTCGTGCAGGACCCGCCCCCGCGCGGCGTGAGCGCCGAGGAGACCTGGCTCCGTCCCCTCGGTTTCGTGCCCGTCGCGACCAGCTCCCGCCTGCGACTGCTGCGACGAGCTGCCGCTCCGGATCGGGCTCGGGAGCCCCTACCCTGCACCACGCAGTGAGCGACAGGTACGACATCCTCGTCGTCGGAGCTGGTTACGCGGGGTCGGTGGTGGCCGAGCGGATGGCGGCCGTGGGGCGGCAGCGGGTGCTGGTGATCGACCGCCGGGACCACATCGCGGGCAACGCATACGACTACTACGACGAGCACGGCGTGCTCTGCCACCGCTACGGCCCGCACATCTTCCACACCAAGTCGGAGAAGGTGGTCGAGTACCTGTCCCGCTTCACCGACTGGCGGTCCTACGAGCACCGCGTGCTCGCGAGGGTGGACGGCAGGCTCGTGCCGATGCCGATCAACCGCACCACGGTGAACGAGCTGTACGGGCTCGACCTGCAGGCCGAGGAGGACATGGAGCGCTTCCTCCGTAGCCGCGCCGAGGCGGTGGACTACATCCGCACCAGCGAGGACGTGGTGGTCGCCAAGGTCGGGCGCGAGCTCTACGAGAAGTTCTTCCGCGGCTACACGCGCAAGCAGTGGCAGCGGGATCCCTCGGAGCTGCACTCCTCCGTGTGCGCGCGGATCCCGATCCGCACCAACGTCGACGACCGCTACTTCACCGACAGCTTTCAGAGGATCCCGGTGGACGGCTACACGGCCATGTTCGAGCGGATCCTCGACCACCCTCTGATCGAGGTGAGGCTGGGGACGGACTACTGGGACGTGAAGGACGAGATCGAGTACGGGCGGCTGGTCTACACCGGCCCGATCGACGCGTTCTTCGGCCGCCGTTTCGGGGCCTTGCCGTACCGGTCGCTCGAGTGGGAGCTGCGCACGGAGCCGACCCCGGACGGCGGCTACCTCCAGCCGGCCGGGTCGATAAACGAGCCGAGCGAGGACGTTCCCTACACCCGGACGACCGAGTTCCGGCACATCACCGGACAGATCCCGCACGACTACACCACGCTCGCGGTCGAGTTCCCGCGCTCCGAAGGGGACCCGTACTACCCGATCCCCAACGACGAGACGCGCGCGCTCTACAAGCGGTACGAGGCGCTCGCGGCAGAGCTTCCGGACGTGACGTTCGTCGGCCGCCTGGCCCGCTACCAGTACCTGAACATGGACCAGGTGGTGGGGCAGGCGCTGTCCACGGCCGCGAAGCTCCTCACGCTGTCCGAGGCGGCTTGATCGGAGTCCTCGGCGCGGTCCTAAGATTGACGCGTGTCCACGCTGGATCAGGTGCAGAGCGATGTGACCACCGCGCTGAAGGCGGGCGACCGCCCGCGCGCCGGCGCG
>Ga0209577_10006624_pt1 | contig 10699 bp, 6 predicted proteins | sample GraSoiAngelo_109_FD_185874 | JGI IMG/M metagenome (GOLD analysis project Ga0209577, IMG submission 185874) | Grasslands soil microbial communities from the Angelo Coastal Reserve, California, USA - 14_0903_12_20cm (SPAdes) (version 2) | ecosystem: Environmental > Terrestrial > Soil > Grasslands ... | reverse complement strand
AGCCGTAAACTGTAAACCGTAAACCGTGAACCGTGACAAGAGGAAAGCAGTTCTCTTGTCACGGTTCACGGTTTACGGTTTACGGCTTTCATTACAGGTGCGACATGACGTACTCCCTGGCCTTGTCCGGGGTGTTGATCGTCCGCGTGAACTCCGTGTCTTTGAAGGCCCAGGTGATGGAGTTCTTGATGAAGTCTCTGTAAGAGGATGTCGGCATGCCGTTCTGGTCAATGATGCCGATCTTCTGCGAGGTCTGCATCATAAGCTTCTGGTCGCCCGTCTTCGCCGCCGCGTAAAACAGCCTGTACTTGTCGTCTTCAGACATCGAGCCGGACTGCGCGCCGGTCGGAGGCGTCCTCGACGAGTTGCTGTTGGCGGAGTAGGTGTTGCCGTTCGCCGAATAAGTGTTGCTGTTCGACGAGTAGGTGTTGCTGTTGTAGGAGTAGGACGAGGAGGTCTGCGAAGGGGCCTTCATGCGCGCGTAGGAGAAGACGCCGATGGTCAGCGCGGCGGCCAGGACGCCCAGGAACGGGCCGAGGAAGGCGAGCGCTTTGCCGCCGTAGCGCGCGGGGTTCCTGAAGGACTGTATGAGGGCGATTAGTCCGAGCAGGATTGCGAGAAGAAGGACGATGAAGCCGACGCAAGACGCCCCCCAGAAGGCCACGTCCGTCGGCGTGTGCGCGTTGTAGCGGAAGAACCACCACTGCTTCCACATCCTGATCGTCGCCACCAACAGGAGTATGAAGCTGACGAGGCCGCACAGCAGCGCGGCGACGGCGAACCCCTTGCTGCGGCTCGCGGGCTGTTGCCCGTAGCTCATCTGCGGCGCGTTCTGCGGGTAATACGGTTGGTTTGCTGCCGGGTAGGGCGGCGGCGCTGCCGCGGGCTGCTGGTAAGGAGGGGTCGGCGCGACGCCCACGAGCGGAGTCCCGTCGTTGGGGCAGAAGGCCAACGCCTCGTCGGTGTAGGTGCTGTTGCATGTCGGACAGCGCTTCATCGTTCGGTATTCCTTTCGGCCAGGTTTAGAAGAGCGAAGAGAGACGGGAGACCGGGGCCACCGCCCCGCGCTCAAGGTCGGGCGAAGAGTTGTATGTCAAATCCGTCCGCCAGTCAATGAACGTTTTCGGCGGCGGGCGCGCTGCGCCGCCCCGGAACTGTCAGATAAATGCCAAGGTGATACAATTCGCCGCGCATGAAGTGTCCTGCCTGCACGTCGGAGATCGCCGGGGACAGCCTGTCGTGCCCTTCGTGCGGCGCGGGGGTCGAGGACTCTTACGCGAAGACGCGCCTCCTGCCGGAAACGTCGAAGCCGCGCCCGGAGGGCGACTCGGCGAGGGGCGGTAAGACTTCGACGCCTTCGCGGCAGTCGGACGCGACTTCCGACTCGCTCGACCGCGCGCGATTCGTCGCCGGCACGATTATCGGCGACCAGTACCGCATCGTCGGGCTGTTGGGCCGCGGCGGCATGGGCGAGGTCTATCACGCGGAAGACCTGAAGCTCGAACAGCAGGTGGCGCTGAAGTTTCTGCCGGAGGCGCTGGCGAGGGACGGCGCGGCGCTGGCGCGCTTCCACCGCGAGGTGCGCATCGCACGCCAGATTTCTCACCGCAACGTGTGCCGCGTCTACAACATCATCGAGTACAAGGGCTGGCACTTCATCCTGATGGAGTACGTGAAGGGCGAAGAGCTTTCTTCCGTGCTGAAGCGCTTCGGTCGCCTACCCTCGGACAAGGCCACGGAGATCGCGCGCCAGGTTTGCGCGGGGCTTGCGGCGGCGCACGAGGTGGGCGTCGTCCACCGCGACCTGAAGCCCGGCAACGTCATGATTGACGAGAAGGGCGACGTGCGCATCACAGACTTCGGGCTGGCCGGTCTGATGGAGGAGTTCGGCGGCGGCGCGGCGCTCGAAGGCACGCCCGAATACATGTCGCCCGAACAGCTCGCGGGCCGCGAGCTGACCGTCCGCAGCGACATTTTTTCGCTCGGCCTCGTCCTCTACGAAATCTTCACGGGCCGCAAGGCCTTCTCGGCCAGCACGCTCACAGACCTCCTGCACCTGCGCAAGAATGAATCACTGCCCGAAAGCCCTTCGTCCATCGTCAGGGACTTAGACCCGCTCGTCGAGCGCGTCATCGAACGCTGCCTCGCCGCCGAGCCGAAAGACCGCCCGGCCTCCGCGCTCGAAGTCGCGGCGGCCCTGCCCGGCGGAGACCCTCTGGCCGCCGCGCTCGCCGCGGGCGAGACGCCCTCGCCGGAGATGGTCGCCGCCGCGCCGAAGCAGGGAAGCCTACGGCCTGCCGTCGCCGTCTCGCTTCTGATCGCGGCGCTGGCCGCGCTGGCGCTGTCGCTCCTACTCGCGGATAAAGCTTTGCTCCACCGGCGCGTGCCGCTCGAAAAGTCGGTGCAGGGTTTGAAGGAGCGCGCGGGCGAGGTCGCGCGGAAGTTCGGCTACGACGCGGCGACGGATTTCGCTTACGGCTTCTTCATCCACAACGAGTACCTGAGCCACATCCGGGAGAGCGACCACTCGCCGAACCGTTGGGACAGGCTGAAGACGGGCAGGCCCGTGGCGCTCGGTTTCTGGTATCGCCAAAGCCCGCGCTACCTCGTGCCGTTCAACCGACAGGAAGTCACGCAGCTCGACCCGCCGCGCACCGTCGCGGGGATGGCGAGCGTATCGCTCGACGGTTCGGGGAGGATGATCGGCTTCACGGGAACGCCGCCGCAGACGGTCGAGGCGGCGGGCGCGCGACCCTTCGACTGGTCGCGCGTCTTCGCGGAGGCGGGGCTTGACCCGCCGGACTTCAGACAGACCGAGCCGAAATGGACTCCGCTCGAACCTTTCGACGAGCGCGCGGCGTGGGAAGGCACACACCCCGCGCAGCCCGACAGCCCCGTCCGCGTCGAGGCTGCGGCTTACCAGGGCAAGCTCGTCAGCTTCCAGATCGTCAACCCCTGGAACCGGCCCGCGCGCGAGGAGCAGGCGCAGGAGGGCGCGGGCGAAAGGCTCGTGCAGGCGGCTGTCGTCTTTCTCTTCTTCGTGATCCTTTTGGGCGCGGCGCTACTCGCGCGGCGTAACCTGCAAATGGGGCGCGGCGACCGCAGGGGCGCTTTCCGCCTCGCTGCCTTCGTCTTCGTTCTGGAGATGATCGCGTGGCTGACGGCGGCACATCATGTGCCGGAGGTGGCCGGGGAGTTCGCGCTCTTCATCGAGTGTCTGGCCTACACGCTCCTTATTTCTTGCATGCTCTGGCTGGTCTATATCGCCGTCGAGCCTTCGGTGCGCCGGCGCTGGCCGGGCATCATCATCTCTTGGAACCGCCTGCTGGCGGGCGACTACCGCGACCCGCTCGTCGGGCGCGACCTTTTGCTCGGCGCGCTCTTCGGTTTCTCGTCCGTCCTGCTGGCCTACTTGCAGGTGCTCGTCCCGCAGGGCTTCGGCATGCCGGCCACCACGCCGGCGGCCCCGGCGTTGATCGCTTTCGGGGGGGCGCAGTATGTCATCGCCCTTTTTATCGGGCAGGTCATCAACGCGCTCATCTCTCCCGCGGCGCTTCTGCTCCTGCTCCTCCTCTTCTCCATCATCTTCCGGCGCTGGTGGGCCGCCGTCGGCGCACTCTTCCTGCTGATTACTCTGCTCGGGTCGGTGATGGGCGAGCATCCTTCTATTGACTGGCTGTTCGGCATGTCGAGCGCCGCGCTGATCCTCGTCGTCCTGTTGCGCTTCGGCCTTCTGGCGGCGGTCTTCATGCAGTTCTTCGCCCTCGCCTTCTTCCTCTTCCCGATGACAACAGACTTCTCCGCCTGGTACGCGGGCAGCACGGCCTTCGCGCTGGCCGTCGCGCTCGCGCTCACGCTCTACGGCTTCCGCACCTCGCTCGCCGGCCAACGACTCTTCAGCGGCTCGCTCGTCGAAGACTGAAATCAACCGGAAAGTACGCGCCGCCCCCCGCTCTCACGCCGTCCCCGCGGGGGGCGGAAAAGCGAAGCCTCTCGGAAAATAGTTGCCACAAATCCCGCGCGCACGGTGTTTTCATGTCGGAAACAGACGAGAAGGATGCGCCGCCGAGACCGTCCCGGCGTTCGGAAGTGGGCGACCTGCCTCTCGCCTTTCAATAAGTCAAACTCAAATCCGGGTGACACTATCCGAGGAGGAAGAATGAAGCGCTTAGTTACACTCTCATCTCTCGCCGCGTTCGCGGCGCTCGCGCTGTCGGCACAGGCCGCGCCCGCGTCTCACACGTCGCCGGAGACTGTCCGCGCCCACGCGGGCACGACGAACACTCTGGCCGCGGAGCAGGGCGAGTTTCGCTGGCACGGCTCCGTCGCCGCGGGGCGCGTCGTCGAGATCAAGGGCGTCAACGGGAGGATTGAAGCCAACCCCGCATCGGGCGGCGAGGTCGAGGTCGTGGCCGTCAAGACCGCGCGCCGCAGCAACCCCGACGACGTTCGCATAGAGGTCGTGCAGCATGGCGACGGCGTGACGATCTGCGCCGTCTATCCGAACGTCGAGGGGCAGGAGCCGAACACGTGCGCGCCGGGCCGCGGCGGCCACATGAGCACGCGCAACAACGACACGAGCGTCGAGTTCATGGTGCGCGTGCCGGCGGGCGTGCGCTTCACGGGCCGCACGGTCAACGGCGGGGTCGAGGCCCGCGACCTGAGCGGCGACGTTGACGCCTCAACAGTCAACGGCAGCGTCCACGTCTCGACCAACGGACTCGCGCGCGCCAGCACTGTCAACGGCTCGATAGTCGCCTTGATGGGCCGCGCCGACTGGTCGGACGGCCTTGAGTTCAAGACCGTCAACGGCGGCATTGACCTGACGTTCCCGGCGGGCCTCAGCGCCGAGGTCGAGGCCAAGACGGTCAACGGCCAAATCTCGACCGACTTCCCCTTGACCGTCCAGAGCACCTTCGGCAGGCGTCACCTGTCGGGGACAATCGGCGGCGGCGGGCGCGAGCTGCGCCTTGAGACCGTCAACGGCAGCGTGCAGATTCGGCGCGCGTCATAAAAATGCGGAACGCGGAATGATGAATGATGAATGAAAAGCAACGGGTCTTCAATTCATCATTCCGCATTCATCATTCATCATTCTGAAGAGGAGTCGGCATGTTGAAGACACGTTTGATGCTGTGCCTGCTCGCGGTGGCGGCGCTCGCGCTGACGGCTGCGGACGCCTCGCGCGCGCAGTCGTCGCAGCCCGAGTTGACCGAGGAGTTTCACCAGACCTACCCGCTCGCGGGCGAAGGGCGCGTGAGCCTCTCGAACATCAACGGCGACGTGCGCGTCGCCGCGTGGGATCGCAACGAGGTGAAGGTTGATGCCGTCAAGCGCGCCTACATGCAGGAGCGCCTGCAAGAGGCGCGGATCGAAGTGGACGCCGCGCCTTCCTCCGTCCACATCGAGACGAAGTACCCCGAGTCGAGTTGGTCGGGGCGCGACCGCGACCGCCGGGAGAACCCCGCGAGCGTCGAGTACACGCTCACAGTCCCGCGCGGCGCTTCGCTCGAAGAGGTCAACCTCATCAACGGCGGCCTCATCGTCGAGGGCCTCGCCGGCCCGGTGCACGCCTCGTCCGTGAACGGTCGGGTGTCGGCGCGCGGGCTGACGGGCGCGGTCAACCTCTCGGTCGTCAACGGTCGCCTCGAAGCGACGCTCGACCGGCTGAGCGAGTCGGGCGCGATCACGCTCAAGGCCGTCAACGGCCCCGTCGTCGTGACCATCCCTTCGGACTCGAACGCGACGCTGCGCGCCAGCACCGTCAGCGGCTCCATCAGCAACGACTTCAACCTGCCCGTGCGCGAGGGCGAGTACGTCGGGCGCGACCTCGAAGGCCGGTTGGGTCAGGGCGGCGCGCGCGTCCGCCTGGACAACGTCAACGGCTCGATCTCGATCCGTCGCGCCAACGACAACCGCCCGCTCAGCCCCGTCACGAACCTCCTCTCCGAGACGCGCCGGGGCGAAGACTACGACAAGGAATCGGGCGACGCGCGCGAGGCCGAGAGGGAAGCGCGCGCGGAGACGCGCTCCGCGTCGCGCGAGGCCCGCGACGCGGAGCGTGAGGCCGCGCGCGAGAGTCAGGGCGATATCGAGGAGGCGACGCGCGAGGCACAGCGAGAGGCTGAGCGCGCCACGCGCGAGACGCAGCGCGAGGCAGAGAAGGCTGCTAAGGAGATCGAAAAGGCCGCGAAGGACATAGACAAGGAGCGGCTCAAAGAGGGCATCAAGGAGGGCGTGCGCGGCGGCGTCGTGCGCGACGACTCGCGCCGCCAGACCGAGCGCGAGTCGAACAGCTTTAACGTGTCGGGCACGCCGCGCGTCCGCGTCGAGACCTTCGACGGCGCGATCAGCGTCCACGCCTGGGACAAGCCCGAAGTGATGTACACGGCGACGAAGCGCGCGTCGGACGAGCGCGAGATGCAGGGCATCAAGCTCGTCGCGCAGGGCGCGGGCGGCTCCGAGGTCACGCTGCGCGCCGACTTCGACAAGTCGCACGCGCGCGTTTACGAGGAGCGCAACGGGCGCGTCGTCTCTTTCAGCTCGAACGCCTCCGTAGAGTTCGACGTTTACGTCCCCCGGAGTGCGACGCTGTTCGTCTCGACGGGCGACGGGCGCGTGCGCGTCGAAGGCGTGGGCGGCGAGTTGGACGTGCGCACGGGCGACGGCCCCGTTGACGTGACGGGCGCGCGCGGGCGGCTGCGCGCGGAGACGGGCGACGGGCGCATCCTCGTCGAGGACTTCGACGGCGACGCCGAGGCGCGCACCGGCGACGGTCGCATCACGCTCGACGGCAACTTCCGCACGCTCGCCGCGCACACCGGCGACGGGACCATCTCGCTTTCCGTCCCCGATGGAACCAACGCCACGGTCGAGACCAACGCCGAGTCGGTCTTCAACGACGGCGTGGCCGTGGCCGAGACGCCGAACGAAGCGCGCGTGCGTCGCTGGCGCATCGGCGGCGGCGGCCAGGTCTTCACGCTGCGAACGGGCGACGGTCGCGTCGTCCTGCGCCGACGTTAACGGCGCGCGCTCTCGAATCGTCTTTATTCGGAGAGAGGCAGTGAGTCGGTTACGGATTCGTAAAATCGCCTGTTGTAAAGCGTCTGTAAAAAGAGATCGGCGGCGCGGAATCAGTTGAAACCTTCGGCCTCGAATGCTCGTCTAACCGGGCGCTGCAAGAAGCGACGGTACGCGCACACGTGCACTGACGCTGGCAACATTCGTCCGAACTAACAGACAAAATCCAACTCGTTGGACGCCCCAGGCGGGAGTCAATCGTTAGAACGATCATGAGGAAGAAAGTCCTGCACGTCGCCGCCCTTTTCGCCCTCGCCCTGACGATGACGCTCCTGCCGCGCGCCGCGTCGGCGCAGCAGCTCGCCTCGAACCGCGCGCCCGCCGCCACGCGAACCGGCGCGGCGGCGCGGACACTCAAGCGCGTCGTCGTGAGTGTCGGCGAGACGGCTGAAGGCGCGCGCGCGCGCATCACCTCCGACGGCCCCGTCGAGGGCTACCGGACGTTCGTCGAGGGCGAGAAGTTCTTCGTCTTCATCCCAGAGGCAGACGCCTCCGCCGTCGAGACCGGCATGCCCGGTGAAACCGGAATCGCCGAGCCGATGCCCGTCAGCTCGACGTAGGAGGCGACGCCGATCCCGAGCCAGCGTCCGGCGGTGCGCGCCCGCATCTGTTCGTGCCGGGACTCGCGCGCGTCGAGGCCGAGCAGCGCGGCGAGGATGTGCTCATCTCATTCACCACGGGGCCGAACATCGCGGCGCGCGTGCGCGCGGGCTTCAACCGCCTGGAAGTCCTCTTCATCGCGCAGAAGCCGGCGAGCGGCGGCGCATCCGACAACCCTCCTTCGGGTAGCGGCAAGACTGACGGCGGGCCGACGCCCACGCCGACCCCCGCGGCCTCGACGCCCGCGAGTGCCCGGGCCTCCGGCGACGGCGCGGCGACGAACTCAAGTCCGGCGGGTTCAGCCCCGGCTGCCGGCAACGCGAACCCGCAGGTCGCGCTGCCCGCAAACGCCGCGGCGAGGTTCGCGGCGTTGCGCACGGCGGAGAAAGTGAACCCGGTTCGCGTCCCGCGCTTCGACAAGCCGCCCGTCATAGACGGCAAGCTCGACGACGACGTGTGGAAGCAGGCAGCCGTCTTCAAGGACTTCATCCAGTGGCGTCCCGGCGACCTGCAACCGCCGTCCGAGCCGACCGAGGCGCTCATGGGCTACGACTCGAAGTTCATCTACATCGCCTTCCGCGCGCACGACGAGCCGGGCAAGGTGCGCGCCACCGTCCCGAAGCGCGACAACGTGTTTGGCGACGACTGGGTCGGCGTCTGGCTCGACACCTTCAACGACGGGCGGCACGCCTACGAGTTGATCTTCAACCCGCTCGGCGTCCAGGCCGACGCGATGTTCACCGAGGGCGTGAGCGAGGACTTCAGCGTGGACATCGTGATGGACTCGAAGGGCGTGGTGACGAACGACGGTTTCACCGTCGAGATCGCCATCCCTTTCAAGTCCATGCGCTACGTCGCGGGCAAGGACAAGCTCTGGGGCGTGCACTTCCTCCGCACGATCAAGCGCTTCAACAACGAGCAGAGCACGTGGGAACCCATCGCGCGCGACAACTCAAGCCTCCTCGGCCAGGAGGGCCACATCACCGGCCTCGAAGGCGTCTCCACAGAGCGCACGCTCGAACTCATTCCGAGCCTCACCGTCTCGGAAGAGGGGCGGCGCGTGCCGACGATCACGGCGGGCCAGCTCGCGGGGCTTAACGCGGCGGGCGTCCGCGCGCCCGTTGACCGGGGCCGCTTCCTCAACAAGCCGATGGGCTTCGACCCCGGCGTCACGGCGAAGTTCGACCTCACCCCGACGATGACGTTCAACTTCACCTACAACCCCGACTTCGCACAGGTCGAGGCCGATCAGACGGTTATTACCGCGAACCAGCGCTTCCCGATCTTCTTCGACGAGAAGCGCCCGTTCTTCCTCGAAGGCAAGGAGATTTTCGAGACGATCATCAGCGCCGTCCACACGCGCACCATCGTCAACCCGAAGTACGCCTTCAAGTTCACGGGCAAGGAGGGGCGCAACACCTTCGGCGTGATGTTCGCCTCCGACAAGGCCCCCGGCAACCTCACCGATGAGCAGCGCGACTTCATCCTCGACACGCGCAACCCCGCGCCCGACCGCGAGGCGCTGGCGAAAATCCTCGACCGGAAATCCACGGTCGGCGTCGTCCGCCTCAAGCACGACTTCGGCAAGGAGAACAGCATCGGTTTCCTCGCCACGACCTACAACTTCGTTGACCACTACAACGACATCGCGGGTTTCGACACGCGCTACCGCCTCAACAAGACGACCGTCTTCACCGCGCAGGTGCTCGGCAGCGTCACGCACGAGCCTTTCTTCTTCGCCGACGAGGGCACGACCGGCGACCGCAAGAAGAACGGCGTGGCCTACGCCTACGACCTCAACATGAGCGGGCGCAACTGGGGCTACGAGTACGCGGGCGTGGGCCGCTCGCAATTCTTCCGCGCCGACGTGGGCTTTAACCGCCGCTTCAACACGAACAACCAGAACCTCTTCGTCCGCTACAACTCGACCGACAAGCCGAAGGCGCGCATCGTCAGCTTCCGCATCTACAACGACACGGACGGGAACTTCGACTGGGCCGGGCACAGCCAGCACCTGAACAACGAGACGCAGTTCCAAGTGAACATGCACAAGCAGAGCAACATCGGCGTCGGCTACGACCGGGGCTACGAGCGCGTCTTCGAGTCGGACTTCGGTACCTCGCGCGGGGGCTTCGTGCGCCTGAACGCGGCGAAAGCCGCCCTGCGCGGCCTCACAGCCCCGGCGTGCCTCACCTTCACGAACGACCCCGCGCTCGACCCCTCGGTGCGCGCGCAGCTCTCGCCGTGCACCTTCTTCGGCGCAGACCCCGAACGCTCCGCGCCGAACTGGGGCTGGTACTTCTTCGTCAATACGACGCCCTCGAAGAAGTACAGCGTCTCCGTCTTCAGCGACTGGGCGCACGGCTCGCTCGACTTCGACTTCGACACCGGCAACCCGCGCTTCCCGCGCGTCAGCCCCGCGGCACTTGAGTTCGGGCAGGGCGCGCCGCTCGACCCCGGCCCGGGCCGCGAGTGGAGGGCCGAGGTTGATTTAACCTACAAGCCGACGAACCCGCTCAACATCACGCTCAACTACAACAAGGATCGCCTGACGCGCGACGACACGGGCCTCACGCACTTCGACGACAACATCTTCTCCCTGCACGCCACCTACCAGTTCACGCGCTTCTGGTTCGCGCGCGCCCGCGCCGACTACACGACGCTCGGCGCGAACGTCCGCGCGCAACTCCTCCTCGGCTGGACGCCGAATCCGGGGACGAGCTTCTACGTCGGCTACAACGACGACATGAACCGCAACGGCGTCAACCCCTTCTCCGGCCAGATCGAGCCGGGCTTCCGACGCAACGGTCGCCTCTTCTTCATCAAGATGTCGTACCTCATCCGCCGCAGCTTCGGAAAATGAAAAGACCGTGAACCGTGAACCGTAAACCGTGGTGAGAGGAAAACGTTTCTGACTCGTCACGGTTCACGGTTTACGGTTCACGGCTTTTTGCTATAATCCTGCATCCGACATTCTTTCCATCGTCTCCGACCGAATAAGGAGTCTGCCCGATGAAGA
>Ga0209577_10006623_pt1 | contig 10700 bp, 9 predicted proteins | sample GraSoiAngelo_109_FD_185874 | JGI IMG/M metagenome (GOLD analysis project Ga0209577, IMG submission 185874) | Grasslands soil microbial communities from the Angelo Coastal Reserve, California, USA - 14_0903_12_20cm (SPAdes) (version 2) | ecosystem: Environmental > Terrestrial > Soil > Grasslands ... | reverse complement strand
TTTAGAATCGATCTGCGTCCAGTTGAGATACGGGCGATAGAGTGGATCACCCACCGCGACTCCCATCCAGGAGAGGACGCGCGAAGCCATGAAGACGCTTTCCGCGAAGGTGAAGCCGTGCAGCAGGCGATCATTCAGGATGTCGAGGTGCGCAGTTAGCTCAAGATACGGCTCATAAACGTTGCCTACCGTGGCGGCAGCGCCACGCGAGACCAGAGGACCGGCCCAACCCGAATTTTCGCCGCGTAACGTTGCCGCGCTGTAGGAATGAATGTGGGCAGCGACTGCGCCCGGCACGAACCTCCCCTGCTGATTGAACGGCCCGCCGACGGCACCAGTATACCATCCATAATAAAGAGCACAGTCCGTCATCGGATAGTTATCGGGAAAAGTGGCGGGAAGATCGTCGAACACTACTGGGACACCCTCCTTGTGCGATTGATCGACAATGGCGCGCATCCAAGCATCGCCGACCTTCTTGCCCCCGCTAGTTTCATGGGTGCCGTCCACGTATGCGCGTCCCCACAATCCGCCTTTTTCCGCCTCAATTGCGTCGGTAATCATTCGTCGCACGGTTGCGCTCTCCGGCGCGTCAAGGCGGGTTACCAGGAGAAGCGGCGCCATGGTATGCTCAGTAATTGGACGGAAGCTCTGGAAATAGCTGTTAGCGACCACGCCGGAGATTTGCTTAGTGAAAAAACCGAGCGTGCTCAATTCCGAATCAACCGATGCTTCATTGCGACTAAGGATCGGACCGCCCCCGGGCGTATCGCCGGGATAGGGCGTGGAAGTGGGCCGGATCTTGAGCGGCATACCGCGGATAAGAGCGATGAAATGGATCGCCAGCGTCTGCACCCGTTTGGCTCCATCGGGCGCTTCATGGACTTGCCACCATTGCCGCTCGTCGAAAATTTTCCGTAACGGGTCGGCGATGGTTGCATCGTACTGCTCCCGCGAGATTTCTTCCTCGGTCGGGCAAGCGAGCTCGACGAGGTGATCGGCGGCGATCCCGCGTTTTTCCGCGTAAGATTTCGCGAGTGGTTCTGCATCGGGAACGGCGGTGTTGAAAACGACGATTGTTTGTGCCGGTAAATTATCGGCAGCGAATGTTTTCTGGTGACTGCCCACGAGCATGAGCTGGAGCAGGAGAATAAAGATCTGCATCAGAAGCTGAGCTTCAATCCGTCGTAGGCCATGTGGGTATGCGGCGGCAGATTTTTCTCAAAAGATTGCGGCAGTTCGTGCGCGATATGAGTGAAGTACGTTTCTTTCGGCTGAACGCGCGCTGCCACCTCGACTGCCTGGGCCACGCTGAGATGAGTCGGATGCGGTTTCTCTCGCAGCGCATCGATGATCAAACATTCGACCCGGAAGATGTTTTGCGCGATATCATCCGGTACTGCGCTGCAATCGCTGAGATATGCAATCAGATTGCGCCCGGATCGGGAAAACAGGTAGCCATTCACCTCAGCCGGGCCGTGCGGCACTGGTAACGGGGTGATTTTGGTTTCACCTAAATAGAATGGGCCACTAACAAGGTGCGGCTCGGGTTTCAGATAGTACGGAAATGGGTTGGTCCCTTTAAATGCGAACATGAAAACGCGCTCGAGGTCGGCCATGGTTTTGGCGGAGGCATAGACCGGCATCGAACCGCGCTGCCAGGAAAATCGACGCAGATCATCGAAGCCCATGATGTGATCGGTGTGCGAATGAGTGAACACGACGGCGTCGACGCGGCGGATATTTTCGCGCAGGGCCTGGGTACGAAAATCCGCTCCGGTATCGACGATGAAAGCAGTCTCAAGCGTTTCGATGTAAACGGAAGAACGGAGGCGCTTATCACGCGGATCCGAGGAATGGCAGACCGCGCAATCGCATCCGATCATCGGAACGCCCTGCGACGTTCCCGTGCCAAGGAAAGTGAGGATGAGTTCGGAGTTGAGAGTTGCGCTTGAAGAGTTCAAGATTTTTCGGCGCGCGCACTTTCAACTCTGAGCCCTCAACACTCAACCGATGCTTCTTCAACTCTTACGAATTAAAAATCTCGCCCTGGTTGAGGATTTGGAATGGGAAATCGCGCCGGGCTTCACTGCCATTACCGGCGAAACCGGCGCCGGCAAATCTATCATCATTGGCGCGCTCCAGTTGTTGCTCGGCGAGCGCGCTGACAAATCGCTTTTTCGCACCGGAACGGAGACGTGTACGGTAGAAGCAATTTTTCAAGGCGATGATTGCGCAAAATGGAATGGGCGTCTCGAGGAATCGGGAATTGAGCCGTGCGAGGGCGATCTGATTTTAAAACGAAGTCTTTCGCTTTCTGGGACCAATCGTCAGTTCATCAACGGCTCGCCCACTACATTGGCGAATCTCAAAGACCTTGGTGACGATCTGGTTGATCTGCACGGGCCGCACGATCATCAATCGCTGCTTTCGCCCGATCGACAGCTAGATTTGCTGGATGCGTTCGCCGCGGCGAATGAGGAGCGGCAGAAATTCCTGAGAATTTTTCGCGGACTGCGGGAGCTGGAGACGGAACATGCGGCTCTCAATACCGCGGAAACCGCACGTGAGCAGGAGATCGACTTGCTTCGGCATCAGGTAAACGAGATCAACTCTGCAAATTTGTCGGCCGAAGAAGAAGCACAAATAGAGTCACGCTATCGGCTTGCCAGCAACAGCCGGCGATTGATCGAGCTTGCATCCGCCGTGGCCATGAAGTTGTCGGAAGCCGATGATGCGATCCTGGCGCAGCTCGGTGAAACGCAAAAGTTGTTGCACGAATTGGAAAAACTGGATCCAGCAATGGTAACACCGGCAAATGCGCATGAAGGCGCAGTTGTTGAGTTATCTGAGATTGCACGCGATCTAAGCCGTTACGCCGAGAATCTCGATCTCGATCCGGAACAGCTCGTCGCGCTGGAACAGCGGGTCTCACTGTTCGAGTCGCTGAAAAGAAAGTATGGAGGAACGATCGCTGACGTCATTGCTTTCGGCGAACGCGCGGACGAGCGAATACGTAAAATCGAAGGGCGCGATGAAGAGCTACAGCGCCTGGCTAACGAGATCGCGACGCATACGGTTGAACTGCGACGAACGGGAGATACACTCAGGAAATTACGCGCAAAAGCGGCGCCTAAGCTTTCGGAAATGGTTCGTCGCAATTTGCGCGATCTGGGTTTCAAGCAATCGCAATTCGAGACGAGGCTAGGTGAAATGCAAAACCCGCGTCCAGCCGGCTTTGACACAGTTGAACTCTTGTTTTCGCCTAACCCGGGTGAGCCATTGAAGCCGATGCGAGCAATTGCATCGAGCGGTGAAATTTCACGGCTGATGCTGGCGATAAAATCCGCCCTGGCTGCGCAGGACAAAGTGCCGTTGCTCGTATTCGACGAGATCGACGCGAACGTCGGCGGCGAAATTGCCCACGCTGTTGGGGCGCGCATGCGTGACCTGGCAAAGCGGCATCAAGTGCTTTGTATCACGCATTTGCCGCCGGTGGCGGCGGCGGCGACGTCGCAGTTCGTGGTCACAAAAGAGGTCAGAACCGGTCGCACCTTCACCCAGCTCCGCGAGGTGACTGGCAAAGCCCGGCGCGAGGAGATCGCCCGTATGCTTGGCGGCAAGAGCGAAGAGGCGATGAAACTGGCGGCGACGATGCTGGAGCCGCGGTAACCATCATCCCGAGCGCCCAGTCGAGCAATCCCGTTGCGCATTTTTCCCTAGCCAGCCGCCCACTAGTTTCTCTATCGTCACGGATCGAAATGATTCAGCGGGATTATCTCATCATCGGCGCAGGTATCGGCGGAGCATCGGCGTGCGAAGCCATTCGGAAACATGACAAGCGTGGCAGCGTGACCCTGGTCGGGTCCGAAGCGTACGCACCTTACAAGCGATGGCTGCTTTCAAAAAGTTTCCTACGCGAAAAGACAGTCGTCCCCAAAAAGTACAGCGAAGTGGATGAACGCTGGTATGCCGCGCACAAAATCGATGCCCGCTTCAACACCGCCGTCACGCAGCTTAACATCGATCGACGAGTGGCCGTGCTGGGTAATGGCGAAAGCATCGAATTCAACAAAGCCTGTCTGGCGATGGGCAGCCGTCCCGGCCGCCCGCCAGTAGCTGGTGTCGGCTTGGGCAATGTTATTTATCTCCGTACCATGCGCGACGCACTGGCTCTTCGCGAAATGGCAGAGCACGAAAAGACTGTGATGGTGGTGGGCGGCGGATTGCTCGCATGCGAGGTGGCGGCGAGCCTGCGGCAAATGAAAATGAAAGTAAGCCTGATGCATCGGCATTCCGCGCTTTTGAACCGTTATCTGGATCCGGATACAGCGGAATGGGTGACAGGCTATTTCGCGAAAAATGGGGTGACACTGCTTTTGGGTGAGAGTTTGAATGGGTTCGAAGGCAAAACTGTTTTGCGAAATATCCAGACCAAGAGCGGCAACCGGGTGCCAGCGGGATTAGCGGTGGTGGCATGCGGCGCGGAGCCGAGTCTGGATTTGGTGCGCAACACCCCGCTGGCGGGCCCGCACGGTTCGCCGGTTAATGATTACCTGGAGACGGAAGAGAAAGGAATCTATGCCATCGGCGATCTGGCGTTTTATCCGGACCGTCTGACGGGCGGAATGCGACGCCAGACGCATTGGGAAAACTCGCGCGAACAAGGTTTGGTCGCGGGCGCGAACATGACCGGCAAAAAACGCATCCGCTACGAGCAGCTGCCGTATTTCTGGAGTGAAATGTTCGATTTGCGACTCGATTTTGTGGGTGATTTCACGGTGCAACCGACGCGGGTGGACCTTACAGGCACCCACGCGAAGAAGAAATTTACCGCGCGCTACTATCAAGGTGACAGATTGCGAGGTATTTTGGTCTCGTCGGGAACAGAGAAACAAGTTGACTCGGCGAAAAACGAACTGCGCCGAGCGCTGGGCAAATAAATTGCTAGTAATTATAAACAGGGCTCGGGTTCGGCACGCGGTCTCGAAAAGTTCGAGAAAACCGCGGTCCCCTCGAAAGGGCATAGGCATGAAGCGGGCTGATTTTACAAAAGGACCGCTCCATGCTGACAATTGGTTCGTTCGCTTTGGCTTGCGTTACTATTTTTGGTTGCGTTTTGTGGGCATGTGCGAAAGACACTGACCAGATAGACGGTTATGCTGCATCAGGACGACCTGAAGTGGATCGCGAAGACATCCACTGAGCTTAATACCGTTTTGCAGCAGATCGCCCGTTACGCCGAGCTGGCGAAACGGCACAAGGGTGATCACGACTATATTGAACAGCTCCATCAGCAGGTAGAAATAGCGAGCCGGTCGGCCCAGGCTTTGTTCGACCGCGTAACCTCAAAGATTCTCGGGAACACGTCAGGTAAAACGTTGCCGCCAAGTGAGACTAGTGCATCGGCACCGGTTGCGGTCGGTGATGCTCCTGAGGTAATCGGCCCGAGTACATCGGTCCCATCGCAAATTGCGATCCTGAACCCAGAGGGCGGGCGCGAATTAATTCTCATCATTGACGACGAACCGGAAATAGCGGAGTTCGCCTCCACCATTCTGGCAGAAGAAGATTACAAAGTGATCGTCGCCCGGGACGGTTTTGAAGCGCTAAAAATCTTTCAGCAAATTCACGATCAGATTGGGCTGATCATCCTGGATTTCTTCTTGCCGGTAATGGACGGGGACGCTGTTTTCGAGGAACTGAAGGCTATCAATCCGAGCGTGAACGTGGTTTTGAGCAGCGGATTCGCGGAGCAAAACAAAATCGGGGCGATGCTGGCGCAGGGGCTCCGTGGGTTCATTCCCAAGCCCTACACCCGGGAAAAGCTGCTCGAACAGGTGCGGTCGGCGATCGAGGCGTCCCAACGGCCCATTCGGTAGCCGTTAACGAATGCCCCGACATCTGTCGCTTAGCGATCTATTGTTGCGAGTTGCGCTCCTGTTTTTGGCGACAGAATCTGTAGGGCAGGCAGCTCCAACCTCACGGGTCAAACAGGTTTGCGTTCTCCAGAATTGCCATACGTCTTGTACGTTTCCGGCGACAGGTTTCAATACAAACTACCAGCTTTACCTCGGGAGCACATGGCTCCAAACGTTCCACTTCGGGTTTAGAATTGAGCCGGACGGGCCGGTTTTTGCCGTGCAATCGCCACGCGCGAGCAGTCATTATCGCGGTCAACCGCCAGGCCATCCGCTTTCGCCGGAGCCATAATGGTCTCAAGCCAGAAGCCAGACTCCTGCGTGACCATAGCCTTTGATTGTAGCCACGGCGCTCTGTCGCCGCGGCGAAAACGGGGGGCCCCGACGAAGCGGGGCGGCGACTACAAGCCGGGGGGAAACGCGGGATAATGGCATCAATTTAGCTGTTCAAGCCCCGGAACGGCATGGCTCGCATAGACGCTTTCTTTAAATTGATGGCGGAACAAAAGGCGTCCGACCTTCATCTTTCGACCAATAATCCGCCGATGCTGCGCATCAATGGGGACCTCGTGCGGGTCGATTATCCCGCACTCAAAGACGAGGAGCTCAAAACCATGGTCTACGAGATCGCCCCGGAAGCAAAGATCAAACATTTCGAAGAAACTCTCGATGTGGACTTTGGCTATGAAGTCCCTGGTGTTGCTCGCTATCGTGCCAACTTTTTCCAGCAGAAATACGGAATCTCGGCCGTGTTTCGTCTCATCCCGTCGAAGGTGCTGACGGTCGACGATCTGGGACTACCGCCGGTCCTGAAAAAATTTCCACTATTAAAGAAAGGCCTTATCCTGGTGACCGGCCCGACTGGCTCCGGTAAGTCCACCACGCTGGCTGCCATGATGGATTACGCCAACCTTCAGCGCCACGATCACATCATCACGGTGGAGGATCCGATCGAATTTGTGCATCGCAGCCAGAATTGCCTGGTGCAACATCGCGAGGTTGGCGTTCATACTCGTTCCTTTGCCAACGCCCTCCGCGGCGCGCTCCGTGAAGATCCCGACATCTTGCTGGTTGGTGAAATGCGCGACCTGGAAACCATCGAGCTGGCCCTGACCGCAGCCGCCACGGGTCACCTCGTTTTTGGAACGCTTCATACCTCCAGCGCTTCCAAAGCCGTCGATCGTGTCATCGACGTTTTCCCGACAAATCAGCAGAACCAAATTCGCGCTACGCTGGCGGAATCGCTCAAGGGGGTCATCGCACAAAATCTTTTCAAGCGAATCGACAAACCAGGGCGCGTTGCCGCCTTGGAAATTCTGGTGGTCGACATGGCGATCGCAAACCTCGTGCGCGAAGCGAAAACGCACCAAATCCCCGGCATGATTCAGGTCGGCAAAAAGAAGGGTAATCAGCCGTTAGACGATGCGATTATCGATCACCTTCGCCATGCCCGCATTTCGCCGGAGGAGGCGTACGACAAAGCCATCGATAAGAAAAAATTCCGGCAGTTCCTCAAAAATCCGCCCGACGATTGGACAGACGAATAAGCGATGCGACTGCCAGACCTCGACAAAATTCTTTCGGCGATGCTGCACACGCATCCCGGGATTTCAGACCTGAACTTCTCGGTCGACCATCCGCTGCAAGTCGAAAGCTTTGGTGAGCTGAAACCTGCCCTGACCGATCCTCCCATAGATCTCCTCACTCCTTATCAGACCGAGCAAATTGCACTGGCGCTGATGCAGGGTGATCGGCGGTTAATGTATGATTATCTTAACGGCGGGTCGTGCGACCTCAGCTATGCCTTGGCGGATGAAGCGCGCTTCCGTGTTAATATTTTCAGGCAACGCGGAAATTTTGCGATCGTTCTGCGCCGCCTTGAAGCCAGTGTTCCAACGTTGGAGACACTTCAGCTCCCCGGCATTTTCCGAGAGATTGCCAAGGAAAAAACCGGGTTGGTTCTCGTAACCGGTGCTACTGGCAGCGGTAAGACCACTACCCTGGCCGCGATTCTCAACGAAATTAACGATACGCAGGCGGTGCACATTGTCACCCTGGAAGATCCGATTGAGTTCGTGCATCCATGTCGCAAGGCCACTTTTAACCAGCGCGAGCTCGGACCGGATTTTAACAATTATCCCAATGGCTTGCGAGCGGCACTGCGACAGGCACCGAAAGTTATTCTCGTCGGCGAAATGCGCGACCGCGCTACCGTCGAAATCGCGTTGATGGCCGCAGAGACTGGCCACCTCGTTCTGAGCACGCTGCACACGATCGACGCTGGCCAGTCGATCAGTCGTATTCTCGGCTTTTTCACGCTTGGTGAAGAGGAACAACTGCGCGTTCGGCTTGCCGACGTCCTCCGTTATGTCGTTAGCCAGCGCCTCGCGCCCAAGGCCGGAGGTGGTCGCCACTTACTCACCGAAATTATGGGGAACAATTTGCGAACCAAGGAAGCAGTCGCACTTGGCGAAGGCGAACACCGCAACTTCTACGAAATTATTGAGGCAAGCACACAGTACGGCTGGATGACTTTCGACCACTCGATTCTGAACGCCTATCAAAACGATTTGATCACTGAAGAAACTGCGCGTCTCTACGCCACCCGCAAAGGTAGTGTTACCCGCGGGATCGACCTCATCCAAAAGGCGCGCGGCGTCGACAGGGACCTCGAGTCTGGTTTGCGCATGGATACCCCGACAAACGCTTTCCGCTAAGTTATGGACCTCGAACCCAATTCAATGGCATTCGAGGGTAGCGAAAACACCGCGCTCGTCTGTGTTGACCACGAGCAATACCAGAAGCTCATTACGCCACAATTGGTTGAGCTGAAGTACAAGGTGCACGTGGGACTTTACGAAGACGACGTACTTCTGAAGCTCCGTACTTATTCTTATGAAGTGATTGTTGTGTATGAAAACTTCAAAGGCACGACGCTCGACACCAATCCAATTCTTCAAAGACTAATAGGTGAACCGCCCGCGCAACGCCGCGAGCAGTTTGTGGTCCTGCTCAGCCATCGTTACGCTACCAATGATTCTCTCTCTGCCTTTGTTCACAGCGTCGATCGAATCGTAAACATCGCCGACCTGGCAAATTTCAAACACGTGCTCCGTCGCGGTATCACCGAACACCGGCAGATATATCATTTTTTTCAAGCCACGCTGAAGACTCTGCAGCCGATGTAGTCGGAGTCGGAGCGACAAGCTTCCGCTCGTCCCGGACGCGCAGAAGCGCGTCCCTTCATTATCCGTTAGTCACAAGCACGAAGCCACCTCTTCCGCACGATCTATCTCTAGTACTCTGGTGGCGAATAGGTATTAAACGTCACCACATCCGCCGAACTACGATTGGTGAATTTGTGCCGCGTTCCCGCGGGAATTATAATCACGTCGCCTTCGTGTAATGTTACGGTCTCATTCACGATCTCACCTTCCACTTCTCCTTTTAGTACCAGCAAGACTTGATCGCTATTCTTGTGACCTTCCGGTTCGCTCCCAGATGATTTGCCAGGTTTTAATATCATCATCGCCGTCTGCGTCCGCTTGCTCGTTTGCAGCACTTCAAACCAGTCAGTGGCATCGCGAATGTTCTTCACGTCCATAATTATTCCGCCGGCTCGAATCCGCCTCGCGGGGTGATTCCCTGCGCCAACTCCACGCGAAAGGTCTGCTTCATCTTTTTTGGTCCAAAAGAAAGTTCGGCGGTGTAATCCCCGCTCGACATTAATTTTTTTGGATCATCCCCACCGTACTTCGTCAGGACGTCTTCGGTTGGCCGCAAATCCCAATTTAACCGGGTGAATCCGGCAACTCCGGGCGACTTCAAGTTCGCCACCGGCGCGCCTGCCGCGTTCGTGATCGCGATTTTGATTTCATCGCCGGTAAACTCTTTCACCCACACGGTAAAAAGAGCGCCTTCGGCCGGATTGGCCCCGCGATAAACACCTTTCCCATTCCATTCCGAAAATCCCGATGGCGAATAGGCGCCGTTAGCGGGTCGGATACTGAACAAATGCGCCGGTTTGCTCGCGATTTCCGGTGTCAGCTCACGGAATGGCCGCGAGTCATCCAACACATAAATGCTACGGCCATGTGTTGCGATTACCAGATCGGATGTGCGCGGATGAATTTGCAGATCATCGACTCGCACCGGCGGCATATCGCCGACCCGCACCCAATGCGTTCCCTGATCAAATGATGCGAACAACCCGAAATGGGTTCCGGCATACAATAGCTTCGGGTTCACCGGATCTTCACCGACTGTTTCGACGGGATCGTTTGCGGGCAGATCGCCGGAAATATTTGTCCATGTCTTTCCGCCATCGGATGTGCGCGCGATCATCGGACGATCGTCACCCAGCCGGTACGCGCTCGCGGCCACGTAAGCGACGCTCGCATCCCGCGCGCCGGGCTCGATTCGAACAATCCACTGACCACGCAACGGCTCCGGCAAGTTCGTTGTCAGCTCCATCCAATTGCCGCCATCGTCTTGCGTGACCCAGAGCCGGCCGTCATCGGTTCCGGCCCACAAAGTTCCCGCGCGCACTGGCGATTCCGCCAATGAATAAACCACTCCATAGACTTCCGCGCCGCTCCCGACCACTCGTGTCTTGTCCGGCTCATTACGCGACAAATCGGGACTGATGATAGTGTAATGCTCTGCCCGATCGGTGAACCGAAACACATGGTTGCCACCGAAGTAAAGCACGCCCGGTTTGTACCGGCTTATGATCAGTGGCGAGTTCCAGTGAAAACGCAGTGGTTCACGTCCTTCCGA
>Ga0209577_10006621_pt1 | contig 10702 bp, 9 predicted proteins | sample GraSoiAngelo_109_FD_185874 | JGI IMG/M metagenome (GOLD analysis project Ga0209577, IMG submission 185874) | Grasslands soil microbial communities from the Angelo Coastal Reserve, California, USA - 14_0903_12_20cm (SPAdes) (version 2) | ecosystem: Environmental > Terrestrial > Soil > Grasslands ... | reverse complement strand
TTACGCACGGCAGCCGTTTCGATGGCTTCCCATTGACCATCGCGAAACGATTTGTCCGCACCAAGCATTTGGCGTAGTAGGGATTCGGCTTCTGCTCGGTTCATGTAAGGTCTTCCGTAATGAAGAGAGTTTGGGGACTCGTCGTACCACGAAATTCTCAAGGTGTCGAGGAAAAAGTATGATAGGAGAGAATAGTTAATTCCATCTCCCTTGGGAGGGAGCCTGGGCTTTGCACATGTAATAGCTAGGAAACTCCGTAGGAGTTCAATGTCTATAGATTCTAAACGTCACGAGGTATCTCAGAACTTCTTTAGGAGTTCAATCAGGCCGTGGCTCAAAAATGCTTCGCCGTATTGCACTCCTAAAGGAGTGCAGGGACCAAGTCTCATGGATCCCGCTATAAACATTCAACCACTACGTGGTTTTTGTAAAGCCCTCACCCTACCCCTCCCAAAGTGAGAGTACTAAACAAAAGCGCGCGCCGATTTCGCGGCGCGCGCTTTTTCTTTTAACTGAATTTGAAACTATTCCCGAACGCTGCGACGGCGGTCCGTAGCTTCGGTCAACCGCACCGGCACGGTCAGGTGCCGTCCGTTGCGGACAACTTCAACGTTCACGGTGTCGCCCACCTGGTGTTTGTCGAGAATGCGAAAGAGATCGTCGTTATTCTTAACCTTCTCGCCCTCGATGCCCACGATGATGTCACCAAATTCAATATCACCGTCTTCCGTTTGTACGGTGCCGCGCAAACCGGCATTAGCGGCGCCGCCAGCGGGCTGCACTTGCAGAATCAGCACGCCATCGGAGACCGGCATGCGAACCTGATTTGCCAGCGGCGCGACATCGCGAGGGATAATGCCAAGCTTGGGCCGGCGTACTTCGCCACTGCGAATCAGTTGAGGAATGATGCGTTTAGCGATGCTTACCGGAATTGCGAATCCGACTCCAGCAGACGCGCCAGACGGTGAAAGGATTTGCGAGTTGATTCCGATCATTCGACCGTGAGAATCCAGTAGCGGACCGCCGGAATTTCCAGGATTGATCGAGGCGTCCGTTTGGATTGCGCCTTCGATCTGACGATTATTTTGCGCCCGAATCGGCCGTTCCAGGCCGCTGATTACGCCCGTCGTCAAAGTGCGATCCAGGCCAAATGGATTTCCGATCGCCAGAACCTTCTGGCCTACATTAAGTCTGTCTGAGTCGCCCATCGGAACAATCGTAAGCGCTTCCTTGGGCGCTTCTGCCAGACGAATAACTGCCAAATCAGTATCAGCATCGACCCCGACTACTCGGGCAGCATATTTCTTCTCGCCGCCGAGACTCACACTGAGTTTCTGCACGTTCTCGAGACAATGAGCGTTAGTGACAATGTCGCCTTGTTCATCAATGATCGAGCCCGAGCAGGTGCCTTCCTGAGGCTCAACCATCAGCCCGAAGAATCCCCGCACCATTGCTGTGGCACTGATATTAACGACACCGGGCGAAATCGATTTATAAATCTCGATGTTATTCTGTTCATCTGTGGCCATCGACGGGTCCGTGATGTTCGACGGCGCAGTGGTCGAGAACGCCGAACTCAGAGGTTGCAGGCGTCCCCACAGTTGTTGCACTGCCATGACGCTGCCCACGGCAAATAGCGCAGAAGCCAGGGCAATAACCAGAATCTGGCGTCCGGTAATTTTGTACATGAAGCTTTCGTTCTCCTTTAAATACTTAACTTCGTTGAATCGCGTTGCTTAAGATGCGCCAGCCTTAGTTTACGGTTGCGTAACCGCCAATTGCAAAACGCACGAACCGTGACATAGGTTCCCGGAAACTGGGGAAGATGGGCAGAAATCCTACTGCCAGGGAGGGTGCAGAAAAAGTGGGTCGGACAGATTCTCAGGAGAACAAGGTAAGCAAAGCGTAGGGCAGGTTAGTCACGTAATTAACCGCGGCCAATGGCTGCGACCACCCGAGCGCCGACATTCCCGTGACTGCATGCACCAACATCAAGGCCGCATAAATCGTGAGCACCAGGCGCATGCCGCGGCGCGCGAGCGGTAGATGCGAGCAACGATAGAGGGTATAGGCGGCAAAAGCACCGACCAATAATTTCACCAGCATGAATGGAGCATCGCCGACTTTTAGCAACTGTCCCATCAGGCCATTGCCTTCAGTCGCGATATTTGAATGAACCCAGAGAAGCGTGAGTTGCGCATCGAGCCAATTCAGCCCAAAGAGAAGAAGGCTTTTTGCCAGGGCGCCCATGTTTTAGGAGTAGTGCTCTCCTTTCGTCAAAAAATATCGAACGTCCGTCAAAAAATGTCGAACGTCGGCCTTTCCGAACTGCGAAACCTCCGAACCGTTTAGCTCGGAGGTTCCGCCGTCCGTACGGGAAGAAACGAGTCTCGCTTCGTGCTACCCGAAGTAAAGTTTCAATGGCGATTGTCTTCCGAACATGTGACCCAAGTTGTTAACTTGACGCCTACGCGTTCGGAAATTACCAATTCGCGCCGCAGTTTTTCCGATTCGATGTAAAGCGTAATATAAGATCGCGTAGTAAGCAAGGAACCCGATGACGATCTCCATTGCCAATGCAACGACCTTAGGCGCTCAACTTTTGGACGCCGCGGGTGTTCGTGAACCGCGCATGGAAGCTGGTTCGCTGCTGGCTCACGTGCTGGGTCGCGATCGCACATTCATCATCGCGCACGCGGAGGATACGCTAACCGATGAACAGATGGGGTCGTTTCGAGGATTCGTCGGACAGCGAGCGCAGGGCGAGCCTTTGCAGTACATCACCGGGCGTCAGGAATTTTTCAAACTCGAGTTTGAAGTTACGCCTGCCGTACTGATTCCGCGACCGGAAACCGAAGTCATCGTTGAGACAGCCCGGGACCTATTACGAGACGAGGCGCAGCCATTCGTCGCCGATATCGGCGCCGGTTCCGGCTGCATCGCGATTTCATTGCTTAACGAATTGCCGGAAGCGCGCGCCCTCGCAGCCGACATCTCACCGGCAGCGCTGCGAGTTGCACGACGGAATGCCGAGCGTCACGGCGTCGTCGATCGGCTGAGTTTGCTGGAGTCAGATTGTTTTTCGGCGCTGGAGCCGGCCGGTCAATTCCGCTTGATCGCTTCCAACCCACCATACGTTTCAGATAACGAACGCAACGCGATGCAGCGCGAAGTACTTTACGAACCGGCCGCAGCGCTCTTTGCTGGTCCGGACGGTTTGGCAGTTATTCGGCGGTTGCTGCGCGATGCGCCTCTATTTTTGCAACGAAATGGCTATCTGCTTTTTGAGATTGGATTCGGGCAGCACGAAGCGGTGAAGAATTTGATCGATCGAGATGTTTGGAAGCTACTTGAAATCCGCGAGGACCTCCAGCACATACCCCGCACCGTAGTATTACAGAACCGCGAGCGGTAGCGACCGGTTCGCGTAGAAGCCGCAACCAGCCGCCACTTTTCTGCATTATCTTTGAGGCGCGGTTAGCTGCCGCACCCATGGCGATGGTATCCTTGGCCATCCCCGGATCGGATCAAGAATGCTAGCTCAGTTCAAACATTTACGCCGTGTTGTCATTACTGGCATGGGTTGTGTCACGCCGATCGGAATTGGGCGGGAAGCGTTTTGGTCGGCATTGCAACGCGGCGAAAGCGGCGTGCGGCGGATCGAGTCGTTCGACGTTTCAAATTCGCCGGTGAAGATCGCAGCGCAGGTTCAAGATTTCGATTGGGCAGCGCAGCTCAGCGCGAAGGATCGCAAACATGTGCCGCGTACCGTGCCTTTGGCATTGGCAGCGGCGCGAGAAGCATTTGCCGACGCAGGAATCTCGCCACCAGAGCTTTCACCGGAAGAACGACAACAAATTGGTGTTCAGTTAGGAACCGGAGGCGGGGGACTGCCCTTCGTCGAAGATCATTATGCGATTTGGTACAACGGAGGCTCGCATTCAAAAGCGAGCGTGTACATCATTCCCGCAGCGACGCATGGCACTCTTTCAAGTGAGCTGTCGATGGCGTTTGGGCTTCGCGGTTTATCGCATGTGATCTCGACTGGATGCACGAGCTCAACTGACGCGATCGCATACGGGGCGCAGCACATTATCCTCGGCCGTCAGGATGTGATGATCGCCGGAGGCGTCGATGCTCCACTGGCGCCGGGGATTCTGGCCGGCTTTAATTTGCTTACCGTCCTGACGACTGAATGGAATGACGAGCCAGAGCGTGCGTCGCGCCCATTCACGCGCAATCGTTCGGGGATGGTGCTTGGCGAAGGCTCGTGGATTTATGTGCTCGAAGAATTCGAACGCGCGAAGCAGCGCGGCGCCAAAATATATGCGGAGATCGTCGGCTATGGATCGACCTGCGACGCTTATCATCGCGTGCGCCTACAAGAAGGCGGCGACGAACCGGCGCGCGCAATGACTCTGGCGATGAACGACGCGGGCATCGATCCAAGCGAAATCGATTACGTGAATCTGCACGGCACTTCGACTGTTCTCAACGACCGCATCGAAACGAATGCGCTAAAGATCGCGCTCAACTGCAATTCTCACCGCGTGCCGATGTCTGCAACCAAATCACAAGTCGGTCATCCGCAGGGTGCAAGTGGAGCGGCAGGTTTGGCCGCCGCTTTGTGCGCAATGCAGACGGGAGTAATTCCTCCAACGATCAATCTCGACGAGCCCGACCCCGATTGCGATCTCGATTACGTTCCCATCGAAGCCCGTAACGCGACGGTGCGCACGGCATTGTGCAACTGCATCGGTTTTGGATCGAAGAACAGCGCGTTGGTGATCAGGAGAGTCTAATCTTCGTCTTTACCGAGCTAGCGATTCTAGCCGAGCGACGTCAGCTTTGTCCTGAGGTCTGCCTACCGCCTTCTTGTTTTGAATTAAATGGATACGTCCGATGACGGGGATTTGAAGGTTTTCCAGCGATATGACGATTCGGTCGGCGCTTGCTTCAGCAAAATCGACTGCCGTGATTTGCGTAAGAATATCGATTCGTCTTGGCGTCACGCCGATCTGAATCACTGTCCCGCTTTTGGTTAAATCTTCTTTGGTGAGATCTGAGAGCGGGACTCCAAACTTAATTAGCGCTCGCCAAACTCGCTCCGCGTTGTCGTTGGAATTGTTAATCCATAGATCGATGTCGCCAGTCGCTCGCGGCAGGCCATGCGCCGCGACGGCATAGGCGCCAACGAGCATGAAATCAACTTGCTCTTCGCAAAACGCGGACAATATGTCGCGGAAGTCTGGATTCAGCAATCGGCTCTCCCTTGAAGGCCCAAGCATCCAAAGCGAGTTGCCACATCATCTTCAGCCGCTGCGCCGGCGTCGCCAATCGAACATATTCGTCGTAGTCTTGCTCCTGAAGCTTGGAGATCCTTACCTTTCGAGTGTTGACTGGCATCATACGAATGTCATTATACCATCGGAAACAACGAAACCATGTGCGCGCATATGCGCCTTGAAGTATGCTGGAAAAGTTTCGCCAACGCAGTTATGAACTTGAGAACATCGATAAGGGCACCTGCACGCCCGAAGAGTACGAAGGCTGTTTGGTAGAGCTGCGACGCGTAAATGAATGGCTCGGCGACGTGAGCGCGCTGCGTGATTCACTGCTGAAAGAGATTGCCCACGCAGAATTGAAATCATTTTCAGTTCTCGACGTGGGCGCCGGATCGGGTGAGTTGCTGCGGGTTGCGGCGAAGTGGGCGCGGGAAACGGATCGCAAAGCATCAATGGTCGGTCTGGAGTTGAATACTCGATCCGCGAAGTCCATTATCGAGGAGTCTCGTGAGTTTCCTGAAATCTCTTCAGTGCAGGCAGATGGCTTCGCGATTCCTTTTTCACATGATGCGTTTGATTATGTGATTCAGTCACTGACGCTGCACCACTTTGACGATGAAGGTGCGGTTAGAATTCTGCGCGAAATGAATCGAGTGGCCAAACGTGGCCTCTTCGTAATCGATCTGCATCGGAACGCGATCGCATATTTTCTCTATACGACGGTGGGTCATCTGTTTTTGCACAATAGGCTGATACGTGAAGACGGCGCGCTGTCGATTCTGCGAAGCTTCAAGCCCGCAGAGCTGGAAGAGATTGGCCGGAAGGCAGGTCTTGAAAGGGTCAAAGTCGAAAAGCATTTTCCCTCGCGTCTGGTTCTGAGCGCCACGGGAACTTAACGACGTTTAAGAGCGGGCTACCGCCCTTGGTCGGGCCGTAGCGCGACCCTAAACCTAATTCAATTGGGGGTTTACGGCCACTTGACTAGTTCGTTCGACTACGACGTAATTATCGCGGGCGGGGGGCCCGCCGGCGCGAGCGCCGCGATTCACCTCTCGACACGCGGCGCGCGTGTGTTGTTGGCAGAGCAAAAGAAATTTCCGCGCGCGAAGCTTTGCGGTGAATTCATCTCGCCGGAATGCGCGCTTCACTTTGAAAGACTCGGGGTCGCCGATCAAATCCTTTCCGCGCGGCCGGCCCGCTTGACCGAAACAGTTTTTTATTCGCGCCGCGGCAAGAGCGTCGGTGTGCCCAGCGCATGGTTTGGACCGAGCGGCATCGCGTTGGGTCTGAGTCGCGCTGAGATGGATGAACGTCTGTTGCGTCGTGCAAGCGAAGCCGGTGCGCATGTCCGCGAAGATACGCAAGTCACCAATTTATTATTCGATGACGCAGCCGTCAATGGGGTCGTCGTGAAGCAAGGCGGCCGCGAATCCCGCTATCACGCGCCCGTAACGCTCGACGCAACGGGACGTACTCGAGCGCTGGCGCGGCGTGTAGAACGTAACGAAACGAAACTTCATCGCGCGCCACTTGTCGCCTTCAAAGCGCATCTTGCTGACACGAGCGTCGCGGCCGGCGCCTGCGAGATCTATTTTTATCGCGGCGGTTACGGCGGATTGAGCAGCATCGAAAACGGCCTAAGCAATCTGTGCTTCATCGCTTCGGCGCGAGATGTGCGCGCATGTGGCGCCGACGCCGAACGAGTAATGCGCGAAGTCGTTTGCCAAAACCAGCGCGCCGCCGAAACGTTGCGAAATGCGAAGGCCCGAAGTCCGTGGCTGGCGGTCACCCTCGAGAAATTCGGCCGGCATAAACTGTCGCCGGCAAAGGGATTGCTCACGATCGGAGATGCTGCTTCATTCATTGACCCATTCACCGGCAGCGGAATGCTGATGGCTTTGGAGAGCGGCGAGTTGGCGGCGAACGCCATTTCCGACCATTTGAGCCAATCGGCAAGCAAAGACATCGATGAACTCAGCGCAAACTACAAGGCTGCTTATGAACAGAGTTTTGATTCGCGTCTCAGAGTCTGCTCGCTAATGCGGCGGGCTGCTTTCACTCCCGGGATCGCGGCGATCGCGATTAGTATGTTTGGCCTGAGCTACCATGTTCGTCACTTCATTGCCCGCGGGACCAGACGCCCGTCCAAAGCTAATGTTTCTTCATTGCACCCGTGATTTGCTGCTGAACGAGAACGAAGAGCTACGCGATGGAAAAAGCGAGTCGGAAGCAGCGGCGTAAAACTAGTCAACCCGGATAGGCCGGCAATCGAGTTGATGAACTTCTGGCTTGGCAAAGTTGAGTCAAACACGCTGGTAATTGAAAGATAATGTAGAACCGCCATCGAACACATCGCTGGGATTGGGACGGGCACTCGTCCCCTCAAGAAATCCTTGCCAAGCGGCGACTTTTCCTGTAAAAACGGCGTGCGTTTGAATCTCGCATATCGCAGGATTCCGTTTTGATTGATTAGGCTGGCAACGATGAAAGCCGGCACCCGGCAGCATTCATGTCTTCCCAAATTCACCGCGCGCGGGTCGCGCCGGAGATTCGAAAACGTTCAGAATTTCCAAAGCTAATTCCGAGAGGAGATACGACGATGGTGTTTTCGCCCAACCAGTGGCTCAAGATGTCCGCACGCATTCTGTTAATTGGCTTAGCGATATTCACGTTTGTCAGCGCAGCGATGTCGCAGGCCCAGTCAAGCGCGGCTGATTTGCAGGGTGTCGTGCATGACCCAAACGGTGCGGTAGTAACCAAGGCGACTGTCACGACGCGAAATACGGCGACTAATGTCTCGCGCGAGGCGACCACAAATGACGATGGCTTTTACAAGATCGTCAATCTCACGCCGGGGGAATACGAAATCACGGTTAGCGTCAGCGGTTACAAGACGGCTGTGATTCAAGCAGTTCATCTCACTGTGGGCCAAACCGCGAATCAGGATATCTCTTTGGAAGTAGGTGACGTCACCGCCAGAGTGACGGTGACTACTGCCGCGCCGAACGTCGTCGAAACTACGAACACCGCAGTGTCGTCAACGATCGATCGACAGCGAATCGAGAATCTCCCGATCAACGAACGGAACTATCTTTCGTTCGCCTTGACTTCATCGATGGTCGGTCGCGACAACGGCAGACCGATCGGACCGGCGCCCACGTCAGGCTTGAATTTCGGCGGCCAGCGAGGTCGTTCCAATTTGATTCAGGTTGATGGCGCCGACTACACGGATAATTCCGTAAACGCGGCGCGCTCCACGGTCAGCCAGGAAGCGGTGCAGGAGTTTCAGGTGGTCACTAACTCATTTGCGCCTGAATTCGGACGCTCATCGGGCGGAGTCGTGAATGTAGTGACCAAGAGCGGCACCAATGATTGGCGCGGCAACCTCTTCGGCTTTCTGCGTCACAAGAGTTTTCAGGCGCGCAATCCATTCGCGCCTATCACCAAGCCACCCTTTACGCGCGCGCAGTATGGCGGCACGCTCGGTGGGCCATTGGTTAAGGATCGCACGTTTATCTTCGTTTCTTTTGAACAACGTCAGCGCCATGAGTCGGGTTTTTTCACGAGCAACGTAGCTCAGGGCTTGACTGGGTCGGTGACACTCCCACCACTCGCCGCCGGTTTTCCGATTCAGACTCTTAGAAATGTCACACCAGCGCAGGCAGCCTACATTAATGGTTTGCTGGTTAATGCTGCCACCGCACCACTCGGTATCGCCTATGCGTATCTTGCTTCCGGCGGCGGAAACACTGCCTTGACCGGCTTCAATCCTTTACTAGCCACCGGCGCGCCATTTACGCCCGGTACAGTGATTGGGAGCCGTTTCTTCCTCAGCGGCGCTCCGATTCCTTTGACCACCGCCAACAGCCAAGGCCAATTGATCGCGTTTCGGCCCTTGCAATCGCTGCAAACAGTTTTTCCTGTTACTGACAAAACTACTTTCAATTCGTTTCGTTTGGATCATTTGATCACGAAAGAACATCATCTCTCGTTTCGCTTTGGATATAACCCGAGCACGATCACCGGCATTCAGGTTGAATCGCAAAATCAATCGCTCGGCCAGAATGACTTCTCGCGCACGGGAATTCAAAGGCTCAAGGATTATTCGGCCGTGGTCACGCTGGCTTCAACGCTCTCCAGCAAGATGGTCAACGAATTGCGGTTCAACTTTGGCGAGCGACGCGCCCTGTTCAAATCGCAGAACGGTGATGCGGTGGCTTTCAATATCTCAGGAACCGCATTCATCGGCCGCGAATTATTCTCGCCGGTAATTCGCACTGAAACTCGTTACGAATGGACCGATAACATAAATATTCTGGTCGGGAATCACACCTTCAAGTTCGGAGGTGACTATGCTGCCGTCAACATTCCATCGGCGGTGTTCGAGTTGAACTTCGCGGGGCTGTTCAATTTCGGTGGTCTGGGGGCATGCAACCTGGTAATACAGCTCTGCTCAACACCAGGCTTACCGACTCCGCCGGATTTCACTCCGGTGCAGCAGTACGGACTGGGCTTCCCGATTAACTTCATTCAGGGTTTCGGCAATCCGGTCAGCAGAATCGACAACAAACCGATGGCCTGGTTCGCGCAGGACTCGTGGAAGATCAGGCGGAACTTGACCTTTAATTATGGCGTGCGTTACGACTATGAAAAACCGGCGCAGGTTCCTCCTGTGGGCGTCCGCGATCCGTTGTCAGGCATCAATCTCTCGGCTGCAGATGTGCTTGCGGCACAGGATGCAGTCAATGTGCAGCAGGGATTTCCGCCCGATAGGAATAACTTTGCGCCGCGGCTAGGTATCGCTTGGGACATAAAGGGCGATGCGAAGACTGTAGTTCGTGCAGCCGCGGGAATGTTCTACGATCATCCATTGTTGGCGATCGCCTTTAACTCAGACATCGCCGATGCCGCCCAACAGCAACAGGGAATCGTCAGCGCCGGCAGTCCGAGCCCGACGGCCTTGCTTAACGCTGCGCAGGTCTTTCAGGGCACTGTTTGCGCCGGAGCGTTGCAGAACCCAATTTGCCCTATTGGCATCGTACCGGGATCGCCCCTTCAGTTGACGCCGGGTGTCGCGCCAAGCGCCCAATACCAGTTTGGCCGTCAGCGATTCAACGACCAAACTTTTCCAGGATTTGGGACGGCGTTGCCATTCACGGTACCGGTCAATAAGGCATTTGAATTCGCCTACGCTAACCAGGCTAATCTCACAATCGAGCGTCAGTTGACCAAGGATATGTCAATTTCTGCCGGCTATCTCTTCGTCGGCGCGCATCATTTGCCACATCCCCTCGACGTGAATGCACCGCGAACGGATCTTCAGATTCAGAACTTTGCTCGCTGGTCTGGCCGCAACCCGGTTACTACCACGGAACCACTGGCGTTTTCGATCCCGTCGACCGGCACCGCCTGTCCTG
>Ga0209577_10006620_pt1 | contig 10702 bp, 10 predicted proteins | sample GraSoiAngelo_109_FD_185874 | JGI IMG/M metagenome (GOLD analysis project Ga0209577, IMG submission 185874) | Grasslands soil microbial communities from the Angelo Coastal Reserve, California, USA - 14_0903_12_20cm (SPAdes) (version 2) | ecosystem: Environmental > Terrestrial > Soil > Grasslands... | reverse complement strand
TCCACCGACATTGTTGCCGTTCAGGTCGTAGAGCCCACCGTGGCAGGGGCAGAGGAACTGCCGCAGGCTGTCTTCCCATCGCACTGGACATTCCATATGGGTGCAGACGTTCGAGAAGATCCGGTAGTCCGTGTTGATCTTCACGACATAGACGGCCAGCTTGACATTGGCGCTGGTCCACTCGCCGAGCGGGAAGGAGACCTCGAACTTGGTCGGTTCCCGATCGGGTACGCCGGCGATGTCGCCCACTTCACGCCAGACCGCCTGCTGGCGGCGAAAGATGGGGGAGAGGATGAAGCCAACGATCGGAATGCCGAGCAACACGGTGACCACGGCGCCCGCCACCTGCGTGCCGAGGAGCGCGAACTGGCGGCGACTCAGTCGCCGCGGATCACGACGTGCCATAGCGAATAAACCCGTAGAGGACGCCGGCTGTACCGAGCAGGATGAACAAAAGGGCCAGCGTAATCGCGCTGCCCACCAGCCAGTAAGTGAGCGGCGTCTGACCATGAGCTCGCTTAAACCAGCGCCACAGGCCGGCGGCTGCAATCCCGACGAACGTCAGCGTGAGGCCGATCATGACCACGCTGATCAGGGCCAAGTAGAAGTAGGTTTGGAGGTCACCCATCAGCGACTCACGGGTAGTAGCCCTTGGATGGCGACTGGAAGATGCCGTAACTGTCCGACTCCTTCATGACGCCATAGATCGTGTAATCGCTGCGCGCCGTCGTTCGGATGACGCCCATGAGCAGGAACAGGAGGAGCGCGGTCGCCCCGGTGACCGCCAGGGTGACCTGGCTGCTGCGCCGAAGGTCCTGGGTTGCCGCCCGCAGTCGTGGCCGGGAGATCAGCCAGTGCACCAGGCTGAGGGCCACGGCGACGCCCAGCGCCAGGTAACGCAGCCAGAAGAGGCCTTTGGGAAAGAGCGCCGCCGGCATCACGGTCACCAGCGATGCGAGCACCACGATGGCGGTCAGCACCGGCGCGGGTGCCGTCGGCCGGGACTGCCAGAAATAGATGTTGCTACCCACCAGCAGGATCGCGACAAAGGTGGCCTGCAGCAGCCAGAGCCAGGCGAAGGGGCCCTGCATTGAATACTGGAAGGCACCCGGCGAGCCCTGCTTGATGCTCTCCACGAAGACCGCTCCCAGCGCGATCTGGACCACCAGCGTCGTAAAGCCCACGACCAGGCTGGTGCGCGCGGCCCAGTGAAAGTAGAGCCGGTTGGCCGGGATCCGGCTGGCCGCGGCGTAGATTGCGGCGACGGCGGCAATGAAGAAGGAGGCCCAGGAAAGGTTGCCGACGAATCGGTGGCCGAGCTCTGGCCAGTACGAGGGATTGAAGAAGGCAGCGGTTCCCTGGCCCTGACCCGGCGTCAAGAGGTAGCTATCGAGCGCAACGATGATGAAGAGGAAGGTGTGCTCGGTCGCGGCCGTGGCGTAGCCGATCGCGATGTGCAGGCCTTTGCGCAGCCGGAACTGATCCCAGCGCAGGTTGTAGAGGAGGATGCCGCCGAGCGTCAGGAACCAGATGCTGAAAGCCACCACGGCCGGCCAGAAGAAGAGTGTGATCAGGGCGACAAAGAACTTCCCGTAAAGGGCGACGACCACGATAACGGCAAATCCGCCGAGGGTTGCCCCCAGGCTGAAGATCTTGAGATTGACGTTCCCCAGAGCGCGGGCGTAACGCTCGAATCGCGGATCCTCGCGGCGGAGCCCAATCCACTCATAGGTCGGCCCGAGTACGAGCGCGCCCATGGTGAAGGACCCGAAGATGATGTGGGCCAGGAAGAAGAATCCGACCGCCCATCGGTTGGTGATGAAGGGCAGCTGGACGCCGGGTTGGTCGATGGAGAACGATGTGGCGATGTAGCTGGCCATGGCCCTGGCCGGCTCAGTCCGATTCGAAAACGCGGCGACCGAGGCGCCCGGTCAGTCCGGCGGCACCTACCAGGAAGCCCAAGCCGGCGAGCAAGGTTTCCCAGGGCGGTAAGGTCGGTTGACCTCCGAGAGCGCCGAGCAATGCCTCGTGCAGGTAGCTGAAAGGGAGAAGTCGCGAGACCACGAGCAGGGCCGGTTGGGAAAGCGGGGTGAAGACCCCTGACAGGTAGAGCAGGGGCAGCAATGGGATCACGACATAGAGCATGACCTCGCCGGGCGATTGCGAAAGTGAGCTGACGACGGCTCCCATGAGGTTGCCAATCAGCAGGACGGCGGCCGTGGTCAGCAGCAGCGCGGGCCACCAGGCAAACGCTGAAGGATGCCGGAGCGCGATCAAGACCAGGACCGGTATCAGCTGCCCGAAGTCGATGACAGCATTTGTGGAGAGACGCTCGATGAGGAGCCGCCCCGGCGTAACCGGCAGCGTTCGGTACCGTAGCGTCAGGCCGGTCTGACGCTCACGGGTGAGGACGGCGCCGGCTCCCAGAGCGCCCACGATCGCGGTCAGCATCGTGAGCGCCATGGCGGCATAGATCGACGGTGCGCCGCTGAGGACCAGCGGAATCGCCACCAGCAGGGGAAAGGCGAGCTTGATGACGAGCGCCCGCCGGCGCTGGGCAAACTCAACGAACTCCCGCTGCCAGATGGTGCCGGCCAACATCATCGATGCCCTACGGGTAACGCCACGCCAGTCAGCTTGAGGAACAGGTCGCCGAGATTCGGCCGGCGAACGCGCATGTTGCTGACCAGGTCCGCGGTGCCGTTGAGTACCGCCAGCACCTGCGCCGGGTTGGCGCCCCGCGCCAGGATGATGTGCACGGTATCCCCGTCCACGTTGGCCGCCTCAACCGCCGCCAGTGAGCGAAGGCCTTCAAGGCTGATCGGCGAGTTCAGCTGCAGTTGTACCTCCTTCGAGCCCGCCACCTCGGTCAGCAATTCCGGCACGTGCCCCTCGCGAATGGTGCGGCCCTCGTGGAGGAAGAGGATGGAGTCGCAGAGACGCTCGGCGAGATGCACATCGTTGGTCGCGAGCACCACGGCGGTGCCAGTCAGGCTGAGCAGCTGGAGACGCTCGATCAGGTCGAGCTCGGCCCGGTAATCGAGAGCCAGGGTCGGCTCGTCGAGCAGCAGGATGGAGGGGCGATGCACCAGTGCCTCAACGAGGTTGAGCCGGCGCTTCATCCCCAGCGAGTACTCGCCCACAAGCTGGTCCCGTGCGTCCCACAAGCCCGACCAGGAAAACAGCTCATCAAGCCGCTCCCGGGCAAGCGCGTCAGATAGCCCGAACTGGTGGGCGAAGAACCAGGCGTTTTGATAGCCCGTCATCTGATCAAAGTGGGCCGCCTGGTCGAGCATGACGCCAAGCCGCCGGCGGACCGATGGATCCCGCGCGTTCGTCGTCCCGAACCAGCTGACCTGACCGGACGTAGGCGTGGCCGCGGTCGCGAGCAGGCGAAGGAGCGTGGTCTTCCCTGAGCCATTCGGTCCCATGACACCCACCACCTCGCCGGCAGCCAGCCTGAGGCGGATGTCGAAGACCCCCTTGCCACCGCGATAGGCGCGGGTCAGATCCGTCGCGACCAGCAGACTAGGCTCGGAAGCCGTATCGGCCCTCATGGAAATCGCCGGTCTCGATCCACTTCTGGATGACGGCATCCATCACCTTTGTCGTGACCCGCTCCTCGCCAAGCGCCTGGGCATTGCCCTCGAGCGCCGCCATCACCTGGCCTTTGACAAACGGCGGCATGTTTTCGAGCCGCTTTTCTGCAGCAGGCTCCCACGGCATCTGCGGCCCCTTCTGCTGCAGCGCGTCCGAGACTTCGCCCCACATCTCGAACTTCACGTCCATCGCCGCGGGGGTTATCACCGGACCGAGTCCCTTCTTGGCCGCCGTCCACTCGACGCGCCAGCGGCTCAACTCCCGGCAGTAGGAGGGGAGGTTCGCCAGCCGCGCCTCGGCTTCCGGAGACCAGGTGAAGTAATGCTCGAAGGTCTTAGGGCTGAGCGGATGGCCATATCCGATCTTGATTCCGAGCCGCTCCAGAAAGGCGGCGTTGATCGCCTCCGAGGTGCGAGCCGCGCGCGACTCCGCGGCGTGCTGAGCGAGCTCGCGTGCCCGGCTCGGCGCGAACTTTTCCTCCGCCCGGATTTCCACTTCGTTGAGGCGGCGGACCCCGTCCTCGGTCCAGCCGGGCGAGGGCTCGCGCGTCGCAGCGGCGTTCTCATCATGGTGGCCGTGCGCCTGCATCGCTGCCCTGACCACCTCGGGCGAGTGCACCTTGAGTGCCTGGTCCATCATCATCCGCGCGTCCACGAGGCCGCCCTCGACGACGTCGCCCGTGATAGTCTCGGCCCGGATCTTTCTGGCGAACTCCTCCACCTTGGTGCGAGCCATCATCCGCATGAAGCCACCCGGCACGCGCTCCATCCGCTGCACCGCCTCGTCGGTCCAGGTCAGGGGCGTCTCGCCGCCCGGCTTTACCTGCGGTACCGTGTCGCTGACGACCTCGGCCACCGGTCCATAGGCCTCGTCCAGGTTCGCGTCGGCAAAGTCTCGGGTGATGCTGGGAAGCCGCTGCACCCTGGCGATCTTTTCGATGCGGGCCTTGACCCGGCGCCGCTCGTAGCCCTTCGGAACGCGGTTGAGGACCTCCTTGGCCTCTGCCGTCCACCTGACCTTGAAGCCGTCGAAGGCTTCCTCTTCCTCGACGCCGCCCTCCCGGGTCGCCACCGCCACCATCGCCGCCTTGTCAACCGGCTGAAAGCTGGTGCCCTCGCAGACCGGGCACGCCTGCGGTTTCTCCACCCGGGCAGGACGCCCGCAGCGACGGCAGATCCAGGTCGGAGCGCTCTCGTCGGCGCCGATGGTGGCTTTGACCTGGGCCGGCTGGACGCCCATGGCGCGAGCGGCATGCTCCGGCATCACCTCCGACACGGCGAGGTCGATGATCGAGGAGCTGATGATCGAATGCCCGCGTTCCATCGCGTACCGGCAGATGGCAGTGCGGGTGATGGCGCGGAAGGCGGCTGGCACCTTCTCCATCCTCGCCTCGGCCTCCTCCGTCCAGGCCACGCTCGCCTCGGCCTGCACATCGATGGGGGGCACGAAGGTGCGGCTGGACAGGAGGACGCTGACCGGCGCCAGCCGGAGCAGGTTGTCGCTGTTGCTCCCGAGGTCCATCTGGGCCGCCGAGTGGACGCCGATCCGGCCGATCACCAGCAGCCAGGGCGGGTCCTGGCGCACGTACTGCAGCACCTTCTTGAAGGCTTTGCCGTCCAGCAGCGTGGTTTTGATCTCGATGCCCTCGTCGCGGGCGACCGACTGCGCCACCCGCAGGTGCGACTCGTAGATCTTGGCCAGGCCGGTGTCGATGATCTCCTCGTGCAGTTGCTCCTGCTCTTTGAAGCGAAAGATCTTGGAGGCCTCCGCGGAGAGCACGTCGACGATGCCGTTGAACATCGCGTAGTGGAGATAGGGGTCATAGACCGAGACCGCCTCCACCTGCTTGCCAAACGCTCGGGCGAGCTCGATCGCAGTCCTCAGCCCCGCGAACGATTGCGGGCTCCCGTCGACCGCCACCACGATCCGGTCCGAGGCGTCGTCGCGAAATGGATGGGTGTCCTTGACCACCAGGGAGTCGACCCGGATGCGGCGGACCACCCGGTCCGTCACGCTCCCCACCATGCTGTCCTTGACGGCGCCCATGCCGAGCGCGCCCATCACCACGATGTCGTAGTCAGACTCGCCGATGTCATCGACCAGGCATTCCCAGTTCTTGCCGTCGAAGGTCTTGTACTCGAATGGCAGGCCGGCTTTGTCGCAGGCCGCCTTCATCACGTCCAGGTAGGAGTCGGAGATCAGCTGCAGGCCGCGAGTGATCAGCGAGTCATGGATCTTGCGTTGGCGCTCTAATTCCTGTTCGTGCTGGTACTCCTCGGGTAGCGTGTACTCCATCTGCTTGAAGCGCACGTCGTGCATACGGGCGGCATAGACATGGCTCCCGACCAGGCTGGCCTTGGTCGCTCCCGCGAGCCGGACGGCCACCTCGATCGCGGCGTTGGAGTGGTCCGAATTATCGAGGGGGACGTAGATCTTTGCGTACACCGGCAGCTTCCCTCCTACAACGGCGTGATGCGCTGACCTGATATTGGCAGGCCCGCCATAAGCTGCGCAATTGTGGGGTGATTCGATGATATCGAGGGGGCCGCCTAAGTTACAGCAAAATGCCCCAGTTGGCGCTTGTCGACTGACCGGGCTGCAGCACGATCAGGCCGTCGCCGCTGCGGAATGCGTTCGGCGCGCAGGTCATCGGCTCCAGCGACACGCTTCGCCGGCGGCGATCGACCTGGGGGAGCGCGTCGCCGGTGAAGGCCATGACGAACCGATAGCTTTTGTCCATCCACAGCATCAGGCTCGGCCGCCCGCTCGGGGCCTGGAGCTCCACCCGCGTGAGTCCGTCGGCATCGGAAACCAGGCTTGCAAATGCGGTGTCGAGCTTCGTCGAACCGATCGGGCGCAGCTCGAGGAAGTCGACCGTACTGCCCTGCACCGGGATGGCGCGGCCGGTCGGGATCTGCCGATCGTTGACTTCGAGATACATCAGCGCCGGGATGCGCAGCCGCGCGTCATCGATCCGCTCGGTTCCCACCGTCAGATAAGGATGGTGACCGGCGCCGTAGGGGAGTGCCTGCGATCCTGCATTCGTCGCCGTCGTCTGCACCGCCAGCCCGCGCTGCGAGAGCCGGTACTCGATCGCCAGTGACAGCGTGAACGGGTAACCGTCCTGTGGATGTAGGAGCAGCTGCATAACGACGCGGTCGGCCTCCTCCACGCGGGCGGTCCAGCTCAGCCAGCGGGTCAATCCGTGAATCGCGTTGCGCCGGTCGGGCTCGCTCAACGGCGTCTGGTGCGTGACGCCGGCGAACTCATACTGGCCGTCCTGCAACCGGTTCGGCCAGGGTAGAAGCGGCGCCCCGCGGGCGGCCGAGCAGATCTCATCCTCCGGGTAGCCGTCGATCACGTCCTGACCGTCGACCGTGTAGGCGCGCAGCCCACCCCCGACTTCGGTGACCACGACGCGCTGGGCGCCGTGGCTGATGCCGAACTGGCGGCCGGACGGTGGTATGGGGGCCATGGGCGCTCCCGATAATAGGATGGTGGCGCTCCTGGCCCTCGGTCTCTTCGGCCTCCCCCGTGATGAGCTGGCAGGCACCGTCGATGGCGACGTCCCGGAGTGGATCGATCGGCTCTATGAGAGCTATGGCACGTCGGCTGACAGCGCCCCAGCCAGTGTGTCGGTACTGGCCCTGGGCGAATCGCTCGCGTACCGGCTGCGGAAGCTGTCCGTCTTGCTGGCAAAGATGGAGGGTCTCGGATGGTCGATCAAGCCGCGTCGCTGGGACCTGCTCGCCAGCACGGACCTGGATGAGGCCCAAGCCCAGGAACAGCTGGAAGCGGCCGGTGTCTGGGTGATCGCGCGGCAACACGCTCCGGTTGACAAATCCGGCAATGTCCGCTGGTCCCATGGGTTGATTCCATAGCCGAGACGCTGCCCGTCCTCTCGGAGGACACCGTTGATCCGGATCCCGTCAAGCAATTCGCCGCCTGGTTCAAGGATGCCGTGGCGGCTGACGAGATTCTGCCCGAGGCGATGACCGTCGCCACCAGCACCCGATCGGGCGAGCCCTCAGCGCGTATGGTGCTGCTGCGCGGATTCGACGACCGGGGTTTTGGCTTCTTCACCAACTACGACAGCCAGAAAGCCCGCGAGCTGGCCGAGAATCCGCGCGCGTCACTGGTCATCTACTGGCCGAAGCTGGGACGGCAGGTGCGGGTCAGCGGCGCGGTGGTCAAGCAGTCCGCCGAGGAGTCCCTCCGCTACTTCCGCAGTCGCCCGCTTGCCAGCCAGCTCAGCGCATGGGCGTCACCGCAGAGCAGCGTGATCGCGAATCGCCAGGTGCTCGAGGACGCTGTCGCGGCGTTGGCCGCCAAGTATGAGGGGGCTTCCGTTCCCTTACCCCCTGATTGGGGCGGATACCGCGTGATCCCGCAGACTATCGAATTCTGGTTGCACCGTGACAACCGTCTCCACGACCGGATCCGCTACACGCGTCAGGCGAAGGGCGGCTGGCGCATCGAACGGCTGGCTCCCTGACCGCCGTGATCGGCTGGCTTCCGACGCTGCTCAGGCTGGTTGTGATCGGGATCGTCCTGTACCAGGTTGTCTCTGTCGTGCGCGCGTTGGCGCATGCTCGCCGGGTGCGCCGGGCACTGATTCGGGGTGACCGTGTGACGGCTGTGCGGCTCTCCCGACAAGCAGTGCACGTCAAACTCGGACGGCTCCCTCCCGGATTTCCCTTCCTGCTGTTGAGTCTTGGTCGGATCCTCGTCGCTTGCGATCGGGTGGGAGAGGGAATCGCCTGGCTCAGGTTGGCCGACGAAAGCACGGGAGCCGACCACCGCGCGAAGCCCGCGATCTTGATCGATCTTGGGCTCAGCCTCGCGTCAGCGGGCAGATACGAGGAGGCGGAGTCGGTGCTCGCTCGTGCCTCGGAACTCTACGTGGAGTCGGCGCATCCGGATTTCCATGGCGGCGCGATCCAACGGTGGTACATGAGGACGCCGAAATACAAGCGTCGAACTGCCAACGCCCGCGGCTACGTCGCGATGCGCTCGGAGCGCTTCGAGGATGCACGGACCTGGTACGAAGCCGTACGCGCAATGCCCGGCACGCCCCGTCGGAATGACCGATTGGCGAATCTCAACAATCTGGCGGCGGCCAGCGTGCAATTAGGCGACTTGAACGGAGCGGAGCGGTATGTCGATGAAGTCCACGAGCTTGCGGGTGAAAATTCGTGGTCAGGACAGGATTACTTCCTCGGCACTCGCGGAGACTTGCGACTTGCTCAGGGACGGCTCAAGGAGGCTCGCGCCGACCTCACTAAAGTGTTGACGCTTCGCGGGCCTGACCCGCGCACGCTGCTTTGCCTGGCAGAGGCGGCCTACAAAGAGGGTTCATCTGAAGACGCTATCGGATACCTCAACCGGATTAAGACACCTCCCGCGGAGCCGGAATGGAGACGAAGGCTGGCGGATACGCTGGAGAGCCTGGCCGAGCTCGATGAGCGTGCCGGCCATGCAGAGGCGGCCCAGAAGCGCCGGGCCGAGGCCAACACACTTCGTGCGGAAGTCCCACACCCTCATGAGGCGAGCGACGACCCGCTGTTGGCGTCCGTTAGGTCAGCCTTGGCCGGAAGGCGCTTCAGGGGACTCTCAACGCCTCGCTCGGTGGCCCTGGGTCTCTACCTGCTGGCCTGCCTGTCGCTTGGGATCTTGATCCTTGTTGGGTTCGATGTGCCGCCGCCGGCCGTTCTGGCTGAAGCGGCCCTGCTGGTTCTCTTGTGCGCCGCAAGCCTACCGCTCCTTCGCTGGCTTCTCGGGCCGGAGGCGGTTCGAGCGAACGAACAGCTGCAAACGTAAAGAGCCCCGGCGAATCACCCGGGGCTCTGTGATAAAGGAGGCGGCTAGTTGTTGCGATAGGCGACGAGCGCGGCGTCGAAGTTGTGGCTCGCGTCGTAGCTGCCGGCCGCGATCAGCCGCATTCCGGCATGAATGTCTTTCAGCGAACCGGGCTTCCGCTCCTTCTTGCCGGTGATCTCGAAATACTTCGTGCTGGCGTTCACCGTGAGTTTGATGTCCTTGCCGTCACGGGTGCGGAGGGCGATCACGTTGCCGCTGACGCTCGCGACGGTACCGGCGACGTGCGCCCGGCCGATGCGAATGCGCTTCGCGTAGAGCTTGCCGTCGCGCGTTTCGTAACGAACGAGCACGTGGCTGTTGATCTCGATCTCTGACCAGCTCGACTTCTCGTTGCGACCCTTGACGACGACGGTAGAATCCTGGCGCGCGAAGGTCTTGCTGCCTTGCTTCGCATTCTTGACCGTCACCTGCGTCTGGTTGATTGCGGTAACGATCCCGCCAAAGGCGTCCTTGGCTACCGGGCGCTGCTTCGTCGTCGGACTCGGCGACGCGGCAGCCGGCGCCGCCATTACGCCAGTTGCGAGCACCGCCGCCAGCACTCCCGACGCCGCGATTCCTGCGATGACTTTGCCGAACATGTGAATGACCTCCTGTGATTCGACGATCTCGACAAGGCCATAGTCGCGCAGCCAGCTGAGGGCATCGGCCGTGGAACCTTAGAGGTCACTGAGAGCGGAAGTATTCGCGCATGGCGACGGCGCTGGCGGCCTGCCCGAGCGCGCTCAGGCCCCAGGCGTCTTCGATCGTTCGGAGCAGGCTGTAATGCGTCTCGGCGATCGTCGACCGAAGCCCCGCGACGCCGTTCGGAGCGATGACCAGGGTTGCGACCTGACCGCCGGCGGCGTTGCCGCAGCATCCGGCGCTCGACTCGCCCTCGTCCCAGGTGATGAACAGGACTCCGCCGTTCTGGAAGGCGGAGGAGGCGAGGATCCCGGGAACCACGTTGGCGAGCCAGGCATCGCCCGTGGCGATCGAGCAATCGTGCATGTCATTGCACATATTCGGGGTGATCCAGGCAAGGTTCGGCACGGTGCCGTTTACCAGGTCCGTGCTCAGCTGGGTGAACGGCACGACGTGCTCCGCGCAGCGGGCCGGGTTGGTCCGAACGTCGTTGTAATAGATGAACGGATTGTGCTTCTGCATATACGGATACGCGTCACCGACGTAGCAGCTCGATGGCATGCTTTCCAGGTACCCCTTCCAGGAGCGACCGCTGGATTCC
>Ga0209577_10006618_pt1 | contig 10704 bp, 8 predicted proteins | sample GraSoiAngelo_109_FD_185874 | JGI IMG/M metagenome (GOLD analysis project Ga0209577, IMG submission 185874) | Grasslands soil microbial communities from the Angelo Coastal Reserve, California, USA - 14_0903_12_20cm (SPAdes) (version 2) | ecosystem: Environmental > Terrestrial > Soil > Grasslands ... | reverse complement strand
CCCACAGCGGCGCCGTCGTCGTCACGCCACCGGCTCTCGTGCGGCTGCCGGCGAGCTGGAAAGTCAGACCGTAGATGTCCTTGAACACCAACCGGCCGTCGATGTCAGCCACCCGGTTGTAGTTGCCGCCGTCGACGCGATCCGTGTAGGCGATGCCGATTCGTGAACCATGGCCCAGCCCGCGCTGGGCGCGCACGACGTTGAAGAATGGATTATCGTCGCCCGTCGCGGATGCGAATTTCTGATCGACGGCCGAGAGCAGGCCGATGTCGGTGCCATGCATGTTCCCGGTGAGCTTCACCGCGGCGACCGGCTGCACGATGCGACGCGTGTAAATGAGGTTCTGCGGAACCTGAAACAGCTCGCTCCCTTCCAGGAAGAACGGCCGTTTCTCGGGAAAGAACAGCGCCTGGCGTGGATCGAACGCGAGCTGGCCGGCATCCGATTCGACCTGTGAGAAATCGGGCTTGATCGTGCCGTTCAGGTTGAGGGTGTCCGAGACGCCCGCCGATCTGCGGATTCCCCATGTCGTAGCTGTAGCCGGATGTGGTGGGGGTTCCAGTGGCTTTCCCTGTCGCTTCGGGATTGATGTCCACGACCAGGCCACGGTGCATTCCCGAGAGGCCGATCAGATTCCCCGACTGGCCGATAAAGGTCGCGCTGGCGCGACGCGCCGGAAACCAGGAATCTTCAAATCCCGAGTGCTTGATCTGGCGCACGATGTTGAGGCTCCAGTCCTGCGGCTGCGTCGACTGGTAGCGGAGACTCTTGAACGGAATGCGCACCTCGACTTCGTATCCCCACGGGGTCAGGCGCCCGCGCGACTGGAAGACGTAGTCGGGACTGAGGTCAGCTTGCTCGCGTCCGATGATCGCGCCGCTGATGAAGCCGCTCGTCGATACGTTCGCCCCTTCGACGAGCGCCCCGTCTCCCTGCACGCCGAGCGGGTTCACCGCGAACATCAACGCTTTCTTCCCATCGTGGAACGTGCCGAGCAGGATCTGCACGTTGTCGTCACCGAAGATCTGATCGCGGTCGGCGAGCGTCGCCGTGGGCTGGCCGTGCAGCTCGTAGGCGCGGATCCCGAAGTAGATTGCGCTCGCGGAGTACCACACGAGCACCTGGGTCGAGTCGACCGCGGACACGCCGTCGTTCGGGGCGTATTGCGAGAAGCCCGTCAGCAGCGCGGCGCGCGCCCACGCCGAGTCGGACAGGTCGCCGTCGATCACGACCTCGGCGTCGAATCGCGGAATCCGGACCTCCAGCTGGCGCTCGCGGCCCGAGTAGATTCCCAGGGAATCGGAGGAGGCGCAGCCGAACAGCAGGCACAGTGTCAGCAGCATGTCCGCTAAGTATGGCTGCCAAACGGCAGGGTCACCTATAGTGGAGAGTTAGGAACGTGTCACAACTCGCGCTTACGTTTGTAATCCTGCTGCAGACGCCTGCGAATCCCCCACCACGTCCGCTCCGTGAGATCCCCGATCCCGGCACTATCGCGACCACCCAGCGCGTGGCGCCGGCCGGCGTGCAAAGCGTGTTCACCGACCGCGTGTTTGGCGTCCGGTTCGGGACGCGTCCCGAAGAGATCTGGGTCTCCATCCACGGTGCGGCGTACCATCTCAGCTGGCGCGAGAACGCCGTGCTGAGCAGCGCCGCGTTCGATGGGCGCGCCGGAGTCCAGGGTATCGTCATCGATCCCGTGACCCGCCGGGCGCTGATCACGAGTGTCGGGCGCTTGCCGGCGGATCTCGCCTTGAGTCGAACCCCCGGGTCGGACCGGCTCGCACGCACGAAATCGGTCGCCCAGGTCTCCGCCTATGACGGCGGCGACAGCGCTGCCATCCGCTGGACCTCCCCCGCGCTCGGCGATTACATGGCCGGCTCTCCCGCGGTCGCGCTGCGCACGAACGCGACCGGACATCGCGTGGTCGTCGTGCCGCTGCCGGCGAACGATGCACTCGCGGTGCTCGACGCGGAGGACGGGTCGGTGGCGTACGTCTCGAACCTCGGGGGTCGCAAACCGGGTGCGCGCGATCGCGCGGCGAAACAATGCTGCGATCCGTTCGCGGAGCTGGTGCGCGTGGACGCCCGCGGCATCGCGGAGCTCGGCAGTGTGATGCGCGTCGACCTCGTGGCGGGCACCGTCCGGAAAGTCATTCCGGTCGGGCGTCATCCCACCGGCATCGCCTGGGACGAAACTGGCGGCCGCTTGTACGTCGCGAACGGCAACTCGGACGTGGTAAGTGTGATCGACACCCGGCGCGACAGCGTCGTCAAGACAATCGCGATCACCCCATTCCGCGAACGCAAGATCGGTCTCGCGCCAACAGGCGTCGCGCTGACCCCGGATAGGACAACGCTGTTTGTGACGCTGGGCGGCGTGAACGCGGTGGCTGTCTATGGTGTGCCCGGCGGCGAATTGCACGGACTCATTCCCGCCGGCTGGTATCCGACGACTGTGGACGTCAGCGAGGATGGTCACACCATCGCGGTCGGGTCGTTGTTCGGTGTGGGCTCGGGAAATGGCCGTACGTCGGGAATGACGGGGCGGTATGTCCACTCGTATCGCGGGTCGGTCAATGTCATTCCAGAGCCTTCCGCGGCCGAGCTCGCGGCGTATACAACGTCGGTCGCGCAGAACAATCGGCTCACGCTGAGAACGGACAGCGGCGGGCCCGTGCTGACGCCGCGTCGCAATGTGGCGGCTCGCGCCGTTCCCGAGCGTCCCGGCGAGCGCTCGTTGATCGACCACGTCGTCTACATCGTGCGCGAGAATCGGACCTTCGACCAGATACTGGGCGACATCGGCAAGGGCGCCAGCGACAGCTCGCTGCTGCAATACGGGCGCGATGTCACACCAAACGCGCACGCGCTCGCCGAGCAGTTCGTGCTGCTCGATCATTTTTTCGCGACTGGTGGTAACTCGGCGGACGGGCACAACTGGCTCACGCAGGCTATCGAAACCGAGTACCCGATGTGGCCGCTGTACACGGGCCGCAGCTATCCGTCAGAAGGGGTGGATCCGCTCGCGTACTCGTCGGGCGGCTTTCTCTGGGAGGCTGCGCAGGCAAAGGGCAAGACGGTCCGTGTCTTCGGTGAATACGCACCCTCGCCGCAGTGGGACAGCGCAAGTGTGCGGACGTCCCTGCTCGCGCAGTACCGCGATTCCCAGCCCCACAATCCGGCGTACTTCCGCGATCTCGTGGCCAGGCGCTACAACACGCGGTCCGACATTCCGTCGCTCGACCGCATTTTGGTTCGCGAATATCCAGGCTGGACGCTGACCGTTCCGGACGTCGTGAAGGCGGACATGATCCTCGAGCATCTGCGCGTCTGGGAATCGAAGCACGCGATGCCCAACCTCGTGCTGGTCATTCTGCCCAGCGATCATACGGACGGAACGAGTCCCGGATGGTGTACGCCCAAGGCATGCGTCGCGGACAACGATCTCGCCCTGGGCCGGATCGTGGAGGGCTTCTCGCACAGCTCGTTCTGGAAGTCGCTGGCCATTCTCGCGGTCGAAGACGACGCGCAGAATGGGGTCGACCATATCGACGGGCACCGCACGGTGGCTCTAGTCGCCAGCCCATACGCGAGACGCGGCGTTATCGACCCGACATTCTACAGTCAGCCCAGCATGGTGAAGACGATCGAGCTGATGCTCGGCCTGCCGGCGCTCAGTATGTACGATCTCGTCGCCACCGACATGCGCGCGAGCTTCATCGGAGCGGAAGAAGCGCCGAACTTCGAACCCTACAGCGCGGTCGTGCCGCGGCAGTCGTTATTCGAGATTAACGAGCGCGTGGGGTCGATCACCGGCCCGCATGCCGCGGAGCGCCGCCGCGCAGCGCTCGCATCAGCCAGGATGAATTTCCACGATCCAGACGCCGCGCCCTCGGACCTGCTGAACCGAATTCTGTGGCACGACGCGCGAGGCTGGGGAGTGCGCTACCCGGAAGTGAAGCGCTCGTTGTTCTTCCCGCTGGCCGTGGATCTTACGGACGACGAACGGGAGGAGCGGGAGCCGGAGGGGAAGCCCTGACCGCCGGCGCTTTTCGTGCGATCGCCACTCCGACGAGGAGCGCGAGCTCGCGTCGCGTCGGCCGGATCGCGGGGCGAGAAAGCACCACCGCCGGCGCGAATGCCGACGAAGGCGGCGGCTCACAGGACGACGGCGACGAGCGCCGCGAGAAAGGGAAGACGTCGAATCAGCGGGGGGCCGTCGCCGTCGCGCCAATCGAAATCAGCGCGCCATCGCGTCCCAACGACTGCACGCCGACGACCGTGGCGATGGGGGCGTTCGCACTGAAGTACGCGGTGCCGGCCGTGCGGATCGTCTCGAGATCTGCGGGCTGATAGTTGACGACGTAGATGGTGAGCGCCGTAAGGTCGCGGACCGACGCGCCCGCACTCTGCAGTACCGCGCGGAGATTTGCGAACGCGCGCTCGGCCTGCGCGCGCAGATCGGAGCCGGCGAGCGTCCCCGTACTGTCCACGCCGAGCTGGCCCGTGACGTAGACGGCGCGTCCAACTCGCACCGAAGGCGAACCAACCGCCGGCGCCGCCACGCCAGGCGGTGTGGGGAGGGCCGTCTTGATCTCGGGAGCGCCGGCTCGGGGCGCGGCGAACTCTCCCCGGAAGCCCGCTTCGTCCCATCGCAGCTGGTTTTCGCGGCGCTTTCTTTCGGTGGCCTGGTCCTGGTCCTCACGCCACTTCTTGTACGCTTTGATCTGATCGCCGTTCAGGAACCGGCGCAGATCGCCCTCGAACCGGTCCTGCCGGTCTCGCAGCCACTTGCCCAGGTCCTGCAGGTGCTCGGCGTAGAACGCCGCCGCGGCGCGATCGCCGTCGTCGAGCCGCTCGTTCATTTTCGCGATCGCCCCATTCGCGCTGTCACGCTGTGGACGGGTTGCGACCATGAATGAGTCGTACGCCTGCTGGTAACGCGTCGACTGATCGGCCGTCAGGGTGAGCATCACGCGGGCAAGTGCCGTATCGAGCGGCCCGACGAGCTCGACGCCGGGAAGCTTTGGCGCCGGTGGCCCATAGCGTCCGGCCTGACTGAGACCACCGCGACCGTAGCCCCCCTGTCCGCACAGCGCGGACGTCAGGAGAAGGGGCGTTGCGACGAGGATTATGTATGACCACGACCGTTTCATGCGGCTTCTCCAGGAAGACAGTGGAATGACAACGGGATGATGTGTGAGACGAGCAATGCGACGCCGTGTTAGAACTGCAGTCGCGGGAGCTTCGGCGGCTTGGGCCCATGCCGGACAGCGCCCCGCACGGGTACGCAATCGAGGGGTGATGCCGTCCGCGCGCAACGCAGGAGCAGTCCGCCGCGACTCATGTCGCCACGGCCGGCGAATGTGGCAGGGAAGAGCAACCGTTCGCCGAAGACGTCGAGGAGCGGGCCCACGTACTTGTCGGTCGCGACGCTGCCGAGCAACACGATGCGGTCGTCACCGGCGAGTCCGCGGTGCAGCGCGGTCGCATCCCGAACGAGGGGCTCGCGAAACGCAGGCTCTGATTCATCGACGGGCACCGTCGCCATCTTGCGCAGATCCTCGACACGAATCAGCACATCGGCCGGGAGGAGCCCGCGGCCCGGCGCGATCACAAATGCCCGCCCGAACGTCTTTGCGTAGGCGAGTTTTCCGCGGAAATAGAGGCTGCTCATGAAGGTGAAGACTTCGCCGAGGGGTGCGCCGCCATTGGCGAGCCGCGCCGTGAGCGGGCTCGTCTTGCTGTTGAGCAGCAACTGCGCGCGTGTGCCTGCGCAACTGGCAGGGGATAGCAGAAAAACCGTCACCACACCTAACGCTCCATGTATCGCCGCAGGAAAAACATCGCCGCGCCAAAGATCACGATGATCAGAACGATCCACACGATGCGGGGCATGACGCCTCCGGAAAGAAACCGACAAATGTTGCATCCGAAAAGCTGGTTTCACATATTAACGCATGCTCGGGCTTGGTGGTGGTCTCTTCACATTCGCGGCGCTGTTCTATTTCGTCGCGGAATACGAACACATGACCGGGTGGAAATGGGCCCTGGCGAGTATTGCCGTCACGATAACCATCAATCAGCTCTTCCCAGCGTCTTTCATCTTAATCCTGCCCGCCCAGTTCGGCCTGTTCCTCGTGATGTGGTGGGCGCACCTTAAGAATAAGGCCCAGCGGGAGGTCGAGCGCGAACAGCGGCAGAAGGACAGCATGCGCGAGCGCCAGCAGCGGGTCAGCCGGACCAGGGAAGAAGCCGCTGCCACCACCGATTTTGACGCGCAGGCGCGTGAGCGGGAAGCCGCGGCTGAGGCCGCGGCGAAAGAGCGTCGGGAGCGGGTCCGATTGGCGCGAGAACAGCGCGAACGCGAAGAGCGTGAGATGGGGAAGGGAACGGGTACCTAGGTCAGATCCGTCCCTGGCCTAAGGTCCAGGCGGTCGACATCCCGAGTCCAATCCACAGCAGGTCGAGCAGCCCGAAGGTCCCCCAGAAAAGAGCCCAGAATCCCAGCGTTGATAAGAACTGATCAAAGTGCACGTGCACGAGGCGCTCGCGTTCGGCAAACGAAGAGGCCTTCGCCGCGGTTACCGCTTCGTCGATCATCTGCCCTCGCAAGTCATGTCCGGGGCCAAAGAAGGTCGTATCGGCGGCAAGGTTGGGATGCGCATCGATGGTCGCCTGCAATTCCGGCGAGAAGGACTTCTGTTGAATCTTTTCGGTGAGGAAAATCACGATCAGCGATGCCGGACTATTCGCGAGCTCCTGCCGCAAGATCGGTTGCAGGGCGACGACTACGAGGACCACTTTGGCAAGAAACACGGTGACGAGGGTCAGCACCGCCGCGAGTGCGCCGGTCGCCTTGGTCGGTGGTCTTGCCGTCTTGGCGACCACGATCCCCAGCAGTCCTCCGACACCCCACGCGGCTACGCCCACGGGATGATGCGTCACATACACCAGGCCGACCCACGCTACGATGACCCCGATTGCCGCGAGCAGACCGGCAAGCAGCGGCGATCCATCCGCACGCTGGGTCGCCGCCTTTCCACCGTAGACGCGCACCGTAGTCATGGGCCATACGATAATAAAAAGCCGGGAAGCGTGTTACAGGGTCATCACGACCGGAGCGTGATCGCTTGTTCCAACGTCGGCCTGCACCACACAGCTATTGGCGCGTGCGGCGAGCGCCGAGGAAGCCAGGACGTAGTCGAGTCGCCAGCCGATGTTCCGGGCGCGAAGGTTCCGCCAGGGCGCCCACCACGTATACAGATTCGGATTGTCGGGATCGAACCGCCGTCCCAGATCCACGAGATCCGTGCCGAGGAGTGTTTCGAACAGCGCGCGCTCCTCGGGGCGCTGTCCCACCGCGTTCGGCTTGCGCTCCTTGGGATGCACGTCCATTTCGCTGCGCGCGATGTTCATGTCGCCGCACAGCACCAGCTCGCGCCCTTCCGCATGCAGCCGTCTCGTCCACTCGGCGAGCTTGGTCACGAACTCGAGCTTGGCGGGATAGTCCTTGCCGCCGTTCGGCACGTACACCGAGGCGATCACGAGATTGCCGTGCTCCACCTGGACAATGCGTGATTCCATATCGAACGGCGGATGGCTGAAAAGCGGATCGACGGCGAAGAGGTCTCTGCGGACGTGTAACGACACGCCCGAATACCCTTTCAGGGTGTGCCAGTACGCGTGATAGTCCTGGAGCTTGCATTCGGCAGGGATCTGTGCGGTGGTGGCCTTCAATTCCTGCAGACAGACCACGTCCGGACGGTCACGCTGCAGCCACTCACACAGCTGCGCTGCCCGGGCCCGAATACCATTGACATTCCAAGTTGCGATTTTCACGACCGGGAAGTCTACCTAGATGATGCGAGAGCGACGACTAATACCGTTCTCGCCACGGTCCGTCAGCCGTTGACGGTGCGCATTCCTCCTTCGGGGTAGCGCGGGCCCGCGGCGCTTCCCACGTCTTCGATCTGCGCGAGCTCGGCGCCCGACAACGTCACGTTGAGGGCGCCGACGTTTTCCTCCACGTATTTCCGGTGCTTGGTTCCCGGAATCGGGACGATGTTGTCCCCTTGGGCGAGCAGCCACGCGAGCGCGAGCTGGCCGGGCGTGCACCGTTTCTGACGCGCGAGCGTTTCGACGCGCCGGACGAGATCGAGATTCTTCTGGAAGTTCTCGCCCTGAAAGCGCGGATGGTTCTTGCGCCAATCGTCTTCGGCAATGTCATCCGGGCTCTTGATCTGGCCGGTGAGGAAACCGCGGCCGAGCGGGCTGTAGGCGACGAAGCCGATCTCAAGCTCGCGGACGCTGGGCAGGATCTCGTCCTCCACGTCGCGCACCAGATCTCCCATTGCACCGACGGTCTCCTCGATCGGCACCGCCCGGTCGACCCGATGCTGATAGTACAGGTCGATGTGGTCGACACCGAGGCGCCCTAGCGAGGCATCGCACGCCGCCTTGACGTAGTCGGGCCGGCCGTTCTGACCGATGAACTTGCCGTCCGGAGCGCGCACGTTGCCGAATTTCGTGGCGAGGATGACTCGCGGCCGCTTCCCCTTGATCGCCTTGCCGACGAGGACCTCGTTGGTAAACGGGCCATAGACGTCGGCCGTATCGAGAAAGTCGATACCCAAATCCAGAGCGCGGTGAATCGTCGCGATGGACTCTGCATCATTCCGGCTGCCGTAGAAGTCCGACATGCCCATACAACCCAGGCCCAAGGCGGATACCTGAAGGCCCTGACGTCCGAGTTCACGTTTTTTCATGAATCCAAAGACCCTGCCGGCGCACGTCTTGTTCCGGTCCTGTCCTGTTGCATCAGCTTCCGTGCCGAGTGGGCTGCCGGTGCGCTGAAAACACTAGAACCCTTCTGTCAGGCTCAACCGCACCATCCAGTTCTTCTGCGGCCGATCGAACGGATGCACGATGTCCATCTGGCCGATCGCGTAGCCCAGCAGATTCATCCGGAATGAGATGCCGGCGCTGCGGACGAGGTTGCGCGTACCCCCAAACATTTTCGCCCTGTCCGCCTGGGTCCACGCGACCCCGGCGTCGTAGAAGATGCCGGCTTCGACCGGCAGGATGCCGTAGTAACCGCCGCCCACGCCCAGCAAACCGAATGGCGGGAATCGCAGCTCCGCGTTCCCGATGAGGATCCTGCTGCCGAAGAGCTGATCGAAGACGGGGCAGGGGTCGTTCGCGGTTCCGTTGGTGCACTCGCCGGCCTGAAAACTTCCTCGGTCGTAACCGCGCACGAAGCTCGAATAGCCGATGAACATCGGAAACATGCGGTTGTCTTCCGCATCCTTGCCGTAGCGGCCCACGTGGAGTACACGCACCGCGAACGTGAATGGGCGGACCGGCATCACGTACTTCCGATAATCCGCCAGTGCCGTGAAGAATTGCAGTCCGCCGAATGTCGGGTCCGCTTCAAACCGCCACCGATCACCCAGAATGGGACCTGTGGCGCCATAGAACGAGTTGTCATGGACCAGCGCAACACTCGTCTGCTCCAGCGTCACCGCCGATGGAACGGGGAAGTGGATGGTCGAATCGAACGCGACCGAGCCGTCCGGATTGAAGCCGTGCTTCTGGAGCTCGTGATCGTACGAGATATTCTGCAACCCAGCCGACATTTCGATTCGATCCGAACGATTGAACGGATACGCCGCGATCCCGCTGAGCCCGCGATTGGTTTGCTTGATGCGCTCGATTTCTTCGATGTAGGTGAGGGTGCTCGGATCCTGGCCCGCGGCGAAACCGCCCCAGATGTACGGGATCTCTTCGATAGCGACGCTCCAGTTCAAACGTCGCTTCCGGTTGACGTATGCGCCGAGCGCGGCGAAATCCGAAATGCGGCCCTGGAACTGTACCATCGTCACGAGATTGTGGTCGCCGAGCATGTCGCTCCAGAACAGTGTGGCTCCGCCGCCGATGTAGGTCCCGAAGCGATCGGCCGCGACCGCCAGGGAGGGTTGGGCGATGAAATCGAGCGACAGCTTCGGGTGGTAGTCCTTGACCGCGCTGCTGAGGTCCAGCGCCGCCACCGGCGGAGCGGACTCGGGATCCCTGATCAGCGCGCTGATGGCGGTTCCGACCTCGGCGCGCTCGAGCGGCGGCAGCGCCGCCGCGGTCGGGGGCAGCTGCACGATCGGTCCGCCCTCGAGCGCGCGCAGATCGTCGATCGCCTGAATCGCCCAGCCGCCGCCCGAGTACACACTGAAGACGGCACGCGTCGTCTTCTGCGCCACACTCAATGCCGGGCTCAGCGACGTGATGCCGCTGACGCCGCTGAAGACGTTCGTCACCTGGGTGATCGCGCCGTCGGCGAGCGCCAGGCGATACACGTTGCTGATGCCGCCTGGATCGCCGATGAAGTACAGGCTGCCGCCGTCGGGACTCCATTGGGGGTTGATGTGCTTCGCGTGCGCCAGATGCGGCAGCTGGCGGATTTGACCCCCGGCCCGCGGATCGATCACGGCAAGCTGATAGTCACCGTACGACAGCTGGTCCAGCGACGTGGTGAACCGATCGGTGACGAACGCGATCTGCGACCCGTCCGGGGACCACGCGGGCTCGAGGTCGGCGTAGGAATCATCGGTCAAACGCTGCAGCTGGCCACTCTCGAGATCGTACGTAAAGAGATCGGTGACTCCTCCGACTTGGGCGCTGAAGGCGATCATCTTCCCGTCTGGTGAC
>Ga0209577_10006617_pt1 | contig 10705 bp, 8 predicted proteins | sample GraSoiAngelo_109_FD_185874 | JGI IMG/M metagenome (GOLD analysis project Ga0209577, IMG submission 185874) | Grasslands soil microbial communities from the Angelo Coastal Reserve, California, USA - 14_0903_12_20cm (SPAdes) (version 2) | ecosystem: Environmental > Terrestrial > Soil > Grasslands ... | reverse complement strand
ATGACGATTGGAGACCTCTTAGATCGTCAAGCCGATGAGCTTGCTACCCGGGAAGCCGTCGTCTATTCCTGTTATCCTGAATTCGGCGACGCGCTCAACATCTGCTGGACCTACCAGGACTACCGGAACCGGGCCAATGCCGTTGCCAAAGGACTACTGGCTCTGGGCTTGCACAAGGGTGATCACATCGCTGTCCTGGCCGCGAACCTTCCTGACTGGCCACTGCTCATGATGGCGGCTGCCAAAGCCGGGCTGGTGCTGGTGACCATCAATCCACTGCTGCAGGCGGCGGAGGTCGAGTACATCCTCAAGCAAGGGGATGTGCGTGCGCTGTTCTTCATGGCACGGCTGCGCGACTATGATCACCTGGCAACTATCCGCACGCTGACCACTCGTGGCAGCAACCATGGTGTGGTGACGAGCGAGCGCTTCCCTCTCTTGCGCCATGTGAGCCTCCTGGGGATGCCTCCGGCTGGCTTGCTGGAACAGGAGAGCTGGCGGCCCACACTCCTGCGCGAGGTCATCACTGCTGGCACTCAGGTGAGCGATACAGCATTGGCCGAGCGGCAGGCCTCGGTCAGCCCGTCTGATCCAGCTATCCTCATGTATACCTCTGGCACCACGGGCTTTCCAAAGGGTGCTCTCCTCACCCATGATGGCCTCGTGAACAACGCAGTGGTCTATACCAAGCGCCTGGAACCCTTCGCGCTGCGTGATGGGCTGACCTTACAGGAGCTCCGAACAAGTTCGTGGTTTCCCTTCTTTCACGTGGCAGGCATCGTCACCGGTCTGCTCGGCTCACTCTACGCTGGCAGTACCACCTATCCCTTGCTCGCCTTCGATCCTGTCAAAGCGATGCAGATCATCAGCAGCGAACGCTGTCTGGTGGCTCTCGGCGTTTCAACCATGATTCAAGCCCTGCTCGCGCATCCTGATGTTGCTCACTCTGACCTCTCTTCACTCAAGATGGTGGGGTCGGGTGGTGCTCCCGTTCCTCTTTTCTTGATGGAGCAGGTGAAAACGCGGCTGGGAGCGGATGTCGGCATCTGTTTTGGGCAGACGGAGGGCAGTTGTTGTATCACCATGACGCTAGCGGATGATCCGTTTGAGTTAAAAGCGGCGACGGTCGGCAAAGCACTGCCACATATCGAGATCAAACTGATCGATCCGGTGACCGGCGAGATCGTGCCAGTAGGTGAGCGCGGCGAACTGTGCTATCGCGGCTTCCTCGTCATGGCTGGGTACTACCAGATGCCCGAGAAGACTGACGAGACCATTGATACTGACGGTTGGGCGCATTCGGGCGACCTGGCGACCATGAACGCGCAGGGCTATCTCAACATCGTAGGTCGGCTCAAAGACATGGTCATTCGCGGTGGCGAAAACCTTTTCCCGGTGGAGATCGAGGAATTCCTCATTCGTCATCCCAAAGTGGCCCAGGTGCAGGTGATGGGCGTCCCTGACGCCTACTTTGGCGAGGAACTGCTCGCGGTGGTGATTAAGAGGGCAGGTGAGCACTTGACCGAGGAGGAGTTGCGCATATACTGTCAGGGCCAGATCAGCCACCAGAAGACTCCGCGCTACGTCCAGTTTGTGGAGAGCTATCCCCTCACAGCCAGTGGCAAGGTGCAAAAGTTCATCCTGCGCGAGCAGGCCATCAGAGCTCTTGGTCTAGAAGAGGTGGCAAAGTCCAAAACCGCATACCATGAAGAAAGCTTGAAGATCCCATGATGTACTATCGAGTCGCACTACGAGGGAGTCATTCAGCCACCTGGCACTGGAAGTCATCCTCATTCAACTCGCTCCATGGCGTGCTGGGCATATTGAAGCTCTATCGAGCAGTGCCAGAGGAACACATCTGCGTGTTTCTCTTCACCTCGACACAGCAGATGGACGTGATGCTTCAACGAGCCAATCAGGGGTTACAGTCCACCGCTATTATGGTGAAGCAACTCTGGGATGCCCACAGCACAAGTTGGATACAGGTCAGACGGCTGGAGATTGAACTGGGAGAAGGAGGCGATCATAATCAGCCCTATGATGGACACTTGACTTCCACCGGTTCACAGGCGCTTGTCTGGACCACGTTGCTTGCCAGACGAACACGTGGGGAACTCCTCTCATAGCCTGGTTCCGTGACCCAGTTTTTTTGACTGCTTCCTGAGTGCTTAGAAGGAGAACTTTCATGATGTCTTCACAAGCAGCACGCTCTTGATACCCTCCGTGCTACAGAGTATGTTCGCCTGGATGCCCAACAGCACGTCTATCTGGACTACACCGGTGGGGGACTCTATGCCGAATGTCAGGTGCGGGAACATCTGGAGGGGCTCTGCACGCATGTCTTCGGCAATCCCCACTCAACCAATCCGTCCTCACAGGCCATGACTCACCTGGTGGATCGTGTCCGCCAATTCGTGCTCACCTACTTTCATGCCTCGCCTGATGAATATGTCGTGATCTTCACCCCCAATGCCAGCGGTGCCCTCAAGCTTGCCGGGGAGTCCTATCCCTTCACCTCCGAGGGGCGCTATCTGCTCACCTTTGATAACCATAACTCGGTGAACGGCATTCGCGAATTCGCTCATGCGAAGGGTGCTCCCATCACTTATGTACCTCTTGAGCCACCCGATCTGCGTGTCAACGAGACCCACCTGCACCACTTGCTGGCACAAGCCCGACCCGGACAGCCAAACCTGTTTGCCTATCCTGCTCAGTCCAACGTGACCGGGGTGCAGCACCCTCTCGACTGGATTGCTCACGCACAGGACCTGGGCTGGGATGTCCTCGTCGACTGCGCGGCCTTTGTCCCGTCCAATCGACTGGATCTCTCACGATGGCATCCCGATTTTGTCCCCCTCTCCTTCTATAAAATGTTCGGCTACCCAACGGGGGTCGGATGCTTACTTGCCCGCAAGTCCGCACTTGCCAAGCTGCGCCGTCCCTGGTTTGCTGGCGGAACGATTACCCTTTCCTCGGTTCTCGCCGCCGATGCCACCGGCTCGGGATTTTACCTGACTCCTGGGGAAGCGGGCTTTGAAGACGGCACCATCAATTATCTCATGCTGCCCGCGGTGGAAATTGGGCTGAGGTATCTCGACGCGATTGGCATGGAGACGATTCACGAGCGAGTCAGGTGTCTGAGCGGCTGGCTCATAGAACAGTTGCTTGAACTGCGCCATAGTAACGGTCAGCCAGTCGTGCGTATCTATGGCCCAATCACGACGGAGAGGCGCGGTGGAACCATCGCCTTCAATTTCTGTGATCCATCTGGGGTAATCCTGGATTGTTATACGATCCAGGAGGAGGCGAACCAGTGTAGGCTCTCGCTACGCAGCGGCTGTTTTTGCAATCCAGGCGTGCGTGAGATTGCCCTGGGCCTGGTGCGCGAGGACCTGGCATCAGCATTTCGCCAGAAAGAGCGTATGACGTATGAGCAGTTTCTTCACGTCATTGACGGTCGGAAGCAAGGAGCACTGCGGGTTTCGGTCGGACTGGCGACGAATTTCTCCGATGTCTACCACTTTCTCCAGTTTGCCCAGACCATCATCGACCGCTCTGCTCCTCCGTCTCTGGCAGAGTAGACAAGGCTTTCGCCAGAATCCTTTCCCCCGGTCTGTGCGTGTGGCTATCGCGATACCAGGCGAGAGAAGCAGTTCTGTCCCCATTGTGGACGCTCCAACCTCTTGGTGTGATCCCAACGAAAAAGTACGTTATCCTTAGTAACTATCTCATCCTGGTACTTCAGCACGACAATAAATACAAAATAATATCGCGCCAAACACAAAATTTGAGAGGATAAGTTGTACAATATTAGAAAAGCTTATCCTCTCAAAGCAGCCTCTGAAGAGCCTCGAAGAGCACTAAGACTCCCTCAACCACCCCGCGACATCCGGTGCGAAATAGGTAATGATCATATCAGCACCCGCCCTTCTAATACCTGTCAGCACCTCCATTGCCACCCTCCGCTCATCAATCCAGCCATTCTGGGCGGCGGCCTTAATCATCGCAAATTCACCGCTTACATTATAAGCGGCAACCGGCAAATCATAGTGTTCACGCACCTGGCGGATGACATCCATATAAGCCATAGCCGGTTTGACCATGACGATATCGGCCCCTTCGGCGATGTCGAGCTCTACTTCACGTAATGCTTCACGCACATTACTGGGGTCCATCTGGTAGGCTCGGCGGTCCCCAAACTGAGGTGTTGAACCCGCGGCCTCTCGGAAAGGCCCGTAGAAAGCGGAGGCAAATTTCGCGGAGTAGGCCATAATAGGAGTCTGGTTAAAGCCCTGTTCATCCAGCACGTGACGAATGGCGCCAACGCGACCATCCATCATGTCTGACGGCGCGACCAGGTCAGCGCCCGCCTCGGCATGCGTGAGAGCCATACGCGCTAGCAATTCCAGCGATGTATCGTTTTGCACGCTCCCGTTATGAATAAGGCCACAATGCCCATGACTGGTATATTCACAAAGGCAGACATCCGTGATGACGAGCAGCTCGGGATTGACGCTTTTGAGGAGACGAATAGCCTCTTGAATAATGCCCCGCGAGTTGTAGGCCTGCGAGCCCACCTCATCCTTTTCGCTGGGGATACCAAAGAGAAGCACCGCCGGGATACCAAGACTGGCGATTCGTTCAGCCTCGCGCCCAAGCTGCTCCAGCGGCCACTGCACGATGCCGGGCATCGAGGCTATTTCGTGAGGTTCATGAATTCCCTCCGCGATGAAAAGAGGGTAGATGAGCTGGTCAACAGCAAGGCGAGTTTCGCGCACAAGACCACGTAGCTTCTCGTTCTGGCGCGTGCGCCTGAGCCGCACGGTAGGAAATTTCGTCATGGTTTTTCTCCTGACAGTGCTAATCTGGCACTCTCAATGGTTTCCTTGATCATCTCATCGTCAAGGGCCAGTGAGATGAAACATGCCTCAAATTGGGAAGGTGGCAGGTAAATGCCACGCGCCAGCATATTCCAGAAATATTGAGCAAAGGATGCGGTGTCGGATGATTTGGCGCTAGCATAGTCCGTTACAGGCTGCCCCGTGAAGTAGAGGCAGAACATAGCGCCGATCCTTGCGAATTGAAGCTCCACACCCGTTTCGTTTTTCACTCGCTCTAAACCATTGCCCAGCATCTGGCTTTTTCGTTCCAGCTCCTCGTACTGGCCAGGTTTACGCATCTCGGTCAGCGTGGCTATTCCAGCCGCCATTGCCAGGGGATTGCCCGAGAGCGTTCCTGCCTGGTACATAGCTCCTAGCGGAGCCACCTGCTCCATTATCTCGCGACGCCCTCCATAGGCGCCTACTGGAAGTCCACCGCCGATGATCTTTCCCAAACAGGTCAGGTCGGGAGTAATACCCACTCGCTCCTGCATTCCCCCAAGGGCAACACGGAAACCCGTCATCACTTCATCAAAAATCAAGAGCGCACCATATGCTTTAGTGAGGCTCCTCAATTGCTCGAGGAAGCCTGGCTGCGGCAATACCAGCCCCATATTGGCCGCTACAGGCTCAACGATGACAGCGGCAATCTCAGTGGGATAGGTATCGAAGAGCATCTCAACGGCCTCAATGTCGTTATATGGAGCGATCAGTGTATTGCCCGTTGCCTCCGGAGGAACACCCGGACTGTCGGGTAAACCCATTGTTGCTACACCCGAGCCCGCCTGAACCAGCAACATATCGGCATGACCATGATAACAGCCGCTAAATTTGATGATTTTGTGGCGACCGGTATATGCTCGCGCTAGACGCAGTGCGCTCATGGTAGCCTCGGTGCCTGAATTGACGAAGCGCACCATTTCAATCGAAGGCACGCTCTCAATCACCATTTTGGCCAGTTCACTCTCGGCCTCCGTTGGCGCACCAAAGCTGAAACCACGCTTGCTGGCCTCGATCACAGCCTCTACTACACTTGGGTGCGCGTGTCCTAAAATCATTGGGCCCCAGGATTGGACATAATCGAGATAGCGATTGCCATCCACGTCAAAGAGATAGGGACCACGAGCGGAATCGATGAAGATGGGCTCGCCACCCACGCCTCGAAAGGCCCGCACAGGGCTGTTGACGCCGCCCGGCAATAGCTGTTGCGCCTCCTGGTAGAGCGTATGCGAATGTGACAGTGTAAGATGGCTCCCTACTTGCTGTATCTGATCTTTCACCGGTCAGGCTCCAATCGCTTCCAGTATATCTTCAAGGGGTTGTGCCACGCAGGTAAACATAGGTGTGTCACGCAGCGTATAAGAACTTGCCTCCGTCTCACGCAGCTCCTGCACAAGGTCGAGAAAATCGCTGACCTCGTCGGTCTCGAAAGCTACGACAAACTCCTGGTCGTCCAGTCCAAAAGAATAGGTTGTATTGAGTGACACCGACGGATAGGTTAACCCGACCCGAATATGCTCATTCATCATCCGCTTCCGCTCGGCCATGGGCAAAGCATACCAGGCACGCGTCTTCACAAACGGATAGACAAAGAGGTATTTCTTATCCACTGGCGTAATCACCAGGCGAGGGTCATGCGCGCCACGGGCATTCTTCCCAACGTACACTGAACGTTTGGTCATCGATAAGAATGCGCGTGTCTCGCGCAGATATGGTCCCATCCTACTCCGTCGTATCTTGCTACTGACGCCTTGCAGATTTTCAACCTCGTAGGTTGCCTGCCATAACATAAAATCACAGTCCGAACGGATACCGAATAAGCTAAAACTACGCATGAGCCCGTTTTCCGCATATTCCTCGAATATCTTGAGCAGTTCCTGTTTGCCTTGCTGGCGAATATCGGCAGGCAGTAACTGCCACTGGGGATCAAGTTTAAAGAAGGTAAAACGAACGAGCTGACGCGGTTGCTTCGGCCTGCCTGGCTCTGTCTGGGTAGATGGAGCCTGAGCTTGCTCAAGCGATGCCTCTTGAGTTATTTGTTCTGCCATAGAATGTCATTCCTCACGTTGTAATGGGGCATCTGCTAGAGATGCCCTGACGATTGCCTCGACGAGACCATCAATGGTAAACTCATTCGCCTCGATATCGACATCCAGGCCAAGTTCACGCGCGGTCTGCGAAGTAATTGGGCCAATACATGCAATTTTCAATGATGGTTGATGCAAAAAGGTATCGTCTATCGCACAACTACGAAACCATTGCATAAAATTTCGCACTGTAGAAGAACTGGTAAATGTTATCATGTCAATTTCACCACGCTGCAAGAGCTTCACGATTTCACGTCCCTGCTGATCGTCGCTGGCAACAGAGACGGTTGTATAAGCCGCCACTTCATCTACGACCGCACCCGCATGTTGTAATTCTGTGACCAATACATTGCGAGCTTCGGCGGCGCGCGGCAGCAATATCCGCTTCCCCTGCAAGGACTCCCCCCTCTGCTGGCTATCATGAATCAGTGCCGCGGCCACGCTTTCAGCTACATAGATATCAGGTACCAGGTCAGGGTGTATTCCATAGTGTGTTAGCGCGGCAGCTGTAGCCGGGCCAATCGCGGCCACGCGCACCGGGCACATGGCCTGCAAGTCATACCCTCGTTCGAGCAGGCGTTCGCAACAGATATGCACACCATTCGCGCTGGTAAAGATAAGCCACGCATAGGGACAATCACGCTGGTCATCATTCTCCATAGCAGTTGGGAAAAGTCTCCCGAGCGCCCAATCGAGTGAAGCCCAATTGTGCGGCGGCACGATACGAATCGTCGGAAATTCTACGGGCATGGCCCCTAACGCCAGCAAACGTTCGCTGAGCACTCCGGCCTGTTCGCGGGTACGCGTAACCAGGATACGTTTGCCCTGGAGTATCCCTCGCTGTGCATTTGTCTGTCCCATTGTGTACAGACCGCCATCAGCCTTGTCGTCTCCTTCCAGGGAGTCTGCATGAAGCTGTTGTCGCTCAAGTAGAGGATCCTTTTCAGGCATGGAGACGCTCCTGTTCGCCTGTGGGTAGTAACGAGTCAATAATCTCGCGAGCCCCCTGCTCCAGGGCTTGCTCTGCCACTTTTATTCCCAACAATTCAGCCTCTTCTAGCGCGTCCTCTGTTGTCCAGCGTATGCTTTGCTGCACCCGCACCTGGCGTTGTCCATCCAGGCTGATGACTAACCCTCGTAGCATCAAAGTTTCACCCACAACCTCTCCATAGGCTGCGACAGGAAGAAAGCAGCCCGCCCCTAGCCGCCGCATAAACATGCGTTCAGCGCTGGTTGCGGCTTGCGTAACCACATCATTGAGGGGTAAGAGAAGCTCGAGCATCTCAGGTTCATCGCGCATCTCTATTGCCAGTGCCCCCTGCCCCGGCGCGGGCATCACTATATCGATAGGGAGGTAGACAACGCGGCCAGTCAGCCGCTCCACCATATCCAGTCTATACAGACCCGCCGCGGCCAGCACTATAGCATCATACTCATGTGCTTCGAGCTTGCGTAAACGCGTGTCGACATTTCCCCGTATCGGCAAAAGTTGTGCGCCAGGAAATCGGGCGCGTATTTGTGCCATGCGCCTCAAACTACCTGTACCAATTCGTAATTCCTGCTGAGAGTATCTTTCTTTTGTATGCTCTCCCGCAAATTGTTCTGCTAGGACAGGTCGCAGGTTCCCATTTGAGACAAACACGTCTCGCACATCTTCACGAGGGCCTGGAATTATCAGCCGTACACCTTCTGGCTGTGTCGTCGGTAAATCCTTCAAACTATGTACTGCCAGGTCAATACGTTTCTCATGCAGTGCGCGCTCAATCTCTGTGACAAACACTCCATCTCCACCTATTTTGGATAATGGGGCATCCTTCATTTGGTCACCCACAGTGTGAATCTGCTCAATGGTTATCTGCAAGTTCGGCCAGTACCGTTGTAATCGCTCGATTACCTGGTGTGTCTGTATCATAGCCAGTTTGCTGGCCCTCGTTCCTATCGTAAGACGCTTCATTAGCCTTCCCTTCCAAATCAAACAAGTAGCGTATCGCCTCAGCGTAGAGATGACCCTGACCTTGTACCGCCGCATCTTTGAGTCGTAACATCGGCGTATGGAGCAGTTTATTCACCAGCCGGGTAGTCAGTTCTCGCACCGCCGCTTCCTCTCGTTCAGACAGTGAAGGGGAGAGTTGCCGCATGGCGCGTACGAGTTCCTGCTGGCGCAGTATATCAGCATATTGGCGTAAGTCGCTGATCGTATCGACCACGCTGAGTGACCGCAACCATCGTTCATAGGCGCTGGCCTCCTCAGCGATAATTGACTGCACGTGCGCTACTTCCTGCATCCGCAGGTGAATACCTTCGCTCACACTTGCTTGGAGATCATCCAGGTTATAGAGGTGAACTCCTGGTATAGTGGCGACGTCAGGGTCAACATCCCGCGGAAGAGCGATGTCGATCAAGAGCAGCGAACGGCCACTCCGCCTGTTCATTACCTGGCACATAAGCTCATGCGTGATAATGGCCCGGGGAGCGGCCGTAGAACTGATAACGACATCTGCCTCTACCAACGCTTCAGGAAGTTCTGGGAAGGTGCGATGGAGAGCGCCGAAGCGTTGCGCGAGGTCAATAGCATGCGATTGCGTCCTGTTCATGATGACAAGCCGCTGCGCACCATTATCACACAGGTTACGGGCGGCTAACTCACTCATCTGTCCTGATCCTACCAGGAGAACGCATGCCTTATTGAGTTTGGGGAATACTTGTCGCGCCAACTGCACAGCGACATGGCTGATTGAAGTAGCATTGCGACTGATGCCAGTCTCACTTCGTGCGCGCTTACCCGTTGTCAGGGCAGCACGAAAGAGCGCTGATGTAATTGGTCCCGCGTAGCCGCCGCCTTGCGCAACTTCCAGGGCATCTGCTACCTGACCTTGAATCTGTGGTTCGCCTGGTACCAGCGAATACAAACCACTTGTGACACCAAAGAGATGTGACACCGCCTGCTCGTCAACAAAGCTATAGCAATACGATTGTAGCTCCGATAACGCCACGTCACGCGCTTCGCTTAACACTTGCAGCAGGCTCGCCACTCCCTCACTTGATTCTGAACAAACGCCATAGAGTTCTATACGGTTGCAGGTCGAGAGCAAAATGCTCTCCTGCACTACTTGCTGTGAAATCCTGAGTACCTGGGATACCTGACGTGGTGAACATGCTAGCCGTTCACGAAATGCTATAGGTGCAGAAGTATGATCAACCCCGACAACGATGATATGCACGCGAACCTCATAAATCTTCAAAAATGTAAGTAGTTCACTAGAGATTTTAGCGTTTTTTTATGAATAGTCAAGGGTACAAAGATGCGAATTCTATCAGACAAACCCTGTATTTTTTTTCAGGTACCCGCGTCAGCCCATAGCGCTCCTTAACCAATGAATTAGGTCATCCGTAGGTGTATGGATGTCCCACATCGTCATGCAAGCGTGCGGCGAAACGAGCGTGCTCCCTCTGCCTGCCTGGTCCACGATGTCCTGGCCCTGACCCACTGACAATGTGGGTCATCCATACAGTAGGTGCCGATTTATCGCGCACATCGCCGATAATGCAGATGAACAAAATAATCCGGCCACCCGTAGGTGCCGATTTATCGCGCACACGGCCGATTTATCGGCCCTCATACGCATCAACCTAAGCGGGGAAGTCAGGCAGGAGGCCGGGCGATCCGTAGGGGCGAGGGCGGTGGATGGGGGGTTGGGTGCGGCATTTATTGCCTTCATGGTCGCCCGTGGGTGGGGA
>Ga0209577_10006616_pt1 | contig 10705 bp, 11 predicted proteins | sample GraSoiAngelo_109_FD_185874 | JGI IMG/M metagenome (GOLD analysis project Ga0209577, IMG submission 185874) | Grasslands soil microbial communities from the Angelo Coastal Reserve, California, USA - 14_0903_12_20cm (SPAdes) (version 2) | ecosystem: Environmental > Terrestrial > Soil > Grasslands... | reverse complement strand
CGACAAGTGGCGCGCGGTGCAGGCCGGCTCACGCCAGCCCGACACGCTCGCCCGGGTGAAACGGCTGCTCGCACATCGGGCGTTCGACCTCAAGGTGCCGAACAAGGTGTACGCCCTCATCCGCACGTTCAGCGCGAATCACGTGCGCTTCCACGCCGCCGATGGCGGCGGCTACGCCTTCCTCGCCGACCAGGTGATCGCGCTGAACGCGCTCAATCCCCAGGTCGCGGCGCGCATGGCGCGCGCCTACGACCGCTGGCGCAAGCTCGATGAGCGCCGGCAAGCACGCGCGCGCGCCGAGCTCGAGCGCATCCGCGAGACCGAGGGCCTGTCGAAGGACCTTGCGGAAATCGTCACGAAGGCGCTGGGCTGAACCGGTCACAGCAGTAATTTGCACTTGAGGGGGGCGGACAAGCTGAGCAATGTAAGGGGCTGTGAGCTCGCCCGACATCACGTCGCGCCTCGCCCTGACCGGGCAACTGTTGGTCCGCTCCGGCATCGAGATCGGCCGCATCCTCGACTCGATGCTCGAGGACCACGACACGCTGACGGCGAACCTGCCCTCGCAAATGATGTTCCTCTCGCAGTTGATGTTCATCGAGCCGGTGAAGGGCTACATGCTGCTTTCGTACAGCCACCACAAGGCGGCGAATGCGGCGGCGCTGGCGCAACCGAAGCTCATCCTGCGCTGCAACCATCGCGGCGCCCAGTTCGCCTTCGCCGGCGCCACCCCGCATGCCGCCGTCCAATCCGGCCAACCGTGTATCCAGTGCGAGCTGCCGCCCGTGATGGTGGCGCTGCAGCAGCGGCGCTCCGCCTCGCGCGTCGCCATACCGGCCCAGGCACCCGTGAGCTGCGAAGTGCGCATGGGCGTGCTGACGTTCGACGCCAAGGTGGTGGATGTGAGCCTCGACGGCACCGGCATCCTGGTGTCTGACCCCGCGCTGCCGCTTTGCGCGGGCACGCGGCTCGAGGGTGCGCGCATCCGCCACCCGCAGCACCAGCCGATCGAAGTGGACCTCGAAGTGCGCTACGTCAGCCACGTCAGGTTGCCGAGCGGCGAACGCGCCACCCGCATCGGCTGCAAGATCGTGAGCTCGCCGCAGAACCTGGAAGAGCTGATCCGACTCTTCATCATCGACCTGCAGTAATCGCAGCGCATAATGCCGGGCGAAGGGGGGAAGCATGGATCCCATCGCGCTGCTCATCGTCGCCACGGCGGCATTCGTGCTGACGCATCTCGTCTCTGCAACGCCGCTGCGCGCGAGGCTCGTCGCGGCGCTCGGTGAGTGGCCCTACCGCGGCCTTTATTCGGCGGCCGCGTTCCTGACGCTTGGATGGATGATCTGGGCCTTCGTGCATGCGCCGCGCGAGGCGCTGTGGGCGGGCTGGCGCCACCTGCCGCTTCTCATCATGCCGATCGCCTTGATCCTGGTCGCGAGCGGCTACCGGCGCAATCCGACGATGGTCGGGGCGGACGCGCTCCTGCGAAGCGAGGAACCGGCGCGCGGCATGATCCGCATCACCCGCCACCCGATCATGTGGGGAATCATGCTGTGGGCGGCGGCGCACGTCGTGGCGAGCGGCGAGCGGAGGTCGCTCGTCTTCTTCGGCGGCTTCCTGCTGGTCGCGCTGCTCGGCACGCTGTCGCTCGAGCGGCGAAAGCGCGCCGATCCGAATTGGCCGCGCTTTGCGCGAGCGACCTCGCATGTGCCGTTCGTCGCCATCGCCCAGGGGCGAAATCGCCTCGTCTGGGGCGAGATCGGCTGGATGCGCCCGCTCATCGGCCTCGTGGCGTTCGCCGTGCTCCTCGCGCTCCACCCTTGGCTCTTCGGCGCGCGGCCCTACTAGAGTTTGCGCTTCACCCGCTGGTCGAATTTGGCGACGTTCACCACCACGCGCTCGTGCAGCCCGTCGCCGATCACTTCCCTCTCGTCGCGCGCCTGCAGCCGGAAATAGATGGTGCGCCCGTCGATTCTCTCGACCTTCGCGGTAGCGGTGACACGCATGCCGACCGGCGTGGCAGCGATATGGCGGACGTTGAGGACGGTGCCGAGGCTCTGGTGACCGGGCGGTAGCAGCTTCTCCACCGCGGCGAGCGCCGCCGCTTCGAAGAGGTTGATCATTACCGGCGTGGCGAGCACATGGATCGCGCCGCTCCCGACGCGCGGCGCCGTGTGCTCCTCGGAAACGAGAAGCCCGACCTCGCCCTCGAGGCCGGGCTTCAGTGCTGACAGGTCAGCCGCCATGCGGCCATGTTATTACTTCGTCTGGGCGTCGTGCTTCTCGCGGTGGATGCGGCGGCTCTCGCGGTTCTCGGCCTTCTGGATGCGACGCTGCTCGCGCGGCCCGACCTTGTTGTCGGCGCCGGCGCGGGCTTCCGCACGGTCGATGCGCGCTTCGCCGCGCTCAAGGCGCGCGGTTTCGCGGTTGGTGAGGCTGCCCGAATTCACGCCCTGCTCGATGCGGCTCTGCTGGTTGATGTTGCGCTGTACGTCGGCCTGCATGCGCTGCGAAGAGGCCGAGTTCGGGTTGCCGGTCTGCGCGTCGTGCTTCTCGCGGTAGATGTCGCGGCTCACGCGGTTCTGCTCGCGTGCAAGGCGCGCCTTCTCGGCGGGTGAAAGCTTGCCGTCCTGCATGGCGCGCGCCTGGTCGCGCTCGACGCGCGCTTCCTCGCGCTCGAGGCGCGACGCTTCGCGCGTGGTGAGCTGGCCGGACTGCAGGCCCTGCTCGATGCGCTGCTGCTGGTTGACGTCGCGCTGGACCGTGCCGGCCTGCGCGAACGCCGCGCCGCAGAATGCAAGGCCGAGCGCGGCGGCGATGGCGGTGTGTGCAAATTTCATGAACTGCTCCTCCTTATAGTGGTGGCTACAGCCCCTTAAAACGCGGCGCCCGCACGCCGGTGGACGCGCTAGGCGTGGACTTGGTAACAACTTGTATCATGCCCGGCCATGTCGGCCCCGCGCGTCATTATCGTGGGCTGCGGCTTCGGCGGCCTGTGGGCGGCGCAGGCGCTGAGGAGCGCGCCAGTGGAGCTCACGGTCATCGACCGCACCAACCACCATCTTTTCACGCCGCTCCTCTACCAGGTGGCGACCGCCGGGCTCTCAGCGCCCTCCATCGCCGGGCCGATTCGGCACATCCTCGCGCATCAACGCAACACTACAGTGCTCTATGGCGAGGTGCGTGCGATCGATGTCGGGCGGCGCGTGGTGCGCCTGGAAAACGGCGATGAGCTCGCCTACGACTATCTGATCCTAGCCGCCGGCACCACCCACAGCTATTTCGGGCACGACGAGTGGGCGGCGCATGCGCCGGGACTGAAGACCCTGGAAGACGCGCTCGAGATCCGCCGGCGCGTGCTCACCGCGTTCGAGCGCGCCGAGCGTGAGGCCGACCTGGTGAAGCGCGGTGCCTGGCTCACCTTCGTGGTGGTCGGGGGCGGCGCCACCGGCGTGGAGCTCGCCGGCACCTTCGCCGAGATCGCGCGCCACACGCTGCGCGGCGAATTCCGGCGCATCGATCCGCACAATGCGCGCGTCGTTCTCATCGAGGGCACCGACCGCGTGCTGCCGCCCTATCCGCCGGACCTCTCGGCGAAGGCGCAGCTCGCGCTCGAGCGCCTCGGCGTCACCGTGTGGCCGGGGCGCGTGGTGACCGGGATCGACGCCGAGGGCGTGCAGCTCGGCGAGGAGCGCATCGCCGCGAAGACCGTGATCTGGGCGGCCGGCGTGAGGAGCTCGCCGCTTGGCGCCGAGCTCGGCGCGCCGCTCGACCGTGCGGGCCGCGTGAAGGTCGAGCCCGACCTGTCGGTGCCCGGGCATGCGGAGATCTTCGTTGTCGGCGATCTCGCCGCGGTGGAGGGCGTGCCGGGCATCGCGCCCGCAGCGAAGCAGATGGGATGGCACGCCGGCCGCAACGTGCGGCGCCGGATCGCCGGCAAGCCGACGGCGAGCTTCAAGTATCGCGACTACGGCCAGCTCGCCACCATCGGCCGCAATGCCGCCGTGGTGATGATCGGCCGGCTGCACCTCTCGGGCTTCCCGGCGTGGCTCGTGTGGCTCGTCGCGCACATCTACTTTCTCATCAACTTCCGCAACCGCCTCGTCGTCATGTTCGACTGGGCGTGGTCTTACTTCAGCTACCAGCGCTACGCGCGCATCATCATGCGCGGCGTCAAGAACTGACGTCGTTCCAGAGCCACGCCGCGCCGCGCACGCCGCTCGAATCGCCGTGCACGTGGCGCACGAGCCGCGTCGTCACCTGATCGGAGAACACGTATCTCGTCCAGAGGCGCGGCACGTCGGTATAGAGCCGCTCGATGTTCGAGAGCCCGCCGCCCAGCACGATCACATCGGGATCGAGCACGTTAATCACGCCGGCGAGCGCGCGCGCGAGGCGCTCCACGTAGCGGCTGAGCGCTACGGCGTCGACGAGCGCGATCTCCTTGGCGCTGCGGCGCTCACCGCTGAGCGCCGCGTGCTCGCGCTCGAGCGCCGGGCCTGAAAGATAAGTCTCGATGCAGCCCGCGCGGCCGCAATAGCACGCGGGCAACGGCAGGTCCGTCGGGCCGGGGAGCGGCAGCGGATTGTGGCCCCACTCGCCGGCGATGGCGTTGCACCCGACGAGCGCTTTTCCGTCGATGACGATGCCGCCGCCGACGCCCGTGCCCAGGATCACGCCGAATACCGCGCGCGCGCCTTTGCCCGCGCCGTCGATCGCCTCCGAGAGCGCGAAGCAGTTCGCGTCGTTCGCGACGCGCACCGGCCGCTCGAGCGCGCGTTCGAGATCCTCCTTGAGCGGCCGGCCGATGAGCCAGGTGGAGTTCGCGTTCTTGACGAGCCCGCTAACGATCGAGAGCGCGCCCGGAATACCGACGCCAACGGTGCCGGGCCCTGCGTCGCGCGCGAGCGCCGCCACGGCGGCGAGCGTCGCCTCGTAGTCACCGCGCGGTGTTGGCATGCGCTTGCGGAAAGTCTCGCGGCCATGCGCGAGGGCGATCGCCTCGATCTTCGTGCCACCGAGGTCCACTCCGATGCGCGGCAGGTCCTTCTGGCCCATTGCCCGCCCCTGGCGAAAGCGCCTAGCTTAAACGGCGGCAATATTCCGGCCGGCGCGTAAGAGCGGCATGGCTCGGTCAGCACCGCTGCCCCTGCCCCTTGGCGCATCGTGGCGCCTTTGCTTTTTTGCCATCCTCCTCAACGGTGCAAAGGAGCGTGGCGCCCAACACGGATCCCGTCTTTCGTCCCCTGCCGGTGCGGCCGCCGCACGCGGGCGGCGACATCGCGGTGCAGTTTCTCACCGCGCCGGCGGAGTTCGCCGCGCTCGCGCCGGAGTGGAACCGCCTGCACGAGGAGGCCGCGGCCGCGAGCGTGTTCAACTCCTGGATCTGGCAATACCAATGGTGGCAGGTTTACGGCGGCGAGCAGCCGCTACGTATTCTCGTTGCGCTCGAGCGCGGCGCCATGGTGGGCATCCTGCCCGTCTACATCCACACCAAGAGTGCGCTCGGCGTGCGCGTGCGGCGACTGCGCTTCGTCGGCACGGGTGGTGACACGGGGCCCGACGACCTCGGCCCGGTCCTCGCCCCAGGGCGCGAAGCCGCCGCCGCGGCGGCGCTCGCCAACGCGCTGCTGCGCGTGGCGCAAACCGATGTCTATCTCTTCACCGACATCGATCCCGATTCGGTCTTCGCGCAGGCGCTCACCGGCGCCGCCGCCGCGGCCGGGCTCGCGGTCACCACCGACCTCGCCCAGCGCATTTTCTTCATCCGGCTGCCGCCGAGCTGGGATGCGTTCCTGAAGGCGCTGCCTTCCAAGCGCCGTTCGGGCATCCGCTGCGCGCGGGCCAAGCTCCTTGCCACGCATCCCGGCGCGCGCTTCTTCGTGTGGAACGACCCGGCGCGGCTTGACCAAGCCATCGACCGCCTGGCGGTGCTGCACCGCAAGCGCTGGCAGACCGCGGGCTCGAGCCACTCGTTCGCGACGGAGCAGTACATGGATTTCCATCGCGGCCTGATGCACTCGCTCATGCGGCGCGGGTGGCTGCGCCTGTACTGCCTCGAGATCGGCGGCGAGCTGCGCGCCATTACGTACTGCTACCGGCTGCGCAGTCGCGTGTTCTGCATGCAGGCTGGCTTCGATCCGGATTTCGCCGCCGTTGCGCCCGGCGCCGTGCTGCTCGGCTACGCGATCGAGCACGCCATCGGCGAGGGCAACGAGGTGTTCGATTTCCTGCGCGGCGAGCACATGTACAAGAACCAGCTCGCCAACGGCACCCGCGAGTCGCGCTACGTCGTCGCCTTCCGGCCGAACGCGCGCGCCTGGGCCTATCGCCTGCGGCGCATCCATCTGCCGGCATGGAAAGCACGCCTCACCGGCAAGCCGGTGCCGTACATCGAGTGGTAAGCGCCGCTGCCGCAAGGCGCATCGCCGCGCCGCGCCCGGCGCCCACGCCGACGGCGCGGCGCCGCCCTTCGGGCACCGGCATCACCGTCGAGCTGCTGACGGAGGCGACGGCGCTCGCCGCGCTCGTCCCCGATTGGGAGGAGCTCGCCGCGCAGGCGGCCGAGCCCAACCCGTTCTACGAGCACTGGATGCTGCTGCCCGCGCTGGAAGCCTACGGCGCGCGCGAGCTGCGCTGCATCGCCGTCTGGGAGGACGGCGCGCTCGGCGCCCTCTTCCCGATGCGCTTCGTGCGCCGTTACCGCGGCCTGCCGGTGAGCGCGCTCTGCTCCTGGCGCCACCGCAACATGATGACCGGCACGCCGCTCGTGCGCGAGAAGAGCGCCGCCAGGTGCCTTGCCGCGCTGCTCGCTAACGCACCGGCGCCGATCATCGAGTTCGAGCTCATTGCAAGCGACGGGCCGCTCTACGCCGCGCTTAGCGAAGCGGCGCCGCCCGCCGATTTCGCGTGGCTCGTGCGCGACGCCTATCCGCGCGCGGTGCTCTCACGCGAGCGTGACCCGCGCCCGCGCTACAACTCGAATCTGAAGAGCAACCTGCGGCGCTGGGAGGCGCGGCTGCGCGCCGCCGGCGAGCTCAAGCCGGTAAGCCTTGAGGCGGGCGACGATCTCGATCGCTGGATCGCGGACTTCATGCGGCTCGAAGCGAGCGGCTGGAAAGGCAGTAGCGGCACGGCGCTCGCCTGCCGCGACGACGACCGGCGCTTCGTCGCCGCCGTGCTGCCGGAGGCGTTCCGGCGCGAGCGCCTGCGCATCACCGGCCTCGACCTCGGTGGAGCCGCGCTCGCGCGGCACATCATGATCGGCGCAGGAGAAGGCGCCTTCACCTTCAAGATCGCCTACGACGAGGCGTACGCCAGCTGCGCGCCGGGCATCGTCGCGGAAGCCGACAACGTGCGCCAGTTCATGGCCGCGCCGACCCCACGCTGGCTCGATTCGAACACCGCGCCGGAGAGCAAGAACTACGCGCGCGTCTGGAAGGAGCGCCGCACCGTGCAGACGATCGCCATCGGCGCGCGCGGCGCCGGCCGCCTCGCCGTCGCGGCGCTGCCGCTCGTGCGCCTCGCGAAACGCTGGCTCGAGCGCGCATGAGGCCGAGCGTGCTCGAGCTCGCCGGCGCGGGCCTGCTGCCGGTCGAGCCGCCCGTCGTGCTGCTTGGCGGCCTCGACATCGTGCGTGCGCTCGGCTTCGCGCGCGTCCCGGCGATCATCGCGTCGCTCGAGCGTCGCACGCCGGCGATGGCATCGCGCTACTGCACCGGCACCGTGGCGCTGCCCCCCGGCGCCGGGCGCGAGGCCATGGTCGATGCGCTGGTGCGTGCCGGGCGCTGGCTCGCGGCGCAGTACGGCGCGCCGGTGCCTCTCTTCTACGACAACGACGATCGCCTTGCTCTCGTGCAGGACCACCGCGATGCGCTCGCGCGCCATTTCGCCCTGCTGCTAAATGAGCCCACGCTCGCGGATGCGTTGCTGGACAAGGCGCGATTCCAGGCGCTCGCCGAGAGCCGCGGCCTCCCGGTGCCGCGGCGCCTGGCATGGGAAACGCTCGCCGAAGAGCCGGAGCCCGTCCTCGTCAAGCCGAAAACGAGGCTCGGCTGGGAGCACTCCGCCGTGCGCGAGCAGCTCTTCGGCGGCGCGGGGAAGGCGCGCGTCTTCGACTGCGGGCGCTCGGCGTACGACGACGGGCTCGTGCGCCAGCTCGCCGCACAGCTCACGTTTCAGGAATACGTGCCGGGCGACGACAGCGCGATCTGGAGCTTCCACGGCTTTGCCGCGCCGGGCGGCGAGCTCTTGGCCTCATTCGTCGGACGCAAGATCCGCACTTACCCCGCGCTCACCGGCGACAGCGCCTACCTGCGCCTTGCGCGCGAGCCCGAGCTCGAGCGGCTCGGCCGCGACATCGTCGCGCGGCTCGGCCTCGTCGGCGTTTTCAAGATGGACTTCAAGCGCTCACCGGCGAATGGACGCTTTTACCTGCTTGAAATCAACACGCGCTTCAACCTCTGGCACCACCTCGGCGCGAAGAACGGCGTCAACCTGCCGCGCGTCGCGTACGACTACCTCGTGCACGGCCGGCGCCCGAGGCCCGCCCAGGCGGGGCTCGTTTACCGCTGGCTATCGTTCAGCTACGACCGGCTCGCCTGCCGCGAGCTCGCCGCGGCGGGCAAGCTCGGCGCACTGCGCTGGTTCTGGTCGCTCGTCCAGGCACCGAAGGTCTACGCCATCTTCTCGTGGACCGATCCAGCACCCTTCGTACGCTACTGGCGCGGCCGCCTCGGGCGGCGCCTCCGACGGCTATGGCACTCTACGGCGTCCTAGGCGACATCCACGGCAACCTCGAGGCCTTGCGCGCGGTGCTCGCGGCACTCGATGCGCGCGGCGTGCGCGAGCTTCTCTGCGTGGGAGACGTCGTCGGCTACAACGCCGATGCGGACGCCTGCGCGGCGCTGCTGCGCCGGCGCGGCGCGCGCGTGATCCTGGGCAACCACGACCTCATCGCCACGCGGCGCCTGGGCTTCGAACGCTGCTCGAACAACGCCCGCTACGCGCTCGCGCGCACACGCCGCACGCTTGCGCGCGAGAGCGCCGAGTGGCTCGCCACCCTGCCCGAGCGCCTGCTCGTCGACGGCGAGATCGCCCTCGTGCACGGCGGCGTGCGCGACGTACAGCTCTACATGCGCACGCCCGCGCTCATCAGTGCGAACGCAGCGCTCCTGCGCGCCGAGTTCCCGAGCGCCCGGCTGTGCTTCTTCGGCCACAGCCACTTCCAGAAAGTCTACGAGGTGGACGGCTCGGATTCTGCCCGCGAGCTCCCGCTCGAGGCGAGCCTCTCGCGCGAGCGGCTCTACTTCATCAACATGGGCTCGGTCGACGCGCAGCGTAAGCACGCTTCCAAACTCGCCGAATGCGCGGTGTTGGACAGCGGCGCGTGGAGCGTGGAATTCCTGCGCCTGCCCTACGATGCCGCCTCCACGGAAGCGAAGGCCGCGGCCGGCGGCTACCGCATCACGCCGCTCCTCGACCGCATCTACACCCTGCGCCGCCGGCTGCTGCCGGCCTAGGCTCGCGCCTCAGCGCTCGTTCAACCGCCAGTCGAACTCGGCATAGCGGATCTTCACCTTGCCGCGGCGCCGGTCGACCAGATCGGCCGTGTCATCGTCGAGCCGGGAGATAGCAAAAGCGAGCGCCTCACGCTCACCGTCGAAGTCGGCCGCGTACCAGTAGAACTGGCGCGGCAGGATCACGAGAGCGCCCTGCTGCTCGACGCGCACCTCGCGGCGCAGGTAGCCTTCTGTGGCCTGCTCGAGCTGCTCGTCGAGCATGCCGCCGCCGAAGGCGTGCAAGGGCGGCGACGAGCGGCAGGCGCAATAGAGCCCGAAGTGCATGCGCTCGTCATAGGCGAGGGGCGTGTACGCGCGGCGCGGGTCGTCCTGCCGCAAGGGCGCGCGCATGCCGCCGAACTTCGGCACATTGCCGCGCAGCAGGCCATGCTCGATGTCGTCGAGCGAGTACGCGAGCCCGCCGATGTTGGCGCGCCGGCTCTCGAAGAATCGCTCGACCTCGCGCGGGCCGCGCGCCTGCGCGAGCTCCGCCGCATCGCGCACCACGACGGCGTTGAACACGTTCAGCCAGAAGGCGGTCTGTGCAACAATGCGCACCCGTTTCGGATCGAAGGCCTGCAGGGCGGCGAGCATTTCGGCGAGCCGCTGCTTTTCCGGCGACGCGCCGAGCCCGGCGTAGTCGCAGGCGCTGCCGCCGGCATCGAAGTGCGCCGCGCGCAGCGCATCGAGCGCCTCGCGCAATTCCTCGGCATCAGTCATTCGCCAGCTTCAATTGAGGCGCACGCGGTAGGCGCGGATCGGCTCCGGCATGTTCTTCACCTGCTGCTCGCCCTGGTCGTCGAAGCTCGCGCCCACACGGCTCTTCACCGAGCCACGCACGGCATCCGATACCGTGATGCCGCCCGCGGCCGCGAGCGCCTGCAGCCGCGCCGCGATGTTGACGCCGTCGCCATAGATTGTGCCGTCGGCCTTTTCGATCACATCGCCCAGATGCACGCCGATGCGAAAGCGCAGTGGCCCGTCCTCGAGGAGCCTCTGCGCGCCAAGGGCCGCCGTCACCGCACCGCTCGCCGTGTCGAACACCGCGAGCACCGAGTCGCCGGCCATGTCCACGACGCGTCCGTGGTTTAGCTCGATCTGCTGCCTGAACACCGCACGCGCGGCATCGAGCGCGGCGAGCG
>Ga0209577_10006614_pt1 | contig 10706 bp, 8 predicted proteins | sample GraSoiAngelo_109_FD_185874 | JGI IMG/M metagenome (GOLD analysis project Ga0209577, IMG submission 185874) | Grasslands soil microbial communities from the Angelo Coastal Reserve, California, USA - 14_0903_12_20cm (SPAdes) (version 2) | ecosystem: Environmental > Terrestrial > Soil > Grasslands ... | reverse complement strand
CGCCCGGAAATGATTTTTGAAAATGAAAGAGCAACGACAGTGATCGAGAACGATGGCTATCAGGTTGCGGTAGTACAGATTGCATCGAGGCTCGTCCGCCAGATTGCCGTGTTCCTACGTGAAGGTCAAGATGTGGCGTTAGGCCAGAGAATGGGAGTGATCCGTTTGGGTTCCCAAGTGGACGTAGTGCTACCCATGAGGGAGAACCTTATAATTGCAGTGCGTCCGGGGGACCACGTCCGGGCCGGTGAATCGATCATCGCCATGCTTAATTCAGGGCTGAACGACTCCAAGAATTGCAGCCAACAGCAAATTTGAAGCGGCGCCGGGCTGGCGCCGCGTTCGCAAGTTCCAGAACGCTACGTTTCGTATGACCAACAACCCCGGAGCACTTGTAATCGGCGGGAATTATCGCGGCTTGTCCATTTCCAGGAGCTTGGGGCGCAACGGCATCGCAGTCTGGGTCACGACTACGCCCGATCAAAGGCTCGCGAGTCTCTCGCGTTATACACTTCGCAGCTTGCCCTGGATTGATGGGAGCAGCGAAGAACAAGTCGCATATCTGCTAAGCTTGGCGGAAAGGTATCGCCTCGATGGTTGGGTATTGTTCCCAACAGATGACGAATCAGCCGCACTGATTGCGAGATTCCAGCAGCCGCTTTCCCGCTGTTTTCGGGGTACTTCGCCGGAGTGGGATGTTTTGCGGTGGGCCTATGACAAGCGCTTGACATATCGTCTGGCCGCAATGGAGTCGATCGACTACCCGTGGACGTTTTTTCCCCGTTGCGAAGGTGATCTCCAAACTGCCCCATGTCCTTTCCCGGTAATTTTGAAGCCCGCTATCAAAGCCAGCGCCAACCGGTTCACGGTCGACAAGGCCTGGCCTGCTGAAAATCGGGATCTCCTCCTTGCCCGCTATCGGGAGGCCCTGGAGCTTGTCTCGCCCGACCTGATTCTGGTGCAGGAGATGATTCCAGGTGGGGGAGATGCGCAGTTCTCTTTCACCGCACTATGTTCGAAAGGGGAGGTAGTCGCAAGTGTCAGCGCCCGTCGTACGCGGCAGTACCCGATCCATTTCGGCCACTCCAGCAGCTTCGTGGAAACGCTTCGGGAACCTGAAATCGAGGGGCCGGCGCGGCGCCTGCTGGCTGCCATGGGCTATACAGGCGTCGCGGAAATCGAGTTCAAGTATGATCGCCGCGACCACCGCTACAAACTACTGGACATCAACCCACGAATATGGACGTGGTCACCGTTATGCGGTCGTGCAGGCGTGGATTATCCGTACTTGCTGTGGCGCCAGATCGTTGGAAAGTCGGTTTCAGAGATCACCGGCCGTGCCGGAGTTCGGTGGGTAAGAATGAGTACAGATGTGGCGGCCGCATGGCAGGAGATCCTGCGAGGCCGATTGAACGCTCGTGACTATTTGCGCTCCTTGCAGAGCCCACTCGAGTTTGCACTGTTTGCGGCGGATGACCCCCTACCGGCTCTACTCGAGTTGCCGCTCATGCTCGTTGTCTCGGCGCGAAAGCTCTGGGCCGCCTGTCGAGACTTAGGACAACCTGGAACTACGGAATCGAATCACGCCCGGAGTTGCACATCCGGCGAGATTGACAAGTCTTTCGTGGAAACGGAATTTGGGTCGGACCGAAGGGCGGCCTCGGCAAAGAGCCACAGGGACGGAAACGGTTCGGACCACGCGGTCAGAGCCTCAGACATTTCAGACGATCAGGTCCAGCATATTGCGGTTTAATGCGTGAAGCGAATTACACTTGGAGCGGCATGCAAGTTGATTACGTTTAAGCCTTACACAGAAGAGCTAATCGCTTCGGTTAAAGCTTTTAACAATCGATTGGACGCTGGCAGTGCGCCCCCGGAGTTTCGGTTCCCCGAGTGTCATATTCCCGAGAGCCTGCCCAAGGTTGATGGTAGACGGCTCTTTGAAGAGTACTTCCTGTTGTTAGAAGACGGTGCGGTTCGAGGAGGTTACAGGCTCAAACATCAAGATTTTTCCTTCCACGGCGAGGTTCGCTCGATCGCTCTTTTTCATTGGCAAATTTCCGAGGGACTCGTTGACAGGAAGTACGCCTGGGTTTTCCTTCACATGTTGAACAGCGCCCTGAAAGCTCAGCCGCTGCTATATGGCTTGGCCATGGGTCCCCAGATTCAGCGAGCCTTGACATCCCTGGGCTGGAGCATGGGTACGGTGGCATTCCACTTTAAGGTGAATAGCCCAGACCGATTCCTGAGGCAAATCCGCGCTATGCGAAAGACTCCGGCGCAAAGGCTACTGATGGACATTGCTGCCCGGACGGGAACTGGCGGCCTCCTTCTAAGGATCTTGCAGAGTGCGCGAGCCAAACGAGGCGAATCCGAAGAACGGACCGAAGTTGTCCAGGGCTTTTCCGGCTGGGCTGACGATCTGTGGCACAAGTGCGAAGGGCAGTACGCGATGATCGCCGTCCGGGATAGCGAAACATTAAATATTCTGTATCCCGGAACCAGTAAAAGATTCGTCCGTTGCAAAATCACCCGCGGGGGCGCGGTTCTGGGCTGGGCGGTGCTTTTGGATACGCCGATGCATGACAACAAGTACTTTGGCAATCTGCGAGTGGGATCGATCGTGGACTGCTTGGCCTTACCGGAGAACGCCGATGCCGTCGTCCGGGCAGCCACTAGGGTGTTGGAAGAAAGGGGGGTGGACTTGATAGTGTCGAATCAATCTCACTCCTCCTGGTCTGCTGCTTTCAGATCCGCGGGATTTCTCGCGGGCCCCTCGAATTTTCTTTTTGCGACATCGAAAGAACTCAGCAAACCTCTTCATCCGTTCCAGATCAAGATGGCACAAGCACATTTGACCCGAGGGGACGGCGATGGTCCCATTCATCTTTAGGGAGGAAACCGTGAACGACGATGGATCGGAGAAGCAGCTTGAATTGTTTGCGACTTGTCCTCAGTCCAGTGACGCTGACAGGGAGTCTTACATCAGGGATGTAGCCGCTGTGGCACGTTGGAGTGAGGACTACGGCTGCAAAGGAATCCTCGTCTATACGGACAACTCGCTTGTCGATGCCTGGCTCGTGTCTCAGATCATAGTTGAGAACACAAAAACCTTGTGTCCGCTCATTGCCGTGCAACCCGTGTATATGCATCCGTATTCGGTTGCCAAACTCGTGGCTTCGTTCGGTTTCCTGTACGGTCGGCGGGTTTACCTAAACATGGTTGCTGGTGGCTTCAAAAATGACCTTGTTGCCTTGAACGACGTGACTCCCCACGACAAGAGATATGCTCGGCTCATCGAGTACACGATGATCATCAAGCAGCTGCTGGCTAGCCCGGCGCCAGTAACCTATGAGGGCGAGTTCTACAAAATAGACAAATTGAAAATGACGCCAGCGCTGCCGCCGGTACTTTTCCCAGGCTTGTTCGTCTCGGGATCTTCTGAGGCCGGGCTCGACGCTGCCAAAGTTCTTGGGGCGACAGCGGTGAAGTACCCGAAGCCAGCCAAAGAATGTGATGCTGAGACTGCTCGCGAAGGCGTCCACCTCGGCATCCGAGTGGGAATCATCGCGCGGGAAGACGAGGACGAAGCCTGGGAGATCGCTGAACAGCGGTTCCCCGAAGACCGAAAAGGCCAACTCGTTCACCAACTCGTGATGAAGGTTTCTGACTCCTTTTGGCACAAGCAACTGTCAGAAACCAGCGAACAAACGAAGGCGGACCGGAGTCCCTATTGGTTGAGACCGTTTGAGAATTACAAAACGTTCTGTCCCTATTTGGTCGGGAATTACGACCAAGTGGCGGGAGAGTTAGCGACGTATATCGCTCTCGGATACACGACCTTCATTCTCGATGTACCGCCCAGCCAACAGGAATTGCACCATACCAAGGTTGTGTTTGATCGAGCCTCCCAAACGGTCAATGTGTAAACCGAGGAAGCATCCGACGCGTGGGCGCTGCGAAAAATCGCCTCCGTAATCAATGAGGAAGACCGGGATGGTCCCTAACGAAAGGATTTTACAACTAACCGATCGACCCGCAGCAGGGGACGAGTCGATGAAAGGAAGCACCTTGTTCAGGAGTCTCATCGACGGATTTGCCGAATCGGCTAAGTATTTTCCTCTACGACCGGCGCTTGTAGTGGACGGCCAATCTTTCAGCTATCTCACCTTGCAACGCATGGCCGGCAGGATTGGGTCGGCGATCCTACAGTATGAGCATGAGCCCTTTCCCCTTGTGGCAGTTCTGGCTCATCGGAGTGCAACGGCCTATGCGAGTATCTTGGGCATACTAGCCGCAGGAAGAGGCTACGTCCCTCTGAATCTCAAGTTTCCGATCGAGCGCACACGAAGCATGCTGTCCCTGTCCGGTTGTACGGTGCTTGTTGCAGGAAAAGAGAGTATGGAGCAGTTGCCAAAGCTCTTGGCCACAGTGAACCGGCCTTTAACCGTAATCTTGCCAGACACTTCTGAGGCGAATGCTTTACCCGCAGATTTTCCTAGGCACAGATTTATGGCCTCAACTGACATATCCACTGGCTACGATTTTTCTTTCCAGCCAGAGGTCGACCCAGCTGCAATTGCTTATCTGCTCTTCACTTCGGGGAGTACTGGTCAGCCTAAGGGCGTTCCGATCAGTCAAGCGAACGTGTTGTCCTACGTCCAGTACGTGTGCGATAGGTACGATGTGAACGAAGGAGACTCTTTTTCCCAAGAGTTTGACCTAACGTTTGACCTGAGTGTTCATGACATGTTTGTTTGCTGGGAGCGGGGCGCGTGCCTATATTGCGTGCCGGACAGGTCGGTGATGGCCCCAACCAAGTTCATCCGAGAACATCAGTTAACCATGTGGTTCTCGGTCCCCTCGGTGATCGGTCTCCTAGCAAAGATGAGGCTGCTATCGCCGGATTGTTTTCCTTCTTTACGATGCAGCCTTTTCTGCGGGGAGCCGTTTTCCGCTACCTATGCTCGGCTTTGGCAGCAAGCAGCTCCGAACTCCATAGTAGAAAATCTGTACGGACCTACCGAGACAACCATCGCTATTTCTCATTATCGCTGGGATAAAGTCAGGTCGCCGGCGGAATGTTTGAACGGAATTGTGCCCCTTGGCTGGATTTTCGAACGGCAACGGTGGAGCATCGTAGATGCCGAGCGAAACATCGTCTCGGCTGGCGGCCAGGGAGAACTTTGTCTGGCCGGATCGCAAGTAACCAGCGGCTATTGGGATAACCCCCAGAGAACGCAAGAGCAGTTCGTCCGGCTACCTTCTAAAGGAGAGACGGTTTGGTACCGGACCGGGGATCTGGTCAAAGAAGATCCAAATGGCTGCCTCTATTATCTGGGAAGGATGGACCATCAAGTCAAAATTCGAGGCTATCGGGTGGAACTGCAAGAAATAGAAGCTGTGCTTCGAAGAGCGTGCGGGACCGAACAAGTTGTTGCGGTTGCCTGGCCAGCCAAGAACGGTAGTGCGGACGGTGTTGTTGCCTTCGTCTCTAGCGTTAGAGCTCTAGACCCGGATCCTGTGCTAGCCTACTGTGGCCAGGTCTTGCCCGATTATATGGTCCCAAGAAAAATCTATCGGCTTGATGAGATACCGTTGAATACAAATGGAAAGATCGACCGCCCGAGACTCGTAAACCTTCTGGAGCAGACGCAGAAATGAGACCACAATCAGAGGATGAGCTGGCCGATCTGATCATCAATTGGGTCCGAGAGAACAAGCAAACCAATGGCTCCACCCCTGTGGCGATCAACAGGGAAACTGACCTCTTGAAGAGCGGTCTACTGGATTCATTTGGCTTTATCGACCTGATCGTGTTTATCGAAAGCCACAATGGCTTCAAGGTGGAATTGACCGATGTCGACCCTGAGGAATTCTCCGTGGTGAGAGGCTTGTCCAGAATCGTGATGAGAAACCACGAGTAGGAACCACAGCCATGCCGGAGACCCTGAACCCCATAGTGGAGACGTACTCTCGGTTGTCCGCGACGTACGACGAGGACTTGAACCAGCATTCCTGTTGGGGTCTCTCCGCCGAGAAGGCCCTGGCTTCACTCAAGCTAAAGGACGAATATCAGGTTGTTGTTGATGTGGGCTGTGGCACCGGGCGAGCGTTGTCGCAACTGGTGTCCAAGGGTCGACCGGGTATTCGTTTCATTGGTGTCGATCCCGCCGAAAGAATGCGGAATCGAGCGTATGAGCGAACAAGAAACTGTCCCGCCGTAAGCATTCTGGATGGCAGCTTTGAGAAGATGTCCCTAGAGTCTGCCTCGGTGGACTACATGTTCAGTATATTCGCGTTTCACTGGACCACTGATCTGGAGGCGGCAGTCAGGGAAATCTCGCGGGTCTTGAAGCCTACGGCGGAAATGGATCTTTTTTTCATAGGGCGAAATAACGGGCGGGAGTTCATTCGCGAGACCACGCCGATCTTCTTGAAGTACATGGGCCCCGCACTGCTATTGGACTCAGCCCGAATGCGCAAACAATTGACCAGAGAAGCAGCCTTTCGACTTTTCGCCAAGACCTTTGCTTCCCCTCGGCTTTCTGTAGAAGAGTCCTACGAAACCTACTACGACACACTGGAAGGACATTGGGGCTGGTGGGTCCGCATTGAGGGACACTTTATGAAGATCGCTGCCGACAAGAGGGACGACTGCAATCATGAAGTAAGGGAAGCGCTGCTTAGCTTGGCACGAGAAAAAGGTATCCCGTACACCATCCATCGGTTACATGTGAAATTACGGCAGGCCTAGTTCAATTCATTATGCCTCGCTGGGTTTAAGCTCCCGCTGCTGGTCGCGACGCTCGGCAGTCAATTCCTGATAGGAAAATGAGTCCGCATTTGTCCCTAGGATCTTCCAATTAAGTGCAGGGATGGTCGAATACCCCGACGATTCGGCGGGCCGAACCGAAACGTGCTGGGGGCTACTGGTACGTGCGGATCGTCTAGACCGTATCCCCCGATGCCCACTTCTTAGGATCCAACGTGAAGTGGGCAGACCCCTGACCCTGCCGCACAGAATAGAGTAGCGAGAGCAGCTGTGAAAATTGTTTCCATCGTCGGGGCGCGGCCTCAGTTCATCAAGGTAGCCGCCGTAAGCCATAAATTACGAAAGGGGCATCGGGAGATTCTGGTGCACACCGGACAGCACTATGACTATGAAATGTCCGGTATTTTCTTTGATGGACTGGAGCTGCCGCGGCCCGATCGAGACTTAGGTGTCGGCTCGGGTTCACAAGGGTTTCAAACCGGAGCAATGCTCAAGGGCATCGAGGACGTATTGCTTGCCGAACGGCCGGACTTCGTCCTTGTCTACGGCGACACGAACTCCACCTTGGCCGGCGCGCTGGCAGCCTCAAAACTGTCCATTCCCGTGGCCCACATTGAAGCCGGACTGCGAAGTTTCAATCGTTGCATGCCCGAGGAGATTAACCGTGTGGTCGCGGATCATTTGTCGGAACTGTTGCTTTGTCCGAGCGATGTAGCGGTGAGTAACTTGGCCGCTGAAGGAATCTCGAAAAACGTCCATCTCGTCGGAGACGTCATGCTGGACGTTCTGAACTGGGCGAAGGAACGCGCAGCGACGGCAAACCGACCCGCGATTCTGGACAGACTTAGGCTGGAGAAGCAGGCGTATTTGCTGGCGACCGTGCACCGCCGCGAAAACACGAGCGAGTTTGCACAACTCTCATCTATTTTGAACGCTTTCAACTCGGTCAATGAACCCGTTGTCTTCCCTGTTCATCCGGGGACGCGAAAGGTCATCACTGAAAGGGGTTTCCACGCGGCTCCGCATGTCCGCCTGCTCGAACCGGTCGGCTATCTGGATATGGTCGCACTGGTCGGCTCCGCGCGACTGGTTATGACCGATTCGGGCGGGCTGCAGAAGGAGGCGTACTGGCTCGGCGCGCCCTGCCTGACGCTGCGAAATGAAACCGAATGGGTAGAGACCGTCGAAGCTGGTTGGAATCTCCTGGTGGGTTCCGATGCAGTAAAAATTGTCGACGCCGTGCATTCGTTTGCGCCTCCCGATTCGCGTCCGGCGCTATACGGTGACGGGGCCGCCGCCGACAGGTGCGTTGAGCTGATTGGTGACCGAAGCTGAAACCTCACGTGGAAGGGGCAGAAATGAAGAGTGCCGAGCTCACAAAGTCGAAGACCAAGATAGCTGTCGTTGGCGTTGGATACTGGGGCAAAAATCTTGTCCGGAACTTCTATCAACTTGGGGCCCTTGAGGTCCTCTGCGACGTGGAAGGGACCGCCGCAGCTGCCTGTAAGTATCAATATGAGCATGTCAGATTCTGTTCAGAGTTTACCGAGGTTCTCTCTGATCCTTCTGTCGACGCCGTGGTGCTGGCCACGCCTGCGACTACCCACTATGAAATGGCCAAGGCGGCACTCGAAGCTGGAAAGGACGTTCTCGTCGAGAAGCCGCTGGCCATCGACGTAAAACACGGCGAGGAACTCGTGGAACTCGCTGACGCCAAGCGCCGAATCTTGATGGTCGGACATATTCTCAGGTATCACCCGGCAATCCTGAAATTGCAGAAGCTGATCCACGACGGCGTTTTAGGAAAGCTCAATTATCTGTACTCCAATCGCCTGAACATCGGGAAAATACGGACTGAAGAGAATATTCTCTGGAGTTTTGCTCCGCATGACATCTCCGTGTTGTTGTCACTGCTCAACGAAATGCCCGCACGTGTGACCTGCCAGGGTAGCGCCTATCTGAATCGCGACATCACCGACGTCACGCTGAGTCATTTTGAATTCCCAAGTGGGGTCCAGGCCCACATTTTTGTCAGCTGGTTGCATCCGATCAAAGAACAGCGCCTTGTAGTCGTTGGATCGGAAAAGATGGCCGTTTTCGATGATACTGGCGAGCACAAGCTCGTCCTGTATCCTCATAAAGTCGAATGGCGGAATCGCGTTCCGATGGCGGTCAAGGCGAACGGCGAAAATGTCCCATTGGACGATCGAGAACCGCTGCACGCCGAATGCCAGCATTTTCTGGACTGCGTGGAATCCAGAATTGCACCCGTAAGCGACGGCGCCGAAGGCCTCAGAGTTTTGCGCGTTTTGGATGCTTGCCAGCGTGCACTGCACAACGGGGCAGTTGCTTTGGGATCCTTCGACACCAAAAATGACAAACCAGAAAGTCCTTACTTCGCGCACGAATCCGCCTACGTCGATGATGGCGCCGTGGTCGGCGCGGGCACGAAGGTCTGGCACTTCTCCCACATCATGAAAGGTGCGCGTATTGGCGAGCGCTGCGTCATCGGCCAGAACGTGAACGTCGATGGCGGCACAATCGTGGGAAACAACGTCAAGATTCAAAACAGCGTGTCCGTTTATACCGGCGTGGTGATCGAAGATGATGTGTTTCTTGGACCTTCCTGCGTTCTGACGAATGTTTCGAATCCGAGGTCGCAAGTGAACCGCCACTCCTTGTACGAGACCACGTGCTTGAAGCGCGGCTGTACGATTGGTGCGAATGCCACAATCGTTTGCGGAGTCAACGTTGGACGTTACGCGTTCGTCGGAGCGGGTTCCGTGGTGACCAAGAACGTCCCAGACTACGCGCTGGTCGTCGGAAATCCGGCTCATCGGGTTGGATGGATGAGCCGCCATGGGCACCGGCTTGGGCAGCCCGATTCCAACGGAGTGATGGTGTGTCCGGAGAGCGGATACCGCTATGGGGAAAGTTCGCCGGGCGTTCTCAACTGCCTGGATCTAGATGAAGAAGCGCCGCTCCCGGCGGAACTGAGCCGAAGCACCAAGTCCTACAGAGAACTGAAAGAGGAAGCCAAATATGCATGTTCCGCTGCTTGATCTTAGGGCGCAGTACGCAACGATCAAAAGCGAGGTTGAGGCTGCCATCGCCGCGGTGATGGAGTCCCAGCAGTTCATCTTGGGACCGAAGGTGGAACAGTGTGAGCAGGCGATCGCGCACCATTGCGGCTGCACCCATGCCGTTGGAGTTTCCTCGGGCAGTGACGCCTTGTTGGCCTGTCTGATGGCCGAAAATATCGGGCCGGGAGATGAGGTTATCACCACTCCGTACACCTTCTTTGCGACCGCCGGCGCGATTGCCCGGGTGGGAGCTACGCCGGTCTTCGTGGACATCGATCCGGAGACCTATGACCTGGATGCGTCGCAAATCCCATCTCAGTTGACCTCAAAGACGCGCGGCATCATTCCCGTCCATCTCTACGGCCAGATGGCGGACATGGACGCTGTGATGGGTCTGGCTCAAAAACATGGCCTGCTCGTCATCGAGGATGCCGCCCAGGCCATCGGTGCCGAGAGCCGGGGCCGGCGGGCGGGCTCAATCGGACACTACGGATGTTTCTCTTTTTTCCCTTCGAAAAACCTCGGCGGCGCAGGTGACGGAGGGATGGTTGTCACTAACGACGCGGAGCGCGCGGAAAAGCTGAGGTGCCTGCGCTCTCACGGTTCCAAGCCGAAATATCATCACAAGATTGTTGGTGGGAATTTCCGTCTCGACTCCATCCAGGCGGCCATTGTGTCTGCCAAATTGCCGCACCTGGATGAATGGACGGCAGCTCGGCAGCGCAACGCCGTGAAGTACGACCAACTTTTTTCCGAGGCCGGATTAACGACTGTTCGGGACGGGATGCCGCACGTCGGCTTGCCGCGCGTTTTCACCAATCGCCATATTTTCAATCAATACGTGATTC
>Ga0209577_10006613_pt1 | contig 10707 bp, 10 predicted proteins | sample GraSoiAngelo_109_FD_185874 | JGI IMG/M metagenome (GOLD analysis project Ga0209577, IMG submission 185874) | Grasslands soil microbial communities from the Angelo Coastal Reserve, California, USA - 14_0903_12_20cm (SPAdes) (version 2) | ecosystem: Environmental > Terrestrial > Soil > Grasslands... | reverse complement strand
CAGAACGCAGAACCGCCGCTCGGCGAGTGCCGGTGGCGTATCGTTGTGGCATCCCGCAATTTGACAAGACGTTCCCATAAGGCCGATGGCGCTGAACGATAGGTTACATCCCCGGCGTGGAAAATCCAGTGTGCATCGCGCGGGTAGTACGAATCTTACATGACTCGCTTGTCCCGCGTCCCGCGCCATTGGACGGCGGCCTGCTCCGGAAAAGTTTGTGAATTTCATTGACAGGAGTATGCAGTCGCGTGTATAAAAATACAGGGGCAATATGCCCTTGCTACCGCATGAACACGCACAAGACATTTCGTCACGGTCAGATCCTCCGCTTGGTGTCCGATCAACGGATTGCAAATCAGGAAGAGCTGCGCCGCGGGCTGGCCGCGCAAAAACTCCGCGTTACTCAGGCCACCCTTTCGCGCGACGTCCAGGAACTCCGGCTGATAAAGACGCACGAAGGCTACAAGTCCTCCACCGCGTTGCCCGAGGAGCCCGCGCCTCTGCCCCCGCTCGCCCGGGCCCTCGGCGAATTTCTTCTCGATATCCGCCCCGCGGAAAATCTCCTCGTTTTGAAGACGCCTCCGAGCGGCGCACAGCCTTTGGCTGCCGCCGTCGATGGAGCTAAATTCCCGGAAATTGCCGGAACCATTGCGGGTGACGATACCGTCCTCATCATCACGCCCAACAAGAAATCCCGTGAGTCCCTCCAGAAAAAGATCGAAGCCCTGGTGAAATGAGAGATCCGCGCCAAGTCGCGGTTGTGGGCGTCACCGGCTACACCGGTCTCGAGTTGGCGCGGCTTCTTCTTCGCCACCCCGCTCTTCGGCCGCCGGTCTTCTACGTTCGCGAAACGAACGGCGCGAAATGCCTCGCCGAACTCTTTCCCCAGTTCCGTGGATGGGGCGAAGCGCCACTCCGAACTCTCTCGGTTGACGCCATTACTTCAAGCAGCGCGGGCGCCGCGTTTCTTGCGACTCCCCATGAGGTTTCTGCGGAATTGGCGCCGGCTTTGCTCAAGGCGGGTCTCCGCGTCGTTGATTTGAGTGGAGCATTCCGCTTTCGCCAAGCGGAAACTTTTACTTCCTGGTACAACCTAGCCGCGCCCCACGCCGAATGGCTCACCGCAGCTGTCTACGGCATTCCTGAGCTCTACTCGAGCGAAATTGCCAAGGCTCGTTTGGTTGCGAACCCGGGCTGTTATGCGACCAGCGTGATTCTTGCCCTCCGGCCTCTTAGCCAAGCAGGCTTGCTTGCTTCCGGCGCCGGCGTCGTTTGCGATTGCAAGTCCGGCGCCAGCGGCGCGGGCAAAGATCCTCGCCGCGATCTCCACTTCGTCGAAGTGGATGAAAATTTCAAAGCCTACAGCCTTTTCACGCACCGCCACACCCCGGAAATTCTGGAACACACCGGTCTGAGCGAGTCGCAAGTTGTTTTCTCAACGCACTTGCTGCCTCTCGCGCGCGGCATTCTTTCCACCATCTACGTCACGCTCGGCGAGCCGCAGACCGCCGCAGACGTCGAGTCGCTCTACCGCAAGTTCTACGCCGGCCGTTCCATGATTCGTATCTGGGCCGCCGGCACGTTACCGGAGTTGCAGCACGTCGCTCACACCAATTTTTGCGACATCGGATTCGCACTGGCCAAGTCTGGACGCCGCCTGGTCATCATCTCGTGCCTCGACAATCTTGGAAAAGGCGCTGCCGGCCAAGCCGTACAGAATTTCAACCATATGTTGGGAATAGAGGAGCAGACCTCACTTCAATGAGAATCGTAATCAAATTCGCAGGAGCATTGCTTGAAGACGACGCCACGGTGCGCTCTCTCGCGCAGCAGGTCGCGGCGCTCGCGCAGCAGGGCCATGAAATTCTCGTCGTGCACGGCGGCGGCCGTCTTTTCACTGCCACCCTCAAGCGCATGGCCATCGAAAGCAAGTTCATCGCCGGTTTGCGCGTCACCGACCGCGAAACGCGCGACGTGGCCGTCATGGTATTCGCCGGTTTGCTGAATAAGAAGCTGGCCGCCGCGATTTCTGCGGAGGGCCAGCCTGCAATCGGCATTTCTGCCGCGGACGCTCGGTGTTTCGTCGCGGAGCCCATGGTCCACAACGAAGTCGAGGGTAGCCTGGGTTTCGTAGGTTATCTCACCGGATTGAACGCCCGGTTTATTGACTCCCTCTGGCGCGAAGGCCTCGTGCCCGTTGCCCCTTGCCTCGGCATGGGCTCGGACAACGAACTCTACAATATCAATGCTGACCACATGGCCGCGGCCTCGGCGGAATATCTCAGCGCCGATCAGTTGATCTATCTCACGGATGTCGCCGGCGTCCTCAACGGGGAGAGAGTTCTCTCGATCGTCACCTGCGAAGAGATCGAGAGCCTGGTCCAATCCCGCGTCGTTTCTGGCGGCATGGTCCTCAAGCTCGAAGCCGCCAAGCGTGCCATCGAAGGTGGTGTCCGTGAAGTCCGCATCGTCGGCGGCACTTCGCCCAGCGCTTTGTTGCTGGCATCGCACGCGGCGGAAGCATCCGCCAAAGATGGAGTGGCCGCGATCCCTGGAACACGCGTCCTCCGTGTCCCTTTGTCCGCCGCGCAAGCGGCTCTATCGGCGGCATGATGGGTACTTCGTCCAAGAACAAGAAGAAGTCTCCGTCGCGTTCCGTGCGCAAGCCCCAGTATCTGTCTGCGCAAAGGACAAAACCCGATACGCGCCTGCTCGATGCCGAGAAGTTCCTCCTGCCTACCTACAAACGCCAGCCGGTGGTCATGACCCACGGCCGCGGCGCTTACATCTACGACACCACTGGCAAGAAGTATCTCGATTTCTTGGGCGGCATCGCCGTGAATGTGCTCGGTCACGTGCATCCGAGAATCGTGCGGGTGATTCGTCGTGAAGCCGCGCGCGCGATTCACTTCTCGAACCTCTATCACAACGCCTACCAAGGCCCGCTCGCGCGCAAACTCGCCGGATGGTCGGGGATGGACCGCGTCTTTTTTTCGAACAGCGGCACAGAAGACATTGACGGAGCGATGAAGCTCGCGCGCCTCTTCGGGCGCAAAGCTGACGAGGCTCCCGGAACGACCGCGAAGAAGCACCGCTTTTTGGCGCTGGAGAATTCCTTTCATGGACGCACGTTCGGCGCCATCAGCGTTACTTCCACGGAAAAGTACCGGTTGCCCTTCGCGCCGGTCGTCCCCGGAGCGGAGTTCGTGCGTTTCAACGACGTCGCTGATCTGGAGGCGAAATTCGACGATACCGTTTGCGGCATCCTTCTGGAAACAATCCAGGGCGAAGGCGGGATCTATCCCATCAGCGAAGCCTTCTGGAATCGCGCTCGCTCACTCGCCTCGCAGCACGGCGCTCTTTTGATCGCCGATGAGATTCAATGCGGACTCGGCCGCACCGGCCGCTTTTTCGGTTATCAGAAGTTCTCTTCGAATCCGGACATCGTCTTGATCGCCAAGCCTCTCGCTGCCGGCCTTCCGCTCGGCGCCATTCTCACCACGGAGGATGTTGCTTCCCGCGTCTCTCCCGGGATGCATGGCACCACGTTTGGCGGCGGCCCGCTGGCTTGCGCCGTTGCCCTCGAGTTCCTCAATATCGTCGAGGACGAAGAGCTCCTCGAAAATATCCGCTTGCGCGGCGCAGAGCTCCGCGAGGGCCTCACGAAGCTTGCCGCCAAATTCGGCTTCATCCGCGAAATCCGCGGCGAAGGCCTGATGATCGGCGTGGAACTCTCCAGCGAAGGCGCGCCTTTCGTCAGCGAGGCCATGCGGCGCGGTTTGTTGATCAATTGCACTCACGATTTCACGTTGCGCCTCTTGCCGCCCTTCGTCATCACCCGCGCGCAGGTACGCGAATTTCTCGGGCTCTTTGAACTCGTTCTTGCAATTACTCCAAAGCAGGCTTCGGCTTCGGATTCCGGCAAGTCCGCGAATCCTGAGAGCGTTGCCCTTGCCGCGGTAAGGTGAAAAAATGACCACCACGACTCTCGTTGCACCTGTTTCTTTGTCGAATGATCTCCTCACCGGAGCGGAGTGGAGCCCCGCGCACACGCGCGAATTGCTCCATCTCTCGGCGGATATCAAGGCCCGCCCGGGCCGTTACGCCTCAACGCTCCACGGCAAGTTCATCGCGCTGATTTTTGAGAAGCCCTCGCTCCGCACGCGGGTCACCTTCGACGTCGGCATCCAGAGTATGGGTGGTTCCGTTGTTTTTCTGGACCACACGCAGGCATCCGCCTCTCTCGGCGCACGGGAGTCCATCGCCGACGTGGCGCGCAACCTCGAGCGCTGGGTGCAGGGCATCGTCGCTCGCGTTTACCATCAGCGTGTCCTCGAGGAAATGGCGGCGAACGCCAGCATCCCCGTGATCAACGCGCTCTCCGACAAGTTTCATCCCTGCCAGGCGCTGGCCGATTTCTTTACCCTGGAAGAGAAATTCGGCGCATTGCGCGGCTTCAAGCTCGCATACGTCGGCGACGGCAACAACGTCTGCCATTCTCTGATCTACCTCGCTGCGCGGCTGGGCGTTCACTTGCGCGTCGCGACGCCGTCGGAATACCCGCCCCTGCCTGAAGTTGTCGCCGATGGCAAGCGCGTGGCCCGCGAAACGAAGGCCAAGATCGAATTGACGACCGATCCGCGCGAAGCGGTGAGCGACGCGCAAGCCGTTTACACCGATTCGTGGACCAGCATGGGCTTTGAAGCCGAGGAGAAAGTGCGTGCCGCGGTGTTCCAGCCTTACCAGGTGAATCCAGAACTCATGTCACTTGCCGCGCCGGACGCCGTCTTTATGCACTGTCTTCCGGCTCACCGCGGATTGGAAGTCACCTCGGAAGTACTCGACGGCCCGCAATCGGTCGTCCTCGATCAATCCGAAAACCGCATGTACGTGCAGAAAGCCATCCTGCATACTTTATTCTGATCTATCGATGCTAGTTATCGCCTCGCATCGAATTTTCTCTGTAGGGGCGCAGGATTCCTGTGCCCCGTTCAGGCAACACCAAAACGCAAGAGAGGAATTGTGAAAGCGCAATTGAACAAACCTAAAAAAGTTGTGCTCGCCTACTCCGGAGGACTCGATACCTCCATCATTATTCCGTGGCTCAAGGAAAACTACGGCTGCGAAGTCATCGCTGTGATCGGCGACGTCGGCCAGCAGGAAGATCTGGAAGCCGCGCGCAAGAAAGCGCTCGCCACCGGCGCTTCCTCAGCGTACATCGAAGATCTGCGCGAGGAATTTGTCCGCGACTACATCTGGCCGACTCTTCGCGCCGGTGCCGTCTACGAGCACACCTATCTCCTCGGCACTTCCATGGCCCGGCCCATCATCGCCAAGCGCCAGGCGGAAATTGCGCTGAAGCTCGGCGCCGACGGCCTTTCTCACGGCTGCACCGGCAAGGGCAACGACCAAGTCCGTTTCGAATTGGCTTACAAAGCCATCGCGCCAAACGTGCAAATTATCGCGCCCTGGCGCGAATGGGACATCGATTCGCGCGAAGATGCCATCGCCTACGCGCAGAAGCACAACGTTCCCGTTGAGCAGAGCAAAAAAAATATCTACAGCCGCGATCGCAACATCTGGCACCTCAGCCACGAAGGCGGCGAGCTCGAAGATCCTGCCAACGCGCCAAACGAAGCGATGTGGCAGTGGGTCGTTTCGCCGGAAAAAGCTCCGGACAAAGCCGAGGAAGTCGAAATCGGATTCGAATCCGGCACGCCCGTTTCCGTCAACGGTTCGAAACTCGGCCCCATCGATCTTCTCAACACCCTCAACGAAATCGCCGCGAAACACGGCATCGGCCGCACCGATCTCGTCGAAAATCGCCTCGTCGGAATGAAATCGCGCGGCGCTTACGAAACTCCGGGCGGAACCCTCCTCGTCAAGGCGCATCAGGAGTTAGAGCGGCTCACCATCGATCGCGAGACCGCGCATTTCCAGCAGGCTCTCTCGCTGCGCTATGCCGAGCTGGTCTACTACGGTTTGTGGTTCGCGCCGTTGCGCGAAGCGCTCGACGGATTTTTCAACGTCGCGCAACTGCGCGTCACCGGCGCCGTCGGCCTGAAATTGTGGAAGGCCACGCTCAATGTTACGAAACGCGTTTCGCCCTTTTCGCTCTACCGCGCCGACCTCGCCAGCTTCACCATGGGCCGCTACAACCCCCAGGACGCCGAAGGCTTCATCAATCTTTTCGCGCTGCCCGTTACCGTGCGTCCCAAAGCCAAGGCCGAGGGCAAATTGTGAAATAGCGCCAGCACCATGCCGATATCAATTTTTCCGTGGCCAGCTGACTACTAATCACCGACGACTGAGAACTGCAATGACCGAACGCAAAGACGACCGGCTGTGGGGTGGACGCTTCGAGCGCGCACCGAACGAAGGGTTCGACGCGTTCCAACGCTCGTTTGCATTCGATCGCCGTCTCTTGCCTTACGAGATTGCCGTGGATCGTGCGTGGGCTAGAGCTTTGGAGCCCATCGGCATTTTCACCGCGACGGAAGTGAAGCAAACGCTCGCGGCGCTCGACAAGATTTCCGGGCGGGCCAGGACGGATACCGGGTGGCTCGAAAAATTCGGCGCTGAAGCCGAAGATGTGCACCACTTCGTCGAAAAAACTCTCGTCGAAGAACTCGGGCCGCTCGGCTGGAAACTGCATACTGGCCGCAGCCGCAATGAATTGGTGGCCACCGATTTCCGGTTGTTCGTCATCGACGCCGTCGCCGAAGTTCAACGCGGCCTTGAAGCCTTGCTCAGCGCTTTTTTGCAGCAGGCCAAAGCCAACATCGGCGTGCCCATGGCGGGCATGACGCACATGCAGCACGCGCAGCCGATTTTGCTCTCGCATTTCCTCCTTGCGCATGCCGAAGCATTCACCCGCGACATCACTCGCCTGCAACACGCCGCGGCAAGCGCGGACGCCTGTCCGATGGGTTCGGGCGCGCTCGCCGGAAATTCCTTCGCGATCGACCGCAACGCCCTCGCGCGCGAACTTGGTTTTTCTCGCATCACTGCAAACAGTCTTGACGCCGTCGGCGACCGCGATTTTGCGCTTGATTACCTCTTTGCGCTCAGCGGCATCGCGACGCATCTCTCGCGTCTCGCCGAAGACTTTGTCATCTTTGCGTCGCAGGAATTTTCTTACGTCATTCTTCCCGACGAATACTCCACCGGCAGCAGCCTGATGCCCCAGAAGAAAAATCCCGACGCCTGGGAATTGATGCGCGGCAAGACCGGGCGTATCACCGGTGCGCTGCTCGGCTTGCTCACGACGCTGAAGGGCTTGCCGACGAGTTATCAGCGTGATCTCCAGGAAGACAAAGAAGCCCTCTTCACCGCGCACGATCAGCTCGCGGACATGCTCGCAGTTGCGGCGGGCGCCGTCGCATCTACGAAGTTCAACGCCGACCGATTGAAAACTTCGGCGTCCAATCCAGCGCTGCTTGCCACCGAAGCTGCGGACTATCTCGTGCACAAAGGCATTCCGTTCCGCCAGGCTCACGATATCGTCGGCAAAGTGCTGCGCGAGGCCGAAGAGCAACATGTTTCATGGACTGCGCTTCCGATCGACACTTTGAAAAAAATCTCGCCCGCGTTTGAGGCCGATTTCGCGAAGAGCCTCAGCGTGGAGGCAGCCCTTGCCGCGAAAAAAGTTCCCGGCGGCACCGCGCCCGAAAATGTGCGCGCCGCCATTGCCGATTTGGAAGGACGTCTCAACAAGAAAGCCACCAAAACAGGAGCCAAGCCATGAACGCAAGCCAAGCAACGAAACACCAATCCTCCCTCGCTGCCGTTGCGGAGGATCGGAGGTCCCTTCCGAGAGCGTCGTGCTAGTCATACGGACGTCCCGTTGATAAAGCACGCACTTTCGGAAGCCTCCTTGCCGCGCGGGTTTCGCTTCGCCGCGACCGCCTGCGGCTTGAAGAAAACCGGCGCGCTCGATCTCGCGATTCTTTCGAGCGACGTTCCGGCCTCGGCCGCCGCCGTCTTCACGCAAAATCTTGTCGTCGCCGCGCCGGTGCTTCTTTCCAAAGAACACCTGCGCGCGTCGAAGGGCCACATGCGTGCAGTCGTGGTGAATGCCGGCAACGCCAATTGCGCCACCGGAGCTGCGGGCCACGCCGCCGCCGAGCGCACGGTTGCCGAAGCCGCAAAACGACTCGGCTGCATGCCGCAGGAATTGTTTGTCTGCTCCACAGGCGTGATTGGCGTCCCGCTGCCCCTTGAAAAAATTCTGCGCGCGCTGCCGGTCATCGCGCGCCATCGCCGCCCTTCCGCCCGCTCGTTCGCGGAATTGTCGCTCGCGATCTGCACCACGGACACGCGTCCAAAAACCGCGGCCGCCTCGTTTATAATGGCAGGCAAGAGAATTCATCTAGTGGGCTGCGCCAAAGGCGCGGGGATGATCCATCCGAACCTGGCTACGATGCTCGCGTTTGTCGCCACGGATGCGGCGATTGCTCCTTCGCTCCTGCAAGAAACGCTGCAGGACGTCACCGAGCGGACGTTCAACGCGATCAGCGTGGATGGCGACACTTCGACGAACGACACTTTGGTGGTTCTCGCCAACGGCGAAGCCGGCGTTCCTCCCATCAAAACGAGAACATCGGCGCATCGAGCATTCGCTGCTGCGCTTGAAGAAGTGTGCCGCTCGCTCGCGCTGCAAATCGTGGCTGACGGCGAAGGTGCACAGCGCGTCATCGAAATCGAAGTGCGCAACGCGAAGAACGAAGCCGACGCACACCGCATCGCGGAAACGATCGCCACATCTGCGCTCGTCAAAACGGCCTTCGCCGGCGGCGACCCCAACTGGGGCCGCATCTTCGCCGCCGCCGGGCGCTCCGGCATTTTCTTCGACACGTCGCGCGTGGATATCAAAATGGCGGGCATCCCCGTGCTGCGGCGTGGCCAGCCGCTCGATTTCAACGAGCGCGCCGCCAGCAACAAACTTCTTGCCGAACACGTTCCGCTGGTTGTGGATCTGCACGCGGGCAAAGCCATGGCCCGCTACTGGACCTGCGACTTCACGGCCGAGTACGTCCGTATCAATGCAAGCTACCGGACCTAGGGAAAAGCTTGCAGTCCGCGGTTCACAGTTGAAAGTAGGAATAGACTGGCGATTCGTTACTCGTAACTGGGGGCGAGAGCGCCTTCATTTCCCCTCGGTCGCTCGGGTGGGGTTGTCCCTTCGATGAGGCACGCAGTTAAGAGGTGGTTTGCTGCTCGCTGCATTTTGATTGTACTGCCCAAAACGTTTCCTGCACCATTCGCCTTGGCTGCTGAAGCGGAGGCGGGCAGGGTCATCGATTCACGGCCATTGCCTAGGTATTTATGATTTGCGCTAGAATTGTATGGCTATGAAGCGCCGCAATCGCAAACGAAGGTCGAAAGGGGCAAATTCTCACAAGATTGCCGGCAACGAGGAAAAGCCGGCGAGCCCTTCAGGGATTTCCAGTGACGCGGAACAGCTGGCGCGCTCTCCGAACATCGCCGGTGAGGTGGAAGGCCTTGCAAGCTCTCCCCACATCGTCAGTGAGGCGGAAAAGCCTGCTGGCCCTACCGTCGCGCTTGCCGGGGCCGACCGCCGGACTCATCCTCGTTACGAGTTCATAGCCGCTGTTGAGGTAAGGGTGGCTGAAACCGGCGCGCGGATTGAAACGCGCGTCCGTGACTTGAGTCAGCAAGGCTGCTATGTGGACACGAACAACCCCCTCCCTTTAGGGACGGTCACAGACGTACGCATCACAAAGGGGGCACAATTGTTTGAAGCCCGGACAAGAGTCGTTTACTCCCGCGCTGGCAAGGGCATGGGGCTGATGTTTACCGCTATTGAGCCGGAGCAGCTTCGGACTCTTGAAACGTGGCTTGCGGAATCCCGCGAAACCTCCTGGCTCGCGGCAAACCGCAGAAGGAGTCAGCGAGTATTGATGACCATCCCCGTGCGAGTCTCCGGGCAGAACGGTATTGGATTGCCTTTTGAAGAAGAGACGCACACGCGGGCCATCAGTGCCCATGGTGGTTTGATCCTGGTGTCGACACAAGTGAACAGAGGACAGCGGCTCACTCTGTCGAACATCCAGACAAAAGCGGCTCTGGAGTGTGTTGTCGCACACATTGACAGGCATCAGGGCGGTCATCCTCAGGTGGGTGTGGAGTTCATGCTGCCCAATCCAATATTCTGGCACGTGGCCTTTCCGCCAAAAGACTGGACGCCCCGTCACCCAGATGCGAAATCCCACGTGAAAACGCGCGAATCGAGCTGAAATCCCGCACTCGGCTTCGGAGACGCAAGAAGGGTGTTTGTTCTCTTGCACGGAATGGTGAAAGGAAGGTGCTGGCGGAGAGCGGGTGGAAGGTTCGTCCACTGAATCTTCGGCATCGTTCATTAACCTCTACTGGGCGCCGAAAGTTATGCGGGCAGGTTCTTTCTTGTTTCTGCGGTGCTCGGGGGGGCGAAATGGCAAGGGAAAAGTCAAAACCCGCGGCCTCCCCGACCGGGCCGGGGCAGGCGCCACCGAAGGCTACGGCACCGGCGAACATGTGCACAGAGGAATTGGCACAGAGGAATTGGGTTGACATTAGGCGGGTGGGGGAATACTGTCGGCACACACTGGCCGGTGCCGCGGGCGGAAGCCCCATATTCCAGGTTACCCACTAGGCAGAACGCCGTATCCCCTCTCGATCCGTGAAGTCTGCGAGTGAGCAACGAGG
>Ga0209577_10006612_pt1 | contig 10707 bp, 12 predicted proteins | sample GraSoiAngelo_109_FD_185874 | JGI IMG/M metagenome (GOLD analysis project Ga0209577, IMG submission 185874) | Grasslands soil microbial communities from the Angelo Coastal Reserve, California, USA - 14_0903_12_20cm (SPAdes) (version 2) | ecosystem: Environmental > Terrestrial > Soil > Grasslands... | reverse complement strand
AGCGTGTCGTTGCCGAGCCGCACCACAAAAGCACCCGAGTCCTGCACCGCCAGCGTCATTGCCAAGAGCAGTGCTACCACAAACGTCCTCCTCCGATTATGAGACGCGAATCGACGTGATCTCGTCGTTTCCTTTAATCGTGTTGACGACATCCATTCCCTTGGTGACCTGCCCAAATACGGTGTGTAAACCGTCGAGATGTCGTTGCGGCGAGTGACATATGAAGAATTGGCTGCCGCCCGTGTCCTTGCCGGCATGCGCCATGGAGAGCGTGCCGGCGACGTGCTTGTGCGTGTTCTTCTGCGTCTCGCATTTGATCGTGTATCCCGGGCCGCCGCTGCCGACCGGTCCCTTCCCGGTCTTGGAGTACGGGTCTCCGCCCTGGATCATGAAATTCGGAATCACGCGGTGGAATTTGGTCCCGTCATAAAACTTGGAATTGGCGAGCTTCTCGAAATTCGCGACGGTACCAGGCACTTCGTCTCCGAACAGCTCCAGCTCGATCGTGCCCTTCTTGGTCTCGATCACTGCTTTCTTGTTCGGCATCTACACCCCTGAGTTGAGGTTTTCCTCGACCTGCTGCACCGTCTTCATGCCCACGATCGCGCACGCGATCTCCGGACGATCGAGCACGAATTTGAGCGCCAGCTGTGCCGCCGTCATCCCCGACTTCTCTGCTAGCTCTCGCACGCGGTGACCCAGCGCGGCAACCTGCTGCACGTAGGGCCGCGGCATACGGCTGCGGATGTCGCCACGGTCCCAGGTACTGTCGGCGTTGTAGCGGCCCCCCAGGAAGCCGTTCGCGAGCGGCTCGCGCGCGATGACGCCCACATTCGCCGCGTGCGCCGTGGGTAGGAATGTGTCCTCGGCCTCGCGCCGCGCCAAGTTGTAGACGATCTGCACGGTATCAGGCATGGTTGCCTGGACTGCTGCCACGCCCTCCTCGGGCGGGTGCACGGATACGCCGTAGAAACGGATTAGTCCCTCGCGCTTCATCTCCTCCAGGGGCTCGTAGGTGCCAATCGCGGAAATCAGCCCGATAGGCGGATTGTGCAGCTGCAGCAAGTCGATGTGGTCGGTGCCCAGACGCTCGAGCGAGCGTTCAACGGCGAACCGCAGGTACCCGGGCGTGAAGTCCGTATGGACGTCGCCGTCGTAGAAGTTGCCGCCCACCTTGGTCGCGATGAAGACCTGATCGCGGACGTCGTGCAGTGCCGTGCCGAGCAGCGTTTCGGAGTGTCCGTGGCCGTACACGTCCGCCGTGTCGAAGAAGGTGCAGCCGAGGTCGACGGCGCGGCGGATCGCCCGCATGGACTCCGCGTCGTCGGTGGCGCCATACGAGTTGCCGAACGCGTTGCCCCCCACCGCCCATGCACCGAAACCGATCTCGCTGACCGAGAGTCCGGTGCGGCCGAGCGTGCGGCGGTTCACGCCTCCAGCAGCCCGGCGAGCTGCTCCGCCGTGGACACGGGCATCGAGCACGTGGCGCCGAGGCACACCGTCGCAGCGGGACGGTCGGCGATCGTACGCACCACCACCTTGCGGGGGCGATACGTCTGCAGCGCGAGCAGATGCATAGCGCACGCTGGTCCGTCGCCGCGCGGTCCTCGAACTTCGATGCGCGTGCCCGGATGCAACGCCCAGTCCACGGCGCGCAGCAGCGTGGATCCGTGCAGCGACAATTCCCGCGCGCTGCCGGCGAATGCGGCGAGGTGGCGATCGAGCCGCTCGCGCCACTCCGCTTTGTCGGTCAGTGCCCACAGGCGTGCCAGGACGAGCGCGGCGACGCCGTTAGGCGATGGAGTCGGCGCATCCTGAACCGGTTTGGCTCGGGTGGCGAGATATGCGGTGCCGTTTGTTGCCGCGATATCGAAGTACCCCGGCGTGTCGTCCGCATGCGCCTTACCACAGTACGTCATCACCTGCGTGGCACGGTCGAGCCAGGTGGTCTCGCCGGTCGCTTCGTAGGCATCGAGGAAGGCCGCCGCGGCCTGCACGTTGTCGTCGAGCATACCGCGCGGCTCACGACGTCCGAGTACGTGCGACATCCCCGTTCCGACATCCCACGCCTCTGCCCAGATACGCTCGAGGATTTTGAGCGCGAGCTCGTTGCATTCCCCCCTATCCAGCACCGCGCCGGCCTCGAGAAAGGCGCCCGCCATCATCGCGTTCCAGTTGACGTAGGCGGTCCGGTCCACGAACGGGGATTTGCGGCGGTCGCGTGCCGCTTTGAGTTTCTTGATTGCCGTGCGCAGTACGGGCCAACCATCGTCACTCGCCGGGTCCTGCTTCCACCACAGCACGTTTTTCTTGGGGTTGTGGTGCATCTCGCCCGTCTCCTGAATGTCGAACACGCGCGAAGCGACTGCGTATTCTCCCGCAGTCAATTCGCCTTTGGCTTCATCCACCGTCCAGGTCCAATAGTCCCCATCATCCCCAAAGGTCAGGTCCGCGTCCTGGGATGTCGCGAACGCGCCGTGCTCCTTGTCGGCCATGACTTCGAGCACCCAATCCACGATGCCGGTTGCGACTTCCTTGAAGAGCGGAGTGCCGAACGCCTGGTATGCCGACAGATAGGCATGCAGCAGCTCGGAGTTGTCGTACGACATCTTCTCGAAGTGCGGCACGATCCAGCGCTCGTCGACCGAGTAGCGGTGGAAGCCGCCGCCCAGGTGATCGCGCACGCCGCCCCGCGCCATTCCGGTGAGCGTCTTCTCGACGATTTCCCGTTGCCAGGCGAGCCCACCCCGGCTGTCCTGCCAGCGCGCAAGCAGGAACTCGATCGCTGCGGGATGCGGGAACTTGGGTGCCGAGCCGAAGCCGCCGTAGCGGACGTCGAACAGCTTGGCCATCTGGTCGGCCGCGCCGCTCACGAGGTCGGCACTCACCACGCCCGGCTTCGCTTCGTCCAGCGTCTGAACGACGTGCTCGCGAATCGCATGGGCGTTCGTCGTGATGCGCTCCTGCTCCTCGCGGAACGCGCGCGCGATTTCCATCAATACGCGACGAAATCCCGGTCGGCCGTACGCGTTGTTATCAGGCGGGAAATAGGTGCCGCCGAAGAAGACCTCACCCTCGGGTGTGAGGAACGCGGTGAGCGGCCAGCCGCCCTGCCCGCTGAGCGCCTGCACCGCGCGCTGATAGCGCGCGTCCACATCAGGCCGCTCGTCGCGGTCCACCTTGATGCACACGAAATCGCGATTCAGCAGCTCGGCCACTGCGGGATCTTCGTACGACTCGCCGTCCATGACGTGGCACCAGTGGCACCAGACGGCGCCGATGTCGAGGAGGATGGGCTTCTTCTCCTGGCGCGCGCGCGCGAACGCCGCATCGCCCCACGGCGACCAATGGACCGGCTGGTGCGCGGCAGACTTCAGATACGCGGAGGGCTCGGAAGCCAGCTGATTCGACGACACGACCGCTAGTCCAGATACCGGATCGCGGTTTGGGTCAACAACTCCGCGCCGATCACCAGCGACTCCTCATCGATGTCGAACGTGGGACTGTGGTGCGGGGACGCACGGCCACCCGTGGGCGCCGATCCGACGAAGGCAAAGCACCCGGGAACACTCGCGAGAAAGTAGGACATGTCCTCGCCCCCCATTGTGCGGACGCCTTGGCGGACGTTCTGGGGGCCGATCATGCCTGCGGCGACGTCGTGCATCAGCGCGCTCAGCCCTTCATCATTGATGAGCGGCGCGCTCAGGCGGCGGTAATTCACGTTGGCCCGGGCCCCAAAGGCCGACGCTATACCGTGCGCCGTCTCCTCGACCAGCCGCGGCGCGTCCTCGAAGAAGTGGCCCCCGAACGTGCGCACCGTACCGCGCAGGTCGGCGCGGTCGGGGATCACATTGAATGCCCGTCCCGTGTGTACCTCCGTCACGGAGACCACGGCTTCAGCCAGCGGATCGCGCCGCCGGGAGACGAGGCTCTGCAGCGCCGTCACGACATGGGCTGCGACGAGTACCGGATCGATCGTCTGATGCGGCGCGGCCGCATGGCCACCGCGTCCGAGAATCTCGATCTCGAACTGGTCCACTGACGCCATTACGGGTCCGGCCATGATGCCGATGGTGCCGACCGGCAGATCATTCCAGAGGTGAATCCCGAATGCCGCATCGACGCGCGGTTTCTCGAGCACGCCGTCCTTGATCATCGCCTGCGCGCCATTAGAGGCCTCCTCGGCCGGCTGGAAGGCGAACTTTACACTCCCCGGGAGCTCGAGCGGCGCGAGGCGGCGCGCCACCTCGAGCCCAATCGCGACGTGCCCATCATGTCCGCAGGCATGCATCTTCCCCGGCTGCCTGGAGCGATAGGGGACCGCGTTCGCTTCTTCGACGGGTAACGCGTCCATGTCCGCTCGGAGCAGCACGCAGCGACCGCCATTCTTCTTGAGCCCCACGACGCCGGTCCTGCCGATTCCTGGTGTGACCTGATAGTTCAAGCCGCGCAACCGATCGGTGATCAGATTCGCGGTGCGTGTCTCTTCGAATCCCAGCTCCGGATTTTGGTGGATGTCGCGCCGGGTGGCGATCAGTCCCGCGCGGTCGACCGGGCTGACGGTGCTCATACCAGCGAGCTGGGGCAGAGCCGATTCAGCACGCAGTCGGCGCAACGCGGTCGTCGCGCGATACAGACGGCGCGGCCGTGGTGAATCAACGTGTGCGAGAACCAGGTCCAGTCGTCCTGCGGCACGATCGCCATCAAGTCGTGCTCGATCTTCACCGGATCGTCCTGCCGGGTGAGCCCCAGCAACCGGCTCAGACGATGGACGTGCGTGTCCACCACCACCCCTTCGTTCTTCTGGAACCAGGTGCCGAGGATCACGTTGGCCGTCTTGCGGCCCACGCCGGGTAGGGCGGTGAGCTCTTCCATTGTTTGCGGCACTTCGCCGCCATGTCGCTCGACGAGCGCCTGCGCCATTCCGATGATCGATTTAGTCTTGTTCCGAAAGAAGCCAGTGGACTGAATCTCTCGTTCCAGCACTCTGGGGTCGGCTGTCGCGTAGTCGGCGGCCGTGCGGTACTTCGCGAACAGATGCGGCGTAACGATGTTCACGCGCGCGTCGGTGCATTGCGCGGAAAGAATCGTCGCGACCACCAACTCCACGGCATTGCGATGCTGCAGCGCGCACGTGGCGTCCGGATACTCGCGCTTCAAGCGCGATATGATCTTCCGCGCCCGCGCTTTCCTTTCAGTCGTCGCGACTTTCGTCTTCATGGGTCAGCCGGAATCTAGCAGTGTCAGGAGCCGGCAGGTGAGCAGGAGCAGCTCGCCTGCATTGGCTACCGAATACAGTCCGGCCGCCGTGCCGCCCGCGAGCTTCGGAGCGAATGGTGCGCTGCCATCGTCGCGTGCCGCGGCGATTTCGATTTCACCGGGGGCCGGATCCTCGGGGTCTGCTCGGCCCTCCAATCCCACCGCACTGAATCCCGGTCGATCGGGACGCATCCCGAAGATCGCCAGAACCTCGATCGCACCTCCACCCACCGAAGCGGCTTCTGTCACGAACATACCGTCCAGCGGTTCTGGGGGGCTGGCCTCGTTCGGTGCGCCCCAGACGCGCAGCTCGGGCAGCTGCAGGTACTGCGCCGGATGAGGCAGCCGCGTCGTGATGCGCTGTTCGGCGACGGCACGCTGCAGCATCTGTTCGCTGATCTGATAGACACGTTGGTCGGACGCCCAGAACAGATATGCGTGATGTAGCAGCAGCACATGCGCCTCGAGCGCGTCCGCGCCAGCCTCTTCCGGCACGATCTCGCGGAGCAAGCGGCCGACAGGCTCGAGCAGCACAAAATGGTCGCGGTCAATGGCGGCGACTCCGTCTTGTTGCAGCGAGTCTGCGATGGCGGGAAACCGCGGCTCGATTTCACCGAAAGCCAGTGCGAAAGGCGTCGCTCTCATGCTGTCGGAAGGAAGTCGTCCAGCGTGCGCACGAACTCGCCGGTCGCCTCGACGTGGGGGCAGTGCCCCACCGGCAGCTCTTTCAGCCGAGCCTGGAGCAATCCGGCGAGCTCTCGTGAACCGGCGATCGGGAGGGGATCGAACGTTCCGTGGACGACGAGGGAAGGAGGAAGCGGGAAGCGGGACGCGGTCTCTTTCAGCTTGGGTCGAAGATCATAGCCTCCCAAACTCTTCCAGACCCCTTCCTGCGTGCGCGCGGTAACGCGGAATGCCGTGAGATTCGTGGCGTCGCGGAAATCGCGGAAATAGCCGGCGACCGACAGCTCGAAAGCCCTGCGTTGGTAGGCAGCGGGATCGCGCTCGCGCAAGCCGCTGGCACGGAGCACGTCGCGCTCGCGCTTGATCTCCGGAGCCGCCATGCGGCGCGCGAATTCGTCTTCGAACTGCCGCCGGTACTCGGCGGTCAACGAGGCGGGAGCAAGGAGCGCCAACCGCTCGACGCGTTCCGCGTGCTCGAGGAAGTACAGCACCGCCAGCAAGCCGCCCCAAGAGTACCCGCACAGCATCAGCCGTTCGAGGCCGAGGTGTGCGCGGATCGCGTCGAGGTCGGCGACATGCTCCCGCCATCCTATCGGGGTGTCACGTGAGACAGGAGATTGCCCACCGCCACGCTGGTCGTAATAGAAGAGCGATCGTCTGTTCGCCAGCAGATCGTATTGTGGAAGGAGGTAATCGTGGCTGGCGCCCGGACCGCCGTGGAGGACCACGACCAACGGTCCGTCACCCACCTGGCGTGTGAACATCCGAACGCCGTTTACTTCAACGAACACGGAAGAACCAGCTACAGCAGCACCGCGAGCGCGTCCGCCACTTCCTTCACCTCGGCATGCTCGCGCTCACCGAAGCCGTTCGGCACGTCGGAATCGATATCGATCTGGCCCAGGATGTGATCGCCGCGCCGGATCAGAACCACGAGCTCCGACTTCGTGAATGTGTTGCACGCCAAATAATTTCCGATTGCGCCCACATCGGCGACGTTCTGATCGCGCTTTTCTGACACCGCGGTCCCACACACGCCACGACCGACGGGAATCCGCGTGTGCTCGGTTGCGCGGCCGGCGCGAGCCTCGAGCACCAACTCGGCGCCGTGCAGCATGTATGCGTAGACAGACGTGTAGGGAGGGCCCCATGATCGAATGCGCTCGCAGGCCATCTGCAACAGCGCTTGACGCCCTTCGTCGTGCAGATGTGCCGCGCGCAGCGCGCGCACCACCTTCGTGGCGTCTGACGCGGCGCTGCTCGTCACGGGCGCTTCCCGAGACCGTCCCACAGGGCCGTTGTGAGCAAGAGCAGTGCGATCATGGGGGGTACTCTATAGATTCAGCCTCCCCATGGCCACCCCGCAGGACTTCGCCGCGTCGTTCGCGCGTACTCTGGACCTGTTTCGTGATTCCGGGGCGAAAGAGGAGCAGAAGGCACAGTTCCGCACGCTCGCCGGCCTGCTCAAGGGTGAGGGTGTGACGATCTCGGCGCAGGATGGAAAGCTCCTGGTGAATGGCGCGGCGGTGGATGGCGAGACGCTGCTGCAGCGGCTTGAATTTCACTCCGTAAAGGAGATCGCTATTCTGGCCGACCCGCCGGTCGCCGAAATGTTCGAGCTGCTGCGAGTGCTTGCCGAACAGCCCGGCGATGAAGACATCGCGTCCCGGCTGCGGGCGAGCGGTGCGACGCGCGTTTCGGTCAGGATGCAGACCTTCGTGTTTGGGACGCCGATTGTTCCACCCAGCAAGCCTCGCCCCAATGAAGCTCCCGTGCCGCCGGTTGCCGTGCCGAATCTGCCGTCGGAGACGCATGCCACCGCGAGCGGGACCGAGGACATCCCGGACATCGTCCGGGCAGCGACCGCCCACAACGCGGCATTCTCTCCCGCAACCGCGACGACGCGTGCGACCGCCGATTTGATCGCGCAGCTGAAGGAAAAGCCCGAGGGGCAGCACGTCGGCGAGGTGCTCGCCGTGCTCGGCCGGCAGCTGGAGACGGCGATGAAGACAAACCGCATCACGCAGGCGCTGCTGATCGTCGCCGGCGTTGCCCGGGCCGAGCAGCAGGTGAGCGACGCGACCCGGCGGCGGCAGTACTCGATCGCTCTGAAGCGCATGTACAACAAGGCGCTGCTTGAAGCGATCGCCGAGGTGGCCAATCATCCCGCGGACCGGGAGGACGCCTTGCTGGTGTTGCGCAGGGCAGGGGAGGACGGGGTCGAGGTGCTGCTGGATCTTCTCGTCGCGGCCCCGACCATCGAAGAGCGTCGCGGCATTTTCATGGCGCTGACGGGCATGAAGGAGGGGACAGACCAACTCGTGCACATGCTGGGGCATCACCAGTGGTTCGTCGTGCGCAACGTCGCCGAGCTGGCAGGTGAGCTCGGCCTGGACGAAGCCGTGCCGGCGCTCGCCCAGCAGCTCGAGCACGACGACGAGCGCGTTCGGAAGGCTGTTGCATCGGCGTTGGCGAAGATTGGATCGAGCTCGGCAGCGGAGCCGCTGCGTCGCGCATTGCGCGACAAGTCCCCTGAAGTGCGGATGCAGGCCGCCCTCGGCGTGGGCGGACGCAAGTCGAGCGCATTGGCGATGCCGCTCGTCGTGGCGATGGAAGCGGAAGAGGACGAGGGAGTGGAGCGAGAGTTGATCCTCGCGTTGGGCCGCATTGGGAGCGCGTCAGCCGTGCAAGCGCTCATCAAGTTTGCCCAGCCAGGCGGCCGGCTGTTCGGACGGAAGCCGGCGACTCTGCGCGCCACGGCGGTCGAGGCGCTGCGTCTCGCCGCGACACCTGCGGCGATCGGAACGCTCGAAGGTCTGACCGATGACGGCGACAAACAGGTCCGCGTCGCCGCCCAATCCGCTCTCGCGGATCTCAAGCGCAAATAGGCCAAACCTACCTATGTGAGTGGTAAGTTGCAGATCGCCCGAAAAACCGCATAAAACAACGTCAAAAATTGTGACAACAGCACAAGCTTATTTCGCGCTGTTCTTGGCGTATACATCATTGCGCCAGAATAGGTTACGGGTGTCGTGCCACGGTGGGTGCGGTTCTTGCCCGTTGGGGTCGTGCTGTTCCATAACCACGACCTCTTCGGTCAGGAGAGATCATGAAAAGCGTTCGTGTCATTCTCGTCGTCCTCGGCCTGGCGGTACTGCCCTTCGTGGCGGTACGCGCGCAGGGTCGCAGCGACGACAACAAGTGCAAGCTCACGCCGGCCGCGGCCAGCCGCGGACAGGCGAAGGACCGGGATAACGCCCGCCGCGCAGCAGAAGCTGCGGCGCGTCTTCTCGGTCGGGCTGAGGCCGCTAATGAGCCTCCGGGTCAAGTGAAGAAGTGCCCGGATCCGGTGCCGCCTCCGGCGCCTCCTCCGCCGCCTCCGCCGCCTCCGCCTCCGCCTCCGCCGCCCCCGGCTCCGGTGCCGCCGCCGCCGCCTCCGCCTCCGGCTCCGGTGCCGCCGCCGCCGCCGCCTCCTCCGCCTCCGGCTCCGCCTCCGGCGCCTCCGCCACCTCCGGCTCCGGTGCCGCCGCCGCCACCGCCGCCAGCTCCTGGAATCAATGAGGTGCACGGCATGGTGTGGGAAGACATCGACGGTAACGGCGTCCGCGATCCGTTCGCGGGTGAGATGGGGCTAGCGGGTTGGAGCGTGCAGTTGTACGACGGCAACGGGCTGCTCTTGAGCAGCGCCATCTCGGATGACGCGGGCAATTACGTCTTCGCCGCGCTTCCCGCCGGCACGTACAGCGTGTGCGTGGTGAGCCAGTCCGCGTATCACCAGACCGATCCGCTGAGCGGTACCGGCTGCGGAGGGTTGGGGTATTCGTTCCAGATTATGGACAGCTCGTTCGGATCCTGGACGATTAACATCAACTTCGGTGAGATGTTGAACTAGGAAGCGGCTTAACTCCTGACCGACTCAGGGTCCCGGGCAGTCCGCCGGGACCCTGTTTTTTTTCGTTCGAGAGTCAAGCGCATTTACCGCGGAATAAAGTCCATTCCCGGCTCGAGCTTTCGCGCGAACGCGGCGAGCAGATCGGCGGCGCGATCGAGATCCTCGAGCGCCACCATTTCATTCGGGCTGTGCATGTAGCGGTTGGGTACGCTCACGAGCCCCGTGGGAATGCCGCGCATGGCGTTGTAGATCGCGTCGGCGTCCGTTCCGGTGTCGCGCGGCGCCGCCTGGATGGTGTATGGGATCTTCGCCTGCTCGGCGCACTCGACCAGCAGGTCGAAGACGACGGAGCTCACCGAGGAACCGCGGCTCAGCACGACGCCGCCGCCGAGCTTGTGATCGCCCGAGTGCTTCTTGTCGGCGCCGGGATAATCGGTCGCGTGGGTGACGTCCACCACGATCGCGACATCGGGCTCGATCCCGACCGCACTGGTCCGTGCGCCGCTTCCGGTCCACGCGATCTCCTCGCGCGTCGACGCGACGGAAAACACCGCGGCATGCTTGGGCCGATCAGTGGCGAGCCGGCGCATCGCTTCCGCCGCGACGAAGGCGCCGATACGATTGTCGAGACTCCGGGAGACGATGCGGCCGTTCGGGTACTCTTCGACACGGCTATCCAGCACCCCCGGATCGCCGATGCGAATTCGCGCCGCCGCCTCGTCACGGTTTGTCGCGCCGATGTCGATCCACAAGTCGATTACCTTTGTCACACGGTCCAGGTCTTCTTTCTTCAGCTGGTGGATGGCTTTCTTTCCCACCACGCCGTGCACCGGGCCCTCGCGGGCCAGGATCAACACGCGCTGCCCTACCAG
>Ga0209577_10006610_pt1 | contig 10710 bp, 9 predicted proteins | sample GraSoiAngelo_109_FD_185874 | JGI IMG/M metagenome (GOLD analysis project Ga0209577, IMG submission 185874) | Grasslands soil microbial communities from the Angelo Coastal Reserve, California, USA - 14_0903_12_20cm (SPAdes) (version 2) | ecosystem: Environmental > Terrestrial > Soil > Grasslands ... | reverse complement strand
AGCGACATTCCAAACCGGCCCATCGTCATCCGCAAATGCAACGAGCCACGAAAGCGGGTTGTCCTATTTCCTTCATCGAGCAGGACGGGCAGAGCTATTCGCCGGGAGCCGGTGCGGTTTGTTTTCAGACTAGCTCCTTCGACACCGCGAACTGGTGCAACACGCCGTCGGAACTGGCTGGTCACTGTCTCACTCTGGACTTCCCCATGCCGACCCTAGGCACGAGTGGCATCTATAACGACGTGATTACGCACGGATCGGGCTTCACCTCGGTTTTCGACCGATATCCACGAGTCCTGCGCGACGGAATTCACTCCCGATATACTCTTGGTCCTCAATGGCTATCGTGACCCCCAAACTGGACCATGTTGTAATCGATACGCGTGACAAAATCGATGAGGCGTTGAGGACCTACCTGTCTCTAGGCTTCCAGTTGACCGACCGCGGGCGGCACACGCTGGGATCTGTCAACCATCTCGCGATCTTCGAGACCGACTATATCGAATTCCTGGGATTCGATGATACGGCAGGCGCGGTTCGAGCCGACATCTTGCGTTTTCCTGTGGGCTTGAATGGCCTGGTCTTCGCCACTGACAAACCCGAAGAGTTGTTTGGCGACCTCCGCGAGCGTGGCTTAGCTGTAGAGCAGCCCATCGCCTTTTCCCGGCCCGTGGCGCTTGCGGATAGAACCGAGGACGCGAAATTCCGCGTAGTCCGTCTCGGCGCCGGAGCTGTTTCCTTTGGCAGGGTCTATTTTTGTCATCATCTCACACCGAAGCTGGTGTGGCGACCAGCGTGGGGTCGGCACCCCAATGGCGCGCTGGCGCTCGCGCAGGTCACGATCGCTGCGCAAGATCCCGCCTCGGCGTCCATCATTTTCGGGCGCATATTCGGTACAAATGCCGTGCGGCAAGCGCCAACCGGCGTTGGGCGCCTCGTTGCCGGAGCAGTTCAGGTCGACTTGATGGTCCCGGAGATGCTCACGGCACGATTCGGGAGTGCCGCACCGGACCCCGCAGGGCGCACCGATTACATGGCAGGACTGCGCATACGCACTGCTTCGCTTTCGCAGGCAGGCAGAGTTTTTCAAGTAGCGCAAATCCCGGGCCTGAAAATCGAGTCGCAACGTATCATCGTCCCTGCCTCAAAGGCCATGAACGTGGTCTTGGAGTTCGTAGAGTAGCGGGGGCAGGGGACACCTGCGAGCTTCGTGTTAGTATCCGGCGCCTGACAAGCTGAGCGCTGATGTACTCTTTTAATCCTGCTCAAATTTGAGAGCGTTCGAACTGGGGCTTGCCACCGCCCTCAATCTTGTCACTTCATTGGTGCGACCGTGACTGATCTGTGCAATCTGGGCGACGCAATCAGCCGTAGCGGCAACCTGGACGATCCGGCACTGATCGATCTGGGCGGTGAGGTCCCGCCGCGCACTTATTCGTTCCGGCAGCTCGATGAATTGAGCGACACCATCGGACGCGGCCTGCTGAGTCGAGGTCTAACTAGGGGTGATCGGGTCGCGATCCTCTCAGCCAATCGGGCAGAGTACCTAGCTGCATTTTTAGGCAGTATGCGCGCGGGTCTGGTCCCTGTGCCGGTCAATATCAAGCTTCCTTCGACGGGCATGGAATATATCATCAGGGATTCGGACGCAAAGCTCGTCATATCCGATGCCGAGCCGATGGAACGTTCTCCAGCGGACGTTCCACGGACTGGATTCGAACGATTGTTGTCGCCGGGACAATTCACTGCCGTGCGTCCAGCGCCTCGGCAGCCGGCGATGTTCCTATACACATCGGGATCGACCGGCAAGCCGAAGGGAGTTGTGCTGTCGCATGAAAGTCATCTCTGGGTGCTAGCGATGCGGCGGCGCACAGGGTGCACGGAGAGGCGCCGAGTCCTGATCGCGGCTCCGCTTTACCATATGAATGGTCTGTCCACGGCGCACGCAGCGCTCGCGCAGCACGATTCCGTCGTGCTGCTGCCAAGGTTCACGCCAGCCAGTTATATCGATGCGATCACTCGCTACCGGTGCACCACAATCAGCGCCGTGCCGCCAATGATGGCTATGATGTTGCGCGAACACGAGCTACTCCGGCGTTCGGACTTGTCTTCGGTAAGCGAGATTCGAATGGGTTCCGCGCCGGTATCCGCAGCGCTCCACGACTCGCTCCGCGGAGTCTTTCCACACGCCCGCATCGACAACGTCTTTGGCACGACGGAGTCAGGCCCAATCACCTTCGGACCTCATCCGCAGGGCCTTGCGCCACCCTTCCGCTCCGTTGGTTGCGCTCATCCTCAGGTGCAGTTACGGTTGGTTGATGGCGACAACGTCGCGGCGAATGAAGGTGTGCTGCATATTAAATGCCCAGCCTTGATGAACGGCTATCACAAGCTGCCAGAAGCCACCAGAAAGGTAATTACATCAGACGGTTACTATATAACCGGTGACGTTTTCAGCCGCGATGCTCAGGGCTTCTACTTCTTTCTGGGCCGCATCGACGACATGTTTGTGTGCGGCGGCGAAAACATCTACCCCAGCGAGGTTGAGAAGATGCTGGAACGGCATCCGGCGATCCAACAAGCTTGCGTCGTGCCGGTCGCGGACGAGATCAAGGGAGAGAAGCCGGCCGCGTTCGTCATCCTCAAGCCGGGTACAGCAGTCGGCGAGCAAGAGATTAAGGATTATGCGCTGGCCAATGCGCCGCCCTATCAGCACCCACGCTGGGTCTGGTTTCTAAACGAGTTCCCGCTGGCGGGGACCAACAAGATCGACAGAAAAGCGCTTATGAGGCTCGCGGAGGAAAGAACAGCAAGGGATAGACGATGAGAGCGATGGTCTTGCGGGAACAGGGTAGTACGGCTACGCCAATCCTGGAGACCGATTTCCCTGACCCGCTAGCCGGCGCAGGCGATGTGCTCGTGAGGGTCCGCGCTACCTCCCTCAACTACCACGACGTTTTCACGCGTCGTGGAATGCCGGGGATCAAGGTTCCTCTGCCGGCGATCATGGGACTCGATTGTGCAGGTGACATCGCTGAAGTCGGCCCCGGTGTCGAAGGCTGGTCTGCCGGCGATCGGGTACTAGTAGATCCCAGAAATCGCGTCGAAGGGGGATTGATTGGTGAAACCATTCATGGCGGGCTCGCAGAGCTTTGCCGGGTGCGGGCGCATCAACTGATCAGAATCCCAGACCAAGTGAGCTACGTCGATGCGGCAGCGTTGCCCTGCGCGTATGGGTCCGCCTTACGAATGATGTATACGATCGGGGAAGTGGCCAAAGGCGAAAGGGTATTGATTCTGGGGGCCAGCGGCGGCGTGGGCGTCTGCTCGATCCAGCTCGCCAAGCTCGCCGGGGCCGCGGTGATCGCTTGTGCCGGCAGCACCGAGAAATTAGCGAAGCTGAAGCAGTTGGGGGCGGACTACACGGTCAACTACATTGAGCGAGACTTCGTGCGGGAGGTCTATGCGCTTTACGGCAAGCCGGCGCGGCGCGGGGCTGGCACCAATCAAGGTGTCGATGTAGTGGTTAATTACACTGGGGGGGATACGTGGGTCAAGTCGCTGCGTTGCCTGCGCGTCGGCGGGCGGCTTCTCACTTGTGGAGCGACCGCAGGCTACGATCCGCCCGAAGATATCAGGTTTATTTGGACATTCGAACTCAAGATTCTAGGGTCGAATAGCTGGGACCGCGAAGATCTGATCAAGGTGCTCGATCTGGTGCGGAGTGGCGCGTTGAAGGTGATCGTAGATCGGACTTTTCGGCTGGAGGACACCCCAGAAGCGTTGCGGCAGCTCGAGAACCGCCAAGTATTGGGAAAGCTGGTGGTCACTCCATGAGCGATGGCCCGCTAAACCGCCAGCAGCTTCAAGAGAGACTCCTGCATTCACCCTTCAACGCTTTCCTGGACCTCGAGGTCGTGAGCGCTGATCCCGAAAAACAGGAAGTTATCATCCGGATGAAGATGCGGCCGGAGTTCGAGCGTTTGACCGGCACCGGGCATTGGCACGGCGGACCGATCGCAGCCGCAATCGATATAGTTGGCGACTATGCTCTCGCCATGATGTTCGGCAATCCGCTGCCGACAATCAATCTTCGGGTCGATTACCTACGGCCTGGAAAGGGGACGCTTACGTTGGCAGCACGCATTCGGCGGAGCGGCAAGACGGTGGGCGTGGTGGATGTGGATGTGCTCAATGAAGCCGGTGACTTAGTGGCCATCGGACGGGCCAATTATTCCACGGCCATTTCTGCGCCGCATTGGAAGGAATAGGCCCGATGGATCCAACGCAAACCCGGAGGAACAAGATCATCACGGTCAGCTTGCTATTCGGGGCCCAGCTATTCGCTTACATGATTCGATACGCCCTCAGCATCGTGGCCCCCACTTTGATGACGCTGTACCATCTGTCGCCCCAAACCATGGGTTACATTCTTTCCGGATGGAATTGGTCGTACACGGCAGGTCTGCCGATTCTGGGGCCCGTTGTCGACCGCTTTGGCGCCTGGGTCGTGATGGGCGCGGGCTCCCTGGTCTGGGGAGTCTCTACAATCGCTCTGCCCCTCGCGAGTGCCGCTACGTCTCTGTTCCTGCTGCGCATGATTTTTGGTTTCGGACACAGCATGCTGCTCTCCGCGGGTGCGAGCGCGATCTCGCGGGGATTTGGCAGAAAAGAGCGAACCAGAGCGGTCGCGATGGCGTTCGCCGGAAACCAGCTTGGGCTGGCGATTTGCGCGACGGTCGCGGCGTTCATCCTGGCGCATCTGGGCTGGCGAGCTGTCTTCTACTCGATCGGCGGTGCCAGTCTGCTGCTCACCGTGGCGTGGTTTGGTTTGTACCCCGAAAAACAGATCGGAAGGCAGATTAACGAAACGAATCGGCAGCGCGTTTCCTGGCTTTCGTTGTTCCGCCACCGCTCAACCTGGGGCATTGCTTTCGGTCAGATGGGATACCTGTACGCGTATTTTTTCTTCGTAAGCTGGCTGCCTGGCTATCTCGTCCTGGAACGAAAAATGACCTTGCTTCAGTCTGGCATTGCTTCCGCTCTCCCATTCTGGGCGGGATTGCTGGGGACATTGGGCGGCGGGTGGCTCGGGGATTACCTGATTCGACGCGGTGTGACGACAACGGTTTCGCGCAAAAGCATCATCAGCGCCGGGCTCACGGCATCGACGGTGTTGGTAATCGCCGCGGCCTACGTCGAGCAGAGCTGGCTGGCCGTGACGTTATTAACGCTCTCGGTAGGTTCCCTGCGCCTCGCAACTGGTTCTGTAAACTCAATCCCGATTGACCTCGCGCCTCTGGCGGCGGTCGGTTCCCTTACTTCCATTCAAAATTTCGTCGGCAACATCGGCGGACTACTGGCTCCGATCGTCACTGGCCACATTGTCAATGTTACTGGTTCTTTTGTGGTCGCCTTGGTTGTCGCGGGCGGTATGGCGTTATTTGGGGCCATCTCTTATTTGTTTGTCATGGGTAACGTTGAGAAGGACCCGCTATCGAGCTTGCAGGGTGGTCAAACCGCCGGACGTTGAGTTCGGCTGCAGGTGCAGCCCGAGTTACGGCACAAAGCAGGTCACAAAATCCCAAAAGCTAACCCTTACGACTCTCAGCTCTCGATCATCGCGCGCGCTGAGTCATTTCCACCAATACGGTTCTCGCTTCCGCCGGGCTTCTCACTTCACGTAAAAATGCAATGCGGGCACCGCGCATTCCTCCGCCAGTTTTGAGCCGCACATTAAATCCGAGCCGGTCAACGGAAGTCATCGTCGCCTCCTCAGCTTCAATCCCAGTAAAATTACGGGCGAGCAGGATCAGCGCGTCGGCGTGATCTGTATTCATGTGCTTGACGATACCCGCTGCGCTGTCGGCGAGCGGATCAGGTTTCGCCTGCTCATACTCTGGAGCAGAGACCCAACCCATGATGCCGAAGCCGCCGACGTAGTACACGTCCACCACTTCCATGCAATAGAACGAGAAATCCTCGAAATCGACCCAGTGTTTGCTATTGGGGTAGCGTTCCAAATAGAGCCTACGTGCTTCCGCAATTTCGCCTTCTGATATCCGTGCAACGTTTCCCAGCAGCGTAACTCTGGACGCGCCTAGCGGATCTCCGCTGGAATCAGGCTGTGTTATGAGCAAGCTTGCGCGAGGATCGGCTTCCAAGTTTTGGGTGTGCATCGCCATGGTGCTGATTAGAAAGATTGGGCGCCCGTGATCGTCGAGACCGTAAGGCATAACTGATCCGAATGGAAAACCTGGCTGTCTACGGGATTGCGTGGAGAGGCTGCCGATCCGGGATATGTAGGCTAAAGTTCGAGCTCGTTCTGCGAATGAAGGTTCAGCAGGAGTGGGCTGGTCCGTAGGTGCTCCACTACCCGCGTGCTTTCTCATGAAGGAAGCCATTAAAATGCGTCCCGAGGACTGCTATGCCAGCTTATCGCAAAACAGGGCTTTTGCTGAGTGTAAAGGTAGGGCGACGCGATGTGTTAAGGTGCGGGTACCGGTTTTGAAGGTTTTCGGAGACCGGAGCCTTGGGAAACATATGGCGCACGCCAAATCATTCAACAGTAGTCTGTTGATCTGGTGCATTCTGGCGCTGAGCGTGCCTGGTGCCTTGGCGCAGTCAGCGGGGCCTCAGCCTTTACCAATGCCGCCGCAGATCGCTGTGCCCAGGGATATTCCATATCTGGGAACCATTCGTTTGAACGTCGAGGCGACCGATGTCGAGCGACACATCTTCAGCATTCGAGAGGTGATCCCAGTGCGAGGCGGCGAGCCCGTCACGCTGCTGTATCCGCAGTGGCTGCCCGGAAACCACTCGCCCTCAGGACGCGTGGATAAGCTCGCGGGTCTCACGATTCACGGCAATAGCACACGTTTAGAGTGGGCGCGCGACGTGGTAGACGTATTCGCATTTCACGTCGCAGTCCCTGCGGGCATAACGTCACTCGATGTGGAATTCCAATTCGCTTCCTCTATTGGCAGCAATGAGGGCCGTGTCGTGATGACGCCGGACATGTTGAACTTGCAATGGAACGCGGTGGTCCTCTATCCTGCTGGCTACTCCGCGCGGCAAATCACCGTGGAGCCGAGCGTAAGGCTGTCCGAGGGCTGGCAATTCGCGACTGCCCTTGAGACCATTTCAAGTAGCGGCGGCATCACTACGTTCAAGCCGGTATCTCTCGAAGCGCTCGTGGATTCGCCGATTTTCGCCGGTCGACATTTCAAGCGCCTGGATTTGGATCCTGCTGGTCCTGCACCTGTTCACCTGAACATCGTCGCAGACCAGGCGGACCAATTGGAAGTTAAACCCGAGCAGTTGGAAGCGCACCGTGCCCTCGTAAGCCAGGCCTACAAACTCTACGGCTCACACCATTACGATCATTACGATTTCCTGCTCGCGGTCACCGACCACATGGGCGGCATCGGCCTGGAGCATCACCAGTCCAGCGAGAACGCCACAGTCCCAGGTTACTTCACCGAATGGGACAAGAGTGCCGATGCCCGTGACCTGCTGCCGCACGAATACAGCCACTCGTGGAACGGCAAGTTCCGGCGCCCGGCCGACCTCTGGACGCCGAACTTCAACGTGCCTATGCGCGACAGCCTTCTTTGGGTCTACGAAGGCCAAACCCAATATTGGGGTTTCGTGCTAGCGGCTCGCGCGGGCCTTTTGACCAAGCAACAAGCCCTCGACGCCTTAGCCTCAACTGCCGCCACTTACGATCATCGCATCGGCCGGCAGTGGCGGGCTCTTCAGGACACCACTAACGACCCCATAATCGCCATGCGCCGAGCCCTTCCGTGGCGAAGCTGGGAGCGTAGCGAGGACTACTATTCCGAAGGCCAGTTGCTGTGGCTTGATGCGGACACCCTAATACGCGAGCGATCTGGTGGACGGAAATCTCTGGACGATTTCGCGCGGGCTTTCTTCGGCGTCAACAACGGCAGCTACGTTCCTTACACCTATACGTTCGAAGATGTCGTGAACGCGTTAAAAGGCATCGAGCCCTATGAATGGGCCAAGTTTCTGCGAGATCGTTTGGACGGGCACGGCCCAGGAGCGCCGCTCGATGGCATTGCTCGTGGTGGGTACAAGCTGGTCTACACCGAGACGCCTACCGATTATTTTAAAGGCTCCGAAACGCGCCGGAAGGTCACCGACCTGACCTACTCCCTTGGCGTAGTGATCGGGAGCGAAGGCCGACTCACCGACGTACTATGGGAGGGGCTAGGGTACAAGAGCGGACTGACCGTGGGCACACAGATCATTGCCGTTGATGGAACGACATTCGACGCTGGCCGTATCAAGGACGCAATCAAAAATGCGCAGAACAACGGCCCAGCCATCGAACTTCTCGTCAAGAACGACGATCGTTACCGCACGGTGCGCATCGACTACCATGACGGGCTTCGCTACCCGCGACTGGAGCGCGATACCAACGTGCCCGCTCGTCTGGACCAGATTCTTACTCCGCGGAACTGACGCGAACTTCTAGGCCGCTAAGGGCTCGTTTCAGTTGGATGCGGGCGAACGCCCGGACAGGAGAACTGACGATGCGTGTTGGCGTTTTCTATTTTCCGACGGACTATGGCATCGACATTCGGGAACTTGCACGCGCGGCTGAGGAGCGTGGCTTCGAGTCGTTGTTCCTGCCGGAGCACACGCACATTCCCAAGTCCCGCCGCACTCCATACCCGGGCGGCGGAGAGTTACCCAAAGCCTATTCTCACACGCACGACCCGTTCGTCGCGTTGTCTTTTGCCGCCGCTGCGACAAGAAGGATCTTACTCGGCACCGGCATTTGCCTGATCCCGCAGCGTGACCCCATCGTCACGGCAAAGTGCGTGGCCAGTCTGGACCAGTTGTCAAATGGCCGCTTCATTTTTGGTATTGGCGGTGGCTGGAATGTGGATGAAATGGAAAATCACGGAGCGCGCTACGAAACGCGCTTTAAGCTGCTACGCGAACGCATCATGGCGATGAAGGCCTTATGGACACAGGAGGAGGCCGCTTTCCATGGAGAGATGGTGAACTTCGATCCCGTCTGGTTCTATCCTAAGCCCTTGCAACGGCCGCACCCGCCGATACTCCTCGGCGGCCCGAGCGACCACACGCTGAAGCGCGTCGTGGAATTCTGTGATGGCTGGTTTCCCATCGCCAGGTCCGGCTTCCACCCCAAGGAAGCGGTCAAGCGGTTACGTCAGGTGGCGTCGGCAGCTGGGCGGGACTTCTCGACGCTTTCGATCAGCGTGTTCGGGGCGCCGGCTGACAAGGCGGCTCTCGCCGAATACCGTGACGCTGGCATCCAGCGCGCGGTCCTAGCGATTCCTGATTTAACCCGCGACGAAATCATGGGCCTGCTCGACAAGAACGCACCATTGGCCGCCTGAAAGCGCACAAACCTAAGAAGGTCGTGGCGTGGATTCAGCACGACTTGGGAAGTTGCAGGGCGCAGCCCTGCGTCGTGCGTGTTTTGGGTCAACATCGAAAGCTCGGCTGCGAGGGGATATGGGGCGCCCCGAACTCTCCGAGGCTCTCGACAGGATCACTGTTCGCCGGTCGTAGCCGGGATAGCCAACATATGTCCTTCGGTCGGGCTGCCCCAAAATGATTCCCATGTCCATTCGGTGAGATCATCAGCCACGTACGTGCTCGCTAACCAAATTCCAGAGGGATGACCTAGACAATCATGAGGTTGACTGCGGTTAGCAACGAGACCTACGATGCCGTGCGATCAGAGTTTCCCGTATGTCACGCAAGCGGCATAAGATTTCCGGCGCGGTTCGGGCAAAACTGAAAGAGGCCAGGGTTGCGAGGCTTGCGACATTGGATGCCAGGCTTGCGCCACACATTGTGCCAATCTGTTTTGCGTATGATGGCAAGGTTTTCTACACAGCGATAGACCAAAAACCGAAACGTGTGACACCAGAACGACTCACACGTTTGCGAAACATCCTGGCAGTGCCCCGGGTAGCTCTCCTCATCGACAAATATCACGAAGACTGGAAGCGGCTCTGGTACATCCTAATACGTGGGAATGCGAAGCTGATTCCGATGCGGGGGCATAAGGAACGTGCCTGGGCGATTCGCAAGTTAAGAGCAAAATATCCGCAGTATTCCGGAAGGATGCTCCCTGATGACGCGCCGATCATCCGGATCACTCCGGACCAGACTACGTTTTGGGGCAAGCTATAACTAATGTAAATGTTTCGCGGCCACGCCCTCGATTGGGCGCGTCAGCGTTCAAACTCTTCAGCCGCGCCAGCGCGTTGATTAGATTTTCCGAGAGACCTTTTCCTGAGCAGGTACCACCAAAAAGAAATGCGGCAAGGGTCATCGTCTGCTCGGGGCAGGTCGAGCCTGTCGAGGGCAACGGCGCGGAGTCTAGTTCCAGATAGTTCCAGAAGTTCCAGAGATGAAGCTTGACAACCTGATTAACTTGAGTAGGATTCTTGGCGTTCGTCCACAGGTTTTTCCACCAGCCCCGCAGTGAGAAAATCTGAAGGAGGTAGCATGCAACGTTTTCCAATACGTCTCTTGTGTCTGCTAGCACCCCTCGCTCTGTCCCTAGCGGCGCAAGCTCAAACGAAGCTTGCGGGCAGCGCCCCTGCCTGGGCTAATGCTAAGAACTTGGTCAAAGCGGCCAATCCAAGCGATGACGTTGGATTTCGTGTCTATCTTGGATGGAACAACCCGTCCGCCGTT
>Ga0209577_10006609_pt1 | contig 10711 bp, 6 predicted proteins | sample GraSoiAngelo_109_FD_185874 | JGI IMG/M metagenome (GOLD analysis project Ga0209577, IMG submission 185874) | Grasslands soil microbial communities from the Angelo Coastal Reserve, California, USA - 14_0903_12_20cm (SPAdes) (version 2) | ecosystem: Environmental > Terrestrial > Soil > Grasslands ... | reverse complement strand
CGCGTTGGAGACGACCGTGGTCACCTCCGGAACCAGGCCGGCGACGGCGGACATCATGAAGCTGGTCGAGCCCTGGCAGTGGATCATCGCCTTGAGCGTGTCGTGGCCGGTCTCGTCGAGGATCGTGCGCACCGCGGCGGGGTGGTCGAAGACGGCCGCGTGCTCGAGCGTGTAGTCCTGGCGGGGGAAGTCGATCGAGGCGCGCCAGTTCTCGATCCAGACGTCGTAGCCCTCGCCGACCAGAACGTCGACGAGCGAGACTGGCTGGGGCGCCCCGTACAGGAGGTTGGCCCGAACGCTGGTGCCCACGATCATCAGCACCGGACCGCGGTTCGGCTCGCCGTCGGCGGCGCGGATGTTGTGGAGGTTGAGGTCAGTCCCGTCGCCCGCCTTGAACGGCACGATTCGGCGCTTCAGGCCGGGGCGCCCGCGCAGGTCGTGCCACACGCCGGGAAGCTCGCCCTGCAGTGACGTGTCGCCCGGGGCCAGGCCGGGGAAGTCGCTCTGCGAATCGACCACCGGCGCGCCTCGGTAAACGACGCGCAGTCCGCGCGCGAAGAGCATCCCGAACTGCGCCCGCGCCCGCACGCGACTTCCGCGCGACCCGCCGGCGGCGCGCAGAGACAGCATCAGGCGCAGGAAGCCCAGCGGCGAGATCGAGAGGATCCCCGTGGCCAGCAACTCCGCGCCGTGCTCCGCCGCCTGGTCGGGGACGTGCCCCACCAGCACGCGGGTGAGCAGGCGCGAGCTGTCGGAGCGGATGTCGAGGTTCGGGTCGTCCTCGAGCACCTTGAACCCGCTGAGCGTCAGGGCGCGTCCGTCGCCGTCGCGCAGCAGCAGCCGGTAGAGCATGCGCTTGTGCCGCTCGTCCTGCTGGTCGACGAACAGGTTCATCGTCCCGTCCTCGACCTCGAGGTCGCCGCCGAGCTCGTCGCAGGTGACCGTCCCGACCACCCGCGCGGCGTGCTGGGGGTCGGCGACATAGCGGTCCACGTCGGCGACGTGCATCGTCAGCCTGAACTCGCAGCGCCGGCCCGCGCGGCGGCCGTGCAGCAGGGCCTGGTTGTAGTCGTCCCAATCGAAGTCGATCCAGCCCGACATGTGCTCGCGGAACGAGAGGCTGGTCATGTCGAGCCGGCCGGCCGGCCGGCGAGTATCCCGTCGGCCACGCGGTCGGCGAAGGCGGCGATCGTGAAGCTCGGGTTCGGGCCGACCGGTCCGGGAAGTGCCGACCCGTCCGCCACGTAGAGCCCCGGCTTGCCGTACACCTGGCCCCACGGGTCCACCACACCGCGCCGCGCGTCCTCGCCCATCGGGCATCCGCCGACCGGGTGCACGGTGACGTTCTTGTTCAGCCGTTCGAGCGGATCGTCGCTGGCGCGGCCGCCGATCGCCTTCGCCACCCGGTGGAAGCCCTCGTGCACGCCCCGGTAGTAGGCGTCCGAGGGCTCGGAGCTCCAGTCCAGCTCGAGCTCGTCGCCGGCGAGCCGGTAGCGCCCGTCGGGGATGTCGCGGCCCATGGCGAGCACCGGCATCATCGCCGCGGACGTGCCCGTCGTCCCGAGTAGCCCGGAGACGAGGCCGCCCAGGCGCGTCCGGCGGCGCCCGCGGAGGTGGGCGACCATGCGGCGCACGAGGCGGCGGCGCATGCGCCAGACGTTGCCGGGCACCTCGAGCCCCTGCCACATCCACTCGGAGAAGGCGGGGGCCCCCGCGTCCTGGATGTGGAACTCGCGGCCGCTCGGCGACCGGTCGGCAGGCACGTCGATCGACGCCGTGATCACGGGGCCGCGGCTCGGGTCGAGGTAGCGCGGCTGACGCGCCCCGTCGTCGCCGACTCGGCTGGCGTCGCGAATCCACCCGATCGCGTCGCCGTTGGCCGAGACTCGGCGGCCCAGCTGCGGGCTGAGGCCCGGCAGCGTGGCGCGGTTCGCCAGCAGGAGCCGCGGTGAGCCGACGGCGCCGGCCGCCAGGATCACGCGGCTCGACACGACCGTCCGAGGCGACCTGCGCTCCGGATCGAGCAGGTCCTCACGGTGCCCACCCCGAGCCCCGAGGTGCTGGACGTAGGTGAGGGCCCAGTCGCCCCCGGGTCGCGGTTCCAGCAGGCGCGCCTCGCAGCAGGTGCGGAGGACCGCTCCGGCGTGCTGCGCGTCGGAGAGGTAGGTGAAGTCGAGGGTGTTCTTCGCGCCGATGTTGCAGCCGACGTCGCACTCCCCGCACAGCTGACAGGTGAGTCGAGGCGCGTGATGGAGGTTCGGGCGCGGCTCGGAGATCGGACGCCCCGGCGCGGGGTCCTCTCCATCGGCGGCGAAGCGCACGGCGATCTTGGGCAGATGGCACGGGAGCCCGAGGGCATTTGCGGCCTCGAGCATGGCAAGCGTCTTGCGCGTCGCGGCGTATGGCTGGTGGCCGATGGGGTAGGGCTCGGGACGCTGCCGCGCCTCGACGCGGTCGTAGTGAGGCTCGAGGTCGGCGCGCGTGAGCGGCCAGTCCTCGTAGCCGCCGTCGAGCACGTCCTCGCGGACGAACGTGTGCTCGTCCTTGCGGAGCATCACGTTGGCGTAGATCAGCGAGCCGCCGCCCAGCCCGCTGGCCGTGATCACGTCGAGCCCCGAGAACGAGCAGATGTCGAACAGCCCGAACAGGCCGTCCTCCGGCGACCAGAAGTTCGTGCGCATGCCGTGCGGCGTGCGGGCGAACGAGCCGGGCGGATAGGGCTGTCCGCGCTCGAGCACCAGCACCGTCTGCCCGGCCTCGGCGAGGCGGCAGGCTGTGACCGAGCCGCCGAACCCCGAGCCGACCACTATCGCGTCGAAGCGCTCCTCAGGCATCGACCTGCCACGTGACCGGGTGGCGCGGGTCCGGCTCGTGGGCGCAGAACGTGCCCGTTCGGATAGTCGCGTCCAGCTCGCGGCCGAGACTCCGGTCCAGCTCGCCAACCCGCCTGGTCGCGAGTCGGATCGCGCGGGTCACGCGCACGCGCGCGCGCTCGGCCGTGGAGGCGGAGCCCCGATCCGCGCCGCCGGCCAGCTCATCCTCGATGAAGTTCATCTCGGCGCGAGCGCCGGATGCCCGCGCCGGGTCGCCCGAGCTCTCCGCCTCCTCGATCGCCTCGCGGAGGTGCGTCAGGCGGCGTCGATACGAGGCGCGCGCCGCGTCGTCGAGGGGAGGGCCCGCACCGTTGCCGATCTCGGCCGCCAGCTCCGCCGCGTGTATCTCCACACCCGGCCGGGCGAGGAGCAGCGCGATGAGCCGAAGGCCCTCGCTGTCGGGGACGTTCACCGTCCTGCCGCCGAGCCCGATCGCCCAGACATCGCCCTCCCGCCGGAGCGTCGCTCGGTCGGGCGCGAGGGCCGGGGCGGCGGCGGGCTCTGCGGTCGGCGCGGCGCCAGGGCTGACGCTCGCCAGCTGGTTGGCCTGCGCCTCGATAGCGGTCATCCCCACCGAGCGCGCGTGGCGGGCGGCCTCGGTGGCGAGCTCCGCGACCCGCTCCGGCTCGAGGCTCGCGCGCGCGAGCAGCCGCGCCTCGTCCAGGCACACGCGAGCGAGCATCGGCGTGGCGTGCTGCCGCGCCGCCGCCTCCCGGGCGGCGCCGAAGTGCGCCCGGGCGGCCGTCCAGTCGCCCCGCGTGGCCGCCAGCAGGCCGAGGTATCGGGTGGCCGGACCGGCGAACGTCGCGGCCGGCGAGACCAGGTTGCGCTCGGCGTACGGCTCGAGCAATCGGTAGAGAAGTGCGCTGCGCTCGGCGTCCCCGATCTCCGCGCACGCCTCGCTGAGGAAGCCCAGTGCCAGGAGGTAGATGGCGTTCCGCGGGAGCGCCTCGGGGTCCAACGAGTCCATCTCCCGCCGCGCCTCGGGCTCGTGGCCCTCGCTCGCGTAGGCCACGGCGAGCGCGGCTCGCAGGGCGAAGACGGCGGGCACCGCGGCGGCGATGCCGCGCAGCTGCTCGGTCGCCTCACCAAGTCGCCCGTGGATCCATTGCCTCAGGATCTGCTGCGTCAACACGAGCATCGGAACCGTCGAGTCGCGGAGGTGCGCGCCGATCCTCGCCGCCTCCTCGGTGAGGCGCTCGGCCTCCTTGAAGCGACCCTCGATCAGGGCCTGCCGCGAGCGGTGCAGCGGCACGTACACGCGCGCCCGGGGATCCCCTCGCTCGGCCGTCGCCTCGGCCAGCGCCGCGATGGCGCCCTCGACCCGCGGCAGGTCGTCGAGCTCCAGGAGGATGTCGATCTGGCGGCTGCGCGCCGTCAGCTCGAGGTCGCGGTCGCCGCTCCGGCGCGTGAGCACGAACAGCTCGGCCAGCGTCGGCAGATCTTGCTCGACGGTGTCCGGGCCCTGCCGCACGAGCTGCTGGTTGGCGAGCGCGAAGGCAAGGGCGGCCGTGTCGCCGGCCCCGCGCGCGATCGAGAGCGCCTCGTCTGCGAGCTCCCGCCGTCGGTCGGCCTCGTCGGACCAGTACAGGGCCACGGCCAGGCGCGAGAGCAGCCGCGCGCGTAGGGCCGTCGGCTCGTCTCCCACGGCCTCGAGCGCCTCCTCCAGGAGCTGGACGAGCTCGTCGTCGACCAGGCCTCCCGACAGCGCGAGCGCGCCGAAGCACAGCGCGACCTCGGCGAGCAGCTTGGGGTCGCCGAGGCGACGCGCGGCGGCGGCGGACTCGAGCAGCGTCTCCCGGGATCCGGGATCGCCGGCTCCCTGCCGAGCCTGTCCCAGCGCGAGCATGATCGCGGTGTGCCGGCGCGCGTCGGGCGCGAGCTCCAGAGCCACGAGCGCGCGCTGGAACAGGTCGGCTGCCTCCTCGTACGCGAGCAGGTCCATGGCTCGCCGCCCGGCCCGCTCGGCGTAGTCGATTGCCTTGGCCGGGTCGCCCGTCGGCGCGGCCTCGAGGAAATGGTGGGCGAGGACCGACAGCCGGGCGTCGAGGTCCCCGGAGTAGAGGGCCTCGATGGCCTCGCCGACCTTCCCGTTGAGACGCGCCCGCTCCAGCGGGCTCAGGCCGGAGTACACCGTCTCGCGCATCAGGCCGTGCGCGAAGCGCAGCCGGCCGAGCAACCCGTCCGGCGCCGTTATGACACCGGCGGCGATCGCCTCGTCCAGGACCTCCAGCAACTCGTCGCGAGGGATCCCGGTGATCCGCTCCACGGTGACCATCCGGAACTCGAGGCCGATGACCGAGGCGGCTCTAAGGACATCGAGCGCGGACTTGGACAGCGGCGCCAGCCGGCGGACGATCGCGTCGCGAGCGCTCTCCGGAAGCGGCACGGCGGCGCCCGATCCACCGCCCTCGACATCCAGCACGCGGAGGACCTCGTTCACGTAGAACGGGTTGCCGCCGGTGGCGGTGTGGAGTGCCTGCACGAACGTGTCGTCCACCTCGGCCTCGGTGCTCAGGTCGACGAGCCGCGCGAGGTCGTCCGACTCGAGTCCGCGCAGCGCGATGGTGTGGCCGACTCCCGCCAGCCCCGCGCGCGCCTCGCCAGGATCGAGAGCCTCGGCGCCCGCCGCTGTGCGCGCCGTGCCGACGATCAAGACGCAGACGTCGGCAATCGAGCGCGCGACGTACTCGAGCGCGAGCAGCGAGGACTGATCGGCCGTATCGATGTCGTCGAGCACCAGCAGGAGGGGATCGCGCGCCGCTGCGCTGCGAACGAAGCGGAGGAGAGCATCGAAGAGGGCGAAGCGCGCCTGCTCGGCCTCGACCGGCGGCGCAGGCTCGACGTCCGGGAGCCGCTCGCGGAGCTCCGGCACCAGCTGCGCCAGCCAGGGAGCGCCCGTCCCGAGGTCGTCGGCGAGCTCACCCGGGTCGCGGCTGCGGCTGAGGGTCTGAACGACCTGAACCCACGGCCAGAACGCCGGAGCGCCGCCTCCGTCCCAGGCGCGTCCCCAGATGACCGGCACCCCTCCTGCCCGTGCGCGGGTCGACAGCTCCTCCGCGAGCCGAGTCTTGCCTATGCCCGCCTCGCCGGCGATCAGCCACAGGCTCCCGTGCCCCGCGCGGGCCTCGTCGAGCGCCGCCTCGAGCTCCCCGAGCTCGCGTTCGCGCCCGATCATGAGCTCGTCGTGGGCGCGAGCCGACGCGAGCGGCTGCCAGGCGATCGCGAACCCCTCGACCGGCTCCGGGATGCCCTTCAGCTCCAGCAGGCCGGCCGACTCGAAGCGCACGTTGTCGACCCGTCCCGCGAGCATCTGGACGAGCGCGGAGCCGAGGATGCCGTCCACGGGAGCCTTCTCGCACAGGCGTGCAGCCTCGACCGACGGCATCCCGAAGTAGTCGCCGTCCTCCACCGTCGCCTCCCCGGCGCCGACGCCGACCCGGATGTGGAGCTTCGGGTCCGCGCCGCGGTTGCGACGCTCCATGAACTGCTGCATCGCGACGGCGCACTCTGCGGCCGCCGACGCGCTGTTGAAGGCCACCATGAGCCCGTCGCCCATGTTCTTGACCTCGCGTCCGCCCGTGCCGGCGATCGCCTCCCGCAGCACGGTGAAGTGCTCGCGCCGGAGCTCGTCCGCTCGCGCCGGGCCCACCTCCGACTGCAGACCGGTCGACCCGCAGAGGTCGGAAATCAGGATGGTCGCCAGCTCGACGGAAGCCATCAGCGCATTTCTACCCGATTGGGTTGGGTCCCCGAAAGGATGGAGCGCTGAGGATGTCCGGGCAGGATTTGCACCGATTAAGGGGGGCGGGTAGCGTCGCGTCAGGCATGGCTGGCCCGGGCCGCATCACGCCGATCACAATCATCTCGCCGGTCCGGCGCTGGTGGGCATGGTGGCTGCGGCTGACCTGGCCGCTCGCCCGGTGGAACCCGCTGGTGGTCCGCCCTCTGATTCGGCTCGGCTTCATCAACTTCGCCCACTGGTCGCTCTTCGACCGCGTGCCCGCCGGCGGGCCGCGGCGGGACAGGCGGCGGCTCAAGCAGCCGTACGTCCTGTTCCAGAGCAACTTCAACGGCCCGGCCGACCTGTACATCGATGCGTTCTCGCTGGTCGTCCGGGGTCGGATCTGGCTCCTGTGGGGCGGCGCGTACGGCTACCCGGGAGCCCGGCCGATGGAGCACTTCCGGGGGTTCATCCTCGAAAAGCAGGTGCCGACCGGCCACTACTGGTCGGCCTACCCCGACGGGTCCTCGCGCATGGTCGTCTCGGCGCTTCGGCTGCGGGACGCGGTCGATCGTTTCGGCGCCGAGGCCGCGCAGCTGCCGCCTGACGAGTTCGCCGCCGCGTACCGCTACTTCCTGGGCGAGGTCCAGGCCCACCTGTGAAGACGGACGCGCTCACGGTGCTCACTCCAGTGGTCGAGGGCCAGATCGGCTCGCTGCGGGCGACGATCGAGGCGCTGCCGAGCGACTCCGGAAGCCCGTTCGCGCGCGTCTTCGGCACACACGTGGCGCGCCTGACCGTGGTGGAGGCGCTCGATGGTCGCGACCTGCGACCCGATCCGGGAATGGGTTCCTTCCTCCTCTTCGCGACGGAATTCGACGGCGACGCCGCGGTCCACATGGAGCGGTTGCGGAGCGGACTCGGCGAGGACGCGGATCGCGTCTGGGGCCACTGCGCCGGCTACCCGGGCATCCGCCGCGCCCGCGCGTTCGGCGACTGGCTGCTCCGGCATCGAATTCCCACCGGGTTCTCCGTCGCGCCGTACCGGAACAACGCCGTCGACGAGGTCCGGGCCGCGCTGGCGCTGCGCCGGCAGCTGTTGGACTTTGTCCTCCAGGGCGCCGAGCTCGACCCCCAGGCGCTCAAGGCGGCGTGGCTCGGCGAGTTCGGCGACGGCCGCCGGGTGGTGTGATGAACGAGACCGCGATCGAGCTGAACGACCTGCAGGGCAACGTGCTGTGCGGCTACGGCCACCCTCACGCGCGCTACACGTTTCTCAACTTCTCCTCGGCGGCGGCGGCCCGTCGCCTGATCGCCGCGCTCGCGCCGCGGGTGAGGAATGCGGTTCCGTGGGGCGACGATCGCCCGTCGAGCACGCTCAATGTCGCGCTCACCTACGAGGGCCTTCGCGCCCTCGAGCTCCCGGAGGATCTGCTGACGACCTTCCCGAAGGACTTCCGCGACGGCATGGCGGCCAATGCGGCGCTGCTCGGCGACCGTGGGGAGAGCGCGGTCGAGAATTGGGATCCCGACCTCGCCCCCCGTTCCCTGCACGCGCTCGTCACCGTGTACGGCGCCGACCCGCAGGCGCACGGAGCCGAGGTCGAGCAGCTCGCCGACGACCTCGCCAGGGTGGCGCCCGGAGTGACCGTCGCGCACACGGTGGAGGCGGGGTTGCTGGCGGACCAGCGCGAGCACTTCGGGTTCCGCGACGGGTTCTCGCAGCCCTCGATCCGAGACGACGTGGCCGGCCCGACGGTGGGGGAGGGGACACCGCTTCGCTTCGGGCGCTGGGGCGACGTCGCACCTGGGGAGTTCGTGCTCGGTTACGAGGACGAGGATGGCTCGCCTCCGCGAGCCCCCGGCGCTCCGTTCGATCGCAACGGGTCGTTCATGGTGGTCCGCAAGCTGCGCCAGCACGTGGACCGCTTCACGGCGTTCCTGCGCGACCGGGCGGGCCCCGACAGGGCGAGGCAGGACTGGCTGGCGGCCAAGCTGCTCGGCCGCTGGCAGGACGGAACGCCGCTCGAGCGCTGGCCGGACCGGCCGGGCGGCGGTGACGTGGACGCCTCCGACCTCAACGCCTTCCGCTTCCGCGGCGACCGCGCGGGCCTCCGGTGCCCGGTTGGAGCGCACATCCGCCGCGCCAATCCCCGCGACGCGCTCGGCTGGCAGGGGCGGTTGACCAAGCGCCACCGGATCGTGCGGCGAGGGATGCCCTACGGGCCGCCGCCCCAGGACCCCGCGGTGGACGACGGCGAGGAGCGCGGGCTGATGTTCGTGTGCTTCCAGGCGAGCATCGCCCGCCAGTTCGAGGTCGTGCAGGGTCGCTGGCTCAACGACGGCGACGCCTTCGGCCTGGGCGACGACCGCGACTTCCTGGTGGGGCTCGGTAGCCCGGGGGGGAAGATGACGGTGCCCGGCGACCCGCCGCTGGTGCTGCGCCCGCAGCCGGACTTCGTGACGACTCGCGGTGGCGACTACTTCTTCGTACCCAGCCTCACCGCGCTCGGCTGGCTCTAGGGAAGCTGCCCCGTGCGCGCGACGTGCGCGAACAACGCCGCGCTGGGGCGCGCGGATCGCTTCAACGTCGTCGGGTTGAAGCGGTACAGCCCGAAATGCTGGCTGAAGCCGGCGGCCCACTCGAAGTTGTCGATCAGCGACCACTCGAAGTAGCCGCGGATGTCCGCCTCTCCCGCGCGCATCGCGTCGCGCATTGCCTGCAGGTGGCTGCGCAGGTAGGCGGGCCGCTGGTCGTCGTCGGCGTCCGAGATGCCGTTCTCCGTGACGATCACCGGCCGGTGATAGCTGCCCGCCTCGCGCAGGACCTGGCGGAAGCCCTGTGGGTAGATCTCCCAACCGAAGTCGGTGCAGGTGGTGGGGCACGGCGGGGCTGACGGATTCCGCGGCGTCCGGTAGCCGGTCGAGGGGGTGAAGTCGAGCACCGGGATGTGCGGCGTGATCGACGCGCCCAGTCCCGTGACCCGGCCGCGGAGGTAGTAGTTGACCCCGATGAAGTCCGCCCGGCCCGCCAGCCGGGGATGGCGCTCGGAGGGTTGGATCACGCCGTCGACGTTGGTGTCGCGATATCCCTTGACCACCCCGTCGAGGAAGAGCCGGTTGAAGATGTAGTCCGCGTGGCGCGTACCGGTGCGGTCGCGCGCCGAGTGCGTGTCCTTCGGAGTGAACGCGACCATCTGCTGGACGATCCCGACGCGAGCGCCGGGGTCGTACCTCTTCACCGCCCGGTACGCGGCGGCGTTCGCCTGCTCCAGATGGAGAAGTACCTTGATCGCGGCCGGGTAGTTGAAGGCCCCGGGCGGGAAGTTTCCCTGCAGCACGCCCGCCACGTTGACGTAGCCGCTCACCGCCAGCACCACCGGCTCGTTCAGCGTGATCCAGTGGTTCACGAGCCCGCCGAGCTTCCACGCCACGTAGCCGGCGTACTTGCGGAACTCGGTCACGGTCGAGCGGTCGAGCCAGCCGCCGGGCCCGAACCCCCGCGGGGGCGGATCGTTTGGACCGACGCGCGCGAACGCGTCGCGCGCAGCGAGTGGGTGGTGCGCCCAGCGCGGCAGCGTGAAGTGGCTGAGGGTGACCCACGGGGTGAGCCCACGTGCGTGCATCAGCTCGAGGATCGTCCGGTAGCGCGCCAGCGCGTGGTGGTTCGCGAGGCGATCGAGCGCGCGCAGGCTGTCTGCGTGGCGGGTCGAGCGGGGAAAGATCCTGCTCCATTCGATGCCGAGTCGGAATGCGCGCAGGTGGAGCTTCCGCGCGGCGAGATCGATGTCGGTCCGGTAGCGCGCGAAGAACCCCGGGCCGTTCTCCGGGCGATCGGCGGTGACGGTCCGGTTCGCGATGTTCCGCGGGTCGTGCGTCCAGGTCCACCAATCCGAGCCGGTGTCGAGATCGCGCCCGCGGCCCATCTCGACCTGGAACCCGGCCGTGGCGACGCCCCACTGGAACCTGCGCGGGAAGTCGCGGGCCGACGCGGCCGCCGGGACCGCCATCGCCGCGAGGGCCAGCAGAGGTGCCAGCCGGCGAGTCACGCGGAGGAACCTACTGGCTGCGTCGCCGATGCGCCAAGTTCGTCGGCCTTCGCCGGTCCCGCCCG
>Ga0209577_10006608_pt1 | contig 10712 bp, 8 predicted proteins | sample GraSoiAngelo_109_FD_185874 | JGI IMG/M metagenome (GOLD analysis project Ga0209577, IMG submission 185874) | Grasslands soil microbial communities from the Angelo Coastal Reserve, California, USA - 14_0903_12_20cm (SPAdes) (version 2) | ecosystem: Environmental > Terrestrial > Soil > Grasslands ... | reverse complement strand
TATCACTTTTTGTAGCAGGATATCGCCAGTATCCAGTCCCGCATCGATGTGCATCGTGGTCACACCTGTCACGGTTTCGCCGGAAGCAATCGCCCATTGAATCGGCGCAGCGCCACGATATCTCGGCAAAAGCGAGGCGTGCAGGTTGGTGTTCCCCAGCGGCGGCAACTCGATCATCCATTGGGGGATGATGCGTCCGTACCCGACTACGATGATTGCGTCTGGCTTGAGAGTGGCAAGCTGCCCTCGAAATTCGTCGTTGTTTTTGATTCTCTCCGGTTGAGCAATCGGCAATCCGAGCTCGAGCGCACGCTGCTTTACGGGAGAGAAGGCCGTCGCCATGCCTCGTCCGCGAGGTCTGTCAGGCTGAGTCACTGCCAGGTCCACAGCGAATCCCGCGTCTACCAGCCGCTCCAGCGTAGGTACGGCGAATTGGGGGGTGCCGCAGAAAACAAGATGGATGGATTGAGACATTCGTGGAGATGTTGAATCATTGAAACATTGAGTCATTGAACGACTTTAATTGCGCAAACCGGCTAAACGCGCGTTGCGCCATGATTCAATGATTCAATTACTCAATGATTCAATTCCTACCACTCTCCCGCCTTAATTAACTTGCGAATCTTGCGCTTCATCAGATCGCGCTTGAGAATACTGAGATGACTGATGTAGAGCTTGCCGTGCAAGTGATCAGTCTCGTGGAGAAAAGCGCGGGCAAGCAGGTCGTCGCCGGTCTTCTCAAACCACTTTCCACTCACATCCTGAGCACGCACCGTAACCTTGCTGGGACGCGTGACTGGTTCCCGAAATTCGGGAATGCTAAGGCACCCTTCATTCTGTGTGTGCTTTCCTTCAGTGTGAATAATCTCGGGATTCACCAGGACCAGCTTCGCCTCGGGATCCTCTTTGAAAGTTACATCGATGACTGCCAGCCGCTTGGAAATACCGATCTGCGGCGCTGCCAGGCCGACTCCATGAGCCGCATACATTGATTCAAACATGTCTTCCACAAGGCGTTTGAGTTCATCATCAAAGACCGTGACTGGCTCCGATGGCTTTTCCAGAACAGGATTTCCAAACTTCACGATAGGGTAGATCATGCGGGCGTTCGTCTTTGACTCGGCTCAGTAGCTCTTCAATTGATCCAAGTACGATTTGAAGTTTCGCAATGTCTCCGGCATGGAATCCCCGCCGAACTTCTCCAGGGCGCAGCGAGCCAAAGTTAAGGCCACCATGGCTTCGCCTGCCACGCCGGCCGCGGGAACAACGCAGACGTCCGAGCGCTCGTATGCGGCCTTGACCGGCTCACGCGTGGCAAAGTCCACTGACTGCAACGGGCGCCTGAGTGTCGAGATGGGCTTAAGATATCCGCGCACTCGAATGTCTTGTCCGTTGGAAACACCGCCCTCGATTCCTCCGGCGTTGTTTCGGGCGCGAGTAAATCCTGTGAAGCCGGCAGATGGCTCATATCCGATCTCATCATGAACTGCGGAACCTGGAGAGGCGGCGGCCGTTACACCTGAGCCGATCTCCACTGCTTTCACTGCTTGCAATGACATCACTGCGCCTGCCAGAAGCCCGTCGAGCCGCTCGTCCCACTGCGCATACGTGCCCAATCCCGGGGGAACGTTGTGAGCTACCACTTCAAAAACGCCGCCAACCGAATCGCCAGTCTTCAATACTTTGTCGACTTCTTCTTTCATCCGCTGCTCGGCTTCCGTGTGGGCGCAGTTCAGCAGGATCTCATTGTTTTGGGAAAGCGCCCGGATGTCACTCCACGAGACTTCCGCTTTGATTGTGGCGCAGCCAACCGCCACCACATGGCTGAGTACCTCGATTCCAAGCTCGCACAGAAATAATTTCGCGAGTCCTCCGATCGCGACCCGCGCGGCAGACTCACGCGCTGAGGCCCGTTCCAACACGTAGCGCGCCTCAGAAAAGTTGTACTTCAGAGCCCCTGCCAGATCGGCGTGGCCGGGCCGGGGTGACGCTACCCGCTTATATTTTCCCGAATCTCCTTCGCCGACTGGAAGCGATTCCTGCCAGTTTTTCCAATCTTTATTTTCGAGGAGAATCGCGATCGGCGAGCCGATGGTCGCGCCGTGACGCACGCCCGAGAGGATATGAACCTTGTCGGTTTCAATCTTCATCCGGCCACCGCGGCCGTAACCCTGCTGCCGCCGCCACAGCTCACGGTCAAGAATTGCCTGGTCCACCTTCAGTCCAGCGGGCAAGCCGGAAAGAAAGGCGACCAAAGCCTCGCCATGAGACTCCCCTGAGGTGAAATAGCGCAGCACCCTTTGGATTGTATCTGATAGGGCAGGCAACCCCGGGCATCCAGCATTTTCCCATTTTGGTTTTTTTGTGTTTTAAGTTGGCATTGGCGGGTGGACGCTTGGTAGAATGCTGGTTGTCGTAACCACAGAGTTAACCGCTGCCCGCCTGGGCGTGATGTGCCACTTCCACACTCTCTCTGGCCTCGAGGTGCCGTAGTGTCTCGTCGATCCCCGATAAAGGGGCGAACACCGATGCAAGCCGTCGCGGATGCAGTTCCGGAAGTCTTGGAGCTGTCGCGTCACCTGGTGCAGGCACAGGAAGAAGAGCGTAAGCGCATCAGCCGCGAATTGCACGATGAGGCTGGGCAAGGCTTGATGGTTCTGCGACTGTATCTTGGCACATTGGTCAGCGAAAGCCCCAATCCTGAGTTGCGGATGAAGATTGAAGAAGCCATGAGCATGCTGGATCTGACCATTGGCGATTTGCGGCGGATCATTGCGCGACTGTCACCACGCATGCTTGAAGAATTAGGGTTAATGGCGGCCATTCGTAAAGAGGCGCGCGAGCTCAGCAAGAGCACAGGTATGCGACCGCGACTGATTTTGCCGATGGGATTTGGTGAACTGGACCATGAAATTGAGATTGCGCTGTACCGTTCGGTGCAAGAGGCGCTGCACAATGTGGCGAAGCATTCGCGGGCAAAGAATTTCGTAATTCGCTTTGAAATCGATAACGGTTCTGCTGTATTGCGTGTTGAGGATGACGGGGTTGGGTTCTCCGGCAAGGGAACTTCGCGCAGCCGAAGCTTTGGGCTTTTGGGAATGCGGGAAAGAATCGCGGCACTCGGCGGCACCGTGCGCATTCGCTCGCGCAAAGGAACCGGAACCCGAATCACAGTAATGCTGCCTTTGCCCGCGAGCAGCGCCCGGCATGCTTCGCGCACGGATCTTCTGGCAGGCGCGGGCGGATTCTCATCGAAATACGAAGGAGCACTGGAAACGCAGACTAATCTCAGTCCTGCAAATACTCATAATGTCCATCAAGTGCATAGTAGTTGACGATCACACGCTCTTCCGCGACGGCCTGCGCCGCGTTCTGGAGAGCGAACCCGATATTGCAGTAGTTGGCGAGGCCAGCGACGCTTCCGCTGGATTGGGCTTGATCCGCGAGCTCAGACCGGATGTCGTACTGATGGACATTGGCATGCCTGGGTTATCCAGCTTCGAGGCGGCGCGCTTGGTGGACAGGAATTTCCCAGGCACCCGCCTCGTTTTTCTCACCATGTATGAGGACGAGGAATACCTGCTGCAATGCCTCGACGTGGGCGCTGCTGGCTATATTCTGAAGGATGCGGCCGCTCCCAAGCTGATTGGCGCCGTGCGCGAGGTTTACCAGGGGCGCAAGTATCTCAGCCCGCAAGTGCTCGACAAGTTAGTTGGGATTCGCGCCGGGGCTCATGGCACGCACGGTATGGCGCGCAGTTCGACTCTTACCCCACGCGAGCGCGAAGTGATCAAGATGATCGCCGAAGGAAATTCCGTAAAAGAGATAGCCACCCTACTAGGTCTGAGCATAAAGACCGTGGAAGCCCACAAGTTCAATCTCATGCGCAAACTCAAAATCCATAACAAAGCGCAGTTGGTCACTTTCGCCATTCAGAAGAAAATCGTAAAGATGCCCGCGGGAGCATAGCGGGCTCTCGAGCCGCCCTCGCCTCCCATTGCACCGGACCGCCACTTCCACTATCCTGCCGGATTCCTTCTGTTCGGAGCTAATTGATGCGGACAATGCTGGTGGTACTCGCGATGTATTCACTTGCCGTGTTTGCAGAGGTTCAAAACGCGCCACTCAACTTGATGCCGATGCCGGCCAACATAAAAATGGGTGCCGGCCAGCTAGGAGTGGATCCATCGTTCTCAGTGGCGATTTCCGGCCACAAAGAACCACGGCTTCAGCGCACGGTCGAAATCTTCTTAGATCACCTTCGCCGGCAAACCGGGATGCTCCCGCTGGACATGAAGGTATCTGATTCTTCAACCGGCACTCTGCTGATCCACGCCGACTCAAGGAGTAAGGAAGTACAGGAACTCGGAGAAGAAGAATCCTACAGGCTTGAGATCACTAGCTCAGGCGCGAAGCTGAACGCTCCGACCACGCTTGGCGTCATGCGGGGTTTGCAGACATTCTTGCAGTTAGTCGAGGCCACTCCAGCAGGATTCGCCGCGCCGGCCGTCAATATCGACGATAAACCGCGCTTTCCGTGGCGCGGGCTGATGATCGACGCTGGCCGCCACTTCATGCCTCTCGACGTCATCAAGCGCAACCTCGATGGCATGGCGGCGGTGAAGCTCAATGTTTTTCACTGGCATCTGTCGGAAAACCAGGGCTTCCGCGTCGAGAGCAAAAAATTTCCCAAGCTGCACGAGATGGGCTCCGACGGGCTGTATTACACGCAAGGCGAAGTGCGCGATGTGATCGCCTACGCGCGCGATCGAGGCATTCGCGTGACTCCCGAATTCGATATGCCGGGCCACAGTACCGCCTGGTTTGTCGGCTATCCCGACCTGGCCAGCGCGCCCGGGCCGTATGCTGTTGAGCGCAAATGGGGAGTGTTTGATCCAGCCATGGATCCAACAAAAGAGCATACTTACCATTTTCTCGATGAATTCATCGGCGAAATGGCCAAGCTTTTTCCCGATCAGTGTTTTCATATCGGAGGCGATGAGGTAAACGGGAAACAGTGGGACGCGAACCCTCAAATCCAGGCGTTCATGCGCGCGCATGGCATGAAGACGAATCAGGATTTGCAAGCCTACTTCAACAAGCGTGTGCAGGAGATCGTCAGCAAGCACGGCAAGACGATGATCGGCTGGGATGAGATCTTGCGGCCCGAATTGCCGAAGAGCATTGTCATTCAATCATGGCGCGGGCAGGAGTCGCTGGCGCAGGCTGCCAAGCAAGGCTACCGCAGTTTGCTTTCACACGGTTATTACATTGACCTGATGTGGCCGGCTTCGCAGCATTATGCAGTCGATCCGATGAGTGACGCGGCGGCAAATCTGAGCCCCGAGGAAAGCAAGCGCATCTTAGGAGGCGAAGCGACTATGTGGGCTGAGTACGTCTCGCCGGAGAACATTGATTCGCGAATTTGGCCGCGAACTGCTGCCATTGCGGAACGCTTGTGGTCTCCGCAGAATGTGCGCGACGTTAATTCTATGTATCAGCGCCTCGAGAAGGTCAGCCATCGCCTCGACTTTCTGGGGCTGACTCACAACACCGGCTACGCTCCTATGCTGCGACGCATCGCAGGAAGAAATGCTAGCTCGGCGTTGCAGGTACTCGCCGATGTCGTCGAGCCGGTCAAGGATTACACACGCGAGGACACCGCTCCCGCTGTACCGACTAGCCTAACTCCGCTCAATCGTGTGGTCGATGCTGTGCGCCCGGAGAGCGATAGCGCACGCCAATTTTCCAACATGGTGAACGCCTTCCTTTCGGGCAAACCAAAACCCGGCACCGAAACGGAGATCAGAGCTTCACTCACCCGCTGGCGGGACAATCAGGTTGAGCTGCAGCCGCTGGCAGAGAAATCTTTCCTGGTTAAAGAGGTTTTACCGTTGTCACAGAATCTTTCGACACTCGGCACTGCTGGCCTCGCAGCACTCGATTATCTGGACCATGACGAGCGAGCGCCGGAGCAGTGGAGATCCCAGCAGCTTGCGCTCATCGAGCAAGCTAAAAAGCAGCAAGCGCAACTGCTGCTCATGATTGCACCCGCAGTTCAGAAATTGATTGAGGCCAGCGCTACACCAGGCGCCGCCTCAGCCGCCAAGTAGAGCTATTCTTTCCTATATGAGGTGTTACGATGGCCTCCACGAAAGCCGATGCGTCGAAGATTTCCCTTCCGGACTTTACTGCCAATGCTGAATTCTGGCCTGTGTTGCCGCCTTTAGAGGCCTGGCAGGATACCCGCGATACCGTGCACATGTGGACTCAGATTGTTGGCAAGGTTCGCCTGGCGCTAAACCCGCTTATCAACCATTGGTGGGAAGTGCCCCTCTACGTCAGCCCACGTGGGTTAGCGACATCTTCGATTCCGTACGCCCGCGGGATTTTTGAGGTGGAGTTCGATTTTCTTGCGGATCACGTGCTGATTCAAACCAGCGAAGGAGCTGGAAAATCGCTTTCGCTTAGGCCACGCTCTGTAGCAGATTTTTATAAGGAGTTCATGGCGGCGTTGGCGTCTTTGGGAATCACCGTCAAGATCTGGACGCTGCCGGCGGAGGTCCCCAATCCCATTGCCTTTGATCGCGACCTCCAGCATGCGTCCTATGATCGCGATGCTGTCATTCGGTTCTGGCGAGTATTGGTTACAGTGGATACGGTTTTTCAAGAGTTTCGTTCACGCTTCATTGGCAAAAACAGTCCAGTCCACTTTTTTTGGGGCAGCTTTGATCTGGCGGTTACTCGGTTCTCAGGACGCCGCGCACCCGAGCGCGACGGAGCAGATTCTATTACCCGCGAAGCGTATTCTCACGAGGTGATCAGCGCCGGATTCTGGCCCGGCGGAGGAGACATCAAAGGAGCGGCTTTCTACGCCTACGCTGCGCCCGAGCCGCTGGGTTTCGCCGAAGCTTCCGTGCGCCCGGCGAGCGCTTTCTATCATCCGCAGATGCACGAATTCATTCTTATGTACGACGATGTGCGCCAGAGTGCCTCGCCAAAGACAACATTGTTGGACTTTCTTCAAAGCACCTACGAAGCCGGCGCCAACTCGGCGAAATGGAATCGGGCAGAGTTGGAGAGAGCAGCGTAACGCCTTGGTTCATTAACTCCGTTCCAGGCGCTTTGAGGCAACGTTTTGCCCTTGTTTTCCAGGTTGCTTGATCTATTCTCTTGGTCTATGGATGAGCGCCCATCCCGGCAACGGATTCCGAGACTTTGGGTCCCATCAGTCCTGCTTCTGGCGATTTGCCTGGTCCAAGCCGGTCTTTCGCCGGCTGCTTCGAAGGCCACAGTTGGCGAGCAGGGGCTGGCTCCGATCCGTAGCTACATTGCGGCGAGCTGGGACACCCTGACCCGCTCCATGACGAAGTGCGATACGGTGGTCGATCCCAAACTGGCGGAGCGCTCCATCTTGTACCTGCCAGCGGATTTCCCTGCGCCCCCTGCAGTCGCGCAAATTCGGAAGAAATGCAACGTGCAGGTAGAACATTTGCCAGTGGTCATTACTGGACCTGGGCAAGTGGATCCTGCCAAGTTAGGCGCGCCCGGCCTGCTTTATTTGGAAAACAGCTATGTTGTCCCCGGCGGAAGATTCAATGAGATGTATGGATGGGACAGTTATTTTATTATTCGTGGATTACTAGCCGATGGCCGCATCGATAAAGCGCGCGCCATGGTGGAGAACTTTTTCTTCGAAATTGAGCACTACGGCACAATCCTGAACGCGAACCGGACTTATTTTTTGACACGTTCCCAGCCTCCGTTCTTGACCTCGGAAATTCTGGGCGTGTATGAAGCGCAGAAAGCGACCGGCCATGAGGACCGCGCCTGGCTGGAGAAGGCCTATGGCTATGCGGCAAAAGATTACGAGATGTGGAACCGGGAGCCGCATCTAGCGGGCTCAACTGGATTGTCGCGCTACTACGACTTCGGCAACGGCCCGGCGCCGGAGGCCATAAAAGACGAAAGTGGCTTCCACCGCAAGGTTGCGGCCTATGCTTTGCTGCATCCTGAATGGGGCCGGAACTATGTCGTCGCGGAAAATGCGCAGCCGGTGGTGGGATTTCAATATTCCGTGCAGGTATGCGATGCCACTCAGACGATGGCGAAATCCGAATGCGAGCCGAGCCAAAACGTCTCTCTGAATGCCGATTATTACAAGGGCGACCGCGCGATGCGGGAATCCGGATTCGATGTTTCCTCCCGCTTCGGGCCTTTCGGCGCAGCCACACACCACTTCGCGCCCGTGTGCCTGAACAGCCTGCTGTATAAATACGAAACCGATATGGGGCAGATTAGCCAGATCTTGGGCAAGACTGATGATGCCAAGAAGTGGAGTCAGCGGGCGGCGGATCGCAAGGCGAAAATCCAAAAATATTTGTGGAACGCGGAACGCGGTTTGTTTGTTGACTACAATTTCGAGTCCCAGGTGCGATCGTCTTACGAATACATCACCACGTTTTACCCTTTGTGGGCGCGTTTGGCTTCGCCGGAGCAGGCTCAGGCGCTGGTGCGGAATCTTTCAATTTTCGAGCAGGCGGGTGGGCTGGCGATGAGCCATACCGAAAGCGGCGCGCAGTGGGATTATCCTTATGCCTGGGCGCCCACTCAGCTCCTGGCAATTGAAGGGTTGCGGCGATATGGATTTAATGACGATGCCAACCGCGTTTCCTACAAGTTTCTTTCGATGATCGCGGAGAATTTCCGCCGCGATGGCACGATAAAAGAAAAATACAATGCCGTAACCCGTTCGTCGGAAACACAGGTTAGCGCCGGGTATCACATGAATGTCGTTGGTTTCGGTTGGACGAACGGCGTGTTCCTGGAGCTGCTGCACGCGTTGCCGCAGGACTGGCGCGAGCGTTTAGCAAAGGAACAAGGCTCGCGACAGAACGTAGCGGCAAGATAACGAGTCTGATTTCTTTCAGGGATTCGCATCGTCCTTCACGCCGAGCTGCTGGGCAGTCTTCAGCTCGCGCTCGGCTTCTTCGGTGTTGCCCAGGTCGCGATAGGCTTGCCCTAGCAGATGGTGCGTGATCGGATTATTTGGATCCATCGCGAGCGCGTGCCGCAAGCTCCGGACGGCTAACTCCGGCTCGCCTTTTTTCTCGAGCACTTTTCCCATCAGGATGTACGGCCCGGTAGAGGTCGCATCCAGCCAAATTGAGCGCTGGAGAAGCCGTTCGGCGTCATCGAACTTCTGGATGCGCGAGTAGGCGTCTGCCAGCTTGTAGTAGGCCGCTGCGTCTCCAGGATTAATCGCCAGCTCTTTCTGGAATTCAGCAATCGATTCGGGGACCCGCGACTTGAACAGATAGAGCTCGCCCAAAAGAAAATGCGCTAGGGGAATCTTGGGATCAAGCGAAACGGCCTTTTGCGCGTACTCTTCGGCGATTGGATCAAACTCCTGGCGGAAGAGCATTCGCGCGGTAAAGAGATACGCCGGTGCAGATTCAGACGGGACGTCGAACATCTTGGCGAAAGCGGCTCGCGCGTGCGGGTAATCTTTGGTCTGGATATAGCAAAGCCCAAGAATGTAGGAGGCATCCACGTTGGACCGCGGATACCAGGTTTGGACTTTTTCGAGCAGCGGGATAGCATCTGCCGGTCGACTGCTCAGATAATAAGAAAGCCCCAGCAACTGGACAGCTTCGTCGTCGTGCGGATCTTGCTCCAGGGCGGCTTTGAGCGACTCCACGGCCTTTATGTAGTCACCCTTCTTGTAATACGCGATTCCGAGTTCGTGAGATAGGCCCTTCAGCCCTGTGTCGTTTGCTGATAATTCCTGTAGTTGCGCGATGGCCTGGTCGTACTTTCCTTGCTGCATGAGGCGGCGGGGCTCCATGAGCGCAGAGTCTGTTACCTGGGACGTGCTGGACTGAGATTTTCCCGTAGGCGGCAATGCGGACGTGGACTGAGCTAAGGCAAAACCGGAACCTGTTAGTACTAATACGGAAATGCACAGGCATCTAGGGAGGGCCGTCATGACACGCTTGAGGGGAGCATTGCTCAAAACACAAGCTGCGGGAAGCCTGAGAAAGCTTTGCCCTGAAACTGAATGGATCATCACGGGCCGCAACTCGCAGGGATACGATTCAGGTATCGAAGCGTGTTCTTTGCGTCGGCCATATCGGGGTTGAATTGAAGTGCCCGTAGGACGATATTGCGTGCTTCATCAAATTGCCGAACGCTACAGAGTGCTTGGACGATGTTCATTCCCACCCCGCTTTTACCAGGTGCCCGGGCGAATACCCCCTGCCAGAGCTTGACCGCATTGGCGAGATGGCCTGTTTCTGTCTCGATCACTCCTAGGTTGGTCCCAGCATCAATCAGTGTCGGATCCAGCGCGAGAGCCTTCTGGTACATAATACGCGCATCGTCGAGGGCGCCTCGCCGCTGTTCTAGGTACCCCAAGGCCGAAAGGATCACTGGATCGTCTGGCGATTGAGCCGCTGCCATACGAAGCAGGCGTAGGGCTTCCTTGTCGGCCCCTTCCATGCCGTCCTCCATCAATGACTCCCAAGCCAATGCCATGTCCCGTATATCGCGCTCCGCCTCCTCCGAATTCGGGAAAGGGACCAAACGAAAGGCATTCGTCGTACTCTCGTTTTGCAAGGCGCTGGCTTTTAGCATCGGCCGACGCGGAATTCGGTGATCGGTTACTTGCGTGTGTGCCACATCGGTGCTTAGGTTCGATGGCATATGGCACA
>Ga0209577_10006607_pt1 | contig 10713 bp, 10 predicted proteins | sample GraSoiAngelo_109_FD_185874 | JGI IMG/M metagenome (GOLD analysis project Ga0209577, IMG submission 185874) | Grasslands soil microbial communities from the Angelo Coastal Reserve, California, USA - 14_0903_12_20cm (SPAdes) (version 2) | ecosystem: Environmental > Terrestrial > Soil > Grasslands... | reverse complement strand
TGTTTGGCGCGACCTTCAGTTCGATCGTGTAAAGGCCGGGCTTTGATGGATCACCGAAAAGCACCGTCGTCGTGACGGCTGGCAGCCCCGACGTACCGGTGCCCGCGGTCCTAGTCGGCACCTTGGCTACTTCCTTCGGCGTCAACCGCATTTGCGGGGCATTGTCCTCCGCGACTGCAGGAAGAGTGATACCGAGGATCGCGGCCGCGTTGACGAGAGCAAATAGATGGAATTTGAGCACCCCAGGCCTCACTTCTTTTCAATAAACGGAACAATGGTGTCGATGGCCCGCTGGGGTTGTTCTTCCATGATCCAATGACCGGAACTAGTGATGACGGCGCCTTGGACGTTGGTGGCGACATAGTCCAATTCGCTTTTCATCGAGGCACCGTAGGAATGGTCCCCGCCAATCGCGAGCAGCGGCAAGGTCAGCTTGCCGACCTTGGCGAAGAGCGCCTTGTTGTCTTCGCCATCCTGTGTGAACGCTGCGAACTGGCCGCTGAAGGCGTCGTGCATCGCACCCGCGCGGGCATAGAGCTCAGCGTAGTGATTGCGCGTCTGCTCGTCGATCGCCGCTGGATTGGCCGACAGATCGTTATAGAAACGGTCGAGCAGGATGCGCTCGCGACCAGCAACCAACCGCTCGACATCTGGGCCGCGGAAGTTGAAGTGCCAGACCTTGGGATTTGTCAGTTGCGCGTACCAAGTTCCAAGCCCGGGAAGCGGGGCGTCCATCGCGACCCACTTTGAAACGCGGTCGGGATATTGCGCCGCCAGGGCATAACCGACCATGTTGCCGATATCGTGGGTGACGAGGTCGACCTTGCGCACCCTCAATTGGTCGAGGATTGCTGCAATATCCCGGGCCTGGGCGACCTTTTCGTAGCCGCTTTCCGGGTGTGACGACAGCCCCATGCCGCGCAGATCGGGAATGATGACCGTATGATCTTTCACCAGGATTTCCGCGAGGGGCTCCCACATGTCGCCGGTGTCGCCGAAGCCGTGCAACAGTAAGACGGCCGGCCCACTACCGCCGACCCGGACGTGTTGGGTGCCGCCGCTGACAGGCATCTGTTCGGCATGAAAACTCGCGGGAAACGCTTTGACTTCGGCCGCGGCCGGTGAGGCGAACGCCAGGCTCGTAGCCGCTGCCAGCAAGCCACAGAGGATAACGGCCAAAGATGGTCGCTGGCGCGAATGAGGCACGGCAAGCTCCTTCAAATTGATGGAATTTGCCTACCGGCGTTCGCGCCGTGACGCTTTGCAAATCAGACCGTATTTTTTCTAAAACAGACGCAAAACGAAAAGGCTAGTTTCGATATACCTACTCGGAAAGTGCAAGATCGGACCTCGGCGTTCGATAGAACGCCGGCGTTTTGTACAAAACTGCGGTGCGCGGGCAATCCCTTGCGACAGATTTGAGCAAGAAAGCTTCTAAAAAAACCCGCACATTGGGTGCTGGCACCGCTGACGCATATTCCCATTCGGCGACGCCACGGCTTCGGCGGGGGTACTGACTTGTGGAGAGGGCAGAGCTCAAAGGGTTCTACGGTGGGGAAGTCGCGCAACTACTGCGGTTATCGTCGGCACCATCCTTTGTCTCAAGGTCGCTACGCAAGTCGGCAATTGCCGTTACTCAAATCATCTCTTCCGGACCTAACAGCCAAGATCCGACTCCCGCCTCGAATTTGGAAGATGCTTTTCTCATAGCGCTTTGGCTACGGAACGGATTCGAGCGTGAAATGTGGGTCGATGGCAAGGCCATTGCACCATCATTACCTCTGCCGCCAGGCGTCTTTACGTTCCTCGATCTTCGCCAAAGCGGTAGCGCCCTTATTAAATCCGGATTTCACTCGGTGCAAATTTATATCCCACGGCACGCATTGAACGTTATCGCCGGGGAAGCTGGATCGAGACGGATTGACGAGTTGCATCTGAGGCCTGGGGTCGGCGTCAATGACGCTGTAGTCCTTGGACTGGGCCAATCCCTACTACCAGCATTTGAACGGCCCGAGGAGGTCAACCAGCTCTTCATCGACCACGTCACGCATGCGCTCGGACTGCATGTAGCTCACGCCTACAGCGGCATTGAAGTGAAGCAAGGTCCAGCGAAAGGCGGGTTGGCCTCGTGGCAGGAAAAGCGTGTGAAGGAGCTATTGGACACCAATCTGAGCGGCGACATTTCATTGGAAGCACTGGCCTGTGAGTGCCGCATCTCGACTCGGCATTTCAGCCGCGCCTTTCGTCAGTCGGTGGGCATGCCGCCCCACCGGTGGCTATTGCGAAGGCGAGTTGAAAAGGCGCGCGGGCTGCTAAGAGAGAGCAAGCTTACCATGTCGGAGATTGCCGCAGTGTGTAGCTTCGCGGACCAAAGTCATTTCACGCGCGTTTTTTCGCGGATCACGGGTGTTAGCCCGAGTGCTTGGCGACGACAGACCCAGGGGCCCGCTACGCGGATCGATTCCTGAGACAACTGAAGCACCGGTTCGTTATCAGCCCGCCTCCATCTGATAGACCTGGACTGATCAGCAGTTATCGGGCTGATCAACGACTGGTGGTCGTTGGACGAGACGCTCGCACTGCCGAGCTTGCATTGCAGTTGATGACGAAGCGCCCCCGCCTTCCTTGCGTGATCCGCGCCGGACAAGCACCGCTCCCGGATACCAATCGGGCGCGCCGGCTGAAAGAGCAAGGGCGGACCGATGACCCTTTTAGGCCGACCGTCGGGGCGTAATCGCGTGCGGGTTTTGGCGCAAATGTGAAACCAATGAGGCGATTGTAAAAGGAATCGGACCCGCAGGCCGGCAGTATGCGAATTGCTCAAGGCAACATGAACGGAAAAATAGGAAGATCGCAATGATAGGGTCCAATACCCAAACGAACGGTGGGAAAGAGAGGAGTTGGCGGGAGAACAGTGACGCCCTGAGCGACATTTCGACGACGCTCAATTCCACGCTGGCCGATATGTTTACGCTATATTTCAAGACGAAGAATTTCCACTGGCACGTCACTGGCCCGCATTTTCGCGACTATCATCTTCTTTTCGACGAACAAGCTAGCCAGATATTCGTCGCGACCGATGCCGTGGCCGAGCGTGTGCGCAAGATCGGCGGAGCGACAATCCGTTCTGTCGCGCAGATCGCACGCCTAGCGAGGTTGAGCGATAGCAATGCGGATTGCGTGACATCTATCGATATGCTGGCAGAATTGCGTCGCGACAATGAGCGCCTCACGGAATATCTGCGCGAGGCTCATCTTATTTGCACCGACTATGAGGACGTGGCGAGCGCAAGTCTTCTCGAAACGTTGATCGACGAATCGGAAAGACGTGGTTGGTTCCTGTTTGAAACGACGCGACAGGCGGACGGTTCTCACTAACGTTGCTGCCCGAGCACTCAGGCCTAGGTCTTCCCAGTCGAAAGGACGCAATAAATGACGCAAGTACCGCAGGAATCGCTCGTTCCAAATAACACGCTGATTACCGCAACCCCGGAAGAGGGAAGAGCCTTAGCCATCACTCTCGCCCGCCACTGCGTCCACGCGATGCAGCGGGAGTTGGAGGTGCTGAAGAACGGTCGAGCGCAATATGCGCACGACCCATACGGACTGATTGCAGCAAGTCACGTCGTGGCGGTGGAATTCGCGACCGTCGCAGCAGCTAACAACTACTGGAGGTGAGCCGGCCAGGACCTATTCGTAGCTTTCATCACAGTGGGATAGGCCACCTTAGCGCACCAGGTCGCCGCACCTGCGCGCGTTTGCCTGTCGCATCGTCTTGCAGAGCGGAGAAAAGCGCGGTAACCGAAACGGATTATTGATCGGCGCCGACCGTTTGACGCCGCCATGCACCCGGACTAACTCCGACGATTCCGGAAAAGACGCGTGTAAAGTGGCTCTGATCGGCGAAACCGCAGGCCAGCGCGATCTCGGAAAGCGAGTGCTTTCCGTTACGGAGCATTGTTTGCGCCGCATCGACCCGTCGCGACAAAAGCCAGCGGTGCGGGGCGACCCCTGTTGATTGGCGAAATGCGCGCGAGAAATGACCGCTTGAAAGACCGCATTCCTTCGCCAGCAGCGCCACCGAAATTTCGCCGCCTAGATTGGCACTGATGATTTCCTTCGCACGTTCTTCCTGCCAATGTGCGAGGCCGCCTTGTACCGAGCGGGGAACAACCTTCATACCCCCATATGTTTGGGCGAGGTGAGCTCCGACGGCCAGGGTCACATGCTCAACAAATAAACGACTGGCGCGATCTGGCGCCGCGAATGCAGGCACGATCGAGAGGCCAAGATTGCGCATGACTGGATCATCCGCCCCGACGCCGTGCGGATGCCGCAGGTCGCCAATGCGCGCGGCTCCCGCATCATCGGCGATGGCGTCGAAGGCGGAGCGCGGCAGATAAAACATCAAACAATGGGAAACACTGCGGATATAGGCGATGGGGTCGCGGCGCAGGTCATAGAACGTCGTGCATCCGGCTGGAAAGGGTTCCACCGGCACCGGCTTTCCATCGACCCATAACTCGTGATCTGAACAGGCCTCATGCTGATAGGCGATCAGATAGGCGTCCTCCATGGGGATCTGGTTGGTAAAACCATGATCGGGCGTTGTGCAGCGGATTTGCGTCACCGCCACTTCTGATTTTTTGAGAGTGCGGGTCACGAATGACGGCACGTGCTCAAGGCGAAAGGCGTCGCCAAGCTGCTGACCGTAGGCTCCAGAACTCATGATCCGCGTTCTATCCCATTGCCTGAGAAAATTTACCCCCGAGCCCGAACAAGGATTACCAACCAGCAGCGCCGCCGTCATTCGCGGCCATTGTCGATTCCGATCAGTTTTTGCTGAAAAAATGAGCAAGATTCGTTTGGACGTGACCGTTCTTGACCAAAGACACCTGGTTTCCGTCGGCGGACAATCCGCGCCCTTGATCGGGGGCGCCGGTCGCCACATCGACTACTACGGCCGCCGACCGAAGAACGCGCCATCGAGTAGACGAAGAATGCCCTCGCGCGTGGTCGACCTCGGATTGTAATATGGCGCCTCCATCACCAGCGACGCGGCGCGCTCGAGATCATCCTGCTTCATCCCAATCTCCTTCAGCGACAGCGGCGCGCCCAATTGCTTCATCAGATCAAAGATACCGCCTGCGGCGTTCGGCGTTTTCATGGCGCGCTCGATCCGTGCCATTGCCTCCGGAGCGGCCGGGTAATTAAACGCTATCGCATGCGGCAGAATGACCGTGTGCGTCTCCGCGTGTGGCAGATTCCACGTGCCGCCCAGCACATGGCAAAGCTTGTGGTGCAGAGCCATGCTTGTGGTCCCGAGCACCGCACCGCACAGCCAGGCGCCATAGAGGCAATTGCTGCGGCCATCGAGATCGCGAGGGTTCTTCGCCACTTGGGGCATTCCTTGCGCTAGCGCGCGAATCCCTTCTTCTGCCATCATGGCGGTGATCGGGTTCAAATTCTCCGCGTACAAGGCCTCGGCCGCGTGCGCGATGGCATTGAAGCCGCTGGTGATCGACATCGCGACCGGCAGATCAATCGTCAGGAGCGGATCGTAGATCACGACCTTCGGCAGGACGCGCCGGTTGCGTCCCGTCTTTTTCAGTCCCGCTTCGGTCAGTCCATAGATCGACGTCATCTCGGAGCCGGCATAGGTGGTCGGGATCGCCACTACCGGCAGGCCGGACTCTAGCGCGATTGCCTTGCCGAGGCCGACGGTCGATCCACCACCCGCGGCTACCACGCAATCGGCACCGAGACGTGCCGCCTCCTCGATCGGCACATGCATTACGGCATGCGGGTAAACCCCGACGCTGCGCTGACCGAGGCGGCGCGAAATATCCGTCGCCAGCGCCTCTTGCTGCGGCGTCGACAGTACCAGCGCGCGCCTGGCGCCGAGCTGTTCGATCTCACGCGGCAGATGTTCGATGGCGTTTTCTGCGAATACCACGCGCGCGGGCATCGATTCGAAGACGAATGACCTCATCCCGAGCTCCCAATTGCTTGACCGGACTAGCGTAACGGGAACGACGTGGCTAAGCTATCATCCGGGCGGCTATGAAGACTATTCCCAGGAAGCAAACTGACGATCTCGACCTGCACGCACTTCGGGTCCTCGATGTGCTGTTTCGCGAACGCAGCCTGACGCGCGCCGCCGAAGCGCTGCATACGCAGCAGCCCGCGCTGAGCAAAACGCTGGCGCGCCTGCGCCGCTATTTCAACGATCCGCTGTTCGTGCGCGTGGCCTTGCACATGGAGCCGACGGCAAAAGCCCTCGAACTTGAGAAACCGGTCCGCGCGCTGCTCGATGACATGCACCGCCTTCGCAACGAACAGACCCGTTTCGACCCTGGCCAGTCGACGAGGACGTTCCGCGTGTTCACCCTCGACGCCGGCGTGATCGTGCTGCTCCCGGTCGTCATGAAGTTGCTCCTGAACACGGCACCGGGAGTGAGGTTGCGAGCGGCGCAAGTCGACCTGCAGAACCTTCACATCTCGCTCGAATCGGGTGAGATCGATCTGGCGATCGGAGAATTTCCGCTGCTGATTCCGGGGATACGCCGGCAAAAGCTTTTTTCGGGCCGGCACATGTGCATTTTTCAGAAGGATCATCCACGTCTGGGCCGTGCCCCGACGCTCGCCGAATTCATGGAAGAGCAGCATATCTTCATCACGGCGGCAGGCACGGGCCATCCTCATCAGATCGCGGAGCGATCGCTTATGGAGCAACTCCCGGCCAAGAATATCATCGCCCACGTTCCGACCTTCACTGCAGCCGCCATCCTCGCCAAGAACACCGATGCGGTTGTGACAATGCCGGGACCCGTCGCGTCGGTTCTTGCCCGCGAACTCGACATGCAATTGGCAAAGCCGCCACTCAAACTGCCGGAATTCGAGATCGCCCAATACTGGCACGAGCGTTTCGACCGCGATCCCGGCAACCAATGGCTACGGTCGGTGATCAATGCCCAGTTCGGCGGCGGCAAATCATCGGCGAAGCGGAAATAGCTCGTTTCGATCGCGCTACGCTTGATTGCATTCACGTCGCGCGGCGGCGCTCTCTGTCGAAGACACAGCCAATGTTGCCTCAGCCGTCGGCTGCAGGACGAAGTCATATTGGAGCAACCAGAATGACTGATTGGATATCTCCCCTGGCGGCGTCGCGCTGCCGGCGGGAAGCAGCCGAAACTCGGCGATCAACGGCGCCTTCACGCCGTAAACCACATCAGTCTCGATATAGGGGCAGGACTTTTTGAACAGATGCGTAATGATCTGGTGATGGCCGGGTGCATCGATCAGAAAGTGAATGTGCGATGGCCGCATCGGGCTGATTTCGGTCTGCGTCATCAAGTCGCCGACACTGCCGTCCATCGGGATCGAATAAGGCACCGGCAACACCGTTTGCACCACGAAAGCGCCGTCGTCGCCGGACTTGAAGATGCCCCGCATCCAGGGCTCATCGCCGCCGCGCTGCGCGTCATAATGGCCCTCGCCGTCGGCCTGCCAGATTTCGAGCGTCGCGCCCGCGATCGGTTGACCGCCGAGACTTCGGACCGAGCCGACAATGTAGCAAAGCTCGCCCGGGGCGCCCTTCGCGATGTCGGCGCCGTCGGCGAGATCCGGCGAGTCGTGAACGTGGAACGGGCCGGTCACAGTCGTCGGCGTCGCGCCGCCAGACAAGCGGTGATTGATGCAATCCACCAGCATGCTGACGCCGACGACGTCGGAGGCCAGTATGAATTCCTGCCGCTTGTCGGTCGAGAGTTTTCCGGTGCGGGTCAGCCATTCGATGGCGGTGATCCATTCCTGCTCGGTCGGCTCGATGTCCCGGATGAACGCATGCAGGTGCGTGATCAACGATTGCATGATCTGCCGTAGCCTCGGGTCGGGCACCGCACGCCATCGATCGAGCACGATGTCGGTGATGTTGCGTTCCGTGACGTAGGGCATGGCATCCTCCTCTGGTTTGATTTGCGCGCAATTCAGGACTCGGGACCGTCGGCCCGAGCCCTGAATGCTTCGCCCCGTCGCTCTAGATGCGGGGATCTACCAGCTCGCCCCCGTTCAGCTTCCGCGACGGCACGAACGCGGCGGGCTTGAGGTCCGCCGGCGCGGCGGCATCCTGCGCGCGGGCATAGTTGGCGGAGGCGCTGTACTCGGTTGCGGATTCCTGTTTCAGCTCAATGCCGCAAACCTCGCGCGCCAGCCTCGCGTAATGGCCCGCGCCCGAGAATTCCGCGCGCTGCATGGTCAGGGAACGGATCGCCATCAGCGGCGTGCCGTTGAAATTCTCGAACATGAACAGGCGGCCGCCCCAGTCGGACAGATAGAGGTCGCGGATCACCCGGCCGATCTTGAGCCGGTCATGCGGCTGGCCGTTCGGCCCGGTGTTGAGCTTGGTGAGCCAGGGACCGAGTTTTTTGTCCTGCCATTGCCCCTCAGTCGGGAATAACAGCGCGCTGCGGCCGCAGAGATCGAGCAGTTCGTACATCATCGAGGAGAAGTGTTCGAGGTAGTACGCGCGGCCGAAATCGTAGATGAGGATATTCGGCTTGTAGTGGCCGCCGGGCGTGAGAAAGCCCATTTCCTCCGATGCGACCACGTGCGCGATCATCGCCTGGTGGAAGCCAACGAATTTTGCGACGCGGGTCTGTACCGCCGGGATCTTGGCGGTGCCGATGTGCTCGGTGATGAGGATGGCAAGGCCCGCCATCAGTTCTGCCCGCACCATCTGGCGGATAATGGCGTGATAGTGCAGCCAGTCGAACACGCGCTGCGGATAAAGCTTGGCGTGATCGGGATTACCGATATGGAACACGTATTTCCAGGGAATGAAGACGTTGTCGAACACGGTAAGATTATCGAGCTCGTCGCCGGCCGATGCCATCGGATGCTCGACCGGATCGTCCTTCACCGTGCTTTCCCGGCATACCACCGTGACGCCTTTGGTGTTGACTGGGGTCATGGCGAAGATGATCTGTTCGGCCGGGATGCCCGGCCGGAAGAAAACACCGATATGGATCCAGTCGCCGAAGGCGACGCCGGTACCGATCGCCTTGACGCCGTCGACCACGATGCCCTTGTCGTTGGTCTCGACCACGCCGAGCGCCGGTGACCTCGCCTGGGCCTCGGTGGTCGACCGGTCGGCCTGCGGATCGACGAATTGCGGCGTGCAATTGAGGTCGTTGTTCCTGGCGAATTCGAAGAACTCGACGATGTTGTTCGCGAGCCCCCTGCCCTCGGCGCCGACCGCGGACTTTTCCCACGGCTGCGGATCATCGACATAGGTGAGCAGCGTATAGTTGTTGGTATCGGGCATCCGCGGGAACGAGGTGCCGCCGATCTCGCGCATGATGGTCTCGTGATATTTGCGCTTGCGCCGCACCTCTTCCTTGTTGCGGTGACCAAACCATTGCATCGAGCGGCGAACGCCGTCTTCATCGACGAAGGTCATGACGTCCTGCAAATCCTTGCGGTGATGCAGGTCATAGAAATCCGCGATGCGGCGGGCATAGTCGCGGGTCTTCGGATGGGTTGCGACGTTGTCGATCTTCTCATTGCCGACCCACACATCACGGCCGTCATTGAGAGCTTCCAGATATTGCGCACCGGTGCGTAGCATACTCTCCTCCTGTTGATGTTCGCGGGGCCAACGGCCTCGCGGGTTAGGCGACATGTCGAATGGTTGCGTAGTTGCGGCTGTGGTAGATCAGAGGCTGACCGTCGCTCGCATGGACCGTCGACAGCACTTCGGCGAAGATCACGCTGTGGGTGCCGACTTCCCGGATGTCGGCGACCCGGCAATCGAGCGCGACCCGCGATTGCGTGCAGTAGGGCGATCCGGTGGCGAGCACGCTCCAATGCGGACCAGCAAACCGCTCGTTCATCGGCACCCGGCCGACGCCCGCGAACATCTGCGACAGTTCGGCGCCGAGGCTGGAGACGCAGAGCACGCCATTTGCCTTGATGATGGCGTTAGCGGCGCTCTTGCGGTTGACGCAAACCATGATGGTCGGCGGGTCGTCGGTCACCGAGCAAACGGCTGAGCAGGTAAACCCCGCGATCCCATGCTCGCCATCGGTGGAGACGATGGAGACTGAGGAAGCGACCCGTGACAAGGCCTCACGAAATTCTTCAGCGGAAACGTAGGTCGATGGTCTTTGATCGGAGGTCTCGATTGGCCAATGTTTGAGAACATCGCCGGCTGCGGGCCGGGCCTCTGTTTGCGTGAGCATCGTCCTCTCCGTGAGCTGTCGGCAGTGCCATGATCTCGAATGCGTCGTTGCACGAAGGTTTTCTTGTTGTTGTTCATGCAAGCTTGTCGCAGGGAAAAGCGCCGCGCTACTGGGAGCGCGGCTATTGAGACTATTGCCGCGAGGAGATGGAGCTAACGCGCAGGAGCGGGAGAGAGGAGATTGCGCTTAGATGTTGATGCGATCACCCTGCGCGGATTTTCATCATTTCCAATACACGCCGCCCGGCGCGGTTCGTATTCAAGAGTAGGGATTGATCAGCTTCTGCTGCTCGGCGCTATGATGCACGAGAAGATCGATGAAGCTGCGGACCTTCGCTGAGAGATGGTGCCGATGCGGATAGATCGCATTCATCGCAAATTCGACCGGCCGGTATTCGGGCAACAAGCGAATCAAACGGCCCGACTCGAGATCGTCGGCGATCAAAAATCCCGCCGCCAGGCAAACGCCGACG
>Ga0209577_10006605_pt1 | contig 10714 bp, 9 predicted proteins | sample GraSoiAngelo_109_FD_185874 | JGI IMG/M metagenome (GOLD analysis project Ga0209577, IMG submission 185874) | Grasslands soil microbial communities from the Angelo Coastal Reserve, California, USA - 14_0903_12_20cm (SPAdes) (version 2) | ecosystem: Environmental > Terrestrial > Soil > Grasslands ... | reverse complement strand
GACGACGATCTCGATGTCGTGCTTGTACTTCTTGTCGAGGCTGATCGTCTCGGACAGGTCCCGCAGCTCGCCGTCGACGCGGGCGCGGACGTAGCCGCCGCGGCGCGCCTCCTCGAACACCTCGCGGTGCTCGCCCTTGCGGCCCTGGACCATCGGCGCGGTGATCATCAGCCGCGTCCCCGCGGGCAGCGCCAGCACCTGGTCGGCGATCTGCTCGATGCTCTGCTTGCTGATCTCCCGGCCGCACTTCGGGCAGTGGGGATGGCCGATGCGCGCCCAGAGCAGGCGCATGTAGTCGTAGATCTCGGTGACCGTCCCCACCGTCGACCGGGGGTTGCGGCTCGACCCCTTCTGGTCGATGCTGATCGCCGGGCTCAGCCCGTCGATGTGGTCGACGTCGGGCTTCTCCATCTGCCCGAGGAACTGGCGCGCGTAGGCGCTCAGCGACTCCACGTAGCGGCGCTGCCCCTCGGCGTAGATGGTGTCGAACGCCAGGCTCGACTTCCCGCTGCCGCTGAGGCCGGTGATGACGATCATCTTGTCCCGCGGCAGCGTGAGGTCGATCCCCTTGAGGTTGTGCTCCCGGGCACCGGTGATGACGATCGACTCATGCGGCATGGCTCGCCCCTAGCCTACCCAGTTGGCGGCCCTTCGCAGCGGGGCGCGGCGCGCGAGTCGACCTTCGGTGTGGACGCGGGGGGCCGGTCGACAGCGATCAGGGGGGACGCCGGCGACCGCTTCGCGCTCGCTCGGCTCGGATCTCGCCGCGGGGGTGTACGGCTCGATACGCCCCCCTGATCGCCGTCGCCCGTCCCCCCGCTGCCGGAGAGCGACACGCCGCGGATCGGCACGGGGGCCTCCTGGGTCGGCAGGCGAGCAGACCGCGGGTCTCAGGCGAGACGAAGCCGAACCGGCCGAGCGCCGACGGCGGGCGCCGACATCGCTTTTCTCACACCAAGGGCCTGATACGGAGTCCTGCAGAGTCCGGGCTGCACGGCGCAGCGGGGGGATGGGCGATAGCGACCGGCGGGGCGTAGCGAGCCGTATACCCCCGCGGCGAGCTCCGAGGCGAGCGATCGCGAAGCGATCGCCGCCGTCCCCGCCGGGCGCTGTCGCCCGTCGCCCCGCGTCCACACCGAAGGTCGAAGACCTACTCCGGAGCAGCGCCCGCAGCGGCTTCCGCCTTTTCCTTCTTGCCCTTCTCGGCGCCCTTGGGGGAGAGGCGCATCTTCACCTCGCCGTCGACGACCTCCACGACGACGGTGTCTCCGGAGCCGTGCTTGAGGCGGAGAAGCTCCTCGCTGAGGGGATCCTCGATGACCCGCTGGATCACGCGCCGCAGCGGGCGCGCGCCGTAGATCTTGTCGAAGCCCTCGTCGACGATCTTGTCCTTGGCCTCGTCGGTGACGCTGAAGGCGAGCTCCTGGGCGGCGAGGTGGACGGCCACCTTGGCGAGCATGAGATCGACGATCTGGCGCATCTGCACCATGGCGAGCCGCTCGAACACCACCACCGCGTCGACGCGGTTGAGGAACTCGGGCCGGAACGCCCGCTTCAGCTCCTCCATGATGGTGTCGCGCATCTTGCCGTGCTCGGCGGACGTGCTCCGCTCGTCCGGGATCGCCGGCTGGAAGCCCATCGAGAGGTTGGCCTTGAGGTTGGAGACGCCGAGGTTGCTGGTCATGATCACGATGGTGTTCGCGAAGTTGACCGCCTTGCCCTTGGCGTCGCTGAGCCGGCCGTCCTCGAGGATCTGCAGCAGGATGTTGAAGACCTCGGGATGCGCCTTCTCGATCTCGTCGAAGAGCACCACGCTGTAGGGACGCCGCCGCACCGCCTCGGTGAGCTGACCGCCCTCATCGTAGCCGACGTATCCGGGGGGCGAGCCGACCAGGCGCGCGGTGCTGTGCCGCTCCATGAACTCCGACATGTCGAGCCGGATGATCGCGTCCTCGTTGTCGAAGAGGAACGCGGCCAGGGAGCGCGCCAGCTCGGTCTTGCCCACGCCGGTGGGACCGAGGAACATGAAGGAGCCGATCGGCCGCTTGTGATCCTTGAGCCCGGCGCGCGCCCGGCGCACCGCCTGGGAGATGACCCTGACGGCCTCGTCCTGGCCGATGAGCCGCCTGTGGATCTCCTCCTCCATGCGCAGCAGCCGGGAGGTCTCCTCCTCGACGAGCCGCGAGACCGGGACGCCGGTCCAGGACGAGATGATCTCGGCGATGTGCTCCTCGGTCACGTCGGGCACCTGCTGCCCGAGGCGGTCGCGCCACGCCATCTCCTCGGAGACGTACTTCTCCTTGAGCTTCTTCTCCTGGTCGCGGAAGGAGGCGGCGGTCTCGTAGTCCTGACCGGCGATCGACTCCTCCTTCTGGATCTGGAGCTGCCGGATCTCCTTCTGCATGGTGCGCAGGTCGTCGGGAGTGGTGGTGAGCTTCATCCGCACCCGGGCGCTGGCCTCGTCGATGAGGTCGATCGCCTTGTCGGGGAGGGAGCGGTCGCTCACGTACCGCTCGCTGAGCTCAGCCGCGGCGCTGAGCGCCTCATCGGTGATCTTCACCCGGTGGTGCTTCTCGTAGAGCGACCGGATGCCGATCAGGATCTCCTTGGTCTCCTGGAGGCTCGGCTGCTCGACGAACACCGGCTGGAAGCGCCGCTCGAGCGCGGCGTCCTTCTCGATGTACTTGCGGTACTCGTTCAGGGTGGTGGCGCCGATGCACTGGATCTCGCCACGCGCGAGCGCCGGCTTGAGGATGTTCGCTGCGTCGATCGCGCCCTCGGCGGCGCCCGCACCCACAAGGGTGTGGAGCTCGTCGATGAAGAGCACGACCTCGCGCGACTGGCGGATCTCGTCGAGGATCTTCTTGAGCCGCTCCTCGAACTCGCCGCGGTACTTGGTGCCGGCGACGAGGGCACCCATGTCCAGGGTCAGCACCCGCTTGCCCATCAGGGACTCGGGGATGTTCCCGAGGATGATGTGCTGGGCGAGGCCCTCGGCGATGGCGGTCTTGCCGACGCCGGGCTCGCCGATGAGGGCGGGGTTGTTCTTGGTCCGCCGGCTCAGGATCTGGATGACGCGCTCGATCTCCATCTCGCGGCCGATGACCGGGTCGAGGGAGTTCTTCTGGGCCAGCTCGGTGAGGTCACGGCAGAACTGGTCGAGGAGCGGGGTCTTGGAGGGCTTCTTCTGCGCCTCCTTGGACTCCTCCTCGAGTCCGGACTCGTGGAGGAGCCGCTCGATCTCGCCGCGGACCTTCTCGAGGGTCGCGCCGAGGTCCTCGAGGACGTGGGCGGCGATGCCCTCCCCCTCGATGAGCAGCCCGAGCAGCAGATGCTCGGTGCCCACGTAGTTGTTCCCCATGCGCCGCGCCTCCTCGAAGGAGATCTCGATGACCTTCTTCACGCGCGACGTGGGAATGATCTGCTGAATGATGATGCGCTCGTTCCGACCGAGGACCGACTCGATGGTGCTGCGCACCTTGTTGATCTCTACTCCAAGGTTGTTGAGAACCTTGGCCGCCAGCCCCTCACCCTCGCGCAGCAGGCCGAGCAGCAGGTGCTCCGTCCCGATGTACGAGTGGTGAGAGCGCTCCGCCTCCTCCTGCGCCAGGGTGAGGACCTTCTTCGCTCTCTCGGTGAACCTTTCGAAGGGGTACAAGCTCTCGTTCTCCTCCGCCGATGCAGACCCGGCGGGAGAACCTCCGCGGGGTCGACCGCGGCGGCACAGCCCCCCGACGAGGCCGCTCAGCGACCACCACTATACCCAGCGTTGCCCCCCAGCAACCTCACCTTGCGGAACGAGGTCGTGACGAGGAGTCGCGAAGCCGTCGAGGAGGGCGCCCGCGACACGCCGCGGGAGTCGTCCTACTCGGCGTCCTCGTGGCCGGCGGCGGCGGGCTCGGCCTCCTCGTGGACAGCCTCGGGCTTCTTGACGGCAGCCGCGGGCACGGCGGCCGGAGCCGGCGTTTCCTCCGGCGCGGCGGCCGTGGGCTCCTCCGCGGTGGGCTCCTCCGCGGTGGGCTCCTCTGCCATGGGCTCCTCCGCAGTGGGCTCCGCTGCGGTGGGCTCCGCTGCGGTGGGCTCCTCTGCGGTGGGCTCCTCTGCGGTGGCCTCATCGGCCGCCGGCTCGTCCGACACGGGCTCCTCGGCGTCCGCACCGGTCTCGAGATCGCCGAGCTCGGGAGCGACGTCGCCCACCTGGGCGGGCTCGTAGTCGGCGCCGGGGTAGTACTCCTCGCCGACGTCGCCGGAGCCGGCCCCGCGGCCCTGCAGCTGGCGGAGCGAGAGGCTGATGCGGCGGCGCACCTTGTCGGCGTTGAGCACCATGACGGTCACCTTGTCGCCGACCTTGAGGACGTCCTCGGTGCGCTCGACGTGGTCCCAGGAGAGTTCACTGATGTGGAGCAGGCCCTCGACGCCGTCGGCGATCTGGAGGAAGGCGCCGTACTTCTTCGTCTTGGTGACCACGCCCTCGACCGGCTTGCCCTGGGGGAAGCGGTCCTCGATGGTGTCCCAGGGGTCGGAGCTCATCTGACGAAGGGACAGGCTGATCCGGCTCAGCTCGGGGTCGAGCTTGATCACCTTGACCTGGACCTCGTCGCCGACGGCGAGCATGTCGCTGACGTTGTTGATGCGATCCCAGCTGAGCTCGCTGATGTGGATGAGGCCGTCTGCGCCGCCGAGGTTGACGAAGGCGCCGTAGGAGGTGAGGCCGCTCACCTTGCCGCTGACCAGGTCGCCGACCTGGAGCTTCTCGAAGAGCTCCTCGCGCTGACGGGCCCGGTCCTCGTCCTGGGCCGCGCGCTGGGAGACGATCAGCCGGTTGCGCTTGCGGTTGACCTCGAGGATCTTCACCGGGATCTTGGTCCCGACCAGCTCCATGAGGTTGCCGCTGTACTGCCGCGCCACCTGGCTCGAGGGCAGGAAGCCGCGCAGACCCATGATGTTGACGATGAGGCCGCCCTTGTTCTGCTCGCGGACCTCGGCGTCGATGATCTCGCCCTCGGACTCTTTCTCCGCGGCCTTCTGCCAGATCCCCTCGGCCCGCGCCTTGCGCAGGGAGAGCACGACATTGCCGTGCTCGTTCTCGGGCTCGATGACGTAGACCTTGACCTCGTCACCCGGCGTCAACTCGACCGGCGCCTCTCCGCGCGCGGCGAGCTCGCGGTTCGAGATCACCCCTTCCGACTTGGCCCCGATGTCGACCAGCACCTCGTCCGGATCGACGCGAACCACGATCCCGTCGACGATGTCGCCGTGGGACAGGGCTCGGATGCTGTGCTCCTGCTCGTTCAGGAGCTCCTCCATGGTCATGGGCTCGTCGACTGTCGTGCTCTGGGGCAACTCGCTCCTTACTTCGCCTCTGCCTGCGTGCTCGGGGACGCCGGTCGGAAAGCTGCGGACCCGGTCCGCGTACCGCCGCGCGCCTCGGCGCTGACGGGCGCGAACGCTCCGTGCCTGCGCGGCGGGCCGGAGTGTACCACCCCCGTCGCGGCCGATCCGGCGGGGGTCCACCCCCCGCCTTCGCAGCTTCGCGTCGCGGTCTTTACATCTCTCAACCCGATGTCATCCCCCCTTTTCGAGTTTCCTGAGACGCTCCTCTCGCTGCCGGAACCGGCCCCCAGGGGACCGGAAAAGACGCAGCACAAGAGCTAGGACGGGACGACAGACCGATGCGGATCACCATCACCTGCGAGGAATGCGGCCGGCGGCACCGCCTCGAGCGGACCATCGACGAGGCCGGTCCCATCTGGATCGTCTGCCACGACTGCGAGCTTCCGCTCCGCGCCGTCCTGGAGACCTCCACCGCCGCGGCGGCCGCCCCGGCGGCGCCGGAGACCAGTCAGAGCTTCGTCGACGCCTGGGCCGGGACCCTGGACGTGTCGACGAGCACCTCCGCCTAGACCCCTCTCTCTCCGGACCGGCGGCTTCCCAGCCGCCGGTCCCCTCTCTCGACCCCCCTCCCTCCGGACCGGCGAGCGGCACAGCGCCCCGCCGGTCCCCGTCTTTAAGGCCGTGACGGGGTTGGCCGGCGGCGAATCGGGTACAACCGGCGCATGGTCATCGAGGTCAGCGAGGCCTCCTTCGCCCACGAGGTGCTGGAGCGCTCCCTCACCACCGCCGTCATCGTCGACTTCTGGGCCGCGTGGTGCGCCCCCTGCCGCGCGCTGGGGCCCGTCCTCGAGCAGGCGGTCGAGGCCCATCAAGGCGAGGTGGTGCTCGCCAAGGTCGACGTCGACGCCAACCCCCGGCTGCAGGAGCGCTACGGCGTCCGCGGCATCCCCGCGGTCAAGGCCTTCCGCGAGGGCCAGGTGGTGTCCGAGTTCGTCGGCGCGCAGCCGCGCCCGGCGGTCGAGCGCTTCGTGGAGGCGCTCCTGCCCTCCCCCGGCGAGCGCCTGACCGTGGCCGGCGACGAGGCGTCCCTGCGCCGCGCCATCGAGCTCGAGCCCGGCCTCGCCGCGCCCCGTGTCGCCCTGGCCCGGCTGCTGCTCGACCGGGGCGAGACCGCCGCCGCCGCCGAGGTGCTCGGCCCCGCGGAGCACGACCCGGTGGCCGCCGGCCTCCTCGCCCGCGCCCAGCTCGCCGCCGAGCCCGAGCTCGGCGCGCCGGCGATCGCCGCCCTCGACGCGCTCCGCGCCGGCGACCCCTCCACCGCCCTCCCCGCCCTCGTGGAGACGGTGCGCAGCAGCGGCGGCGGGCCGGTCCGCGACCTCGCCCGGCGGGTGGCGGTGGGGCTCTTCAACGAGCTCGGCGAGGCCCATCCGCTGACCCAGACCCATCGCCCCCAGCTGGCGGCGGCGCTGCACTAAGCTTTTCCGCATGCCGACCGAGGCCCCGACCCGGCGCGAGGCGCCCGCCGGACGCGAGACCGTACGCCGCGACATGCCCTGGAACGTGGTCGTCTGGAACGACCCCATCACCCTGATGTCGTACGTCGTCCTGGTCTTCCGCCGGCTCTTCGGCTACGACGAGACCACCGCCACCAAGCTGATGCTGCAGGTGCACCAGGAGGGCAAGGCGATCGTCGCCAGCCAGCCGAGGGAGCAGGCCGAGGTCTCGGTGACCCGCCTCCACGCCTTCGGCCTGCAGGCCACCCTGGCCCGCGGCTAGGACCGGCCAAGGAGGCTGGGGATGGCCTGGGTCCGTCGGCGTCTCAACCGCGTCGAGCTGCGCCTGGATCGCCGCGAGCGCGAGATCCTGCTCCGGATCGTCGACGAGCTCCGCCCCGGGCTCGGCGACGACCCCCGCACCCGGCTGCACGCCTACGACGATCCCCACCTCGACGAGGAGTACCAGCGCTACTCCCGCCCCGAGGTCGAGCAGGTCCGCGCCGCCGACATCGACGCGGTCCGCGCCGCCCTCAGCGGCTCCGACGACCGCTTCCGCCTCTCCGAAGAGGAGGCGCTCACCTGGGTGCGCGCCCTCAACCACCTCCGACTGGTGGCGGGAGCCCGTCTCGGGATCGACGACGACGGGTGGGAGGAGCGGAGCGATGCCTCGATGCTCGAACGTGAGGAGTACGCGATGCTCGTCACGTTGGGCTGGGTGCAGGAGAACGTGGTCGCCGCTCTGGGGAGTTGACGTCCTTGTGGGGACGCGGCCGGCTGGGGGACACCGCTCGGCGGGGACGGCGGCAACGCCTTCGAGAACTCCTCACCAGGGCGACGGCATCGAACCGGCCCGACGAGCCTGACGAGCCGGCCCGCCCCGTCACGACTCCCTTCACCAAGCTCATTCGCGCCGCGCGCCCTTCGCGACTCTGCGGGGCGGGCGGCGCCAGGTTGGGGCCATCAACGCTGCGCGGACCCAGCCGAGCTTCGGAGGGTTACCCGCGCAGCGGGCCGTCCGAGCTTCTCGAGCGGCGGCCGTACGACGAGGTGCGGTGCGCAGCGGATGGACGGGTGACGCCATCACCGGGGGCGTATGGAGGCGCCCGTACCCCGGGCGCCGTAGTCGAGGCGAGCGACCGCGGAGCGGTCGCCGCCGTCCCCCGGGGGTGGTGTCACCCGGCCGGCCGCGCCCATGTACAGCGACTCAGTACCGGGTCACCTTCAACGAGAAGTCGAGCGCCGTCGCCGAGTGGGTCAACGCTCCCACGCTGATGTAGTCGGCGCCGGCGAGGGCGTATGCGCGGGCGTTGGTGAGGACGACGCCGCCGCTGATCTCGACCTTGGCACGGCCGCGGATGAGCTGCATCGCTTCGCGGACCTGGCCGGGGGCGAAGTTGTCGAGGAGGATGCGCGGGGCCTTGTCGGTGAGCGCCTGCTCGAGCTCCTGGAGGTTGCTCACCTCGACGTTGATCGGCGCCTCGGGATGGGCCTTGCGCACCGCGCGCAGCGCCGGGCTCACGCCGTTGGCGAGGGCGAGGTGGGTGTCCTTGATGAGGACCTGGTCGTAGAGGCCCATGCGGTGGTTCACCGCGCCACCCATCCGGGTCGCGTACTTCTCGAGGGTGCGCAGGCCCGGGGTGGTCTTGCGAGTGTCGAGGATCAGGGTCTTGGTGCCCTCGACCGCCTTCACGTAGCGGGAGGTGAGGCTGGCGATACCGCTGAGGTGCTGGAGGAAGTTGAGCGCCACGCGCTCGGCGCGGAGCATCGCCCGCGCCGGGCCGAAGAGACGGGCGACGATCTGGTCCTCCTGGACCTTCTGGCCGTCCTGGGTCTTGGCGTCGAACTGCAGACGCTCGTCGACGAGCTGGAAGACGCGCCGGACGACGGGGAGGCCGGCGATGACGCCATCCTGCTTGCAGACCACCTTGCCGCGGCAGGTCATCTCCGGGGGGAGGATCGCGTCGGTGGTGATGTCGCCGTCCCCCACGTCCTCGGCGAGCGCCGCTTGGATGAGCGGATCGAGGACGTCGGGTGCGAGCGCGTCAGTGGTGGTGGGTTCGAGCGTTGCTGTCAAAGCGTAGTCCCCTGTTCCGTTCTGTGACCCAGATCCCGAGCCATTCGTCTCCGCTGTCCGGGAAGTCGTCTCGCAGATGGCAGCCCCGGCTCTCCTCGCGGGCCAGGGCGGAGTCGCAGATCAGCGTCGCGGTCAGCGCCCGGGCGCGCAGCCCGGCGGCGGCGACCGAGCCGTCGGCCTCGCAGCCGGCGAGGATGCCGTCGGCCACCGACCGCGCCGCGGCCAGGGAGGCGGCGTCGCGGACCAGGCCGGCGCCCTCCCACATCGCCTCGCGGAGGCGCTCGTCGAGCCGCGCCCGCTCCCGCGGGTCGTCCGGCCGGGCCGCTGCGGGCAGCGGCGCCTCGACGACCGCCGAGGCGAGGGGTGGGGGCGCCTCGGCGCGCAACCGCAGCGCGGCCTCGGCGGCGCGACGGGCGAACACGACGGACTCGAGCAGGCTGTTGCTCGCCAGCCGGTTGGCGCCGTGGACCCCGCTGCTGGCGACCTCGCCGCAGGCGTACAGCCCCTCGATGCTGGTCGCGCCGGCGAGGTCGGTGCGCACCCCGCCGATCAGGTAGTGGGCGGCCGGCGCGATCGGGACGAGGTCGCGGCTCATGTCGATCCCGAAGCCCATGCAGGTGCGATGGATGGTCGGGAAGCGGACCGCGGCCCGGTCGGCGAGCGGGGAGCAGTCGAGGTAGACGCAGCTCTCGGCGGAGCGCTGGAGCTCGTGCCAGATCGCCTGGGAGACGGTGTCGCGCGGGGCGAGCTCGCCCCGCGGGTCGGCGTCGAGGAGGAAGCGCTCGCCGCGGGCGTTCACCACCCGGGCGCCCTCGCCGCGGACCGCCTCGCTGATGAGGAAGCGCGGCGCGCCGTCGAGGGCGAGCGCGGTCGGGTGGAACTGGACGAACTCCATGCTCGCGCACTCGGCCCCGGCGTCGAAGGCGAGGGCGACCCCGTCGCCGGTCGCCGGCGGTGGGTTGGTGGTGTGCCGCCAGAGCCGGCCGGCTCCGCCGCTGGCGAGGACGACGGCGCCGGCGAGCAGCCGCCGCACCGCCCCGGTGTCGCCGTCGCAGACCTCCACCCCGAGGCAGCGGCCGGCGCCGTCGGTGAGCAGCCGGGTGGCGAGATGGCGCTCGAGCAGGCGGGCGCCGGTGCTCCGCAGCCGGGCGATGAGCGTGGACTCGATCTCGAGGCCGGTGGCATCGCCGCGGGCGTGGAGGATGCGCGAGCGGGTGTGCGCGGCCTCCCGGCCGAGGAGCAGGTCGCCGTCCTGGGTGTCGAAGCTGACGCCCCAGTCGACGAGGTCGCGGACCCGGCGCGGCCCCTCCTCGACGAGGACCCGGACCGCGGCCTCGTCGCAGAGCCCACGGCCGGCGGCGATCGTGTCGGCGTAGTGGAGGTCGGGGGCGTCGTCGGACGCCACCGCGGCGGCGATCCCCCCCTGGGCCCAGCGGCTGCAGCCGTCGTCGAGCGCGCCCTTGGTGACCACCGTGACCCGTGCGCGGGGCGCGGCGGCGAGCGCGGCCACGAGGCCGGCGATGCCGCTGCCGATCACGACGAGGTCGGCTGCGTCGTCCGAGGTGTCCGTGGCGCTTGATCGGTTCAGTGCACGCTCGCCTTGACTCGCTGGCGGTTGGCGGCGTCCACCTGGACCACCCGCGGGGTGTGGGCGGCCAGCTCGGCGTCGTCGTACTGCGCGTAGGTGATGAGGATGACGGTGTCACCGGTCTCGCCGATGTGGGCCATCGCCCCGTTGAGGGCGATCTCGCCGGGCGCACCCTCGATCGCGTAGGTGATCGCCCGTGAGCCGTTGGTGACGTTGACGATG
>Ga0209577_10006604_pt1 | contig 10714 bp, 21 predicted proteins | sample GraSoiAngelo_109_FD_185874 | JGI IMG/M metagenome (GOLD analysis project Ga0209577, IMG submission 185874) | Grasslands soil microbial communities from the Angelo Coastal Reserve, California, USA - 14_0903_12_20cm (SPAdes) (version 2) | ecosystem: Environmental > Terrestrial > Soil > Grasslands... | reverse complement strand
CCGGATGCGACCCCGGCCCTGCTCGCCGGGCGGGTAGGGCCGGCGCTCGATGGGACACTTCATGGTGTCGCACTTGGGGCCCTTCAAGAAGAGCTTCATCTTCTCCCGCCGACAGAGGCGGCAGACGGGACCGGTGTAACGGGCCATGGCTCAGACCCTCCGCCGCTTGGGCGGGCGGCAGCCGTTGTGGGGGATCGGCGTGACGTCCTTGATACCCGATACCTCGATGCCCGTGTTCTGCAGCGAGCGGATGGCCGTCTCCCGGCCCGAGCCGGGCCCCTTCACGAGGACGTCGACCTTGCGCACGCCCTGCTCCATGGCCTTGCGGGCGCAGGACTCGGCCGCCAACTGGGCCGCGAACGGCGTCGACTTGCGGGAGCCCTTGAACCCCACGTTTCCGGCCGACGCCCACGCGAGGACGTTTCCCTGCATGTCGGTGATGGAGACGATCGTGTTGTTGAACGAGCTCTTGATGTGCGCCACTCCGTAGGGAACGTTCTTGCGCTCTCGGCGGCGGGGGCGGCGGCCGCCCGGCTTCGGTTTTGCCACTACTTCCTGACCTTCTTCTTGCCGGCCACCGTCTTCTTGGGGCCCTTACGGGTACGGGCGTTGGTGTGGGTTCGCTGGCCGTGCACAGGGAGGCCACGGCGGTGGCGGATGCCTGCGTAGCAGTTGATCTCGATCTTGCGCTTGATGTCCTGGGCCACGTCGCGGCGCAGGTCGCCCTCGACCTTGTAGTTCTGGTCGATGAAGCCGCGCAGGCGGGCGACTTCCTCGTCGGTCAGGTCGCGCACCCGCGTGCTGGCGTCGATGCCGGTGGCCTCGCACACCTGATGGGCCGTCGTGCGCCCGATGCCGAAGATGTAGGTGAGCGAGACCTCGAGGCGCTTCTCGCGTGGGATGTCGACGCCGGAAATTCGTGCCATTAACCCTGCCTCTGCTTGTGGCGCGGATTGCTGCAGATGACCATCACCCGGCCGTGCCGGCGGACCACCTTGCACTTCTCGCACATCTTCTTGACGCTCGGTCGTACCTTCATCACTTGTACCTGTAGGTGATCCGACCCCGGCTGAGGTCGTAGGGAGTGAGCTCCACCTGCACGCGATCGCCGGGAAGGATGCGGATGTAGTGCATGCGCATCTTCCCCGAGATGTGGGCCAACACCTTGTGCCCGTTCTCGAGCTGCACTCGGAACATGGCGTTGGGCAGCGGCTCGACGACAGTGCCCTCGAGCACGATCGCGTCTTCCTTAGGCTTTGGGATCTTGGAGCCTCCTCAATAACGACAGAAGGGCGCGCATGAGGCGCTAGCCCTCCCAGGGAACCCTTCATGGTAGCTCAGCTAGCCACAGTAAGCACCTCGGGGCCGTTGTCGGTAACGGCGATGGTGTGCTCGAAATGGGCGCTGAGGCTGCCGTCGGCCGTCTTCACCGTCCATCCGTCGTCCATGAGCACCGTGCCGGGCCCGCCCAGATTGACCATGGGCTCCACGGCGAACACGTGCCCCACCCGGAGCTTGATCCCCCGGCCCGGAGGCCCGTAGTTGGGAATCTGCGGCTCCTCGTGCATGGCTGTGCCGATGCCGTGGCCGACGTACTCCCGCACCACGGAGTAGCCCGCCCCTTCGGCGACGGTCTGGACGGCGTGGCCGATGTCGGAGAGGCGGTTGCCGTCTCGGATCTCGGCGATGGCAGCCTGGAGGCTCTCCTCGGTGACCTTCATCAGCCGGCTGGCGTCCTCGCTGACCTGACCGACGGGGATCGTCACCGCGGCGTCGCCGTGGTACCCCTCGATGATCGCCCCGCAGTCGAGGGAGAGGATGTCGCCCTCCTCCAGGCGGTAGTCGCCGGGGATGCCGTGGACGATGACGTCGTTGGGCGACGTGCAGATGACGGCCGGAAACCCGTGGTAGTTGAGGAAGTTCGAGCGGGCGCCCCGGCCCTCGAGCACCTCGCGGGCCACCTGGTCCAGGTCGGCGGTGGTCACCCCCGGCTTGGCGGCGGCGATGCACTTCTCGTGCATCTCGGCGACCACGCGGCCTGCCCGCCGCATCTTGGCGATCTCGTCTCTGTTCTTACGCATCGACGCCCCGTCGCAGCCGCAGGTCGATGGCCCGGATCAGCCGAGTCGTGACGCGGTCGGGGTCGCCGACGCCGTCGATGGTCACCAGCTTGTCCTTGGCCAGGTACCAGGCGATCAGCGGCGCCGTCTGCTCCTCGTAGAGCTCCAGGCGGCGGCGGATGGCGGCTTCGGTGTCGTCCTCCCGCTGCACGACCTTGCCTCCGCAGACGTCGCATGTCTCAGGGTCGGACGGGGGCCGCTCGAGGCTGTAGTTGGTGCCGCACTCGACGCAGACCCGCCGCGACGCCAGGCGCTTGAGCACGATGTCGGTCGCCACCTCGAGGTCGATGACCAGCTCGACACCCCGATCAGGCAGCATCTCGTCGAGCGCTTCGGCCTGGTGCACGGTGCGGGGAAAGCCGTCGAGCACGAAACCACGCAGGCGCGCATCGTCCTGGGTCAGCCGCTCCCTCACCAGGCCGATGACGACGTCGTCGGGCACCAGGTCGCCCGCGTCCATGAACGTGCGGGCCTTGGCTCCGAACTCCGAGCCCGACCGAACGGCGGCGCGAAACATGTCGCCCGTCGAGATGTGCGGGACCGCGTAGTGGCGAGCGAGCCGAACGGCTTGCGTGCCCTTCCCGGCACCTTGCTTGCCGAGGATGACGAGCCTCGTACCAGGAACCACGAGCTACTTGAGAAAGCCTTCGTAGTTCCTCATCATCAGCTGGCTGTCGATCTGCTTCATCGTTTCGAGCGCGACACCCACAGCGATCAGGATGGTGGTGCCCCCGAACGGGAACGACTGGATGTTCTTCACCGCCAGGGCGATCTGGGGAAGGATGGCGATGGCGGCGAGGAACAGCGAACCCGGCAGGGTGATGCGGTTCAGGATCTGGCCCAGGTAGCGCTCGGTCGGCGGCCCCGGCCGGATGCCGGGGATGAAGCCACCCTGCTTGCGGACGATGTCGGCCTGCTGATGGGGATCGAAGGTGATCGCCGTGTAGAAGTACGTGAAGAAGACGATCAGCACGCCGTAGATGGCGATGTACAGCGGGTCGCTGGGCGACACCAGGTGCTTGTTGACGAAGCTGTAGACGAACTTCCAGTTCTGCAGGACGCTCGACAGCATCACCGGGAAGTACAGAACCGAGCTGGCGAAGATGATCGGGATGACCCCGGCCTGGTTGACCTTGAGGGGGATGTAGGTCGACTGGCCGCCGTACATGCGGCGGCCCACCACCCGTTTGGCGAATTGGACTGGGATGCGGCGCTGCCCCTGTTCGACGAAGACGATGGCCACGATCATCCCCAAGCCGAGCAGGCAGACCAGGCCGAAGGTGAACCAGCCGGCCTGGGCCCGCACGCTCGCCAGCTGGGCGGGCATGCGGCTGACGACGTTGGTGAAGATCAGGATCGACATGCCGTTGCCGATGCCGCGCTGGGTGACGAGCTCGCCCATCCACATGACGACGGCGGTGCCGGCGGTGATCGTCAGCACGATCAGCGCCACCCGAGGCACGGTGAAGTGCGGAACCAGGTCGATGTTGACGTTGCCGATGCGGCCCAGTTGGCCCTTGTGGAACTGGTAGACGAGGCCGGTGGCCTGCAGGATGGCGAGGGCAACCGTCATGTACCGGGTCCACTGGGTGATCTTCTTCTGGCCGACGGCGCCCTGCTGCTGCCACTGCTCGATCTTGGGGATCACCACCGCGAGCAGCTGCATGATGATCGAGCTGGTGATGTAGGGCATGATCCCCAGGGCGAAGACCGCCATCTGGGTGAGGGCGCCGCCGGAGAACAGGTTGAGGAAGCTGAGGACGCCGCCCTGGTTGGCTTGGTGCTGGAGCTTCTGGACCTGGTTGAAGTCGATCCCCGGCACGGTGATGTTCGCCCCGAGCCGATAGAGGGCGATGATGAACAGCGTGAACAGGATCTTGTTCCGGAGGTCTGGGACCCGGAACATGTTCCGGAGGCTGGAAAGCACCGGTCGGGCTCCTGTTATCGGTTGGTGAGTGCGTTGCCCTTGGCCGCCGGTCGGCCGTGGCCGAAGGGTGGCGGAAGGACCTCAACGGTACCTCCTGCGGCGGTGATCGCCTGCTCGGCGGACTTGGAGAAGGCGTGGGCCTTAACGCGCACGGCGCGGGCCAGCTGGCCCCGGCCCAAGACCTTGACCAGGCCCTGCTTGGCAACCAAGCCCTTGGCCCGCAGGGCGTCGGGGGTGACCTCGTCGCCGTCAAAGGCCTCGAGGGTGTCGAGGTTGACCACCGCGTACTCGACCCGGAACGGGTTCTTGAAGCCCTTGAGCTTGGGGACGCGGCGGGCGAGCGGCATCTGGCCACCTTCGAATCCGACGGGCACCGTGCCGCGCGCGCCCTGGCCCTTCATCCCTCGGCCCGCGGTCTTGCCGCCCTTGCCGGCGATGCCCCGGCCGACCCGCCGCCGGGGCTTGGTCGACCCCTTCGGAGGCTTGAGATCGTGCACCTTCATTTCGAAACCTCTTCCACCGCGATCAGGTGCGGCACCCGGGCGATCATCCCCCGAATCTCGGGGCGGTCGGGCAGCACATTGGTCTTGCCTATCCGGCCCAGCCCGAGAGCCCGCAGCGTGCCGCGGTGCTTCGGCTTGGTGCCGATACCGGAGCGGACCTGGGTCACCTTCAAGTCAGCCATCAGCCGGCCTCGGCGGCGGATGCGGGGGCACTCTTCCGCTCCCGTTCCGTCTCCTCATAGGCGCGCAGCACGCCCGCAGGCGTCACCTCTTCGGGTGACTTCCCACGCAGACGGGCCACCTCGTCGGGCCGCTTGAGGCCCCGGAGCCCGGCGATGGTGGCGTGGGCCACGTTGATGGCGTTGGTGGAGCCCAGCGACTTGGCCAAGATGTCGTGGATGCCGGCGGCCTCGAGGATCGCCCGTGCCGCGCCTCCCGCGATGACGCCGGTGCCGGGCGCCGCCGGCTTCAAGAGCACGCGTCCCGCACCCCGCTCGCCGAGGATGGGATGGGTGATCGTCGACCCGGCCAGTGGGACCGGGAAGAGGTTCTTCTTGGCCTCTTCGATGCCCTTCTGGATGGCCGACGGAACCTCCTTGGCCTTCCCGTAGCCCAGACCGACCTTGCCGTTGCCGTCGCCGACGGCGACGAGGGCGGTGAACGAGAAGCGCCGGCCGCCCTTCACGACCTTGGCCACCCGGTTGATGGTGATGACGCGTTCCTCGTAGCCGTCGCCACCGCGCTGACTTCCTTCTCTAGAACTCAAGACCAGCCTCCCTGGCTGCGTCGGCCAGTGTCGCCACCCGGCCGTGGTAGAGGAAGCCGCCCCGATCGAAGACGACCTTCGACACGCCGGCAGCCTTCGCCCGCTCCCCGAGGAGCTGGCCGACCTTCTTGGCGGCGTCTCTGTTACCGCCGACGGTGCTCTTCAGATCCTTCTCGACGGAGCTGGCGGCGGCAAGGGTGCGACCGGTGACATCGTCGATGACCTGGCCGCTGATGTGCTTGTTCGACCGGAACACGGCCAGGCGAGGACGCTCGGGGGTACCGGTCACGTGCTTGCGCACGCGGTAGTGGCGACGAACGCGAAGGCGCTGCTTTTGCTTCGTTGTCACTTCGCTGCCTTTCCGGCCTTGCGTTGCACGACCTCACCCGCGTAGCGCACGCCCTTGCCCTTGTAAGGCTCGGGCTTGCGGACCTTGCGGATGTTGGCCGCCACCTGGCCGACGATCTCCTTGTCAATGCCGCGCACGGTGATGCGCGTCGGCTGCGGCACCTCGAAGGTGATCCCCTCGGGCGCCTCGATCGTCACGGGATGGCTGAACCCGAGCGCCAGCTCGAGCCGCGACGGGCCCTGTGCGGCCGCCCGGTAGCCGACGCCCACGATCTCCAGGTCCTTGGTGAAGCCGTCGGTGACGCCGACGACCATGTTGTTCACCAGCGAGCGGGTGAGCCCGTGCAGGGCGCGGTGCTCGCGCTCGTCGTCGGGCCGCTCGACCAGCAACTGCGCACCGTCCTGGCGCACGGTGATGTCGGCCGGCACGCGGCGGAAGAGGGACCCCTTGGGACCCTTCACCGTGACCTCGTTGCCGGCGACACTGACGTCGACACCAGACGGGATCGGGATGGGGGCTTTACCGATACGAGACATAGCAGTTCATAATGAAAGAGCAACTCACCAGACGTAACAGAGAACTTCGCCGCCGACCTTGCGGTCCCGCGCTTCACGGTCGGTCATCAGGCCCTGGCTGGTCGAGAGTACGGCCACGCCGAGCCCGCCGAGCACCCGCGGGAGACGGTCGGCCTTGGTGTACACCCGGAGGCCGGGCTTCGAGACGCGGCGGATGCCGGAGATCGTGCGCACCCGCTCGGGCGAGTACTTCATCTTGATCTCGAGGGTGCGCCCGGGACGGCTGGGCTCGTCGGAGACGTCGAAGCCTTCGATGTAGCCCTCGCGCGTCAGGATTCCGGCGAGCGCCTCCTTGAGCTTGGAGGACGGCATGCGCACTGTGTCGTGCATCGCCACGTTGCCGTTGCGAATGCGGGTGAGCATGTCGGCGATCGGGTCGGTCATCGTCATCGGCTCACCTCCTCACCAGCTGGCCTTCGTCACACCCGGCACCTCGCCGGCGTGCACCATCTCGCGAAGGCAGATCCGGCACAGCCCGAACTGGCGGTAGACCGCGCGCGGTCGGCCGCAGCGCCGGCATCGGGTGTACGCCCGCACCCGAAACTTGGGCTTGCGCTGCTGCTTCTGGATCAATGCCTTCTTGGCCAATGCTCCTCCTGCTACTTCCGGCCGCGTCGGACGGGCCGGCGAGAACGTTGCGTGGGTTCGATCAGACCGGGGGTGATCTCCCCGGTGCGGAACGGGAAGCCGAACGCAGCCATCAGGGCGCGGGCTTCGTCGTCGGTGCGGGCGGTCGTGCAGATGGTGATGTCCATGCCCCGCACGGTGTCGATGCGGTCGTAGTTGATCTCCGGGAAGATCAACTGCTCGGTGACGCCGAACGTGTAGTTGCCGTGGCCATCGAAGGAATTCGGCGGCAGGCCTCGGAAGTCACGGATACGGGGGATGGCGATGCTCACCAGGCGGTCGAAGAACTCCCACATGCGGGCACCCCGCAGGGTGACCTTGGCGCCGATGGCGTTGCCCTCCCGCAGCTTGAAGGCGGCGATCGACTTGCGGGCCTTGGTCACCATCGGCTTCTGGCCGGTGATCACGGTGAGGTCGTTGACGGCGCCTTCGAGCAGGGATGCCTGCTGGGTGGCGCGGCCCACGCCCATGTTGATGACGATCTTCTCGAAGCGCGGCACCTGCATCACGTTGGACAGGCTCAGCTCGTCCTTGAGGCGCGTGCGGATCTCGGCGTCGTAGCGCTCCTTCAACCGAGGCGTCATAGGTCGGTCCCGCACTTCTTGCAGACCCGGATCTTGCGGCCCTGGTCGTCGAAGCGAAACCCGACCCGGGTGGCGCCGCAGGTCGAGCACACCACGGCCACGTTGTCGACGGGGATCGGCATGTCCTTGTCGATGATGCCGCCCTGCATCGTGGCCCTGGTCTGGCGCTGGTTCTTCTTCACCCGGTTGACGCCGTCGACGATGACTTTGCCTTGCGACGGCATGGCGCGCATGACCTCGCCCTCCTTGCCGCGGTCCTTGCCGGAGAGGACCCGTACCCGATCACCCTTTTTGACCTTCATCGCCATCACAGAACCTCCGGTGCGAGCGAGATGATCCGCATGAAGCGCTTCTCCCGCAGCTCCCGGCCGACGGGGCCGAAGATGCGGGTGCCGCGGGGCTGCTGCTGGTCGTTGATGAGGACGGCCGCGTTCTCGTCGAAGCGGATGTAGGACCCATCGGGGCGCCGCTTCTCCTTCTTGGTGCGGACGACGACGCACTTCACGACGTCGCCCTTCTTCACGGCCGCGCCGGGGATGGCGTCCTTGACGGTCGCCACGAAGATGTCGCCGATCGACGCGTAGCGACGCTTGGAGCCGCCCAGCACCTTGATGCAGAGCACCTCCTTGGCGCCGGAGTTGTCGGCCACCCGAAGCCGGGATTCCTGCTGGATCACCGGACTCGCTCGAGGACTTCGACGACCCGCCAGCGCTTCTGCTTGGACAGGGGGCGGGTCTCCTGGAGACGGACGCGGTCGCCGACCTTGAGGTCGTTCTGCTCGTCGTGGGCGAAGATCTTGGTGGTGCGCTGGACGGTCTTGTCGTAGCGGCGGTGGCGCACGCGATCGGTGACGGCCACGGACACGGTCTTGTCCATGGCGTTGGACACGACGGTCCCCTCCCGGACCTTGCGGCGGTTGGGGCGGTCAGGCACCGGTTGCCTCCTCGGCGTTGTCCACTTCGACTGCTTCGGCGGCGGCGATCTCCCGGTCCCGCAGGATCGTGTTGATGCGCGCCACCTCCTTCTTCATCTGGCCGAGGCGGGCATAGTTGTCGAGCTGGCCGGTGACGTGCTGGAAGCGCAGGTTGAACAGCTCCTGCTTGGCCTCGGCCAGCCTGGTGAGCAGCTCCTCGTCGACCATCTCGCGCAAATCGGCAGGCGTGGTCATAGGGATTCACCCGCCCGGGTCACGAACTTGGCCTTGATCGGCAGCTTCTGGATGGCCCGTTCCATGGCCTCCTTGGCCAAGGGCTCGGGCACGCCGGACAGCTCGAACATGATGCGGCCCGGGCGCACAGGCGCGACCCACCGCTCCGGGTTGCCCTTGCCCGAGCCCATGCGCGTCTCGGCCGGCTTCTCGGTGACGGGCTTGTCGGGGAAGATCGTGATCCACACCTTCCCGCCGCGCTTGACGTGGCGGGTCATGGCGATTCGGGCGGCCTCGATCTGCCGGGCCGTGATCCAGCCCGGTTCCAGGGCCTGGATCCCGTAGTCGCCGAACGACACCTGCGTGCCCCCCTTTGCCTGGCCCCTGAGCCGCCCGCGCTGCTGCTTGCGGTGCTTGACCTTCTTCGGCATCAACATCTATTCGTCACCCGACCTGAAGTGTGGGGTCTCGTGGTGCTGACGCGTGCGGCGCTCGATCTCCTCTTCCTCGGCCAGCAGGCGCTCGAGCTCGGGGTCGGCTTCCTTGACGAGCGGCGCGGCCGCTTCTTCGCCCTCGGGGGCCTCCGCCCCCTCGCCGGCAGGGGCCGCCTCGGCCCCCGACTCGCCCGGCTCACCAGCCTCGGCCGGCTCGCCCGCCTCGGCCGTCTCGCCCGGCTCGCCCGGCTCACCCTGGTCGGGCTTGCGACGCCCGCCGCCGGCGGAGATGACTCGGCGGGGACGGGCCTGGCCGGACGTCTCGCCCACGGCCATGGCCGCCTCGCGCTGGATCTTGTCCTCGCCCGAGATCTTGTAGGGGAGAATGTCGCCCTTGTAGATCCACACCTTCACGCCGATGCGGCCGAAGGTGGTGCGGGCCTCGCGGAAGCCGTAGTCGATGTCGGCGCGCAGGGTGTGCAGGGGCACCCGGCCCTCGCGGTACCACTCGCTGCGGGCCATTTCCGAGCCACCCAGCCGGCCCGAGCACTGCACGCGGATGCCCTGGGCGCCCGCCTTCTGGGCCGTCTGCACGGCCCGCTTCATGGCCCGGCGGAAGCTCACGCGGCCGGTCAGCTGGTCGCAGACCGCCTGGGCGATGAGGGCGGCGTCGAGCTCGGGCTGCTTGATCTCCTGGATGTTCAGCTGGACCTTGGCGTTGTGCGTGATCTTGGCCAGATCGGCGCGGAGACGGTCGGCCTCGGCGCCGCGGCGGCCGATGACGATGCCCGGCCGGGCGGTGTGCACGTCGATGCGCAGGCGGTCACGCGTGCGCTCGACCTCGACGCGGCTGACAGCCGCGCGCTCGAGCTGACGCATCAAGTAATCGCGGATCTTCCAGTCCTCGACCAGGTAGTCGGTGTACTCCCGGTCGGAGAACCAGCGCGACTTCCAGTCGGTGGTGACACCGAGGCGGAAGCCGTAGGGGTTGACCTTCTGACCCATTACTTGTCCTGCTCTTCCTCTTGGGTTTCGGCCGCCTCGTCCTCTGCGGGTTCGGCAGCCGCTTCTGCTTCGGGCGTGTCTCCCGCGGCAGGTGCGACCACGGCGCCCTCGACTGTCTCTTCGGCGACTTCTTCGACCTCGGCGGCGGGCGCTGCTTCCTTGCGGGCGGCCCGCTTGCTGGCGGCGGTGCGCCGGCGACGGTCCGCCGCGCCGGGCTGGCGGGTCCGGCGAATGCGCAGCTCCTCGTCGGGCAGGCGGCTGACGATCACGGTGACGTGGCAGGTGCGCTTGCGGATGCGGGTGGCCCGGCCCCGGGCCCGGGGACGCCAGCGCTTCAGCGTCGGGCCCTCGTCGGCATAGCAGGCCGAGACGTACAGCTCGTCTCCGTCGACCGGGTGCTCATGGTGGTGCTCGGCGTTGGCGATGGCCGAGGCCAGCACCTTGTCGACCACGGTGGCGGCGTCGCGCTCGGCGAGGCGCAGCGTCTCGCGGGCCCGCTCGGCGTCGAGGCCACGGATGAGGTCGAGGACCTCGCGCACCTTGTAGGCCGACACCCGCAGGTACCGACCCTTGGCCCGGAACGCCGTCGTCTCCTCGGCCACGCGCACGCGGCGCCGCCCCGAGAGCCGGACCGGCGCCTCGTTGAGCTTCGGCCCTGTCATCTCGAATGCCCAGTC
>Ga0209577_10006603_pt1 | contig 10715 bp, 11 predicted proteins | sample GraSoiAngelo_109_FD_185874 | JGI IMG/M metagenome (GOLD analysis project Ga0209577, IMG submission 185874) | Grasslands soil microbial communities from the Angelo Coastal Reserve, California, USA - 14_0903_12_20cm (SPAdes) (version 2) | ecosystem: Environmental > Terrestrial > Soil > Grasslands... | reverse complement strand
GACGACCAGCCAGCCGGTTGTTCCCAACGCCGCGGCGTCGTCGCTGGCTCGTATCGTCGGTCGCACCGCCCAGGTCACCGGCGGCACGACGACGATCCACCTGCGCGCCCCGGTGAGCGCGTCCAACCTGCTGTTGGGCATGGCCTTCGCCGTGGTCGGCGGTTTGATCGCGGGCGCCGTCGGCGGCTGGCGGGCGGCCCGGCTGCGCCCGGCCCGGGCCCTGGCGGACATCGGATGACCGCGCTGTATGAACTGGGGTCCGTGAGTCGCTTCTTTCGTCGCGGTCCCACCGAGGTGCGCGCCATCGACGATGTCGACCTGGTCATCGGGGAGGGCGAGTTCGTTGCCGTCGAAGGTCCGAGCGGATCGGGGAAGAGCACGCTGCTGCAGCTGCTGGGTGCCCTCGATCGTCCGACGTCGGGCTCGGTGCAGTTCGCGGGCCGTGCGCTGGAGACGATGAGCGACCAGGAGCTCACTGACCTCCGGCGCGGCGGCATCGGCTTCGTCTTCCAGCAGTTCAATCTCATTCCGACGCTGACGGCAGCCGAGAACGTGGAGGCGGCGCTGGCGTCGACGGGGCTGCACAGCGACGCCCGCCGGGAACGTTCGGACGAGGTGCTGGCCCAGGTGGGCCTGGCCGAGAGACGTGACCACCTGCCCTCGCGTCTCTCCGGCGGCGAACAGCAGCGCGTCGCCATCGCGCGCGCGTTGGCCAACGGGCCCCGCGTGATCCTCGCCGACGAGCCCACGGGCAACCTCGACTCGCGCACGGCCGCCGACGTCGTCGGCCTCCTGGGTCAGCTGTGCGACGACGAGGGCGTGACGATCGTCCTCGTCACCCACGACGAGAACGTCGCCCGCCGCGCCCGCCGCCGTGTGAGCATGGCCGACGGCCACCTCGAAGCGAAGTCGCCGTACGCATCTCGCACCCGGAAAAACGCGACGAAGAAGAGCGAGCGCCCCTTACGTGCTCGGCCGTTGCGGCCGCGCTGATCAGCGTTTAGCGCGCGATTTTGGCCGTGGACACGGCCTGTTTGCTCCGTTTCGGCGACCAAAATCGCGCGCCAAACGCGATGTGGCCGCCCCCTTCAGTGCGAGAGAGCGGCCACGGAAGCGGAGGGAGTGGGATTTGAACCCACGGTGGCTTGCGCCACAACGGTTTTCGAGACCGTCCGATTCGGCCGCTCTCGCATCCCTCCGTCGCCGAGATTACCGGGCGCGTTGGGACGCGAAGAAGGTGCTGAGCAGCGCTGACACACGGTCGCGCTGGACGCCGCCGGTGACCTGCACCTCGTGGTTGAGACGAGGATCGGCGCAAAGGTTGTAGAGGGAGCCGCACGCCCCGGCTTTGGGGTCGGGGGCGCCGAACACCAGCCGCTGGACGCGCGCCGCGACGGCCGCGCCGGCGCACATCGGACACGGTTCGAGCGTGACGACGAGGGTGGCGTCAGTGAGCCGCCAGTCGGCGCGCCCTTCGGACGCATCGCGCAGGGCGAGGAGCTCGGCGTGGGCCGTCGGGTCGCCGTTCTGCTCCCGCTCGTTGTGGCGGGCGGCCACCACCCGACCGCCGACGAGGACGACGGCGCCGACCGGGACATCGCCGTGGTCGGGCGCCTTCTCGGCTTCCGCGAGGGCGATTCCCATGGCGTCGTCATCGGTCATATGGCCGAAAGGCTAGGGGCGGGGCAGGAATCCCTGGCCGGATGTCGAACCACGCGACGTAACGATCCCACCACGGAGGGTACGTTCGGCCGTAGCCGGGGGCGTCCGGGCCGAAAGGTCGCCTGGGGGGCGACTTGGGGGGAACCGCAACTGGCCGGGACCGCGTGTCCCGGCCAGATCGCGTTGACCGTCTTGCGGGCGGAGGGAGTGGGATTTGAACCCACGGTCCCCGGGGGGACACACGCTCTCCAGGCGTGCCGATTCGGCCGCTCTCGCATCCCTCCGGGCGTCACGGTACCGTCGCGACCCCGAGCGCCGTTCTGCGTAGCGGCCGGGTCCTGCGCAACGGGAACCCGTGAACCGAGTCAGGGCCGGAAGGCAGCAGCTCTCAGCGGGCCATCTCGTGTGCCGCAGTCCAGCCTGGCCGCTGCGCCGAACGGCGATTCGTCTTCCGTATGGCGGCGCGTAGTCTCCAACCGCCATGGCCTACCAGTCCCTCTATCGCCGCTATCGACCGCAGCGATTTGGCGAACTGCGCGGCCAGGACCACGTCAGCCGCACCCTCCGCAACGCCGTGCGCGAGAACCGTGTCGCCCACGCCTATCTCTTCAGCGGACCGCGCGGAACCGGGAAGACGTCGTCGGCCCGCATCCTCGCCAAGGCCCTGAACTGCGCCTCGCCCAGCGACGGCGAGCCGTGTGGGGTATGCCAATCCTGCGTCGAAGTGGCAGCGGGGACCTCGCTCGACGTCCACGAACTGGACGCGGCGTCGAACAACGGCGTGGAAGCCATGCGCGACCTTGTGGCCCGCGCCGCCCTCGGCACGCCCGGCCGGTGGAAGGTGTACATCGTCGACGAGGTGCACATGCTCTCGGCGGCCGCGTCCAACGCTTTGCTCAAGACGCTCGAGGAGCCGCCCGGCCACGTGGTGTTCGTGCTGGCGACGACCGATCCCCAGAAGGTGCTCCCGACGATCCGGAGCCGCACCCAACACTTCGAGTTCCGGCTCCTCCAGGCCGACGTGCTCGCCGAGCACCTGCGCTGGGTGGCGTCGGACGCCGGTCTGGACGTCGCCCCCGACGCCATCGAGCTGGTCGCCCGCCGGGGCAACGGCTCGGTACGTGACGCCCTGTCGGCTCTCGACCAGGTGGCCGCCGCCGGCGGCGTCGAAGAGCAGGGCGTGCCGGTCGAGGAGATCGTCGAAGGGCTGTGCGAGCGCGACGCCGGGCGGGCACTGGTCGGCGTGGCCGAGCGCACCGCCGCCGGCCAGGACCCGCGCCAGCTCGCACGCGACCTCGTAGAGCACCTGCGCAACACGTTCTTGGCCACCATGGCGCCCAGCCTGGCGGGCCTTCCCGACGACGAGATCAGCAGCCTCACCGACCAGGCCCGGCGCCTCGGCGCCCCGGCGACGGTGCGGGCCATGGAGACGCTCGGCGAAGCGCTGATCGACATGCGGGAGTCGCCCGACCCTCGCGTCACCCTCGAGGTGGCCCTCGTCCGCCTGTGCCGGCCCGACGCCGACACGTCTCCTGCCGCCTTGGTGGAGCGCATCGAGCGCCTCGAGCGGACGGCGGCCGAGCCCGCAGCGGCAGAGGCGCGCAAGGCGGTCCGCAAGGCGCCCCCGCCCCCGCCGCCCCCGCCGCCTCCGCCCCGGCCCAAGGCCGGCGACAACCCCGGACCGGCGGCGAACCCGGCGGCACCCAAGACGAAGGCCAAGCTCGACCTGCCCACACGAGACGAACTGACTCTCGCGTGGGGCGACCGCGTTCTCGACCAGCTGAGCCCGAAGGCCAAGGCCCTCTACAAGCCCGGCCGCTTCACCCTGGTGGACGGCGACGCGGCCGAGTACGCCCTGCCCAACGCCGTGCACGTGCAGCGTTGCGAGCGCGTTCGGAGCGACGTGGAGGCGGCCCTGGCCGCCGAGTTCGGGCGGCCCGTCCCCCTCCGCCTGGTCGTCGACGAGGCGTCGAGCGCGCCCCCGCCAGAGCCCGTCGACGAGGACGTCACCATCGACGTGGAAGAGCTCCGAGATGCGACTCCCGCGGCAGTAGCCTCGCCCATCGACCACGTGATGCAGGCGTTCGAGGGCGCCGAGGTCGTCGAGGAGTAACCACCGTGCCGAAGCAGCCCAACATGAACGACCTGCTGAAGCAGGCCCAGAAGATGCAGGAACAGCTGATGGAGGCCCAGGCGGCAGCCGCCGACCAGGTGATCGAAGGCCAGGCCGGTGGCGGGGTGGTCAAGGTCACCGTCACCGGCGGCATGGAGTTCCAGTCGGTGCACATCGACCCCGACGCCGTCGACCCCGACGACGTCGCCATGCTCGAGGACCTGGTGCTGGCCGCCATCCACGATGCCGTCGCGAGGGTCAACGAGCTGTCCCAACAGGCCATGGGCGGGCTCGACCTGGGCGGCCTCGGCGGCCTTCTCGGCTAGCCGCTCAGCTGCTTGTAACTGCTGTGTACGCCGCCCCCGTCCAGGAGCTGATCGATCAGCTCGGCCGTCTGCCGGGTGTCGGGCCCAAGTCGGCCCAGCGCATTGCCTTCTACCTGCTGAAGCTGCCCAAGGAGGACGCCGAACGCCTGGCCCACGCCATCGTCGAGGTCAAGGCCCGTATCTCGTTCTGTCGTCGCTGCTGGAACGTGGCCGAGGGCGAGCTCTGCGACATGTGCAGCGACGACCGTCGCGACCCCACAACCGTCTGCGTCGTCGAGGAGCCGCGGGACATCGTCGCCGTGGAGAAGACCCAGGAGTTCCACGGTCTGTACCACGTGCTGCAGGGCGCGATCAGCCCCATCGAAGGCATCGGCCCCGAGCAGCTGCGCGTCAAGGAACTGCTCACCCGCGTGGACGCCGAGGGCATCAAAGAGGTCATCCTCTGCACCAACCCGAACCTCGAGGGCGAGGCCACCGCGATGTACCTGGCCCGCCTGCTCAAGCCCCTCGGCCTCACCGTGACCCGCATCGCGAGTGGCCTCCCCGTAGGCGGCGACCTCGAATACGCGGACGAACTGACGCTCGGCCGCGCCTTGGAAGGTCGGCGAGAAGTAGAGGCCTAGAGCGTCTGGACGATGGCGGCGTCGCCTTGGCCGCCGCCGCCGCAGAGGGCAGCAGCGCCGGTGCCGCCACCGCGCCGGCGCAGCTCGTTGACGAGGTGCAGCAGGATGCGGTTGCCGGATACGCCGATCGGGTGCCCCAACGCGATGGCCCCGCCGTTGACGTTGGTGACCTCGTCGGTGATCCCGAGGTCCTCCATCGACGCCAAGCCGACGGCAGCGAACGCCTCGTTGAGCTCGAACAGGTCGACGTCGGAGACCTGCTTCCCGACCTTGTCGAGGGCGGCCTTGATTGCTCGCGACGGCTGATGGAGCAGCGATGGATCGGGACCCGCAACCTGGCCGTAGGAGATGAGCTCGGCGAGCGGCGCGATCCCGTGCTGCTCGGCGGCCGCCTTCGACATGATCACCGTGGCCGAGCCGCCGTCGGAGATCTGGGACGCGTTGCCGGCCGTGATCGTGCCGTCGGCTTCGAAGGCGGGCTTCAGCTTGCCGAGCGTGTCGGTGGTGGTGCCCGGGCGGACGCCCTCGTCGGTCTCGAACAGGACGGGGTCGCCCTTGCGCTGGGGGATCGAGACGGCGACGATCTCGGAGTCGAAGCGGCCGTCCTTGGCCGCCGCCGCCGCCCGCTCGTGTGACGCCGCCGCGAACTCGTCCTGGCGGTCGCGGGCGATGCCCTTGGCCTTGCTGTACTTCTCGGTGCCGGTGCCCATGGCGCACACGTCGAAGGCGCAGAACAAGCCGTCGTACTGCATGGCGTCGACGACGGTCTTGTCGCCGATGCGGTAGCCGGCCCGGGCCTCGGGCAGCAGGTAGGGCGCCCTGGTCATGGACTCCATGCCGCCGGCGATGACGATGTCGGCGTCGCCGTTCTGGATCATCTGGTCGGCCAGGTACACGGTGTTGAGGCCCGACAGGCAGACCTTGTTCACGGTGGTGGCCGGCGTGGTCATCGGGATGCCCGCCTTCACGGCCGCCTGACGAGCGGTGATCTGGCCCTGCCCGGCCTGGAGGACATGGCCCATGAAGACGTAGTCGACGTCGGTGGGCGAGAGCCCGGCGCGCTCGAGCGCAGCCTTGATGGCCAGGCCCCCCAGCTCCATGGCGCTGAACGAGGCGAGGGTCCCCGACAGCTTGCCGATCGGCGTGCGAGCACCAGAGACGATCACGGAACCGGGCATTACCAACCTCCAAGACGGCGACTGTGAAGCGAGTCTAGGGGGACCACTACCTTGACCATCTATGTCACGAACTGTCCGGGCTTACGCCATCACCGCCGAGGCCGTCGCACGCGAGCGTGAGCGGGTGGGCGGCGACTTCGACAAGGTCGACGTGTCCAACGTCATCGAGCTCGACAAGCTCGAGCTGCGCGACGTCGGCCCACGCGACGTCCACTTGCGGATCCTGGCGGCTTCGGCCGAGCACAACGTCGACCACGCCGCCCTCGCCGACACCGTGAACATCGCCGAGGCGCGCGGCGGCCGCATGTACCCGGGCAACTCGGCGCTGGGCGAGGTGCTCGAGGTCGGCGACCAGGTCACCGATTTCCAGGCCGGCGACGTCGTGATCACCCACTGCAACGGCGAGCCTGACGAGTTCGGGTTTCCGCTCCGCATCTGGGCCTACGACCAGCCCGACTCGGTCGGCTGGTACGCCGAAGAAGCTGTCGTCGGCGACTGGCAGATCATCAAGGCTCCGCTCGACTGCGGCCTAAGCCTCTGGCAGATGGCCGCCCTGCCCCTCCGCGCACCCACCGCCTATCACATGTGGCGACGGGCCCTTGGCATCTACCGGCTGAAGGTGCCCAGCGAGCGCCAGGCCACGCTGAACGTGTTGGGCTTCGGTGGCGGTGTGTCGGAGCTGTTCCTGCAGCTGGCCAAAGCCGAGGGCCACAATGCCTACTTCTGCTCGGGCAGCCTCGAGCGCCGGGAGGCACTGGAGAAGTCCGGCATCGTCGGCATCGACCAGAAGCAGTTCAACCGCTTCGCGGGCAAGGACGACGTGAAGGCCTTCCGCAAGCACGTGAGCCACCTGACCAACGGCGTCGACATACACATCGTCTGCGACATGCTGCGGGGTCCCGTCTTCCCCGCCGGCCTCGCCGTCGCCGCCCGCGAAGGCGTCAACGTCAGCGCCGGGTGGCAGCTCAGCCAGGTCGTCGAATACAACTCGACGCTCATGTCGGTGAAGCAGGTGACGCTCGACCACACGCACTACGAGACGGTGTACGGCTGCCACGCCGCCACCGAGCTCTACGGCAAGGTCTTCAAGCCCACCGTGCACAAGGAGATCTACGCCTTCGAGGATCTGGGCCGAGCCTTCGAGGAGATGCACAAGAACACCCAGACGGGCATCCCCATCATCCGCGTCACCGAGGACCTGCCGGACTCGGTGAAGGGGCTCATCTGATGAGCAGCGGGAAGCTCACCGAGCTCGACCACGTCGGCATCGCCGTGCGCGACCTCGACGCCGTCGTCGCGTGGTACGAGAAGATGTTCGGCGCCACCGTCGCCCACCGCGAGCGCATCGAGAGCGACGGCGTCGACGAAGCGCTGATCAAAGTGGCCGATTCCTACATCCAGCTGCTGACGCCGTTCCGGGACGACTCGCCCCTGGCCAAGTACATGGAGAAGAACGGCGAGGGCATCCACCACGTCGGCTACCGCGTCGACAGCACCGAGGAGGTGCTCGAGGACGTGAAAGCCCAGGGCGCACGGGTTGTCGACGAGCATCCCCGCACCGGGAGCCGGGGCACGACCGTGGCCTTCCTCCATCCCAAGACGGCGTTCGGCACCCTGATCGAGCTGGTGCAGGAATAGACGAGGAACTGGAGGTCCGCCGGGTCCAGCCGTACGAGGCCCGCCGCCGGTACGTCTGTCCGGGCTGCAACCAGTCCATCGAGCCGGGCACCGGTCATACCGTCGTCGTCCCGAAGGGAGCTCCCGATCTGCGGCGTCACTGGCACCACGCCTGCTGGGAGCACCGCCACCGCAGGCGTCCGGGTCGCGGTTAGGCGGTCGGCAGCGTGGGATCGACGATGCTTGACGGCATGGACTCGCCACGACCGTCGGGTGGTCCGCGCGTGACGTACACGCACGGCCACCATGAGAGCGTCCTCCGTTCCCACCGGTGGAGAACGGCTGAGAATTCGGCCGCCTACCTTCTGCCCTTGCTCGAGCCGGGCATGGATCTTCTGGACGTGGGTTGTGGCCCGGGCACCATCACGGTCGACTTGGCAGCCAGAGTCGCACCAGGCAGGACGACCGGGATCGACACCGCTCACGCGGTGATCAACGAGGCCCGAAGGCTGAGGACCGATGTCCCTGTCGAGTTCAAGGTTGCCGACGTCATGACCGGCGATGTCCCCAGCGGCCCCTTCGACCTCGTCCACGCCCACCAGGTCCTGCAGCACCTCGGCGACCCTGTGGCTGCCTTGCGGCAGATGGCGCGCCTCTGCCGCCCCGGCGGGATCGTCGCCGCCCGTGACAGCGACTACGAGGCGATGACCTGGTTTCCGGGAGACTTGGCGCTCGACGCTTGGTTGGATCTCTACCGGCGTGTCGCGCGTGCCAACGGAGGCGAGCCCGACGCCGGCCGCCACCTTCTCGACTGGGCGCGACGGGCGGGCTTCGAAGACGTCATGCCGTCCGCGTCCACCTGGTGCTTCGCGACCGACGAGGATCGGCAGTGGTGGGGCTCGCTGTGGGCAGACCGGGTCACGAGTTCGGTTTTCGCGGAGCGAGCAATCGGCCTCGGACTCGCGTCGCGTGATGACCTCGACCGCATGGCCGATGCGTGGCGCCGTTGGAAGGATGCATCGACCGGTTGGTTCGCGGTCCTCCACGGCGAGATCGTGTGCCGTGCGGCGCGGCGGGGAGAAGGCGCGTGAACGTCGACCTCATCGATGGGACTTACGAGCTGTTCCGCCATCACTACGGCTTGCCGTCTGCGGTCCGCGAACGCGGGTCGCGCTCGGCCGCCACGCGCGGGGTGTTGACGTCGGTCGTCGTCATGCTCGAGGGGGGCGCCACCCACGTCGGCGTGGCCACCGACCACGTCATCGAGTCGTTCCGCAACGAGATGTGGGCCGGCTACAAGTCGAGCCTCGGGATGCCGGAGGACCTCCTCGCTCAGTTCCCGCTGCTCGAAGAAGCCCTGGCCGCTGCAGGAGTGTCGGTCTGGGCGATGGTCGAGCAGGAGGCCGACGACGGGCTGGCGGCGGCCGCGGCCATGGCATCCGCCGACGCCGATGTGGAGCAGGTGCGCATCCACACCGTCGACAAGGACCTGGCGCAGTGCGTGCGAGGCAACCGCGTCGTGCAGGTCGACCGGCGCAAGCAGCTCGTCCTCGACGACGTGGGCGTGCGGGGCAAGTTCGGTGTGGCACCTCTGTCGATCCCCGACTGGCTGGGCCTGGTCGGCGACAGCGCCGACGGCTACCCGGGTCTTCCCGGATGGGGTGCCAAGTCGACCGCCGCTGTTCTGCGCCGGTACCTGCACGTGGAGGAGATCCCCAAGCGCGGCGAGCGCTGGGATGTCCATGTCTCCGGGGCCAAGCGGCTGGCCGCTGTGTTGGCGGAGCGCATGGAGGAGGCGCTCCTCTTCCGGGACTTGGCGACCCTGCGCACCGACGCGGAAGTTGGCACGATCGAAGCCATGCGGTGGCGCGGCCCGACGCCGGCGCTGGGTGAGATCTGCGAACGGTTGAACGCCGACACCCTTTTGCGCCGTTACGAGGCGATCGCCGAGCGCGTGTAGTCCGAAAATCGTGGGATGACACCCGTCATCGTCCAAACAAAATGACCCGTGTCCACCCGTCACCAATGGGGTGTGTCAGCACCTCGCGGTAGTTGCGGGGTTGGGGACCGCTTGAAACCAACGAGCGACAGGGGGGGATCAAGATGGGAATCAAGAAGCTGGTGGGGACGGCTTCATTGGCGGGAATCACGATGCTGGCGGCGGCCGCCGCGCCGGCGCAGGCGTCGGGTCTGCACTGGTTCCAGGGTCAGACGCCGACGGTGACGCTGAATGGCAGCACCGTCAACGCCACAGGTGAAGTCGCCGGCGCGGGGACGTCCATCGTTGTCACACTGACAGTGAACTTCACCTATCCAGTGAGCTGCTTCAATCCGGGCAAGGACAAGGGTCCGGTGCCCGGGCAGAGCCAGTCCGGGTCGTCGTTCACACAGACGCCGCCGATCCCGGCCGTGCACGGCAACGCCAGCTTCAACTTGAGCGAGCCGGTGCTCACACCGACGGCGCCGGCCAGTGCCTGTCCGAACGGCGGGTGGACGGCCACGGCCGGACCGCTCACCATCACGAGCGCCACGGTCTCGATCACGAGCAGCAACGGCGGGTCGCTGAGCTACACCCAGAACTTCTAGACCGCTTCCTGTTCGGTTGCGACGAGAGGGGCTCCGCGTTGGCGGGGCCCTTTCTCGCGTCTCGCGTAGCCTCGGCGGCGATGGCCGACCATCCGATGCAGGAGCGGCTCGAAGAGCTCGCCAAGCGGAAAGAGCAGGCGCTGCACGCCGGCTCCGAGCGCGCCGTCGAGCGACAGCACTCCAAGGGCAAGATGACCGCCCGGGAGCGCATCGAGTACCTGCTCGACGACGGTTCGTTCGTCGAGCTCGACCAGCTGGCCCGCTCGCGGGCCCCGGGGTTCGACGAGCGCCCCTACACCGACGGCGTCATCACCGGCTGGGGCACGGTCGACGGCCGCAAGGTCTGTGTGTTCTCCCAGGACTTCACCGTCTTCGGCGGTTCGCTCGGCGAGGTCTTCGCCGAGAAGGTCCACAAGGTCATGGACCTGGCCACGTCCGTCGGCGTCCCGTTCGTGGGCCTCAACGACGGCGCCGGGGCCCGGATCCAGGAGGGCGTCGTGTCCCTCGCCATGTACGGCGGGATCTTCCACCGCAACGTGAAGGCGTCGGGGGTCGTCCCCCAGGTGAGCGTGATCCTGGGTCCGTGCGCGGGCGGGGCCGTCTACAGCCC